>Ga0209736_1000659_pt1 | contig 11130 bp, 10 predicted proteins | sample BlaSpr_A8_Ref_M3_FD_187992 | JGI IMG/M metagenome (GOLD analysis project Ga0209736, IMG submission 187992) | Forest soil microbial communities from Thunder Bay, Ontario, Canada - Black Spruce, Ontario site 2_A8_Ref_M3 (SPAdes) (version 2) | ecosystem: Environmental > Terrestrial > Soil > Boreal... | reverse complement strand
ATCGGTATGACGACGACGTCCTTGCTCCCATGCACAATCAGCGTCGGATGGTGGATTTGACCCAACACCGCAAAACGGTCCGTCTTGGGGATCACGCCCCACTCGCGGATAGCAGCGAGCTCGGCGCGGGCCGCCTGCTTCGACACCGGGGCGTCGGGGTTGTCGGCGCGAAGCTTCAGCCGCTCAAGATAGGCGCGCCCCGCAGTCTTACTCGGCTCGCTTTGCGTAAAGAACGCGTTCATGATCAAGCCGACTTCGTCGTCCAACTCGTCGGCCGAGAGCTCCTCGAAGACCATCCCTTCCCCGCCGCGCGGTCCCGTCCCCGTAAGAATGATGCGCCGGACCATCTCCGGATGATCGGCGGCGAGTTGCTGCGCGATCATGCCGCCGAGCGAAAAGCCCAAGACGTCAAACCGTGTCAGGCCGAGCGCGCCGCAGAATTCGACACAGGCCTTGGTCAGCGGCGCGACGGTCGATGGCGTCTCGCCGGAGGAGCCGCCGATGCCGGGATAATCGACGAGGATCACTTCGCTTTCCGCCGCGAAGCCGTTCGTCACCTTGGGATCCCATCTGTCCAGGTTCGCGGTGAAATAGCCCAGTAGCAGCAAGGGAGTGCCGCCACGCTGGCCGAAGCGCCGGTAGGCGAATCGGATGCCGCCGGCTTCCGCGAATTGAGTAGGGGCGGTTTCGTGGGTATCTTGGGGCATCTGCTACTCCTTGAGTGTGGTTCAAAACCCCTGGACACGACGTGCAAACAGCGATTGCGGCCTGGCTTCAGCCGAGATGCCGCGAAATCGTCTCGGCAAAGGCAACGACCTGATCGAAGGGGCGATGATGTAGTCGCACGCTCGTGATCGCCCCGCGGTCGTCCCGTGCAATGATGGTGACGCCGGCCACCGGCTTGCCGGCGAAGACCCCTTCCCACTCAAGGCACATTCTCGCCTTCGTGCCGATTTCGTCGGTGAAACCGATCCGGTCGTACATTGCACGGGTTGCCTGGAAAAACCCCCATAAGCCGATAGGCCCGACAATCGGGCGGCTCAGAACGGAAGCCTCCAGGACGACATCCGATGCAAACGCGCGCGAGAATTCCTCAAGCGTCGGCCGGCGAACGATCTCGGTCCATGCCTCGCCCGGATAAGGCGGCTGTTCGGTTTGGATGGCCTCGGACATAAGAGTATATTCCTACTGTGATGGGCGCACGCCGGAAAGACATCTATCAGTGCTGCTTTCGGACCAACGGAATCTGCAGGTTGGTCGGGCGGTTCTGCTCCGTATCAAAGCCGCGGCCGTCAATATTGCGCGCGCCCCAGAACAGAAGATCCCCTCTGAGGTAGACCAGGTCGTACTCCATGAAATTCGTCCCCTCCTTGAGACCGAAGGGGACAAAGGTCTTTCCAAAGATGCTCTGGGGTGAGTTGACCGCCCAAGGCGCGTATCCTGCCGACGCGACCTTGTTGAGTACGTCGACAAATCCCTGCGCAAGGGGAGTTACCTCGTAAGTCTCATCAGCAACGAAGTCGACCTTCTGCGTGCCCGGCGCGATCGGATGCGGGCCTTGCCACAGCATGTGCCCGCCGATCTTGATCCGCGCGAGCGGCACGGCACCGTAGGGGTCAGCCGAGTTGACAATCTCTAGTTCGAACCGATCGGACGGCAAATATTTGTAAGAGCGCTTGAGGTAGAACGGCTTGAGCGAGCCGTCTGGGTTCTTGCTCGGCCGTATCTCCGGGGCGATGCTCTCCCAATTTCCGAGCATCGCCTCCTTGACCTTCGCTACATCTGTTTCCATGCCGCTTGCCCTCGGTTGATTGCTGGGGGACTGCGCCGCGGTTCCACCGAATGCTCCCATCACCAGAAGGAACAACAGCGACGCTCTGATGGTTTTACGCATGCCTACACTCCAGTAAGTGCCCACGCGTTCGCCGCAAGCTTTTGAACGCGATCTGCCCACCAGGCAGACCCCGCCTACCTCGGCTACTTGCTATTAGAACCTGCTGGTCGGCTCGAAAAAGACTTTGTAAGCTGAGCCCATGCTTACGAGACATGGGAGATTGTGATGGAGCTCCGGCATCTACGCTACTTCGTCGCCGTGGCCGACGCGGGCAGTTTGACCGTCGCCGCTGAGCAAAAGCTCCACACTTCTCAGCCATCCCTCAGTCGGCAAATCCGAGATCTCGAACAGGAGATTGGCGTTCAACTGATGAACCGCGGCGCACACGGCATTGAACTGACGTCTGCCGGCAAAGCGTTTCTCGAACACGCACGAATGGCGCTGCTTCAAGCGGAGGCAGCAAAAGAAGCAGCGTTGCGCGCAGCTCAGCCGGCGAGACCGACATTCGCCCTTGGCTTTCTGTCGGGGGCAGAAATCGGTTTGCTGCCCGAGGTGAACCGCGTCCTTCGCGACGAGTTTCCTGGCATCGAAATCCGCCTGTCGAGTGATTACTCCCCTGCGCTCGCCAAGGCCTTGATGAGGCGCAGACTTGATGCGGCCTTCATGCGACCGGAAGAGCACATGGGAGAATTGGCCTGCAGGCGCGTACGCACGGACCCGTTGATTTTCGTGTTTCCGAGCGACCATCGTCTAGCATCGCAAATGGCCGTCGCGCCGGAAGAGATCGTGAACGAAACTTTCTACTTTCCGTCCAAAGCCGCCCCCGCGGTGCGTCGCGCCGTTTTGGAGTATTTCAACCGTGCTGGTCTCGATCTCAAGCCAGAATACGAGGTGCACAATGTCGTCCATGCAATCTCAATGATCACGTCGATGCGCGCGGTTATGCTGTTACCGGCTTACACAAGACGTTATCTGCCCGAGTCAATAACCACCCGCCCGGTGAAGGGGGAAGTGCCCACACTTGACCTTGTCATCGCCTACCACAAGTCGAACAATTCCCCGATCTTAAAGCTACTGCTTTCCAGAGTGGGAAAGCTTGCCGGGGCACCGTCCTAGGTAGGTTTGCGCCGGACATGACTTCTCCGCGAATTCGCTACTTCTCGTGATCCCCGTTGGCTTGCAACCTTCCTCAACAACATCAAACCTGGCGCCACTGATGCCAACCGTGTTGCGTCTCAACTAAAACAGCATCGAGATCCTTACTGCTTCCGGCGCTCAGCTGACGTGGACGTTTTAGCGAATGTCCGCTTCACGCCAGAAGGGGCCATTCAACAACTGATAAGCTTTCTATTATTTGCTTATCAGTCGCGACTGACTCCATTTTATGCCTTTCCCCATCAGTTCCGGACTCCGTTTGTATGAGTTTCTTATAAACGAACGGACGTCAGCTTTGCGCCATGTCACGCGAGAGCTTTGGCGTACACGTCAGCTGGTCGCCGCAGATCAGCCGCTGCCAAACTTGGATGGATCATCGTAGGCAGGAGGGTCGTCGTGGTCGGTCCGCAGACCACCCGGAACGGAGTCGTCCCGATAGATCCGCACACCACCCGGAGTGAAGTAGCTTGGGATCACAGCCCGGCCGGGACGAACGATGACGTGTCGCGATTCGGCATGAAGCCCTCTTGCGGCGGCGTTCGCAGAAGCGCACTGAGCGATCAAAAGGCCTAATGCCAAGACAGAACGCATTGCATTTTCTCGAATTAACCGGCCCGTTCTTACGTGGTGCGCGGGCCGCACCCGCGTAACCGGTAACGGCCTCTCGTTGCTCAAATCGGGGTGATCATGGGAGTTGCTGACCATCCCGAATATCGCTCCCTGTGCCGCAAGACGAAAAACGAGCGCTTCGGCAAATCGATCTTTACTCGATGAAGCGTTCCTGCAGTCAGTGACGGCGCTATAACCAAGATCCGAAATCGCCGTGGCGCAATCCCCGGATTCCACGGCAACGCGTACGGCTTCGTTCGACGGCAGCTCAAGCCAAAGATCAAGGTCCGATAGCTTCAGATAGAAATTTTAAAGCCAACCGGTTCTACAGGTTGATCAAGACTTGGCTCGCCCAGCCGACAAGATCGGCGCTGCCGTGCAAGTTCACAGCCCCGCTGTCGTGTTCCCGAACCAGCCCGGCACAGCCATTCTCCGGGGCGATCCGATCCATCGAACGCATCGATCGGAATGACGCAAACAATAAGTTGGATCGCTGAAGTCGCGCCTCCTACGTTGAGCAACATCATCAGGCGACAACAACGAATGGAGAGACAAAATGCGACGATTTCTTAAGGTCCCGGCGGTGTTTGCGGTTTTGCTTATGATATTGACCGGCTCACCTGTGCTCGCGGCGCAGCTTTCGAACCACGATGCTCACGGCAGTTCCTCTGAACAAAAAGCGGGCGCGTACCGTCATCAGACATTCGCCAAATGCGTCGCGGGCGAGAGCTGCGTATCGCGTGGCAGCGGCGGGAACACAACGCACGATGACTGGCCGGCCAATATGATCCTGGATTAACTCCCGATCGCATATCTTGAGCCGAGCTCAATGTTCCTTGCACGAGAAGCGATTCAATGATCGCGAACTACACCAACCACGCGGCGAATCAGCGAACCTTTTTTGCCTGGATACGCAGCGGTCTGGCCGTGGCGGCATTTGGATTTTTTCTCAATGCTTGTGAAACACCAGCGTGCGCAGTTCGATGCTCTCGCGCGGCGGCGCGTCTGCCGGCGCCGTCGGATCGATAAACGCCGTATGCGGCCCGAATCGCGTCCTGCCGTCGGCGGCGGAATCGTAGCACTTCAAAAGCAAAGCTTCATCGGCCGTCATTTGCGGGAAATAGAACCAGCGATGGTTGGGATTGTATTTCACGGAATAGGTTTCGCCGCGCCGGTTCGGATAGATTAGATCGGACGCGACAAGATCATCGTGGACAACGGTCTGGCCATCGCACATGGCCAGCGGCGCATCGCGCAACGGCCCCCGTATCGGCCGCCACAGATTGATCACTTGCACTCGGCCCTTTAAGAGCTCTTCCGCCTCATCGGGCAAATGCTCCCGAACACGGTTTGGACCCGACGCCTCGGTCTGATCGACATGAACCCGTGTTGCCGGCTGTCGCGGACCGGCGCCGCGTATGTCGGGCGCGCCTTCAACGCGCTTGCGAACGGTATGGTCGAAGATGAGGACGCGATCCGCCTTCAGTGTCGCCCTGATGAAGGCCTCCGCTGCTGGATAGTAGACGGTCCTCACTTCCCTATCGTCATGGAAGTTCTTAACCGCGGTCGGGTGCCGAACCAGGGCAAACCCCTCGCGATCCAGCGAGATACTGCCGGCGATCAAACGCGCATCGAAGACGGGAACCTGGTGCGGTTCGGGCAACGCCGTGGTCTTCCGCTCTCCCGGCGGCGGATCGAAGGCATAGGTTCGTGGTTTGCCCGAGGTCGGAGCGAGATAGTTGAGCTCAGCCGTCACGAAGGGAAGCGATTCGACTTTAGTTTCTTGAAAGCCCATGGCAAATCTCCCGAACACCGATGTCTGATTTCATCTCGGGCGAGGTGCTTCTCTCGGCAAGGTGCAGCGTCGAAATAGCAACGTTGCTGTTCCTGCAAACCGCAAAGCGGGAATAACTTTATCCAGGACAGCGGCTGGTCAGAGGGTTGTTCTCACCACCTCACAGTTCGTTGATCGCTGGCACGCGCGCGCAGGAGCGGGTTGGGTACGTCAGTTCTCTACGGCTTTGCACCGCTCCAAACGACGCGCAAATCCTCTCGCGCGCAGGCCACCCTATGCCAGCCCGGCCACTGGCGGCCTTTCACGGGCTGTCGATACGATCACTGCTTCATTCATCGTTCAACGACATCGCGCGATGTTGAAACAACGTGAGCGCACGATCTCTTTAAACGGCGGTTGGTTTCTCCATCTGCGTGAAGAAGCCAACCGCTGTCGGCTTCTGTGAGCAATCATTTCGCACGACCTGATGCAACTGAATTGGAGTCTGTGATGATGAAGAGCAATCTTTGGGCCGCGTCCTTGCTGGCGCTTGTGGTAACAACAACCTTCACCGTTCCCGCCGTGGCAAGAGAAGCCCATGCCGGCGCGGCGAGAGACGCCTATGCCGCCGCCGGCGCAGTCGGTCGCGAGGTCCCGGCTCCGGCGTGGAGCGCCGCCTGCATGACCGACCATGGTCCGAGCGAGTGCGGCGAACCCATGTGGGTCTATGGCAGCCCGGCAAGGGCGCGATAAATGATTGCGCCTTGAGCAAGGAAAATAGCCGCGCGGCGCATTGGTCTTTCGTGCCGCGCGTGGTTTGTGCCCCCGACGACACTCGACGGTTGAGGCGGCGTGCCGGTTCCGATATAGGCCACTGAAAACATCCGGGCCTCGAACGGCGCCCGTTGGGATTGCATTCAGCCTTCGAATATCGGGGGCGAATCTGTCGTCAATGAGCTCCAGCGCCAGGTAACGATGGATCGCCGATTCGAGCTTGCCTGGTTCGATCATTTCCTAACCCGTTATCCGCGGAAGAGACGGAAGCGGCGCTCGATCGTCCACCGTCCAACCGCCGTGCGGTGGTATGGCTGCCGACAGCGACTCGCCCAAACCCGGGCTAAATCGGTGCCGTCTTCACTTACCTGATCCGGATGCAGATTTCGTTGGGTCGCTCATCGTCGCCGGTGGCTCGCTGCATTATTCATTTCACACCCACGATCGGCGCAAGGACCGTTGCGCCGACGAATTGACGTTTGTTCGCAACCATGCGGCCGTCATTCAACTGACGATCATCATATCATCACGTTTTCGAGAGGCCGCCTGCGATCGGCTTGATCACGACTCTTAGAATGATAACAATCATATGAAGTTGGAAAACACTTGGCTCACCGGATTCGGGGAAGATGGATCACCGCCAATGTCTGCAATGTCGGAGAACGGACTCTGTCAGTTGCGCTGATCGCAACAACAATCAGCTTTCAAGCATATGCGCAAAGCGGAGGCGCAGGAATAGCACTGTTGAAAAGGCAGGTTCGGTTGCTGGAGTATGTTGCTGAAAATCATCAGCGCTGGAGCAACGCCAGTCCGGTCGACACCGGCATATCGACTCACGGGGATCACAGCATAAAATGCTCCGTGCTCCGGTAATTGGGGTAGGAGACTTGACCAACTTAGGGGGACGATGTCATGAGGACGAAAATCACGACAGGAGTGATTTGGGCGGTGGTAGCACTCGCCGCATCACCGGCCTTAGCGCAGTCCGGCGGCAGTGACGCGGAGATCGCGCTTTTGAAACAGCAGCTGCATCTGCTCGAGCAGAAGCTGGACAGGCTGGAAAAGCAGGGCGCCGCTAATACCAGGGCTGCGGCGAGCGCCAAGGAGGAGGCCAGGGCCGCTGTCGCGAGTGCCAATGCGGCCATTCCGGCGAAGGCGGCCCTTCAACCGAAGGGAGGCGCTGTATCCTCTGAAGCCGTGGTGTCGATGCCGAACAATCGGCCGACCATCTGTAGTGCCGACGGACAGAACTGCGTCTCCTTGACGAGTCGCGTGCATTTTGATGGCGGCGGTTACGATTACCACCCCAATACCGCTGGGACCGTGCCGCAACGGCTTGACGACGGGGTCAATTTGCGCCGCGCGCGCATCGGCGTTTTGGGAAAATTCCTGGGCGACTGGAATTACGCGCTGATCTACGACTTCGGCGGTTCTTCGGACGGCTTTGCCAGCACCGCCTCGGTTGGCGGCGTGCCCGTCGGATTTCTTCCGGGCGGCGCGCTATCCGGGGTCGAGAACGCCTATCTGAGCTATACCGGGTTCAGGCCCTTCGGCGGCACACTTGCCATCGAAGGCGGCATCATGGATCTGCCTATTACGCTCGATGAGGCAATGAGCTCGAACGATATTCCGTTCATGGAACGCGCCTCCTCCGGCGTCATCGCGCGCAGTTTCGCAGCCGACGATTTCCGCTCGGCATTTGGCGGGCGCTGGTTCAACGACGTGTTTTGGGCGGGGGCCTATGTCACGGGTCCGACCACAGGCGCGATCCATTCGGCGTCCAGCGTGAACCCCAATGGCACTACCGAGCAGCTCGGCGCGGCCGCCCGCGTTGCCGGTCAGATCGTGAGCGGCAAGGATTATTCCCTGCACCTTGGCGCGGATGCCGAGTTCTTGATCGACCCGCCGCACAACCTGGTCACCAAGACACAAACGCTGACGTTCGCCGATCGTCCGGAACTGCGGATCGACCCGACCACCCTGATATCGACCGGCGCCATCGCAAACGTCTCCGGCGCGCAGGTCTATAACGTCGAGGCCGCCGCGACCTATGGACCGCTGTTCTTCCAGGGAGAATATTTCTGGTTCAACGTCGATCGCAATGCGATGACGGGACTTCCGCCGTTTGGAGCGCCAAGCCTGAAGTTCGAGGGCGGCTATGCAGAGGCGAGCTTTATCCTGACCGGTGAAACCCGAAAGTACAATGCCGCCGCGGCAGCCTACCTGGGCGTCGTGCCGGAGCGTCCGTTCTCGCCGGCCGACGGCGGTTGGGGCGCCTGGGAGATTGCAGGCCGCGTCAGCACAATCGACCTCAACAATCAGCTTGGCACTGTGACTGGGATCGCCGGCGGTCGCCAGACGGTCTATACCGCGGGCCTGAACTGGTACGTCAATAGGAATGTCCGCTTTTTGTTCGACTACCTGCACGGCAACGTCGCAAAGCAAATCAGCCCGACCAACATCGGCGATGCCGGAGCGAAATTCGATGCGTTTGCGATGCGCACTCAAGTCGCGTTCTGATCATGTTTCACGAGGTCCGGCGAACTGAGCCGCGCAGGCAAATCTCCGTCGGATTCGCTACCAGCAGGGAGTGATCAGCAAAAGAAGTCGGGCTCTCGCCCCTGGCCCGACTTCTTCGATCCGGATTGAGCGGAGCGTCAGCGCGCCGCACGGGCGGGATCAATATCCCTGCGCCGGTTCGCAAGGAGGTTCGTTGGTCCAGGGCGCCGTGGCAAATGCCCCAACGCGCCGCGCCGGAATGCAGGAAGGCGTGCTGCGCGCCGGGCCGGCATACGCATCCCCCACGGTGTACTGATCCACCGCGACGTGACGCGAAGCGACATGGTGTTCGCGCGCCATGGTGGGACCTGCGACCATCGCAATAGCGGTCAGCCCGGCCGAAAGCAGTCCAAGTTTGCTCATTTTCGTTCCTCCTGTTTGAGAAGCCGACAGTGGCTTCTCGATATGAGTGACAGTAGCAACGCGCCGCTTCAACAAAACATCTCGTCACGCGCTTTCAATGCTGCGCGACACGTGCCCTGACTTTTCATCACTATTACATTACACTAGACATATAACAAACGTACGCTTTACATGATTGTCGTCATATTTCGGCGCGGTACCTTTTTCGGCGCGGGAGCCGGCGTATCAGTGTCAATCGAGAGAGATCAATTGCCGCAGACCTGCTCGGCAAGATCGCCGTCATCACCGGTGGCGCAACTGGCATCGGACTGGTGACGGCCAAGAATTTCGTCGCTCGTGCTCATGCCTTCATCTTTGGCCGACGCAACGCGGAGCTAGATGCAGCGGCCAAGGCGATCGGCGGAAACGTGACTGCCGTTCAGGGTGACGTCACCAGGCTGTCCGACCTCGATCGACTCGATTCAGCAGCGAAAGCAGAAAAGGGAAAGCTTCGTTTTCGCTGCCGCCGTCGCCGGGATTGCCGGCCTGGAGCAGGTAACGAAGAGCATTTCGACCGGCACTTCGATATCAACGTCGAAGGTCCAGTCTTTACCTTGCAGAAAGCTCTTCCACTGCTCGGTTAGGGCGCCTTCGTCATCGTGACGGGATCTATCTCAGGTATTAAGGGACAGGCGAGGCTCGGCAGTTACTCTGCTACATACCGAATTTTGACACGGACGGAACGAAGCACGCTTGTGCAAAGGGTGCCTCGTGTTCCAACTTTGCACGTGTGCGGCGAACGACCTGTCTAAAGCGGAATTTAGTGGGCGCGAGGCGCGACCGCTCCTACCTGCCACTCATCGAAAGGTTCGGTGCGGTTTGCTCAGTACGAGTACAGTACCGAACGCTTTACCGTTACTGAAAGCAGGTGTGATGATGAGACGATTGATGACAATCCTGGCAACAGCGGCGCTTGCCCTAGGCATGCTCACGGCCGTAGCCGAGGCGCACGGCGGCGGCAGTATGGGAGGGCTTGGCACCAGCCAAATCGGGTTCGGGGGTCATCTTGGTCCCTATAGTTTGGTTCTCCATCACGATACCCGGCGCCAACTCCCGCCGCCTGGATATAGCGTTCACAATAGTCACGAGCCGAACTGTTATGTTCCCGACGAGTTTCCGAAGTACCCGCCCTGGCCGCCGTTCTGCAGCTAAGCTCGTCGTGAACACGCTATTAGCGCTAATTGCGCCAGCAGATTGAAATCACAGGCGGGACCGAGAGAGAGCAGGCCGGTCCCGCCTGGACACGCGGGACCGCAAGAGAGCGAATCGGTCCGCCCGTATTTTGCTGACGCTAATACGCGGCCATACTCGGCAACGTTCTCGGCGAGAATTTCAGAGAGGTAGACCCAGACTGTCTCCCCGGCGGCACCGCCGGCCTTCGCGTCCTGCATTATCCGACGGAGCATCTGGCTCTTCAACTCGCCGGTCCGTCCGTCCGGGACATCGGCTCGAACCCCAGATCTGATCCGCTGGCGCCAGTCGACCGGCGATGTAGTGACTCCTCGAGGCAACGTCGTAGAAGATGACCTGGACCAGGTAGTGTGGCGCGCCGGTCTCCTCATGATGGATCGCAGTGATACCGCGGATATTTCAGCTTTTGATCCAACGTCAGCCGTCCTGTAGCAGCACTGCAAACGCAGGTCGGCATCGGATTGTCCTTTCAGTTTAGTCATGCTCTGGCGGCCAGCCTTTTTGCTTTGGCGGTCCGCGCTTCGTCGTCTTGCGCTCGTGTGCTTATTAGCGAGCTATAAGTGAAATCGAATTTTTTGATTATCTGGATAAACACAATTTATGGAATGCAACGCGAGGTGCGGTTATCTGGCTCGGTCGGCCGTTTGACGAGTTCGCGCCCCTTGGGGGCGGCTCGGCACCTGACGATAGATCGGCATCAGCCGTGATACGCAAACAGCTCGATTGGGTCGTTGAAGCCGCGGACCGGATATTCGCCGACGCGTTCGAGATCGAAATCGCTTTCGACGAAGTCGGCGAACGAGCGGGACAGCAGCACCGTTCTGCCCAATTG
>Ga0209736_1000657_pt1 | contig 11141 bp, 12 predicted proteins | sample BlaSpr_A8_Ref_M3_FD_187992 | JGI IMG/M metagenome (GOLD analysis project Ga0209736, IMG submission 187992) | Forest soil microbial communities from Thunder Bay, Ontario, Canada - Black Spruce, Ontario site 2_A8_Ref_M3 (SPAdes) (version 2) | ecosystem: Environmental > Terrestrial > Soil > Boreal... | reverse complement strand
GTTGTCGGCACAGCTATGGACGGCGCTTTCGCGCTGAAAAAGATCGAGGAGCTGCATCCCGATGTCGTCACTCTCGATCTCGAAATGCCCCGCATGGACGGCATGGAAACTCTCCGTCTGATCATGCGCCGCGCTCCCATGCCCGTCGTACTCTTCAGCACCCACTCGAAAGAAGGCGCCTACGCCACTCTCAAAGCTCTCGCTCTCGGCGCCATTGACTTTGTCCAGAAGCCGCAGGACGCCGCCGCAGGACATCTAGACTCCATCGCCGATCAGCTCATCGAGAAAATTAAAGTCGCCAAGCGGGCCGCCGGACGCAAGCTCCCCGCCGCCGTCGTTTCCGATGATCCTCCTCAGCGTAAGAAGAAGACCGCACATGCCGCGCTTCCTCCCAATCGCATCATCGCTATCGGCATTTCGACCGGCGGCCCGAACGCCCTCCAATACGTTCTCTCGCAAATTCCGGCGGATTTTGCAGCAAGCATCCTCATCGTTCAGCACATGCCAGAGGGCTTTACGGAAATGTTCGCGAAGCGCCTCGATGAATGCTGCGCTCTCGATGTTCAGGAAGCGCGCTCCGGCGATCTCCTGATTGCCGGCCGCGTGCTCATCTGCCCGGGCAATCGTCACATCATGGTTCGGCGCATGCCTCGCGGCGACATGGCTGTTCTAACTGACGGCTCACATGTCAACGGCCACCGTCCATCGGTCGACGTTTTGTTTCATTCTGTCGCTCAGCAATTTGGCCTGACCGCGGTCGGTCTCTTGATGACCGGCATGGGTGAAGACGGCGCCGAAGGCCTCGGGGCGCTCAAAGCTGCCGGAGGCGTGACCCTCGCACAAAGCGAAGACACCTGCGTAGTGAGCGGCATGCCGCGCGCTGCCATCTCCAAGGGCTACGCCGACAAAGTGATTCCACTGGAAGGCATTGCCGCATTCCTGGTTCATAACTACGGCGGAGAGCGCTCCAGCTCAGAAAAAGTCGACAAGAACGAAAAAAACGAGAAACCGGAAAGGACACCCGTTTCTTCCCATCGCACATAAGACCGTGCCGGGAGAAGGAGAAGGCCATGCAACAATTTGCCGCTCTGTTACGGAAAGACAACCAACCCGTTCGCTACCTTGTGGTGGACGACTCTGTATTCGCTCGCAAGAACATCATCAAGATGATTGAGATGTTCGGCGGCGAAGTCGCCGGAGAAGCCGGCGACGGCCTCACCGCCATCGCGGAGTTCAACCGCACCAAACCTGACATCGTGCTCATGGACATCACCATGCCGCAGATGGAAGGCATCGAGGCCGTCGAGCGCATCGTTCGCCAGCATGGCGACGCGCGCATCGTCATGGTTTCTTCGGTGGGCTACCAGGAAAACATACTGGCTGCTCTCCAGAAAGGCGCGAAACACTTCGTACAAAAACCCGTGAAGCCCGAAGTCCTTTACGAAATTCTTCGTTACGTTCTCAGTGACGATCCCAACGCCGCTGGCGCGCCCGTCGCCTTCGCAGGAGAGCACCGCGCATGAGAATGGAACTCATTCAGCCGTTTATTAATGCCGCCGACGCCGTATTCGCCGAATCGCTCCAGGCGCCGACCAAAATTCTCGACCTCTCGATGGACGAGGAAACCTATCGCCGCAAAGGCGTGGCCGCCTTAATCGCCATCAAAGGCGACATCGAGGGACGCGTTATTCTCGATCTCTCACCGGAAGTCGCCATGAAAGTTGCCAGCCATCTTGCAGGCGAGGCAGTTCCGAGCAGCGATCAGGTTGTCCGCGAAACCGTCTGCGAACTGGCGAATATGGTTATCGGCAACTCCGTTACCCTTCTCAACGATCAGGGCTTCCGATTCAAAGTTTTTCCACCTGAAATTCATATGAATGAAGAGGGCCTTAGAGGCAGCGCCGATACCGAAGCCATGGTCATCGCCATCGAAACCCCCTGCGGCCAAGCCTATCTAAACATTTCCATGCACTATCTCCATCGCCGCCGCCACGAGCGCGACATCGCTTCTGTCATGGACTGATTGTGGGGAGGTTTTCTAGCTGCTTTTCTTGATGGTGGGGAACTGCTTCAATCCGCGGAATCACTTGGCGGCCGAATGTAAGCCGCACCGTGCCTGTACAAACCTGCCGCTGGAATGGCTTGCGAAAACACAATCCGTATCGGCACAAAAATCGCTCCGCTCCCTGGCGTAAACGGCACCGCTACCTCGACGCGCGATCCCTCCGGATACTCGTTCCGGCTTCGAAAACTCAACCCACCCTTTGACAAATCCTCGCAAACCGCCACTTCCTCCTGAAATCCGCGCCTCCGTATACAAGCCAAAACCCGCGCCTTCACCCGCGTGCGGTTTCGCCGCGGAATTACGCGTTCTTCCACAGTTAAAGGATGCGCCGCTCCCTTTTCCCGCGTTTTGATTTCCGACTGGGCCTCGATCCAGATCGAAGGGGTATCGCAATGTTTGCAAAGCCGCGCCACGCATTTCCGCACTTCAAACGACTTCAACTCCATCTCATTCAAGTAAACCACTTCGCGCCTCTGGCAAAATCCGCATTCCATTAGCAGCCTCGCCAGCGCTTCATCCGCCTTGTACGGAGCAGGGAAGTCGATGTCCCAGAAATCCGCTCGCGGCTCCGTGATTTGAATTGCGTACAAAAATCCGTCCGGCTCCTGATCGATCTCCGTCACCACGCGCGCCCGCGTGGTCTTTACCAGATCGCCTTCCATCCGTCGCAGAGTGATCTCTTGCCCCGCCGTTAGTTTTTCGTCCAGGCGCAGCACTCCGCCGTTGCGGCTCACCAGCAGCGTCTCCGCGACGTGCTTCACGGCCGCTCCGTCGCTCGTTGTCCACGATGTCTCCACAGGCATCCGGAAACTCACGCGGTCGCTTTGCCGAAGTCCGTCGCTTCGCATCGTATCGTTTAACATGGGGGTTTCTGCCATCCCAGATTAGCACCCTGATTCCCGCCCGGCGCTCTATCATCACTTCCCTTTGTCGTACCAACTAATATCTTGTGCTCCTCGCGCTCCTGCCACGCCATGCGCCCCGGCCTGTTACCTTTTCGCCCTACTTTCCCGCATAATTCCCCTATTTTTCGCGCTCTCTGGCACCCTTATTACTTGGAGGGGAATGCTATCCCGCTTCATCCCGAGTCACTCTTCCCCATCCAGAGTCACAGTGGGCAATCTAATTTTCATGGACGACCGAACGACCGATGGCGTGTCGCACAAAGTAAGCCTCCGCGACCGCCGCTATGCTATTCGCTATCCTTTCGCAGCCGACGCGGAAGTCCTCGACCTGGAATCCGGCGTCCGCTCTGACGGCATTACCTCGGACCTATCCCTCGGCGGCTGTTTCGTTTGCACCAGCAAGCCGCTCGCTGTGAAGTCCCGCACTCGCGTCACTCTCAAGCGCAAAGGCGAGAGCGTCGAAGCTCTTGCTATGGTCCGTATCGTCAAACCGAGAATCGGCATGGGCCTCGAATTTCTCGACATCGAATCCACCTCCAACGCAATTCTTGCGCGCTGGCTCGAACATCTCCGCCGCGAACGCTGAAAAAGTCTTCGGTTAGAATGCAGTGCGCAGACGAATCGCTCGCGAAGAGCGATGGTGTGGAGAATCGCGAGATCAGCTCATTCAGCAGGTTTGCCGCGCAACTGCCGCAGCCGCGATTGCTGCTCGGGCGTGAGTTTGTTCTTGATGCGGACCATAAGTGCAATTTGCGTGCGCTTCACTTCGCGTTCCGCGTTTAGCACCTTCTCAAGCTGCGCCATAACCTGCACCTCGTCCACGGGGTTTTGCTTCAGCAAGGCGACGAGCGACTCCATTGCATCTTGAAGCTGGAACTGCAGTTCGGTGAAACGCGTCTGGGCTTTGAGAACCTCTGCCCGGACATAGTTGCGCTGCGCGTCGTCGAGACTGATGGCTTTTTGATTCGCGAGCACCTGGTCCGGGGGAAACAGGTTCTCCGCGATGGGATCCTGCGCCGGCGGCTGTTGAGCCCAAGCCGAGGCGCAGGCGAGCATAAGGAAGGCCAAAAATAGCCAACTTTTTGTCCAAAGCTGCCGCAACTTCCTATTAAACGTCATGGGTTTTGCTTCTCCTTGGCGCGGGGAGCTGAATTTTTCATTAGGGGACCGCCGCTGTCGAGTTGATAAAAATACTCGCCGAGCCGGGGCGGTCTCTCGAGCAGAATCTCGTACGGCGAGTGCAACAGTTCCCGCGTTGGAGATTTCCAACTCGAAATCCTGGCGGCCGCGGAAAGCACCCTCTCTGTTTCCTGGCGTTGTGCGCGAAGCCTCCACAAGACACCGAGCGAGGCTGCCAAAAAGACCGCCGCAGCGAATGCAGCGGCGATGATTTTTCCCGAGGGCAACCAGCGAGTCCGTTCCACACGCGAGGCGACCTCCGCCAGAATGCGAGTGGCGCCATCGGCGTTCGGCTCCGCGGAAGCGAGTTGCCGGATACCGAGGTCAATCTCTCCAGTAAGGGATTGCATCTTGGCTAACGCAGCGGAGCAGGACGCACACGTCGCAAGATGCTCGCTTAGCTCAGGATCCGCGGGCGCCCCAAGAGCCAACTCCGCGAGTGATTCGCGCCAGCGATCACAAGGCTTCATCAGAGAACACCCTTAGCAGCGCTTTCCGCGCCAAATGCAGACGCGAACGCACGGTCCCTTCCGGAATGTGCAGCACGCCCGCAATATCCCGCGTGTCTAATTCTTGCACCGCACTCAAAATCACCACCGCCCGCAACTTTCTCGGTAGCCGATCGATCTCTTCCCTCAACCGCCGCTGCATTTCGCGCTGTGCCACAATACTTTCCACGTCTGCCTGCGCACCAGAGGACATTTCGTGCCACGAAGTGTCGCGGCGCCTCGCCCGCGTAGTGGCCCTCCACCGGTTCAAAGCCAACCGATAGCCCATCTGGGCAACCCACGCGCGAAACTTGTGCGGCTCGCGCAGCCCGGAGAGCTTGCGGTAGGCGCGGAAGAAGGCGTCCTGCACGACCTCTTCCGCGTCCGCCCGATCGGAGAGCACGGCATACGCGACGTGGAACACGAGACGATGACATGCGCGTACGCGCTGCTCGAACTCACCGGCACTCTGCGCTTCATCGCCCAAGCTTGTGCACCAGCCGATCTCGTACTCTCCGCCTTGCAAGGCAACAAGGCATCCAGCGAATTTTATTGCTTCTGGCACGGAGTTGACGGCGGCGGCGGCACGAGGTACAGAGCCGCAAACGCCCCCACGACCGGTTGAAGTTGTGATGCCAGGGTCACGCCCTCCAGTTTTTGTTTTTGGTCCTGCGAAAGCAAGCTCGCAAAAATGTTATGAAAATTTTCTATCACCTGAGCGGCTTGCTGCTGTAGCACGTGAAGTTGCACGACCAGCCTGCCGATTTGCGCCGGATCAAGATTCGCCTGGCTCAGCAAAAGATCCAACTGATGCTGAACCTCAGCGGATTGTTGCCCCAACGTTTGTAAAACAGGCAGCACCTGCGAAAGCAGCGCTCCCATTTGCTCCACCTGTCCCGGCGTGAGCCCCAGAAACGAGGCAACAACCGCGGGGGGCGGAGGACATGGCGCACTCGCATTGGTAGTAGTCGAAACAGGGACAGTTCTCCCCGCCATCTGCGGAGCGAAAAACAGCATTGCTGCAAACAACGTAACGAAACTGAGTTTTTTCATGATGGATACCTCCTCCATTCTAAGAGTAAGACACCGCCGCCCAGGGGCTTGTTCACACGCGGGTACCCCCCCCGGGGTTTTTTTCGTAAGTGCGGATTCTAAAGGACTTTAAGTGCCGTGTTTTAGAAGTGCGGATTCTATTAGCACCTTGGCGAAGTACATCGTCATGGCCGGGATAAGTGGGGTCGTCATCGCGGCAGTTGAGGTCGTTCGCGCATTTATTGATTTGGTCAACTACCTCAGGAAATAAATGGGACAAGTTCCTGCAGAGCAGGATTCAGGCACGGGCATGTGGCCACACGTGAAACCTTCTGTGGTTATAGCAGGGTTAGCGGCTAGCCGAATTGTTGCACTGTTGTTGCACTAGCCCATAAAACACCACAAAATGCTTGGGAATATGCAAAACACCCCCCTTTCAAGGCCGAAATGCGGGTTCGATTCCCGTTAACAGAATCACAATTCTATTGTTTCATGTTCCACAAATCTGCGAACAGCTTGACAGTGGCGGTGCGTGAGCGTTAGCGAATAAAAAGTCGATGCAGGGTACCGCCTGTGCCGGAGTTGGTACGCTCAAAGCCTGCTGCTTCGTACTCAATTTGCAGGACCGAGAACCGCTTAGAAATCTCTTCGTTGTTTCCTATAACCCTCTGTCCCGTGGAAGCCTCAAGCAAAAATGAATTTGAACCGTCTTTGGCTGCATACACATAGATCGTCCGCCTCTCGGACGAACCTTTACTATATGTGGCGTGGTAGGCCATGCCGCCCTTTGCAAAAGCTGGAATATCCGCTGGCTTCTTCGTATTCTCGGCAATCTGTTGCAGATGTTTGTTCCGCTCCGCAGCAAGTTCGGCTGTAAGCTCGCCGATCTGATTTTGAAGAGCATTCTGTTCAGAACGGAGACGATTTGCATCAGCGCGGAGGGTGTTTGCTTCGGCGGAGTCGCGCAACGCGAACCACGCGAGAACGGGAACCGCAATTCCAGGCACAGCAGCCAATAAGCTGTGCCACAAAGGATGCATCAGGAGAAAATTCTTGATCTCCGGCAACAGAAGAAAGAGCGCGAACACCCATCCGATGATCGCCACTATAGCAACCGCTCGTCTCATGGGCGGATTCTATCATTCAGTGCTTACTTTGCAGCAGCGGTCAACGTGAAGCGAACTGGCGCTGCTCTTTTGCGATGGCCGGCCAAGTCTCTGCGGGGATGTTGAGGAAGGCGCTGACCACTTGCGGGTCGAACTGGGTGCCCGAACAGCCGTGGATGATCTTGAGGCCGGACTCGAAGGAGGAGGCGCGACGATAGGGCCGGTCGGAGGTGATGGCATCGAAGGAATCGGCCACGGCGAAGATCCGGGCGGTGGGAAGAATTGCATCGCCTTTTAGGCCGCGGGGATAGCCGCTGCCGTCGTAGCGCTCGTGATGAGTCAGGACAAGTTCGGCTGCGTCGCTGAGAAAGACGATGTCTTTGACGAGATCGAAGCCGATGCGCACATGGCGCTGCATGAGGTTTCGTTCGTCCGCGGTGAGAGGACCGGGCTTGAGGAGAATGGCGTCGGGGATTCCGAGCTTTCCGATATCGTGTAGGTGGGCACCTCTGGCCAGACTTCCCAACTGTTCCTCAGAGCAAGCCATGGCGCGGGCAATCTCGAGCGAGTAAAGGCAGACACGCTGAGAGTGGCCGGCAGTTTCCGTGTCGCGGAGATCGATCGCCGCGCCGAGTGCCTGCAGAGTGTCTTCATAGCCGCGCTCGATCTGTTGGAGAGCCTGGCGCAGCTGGCCAGTGCGCTCGGCAACCATTTCTTCAAGATGCAGGCGGTAGTTTTCCAATTGCTGTTCGAGATGCCGCTTACGAAGGGCACTTTCCAGGCTCGCAATGACGGCACTTTCCAGAAGAGGTTTGACGAGATAGTCGTCGGCACCAAAGCGCATGGCTTGAACACCCACTTCCACGTCGTCCACACCGGTCGTGACCAAGAACGCCACATAAGGATAAGAACGGCGAACCTGGGCGAGGAGATCGAGGCCACTGATGCCGGGCATTTGGAGGTCGGAGATTAGGGCATCGAAGCGCTCGTGCTGCAAAGCTACGAGGGCGTCTTCACCATTCGTGGCAGTAGTGCAGAGGAAGGAGGGGGGACGCAGCATTAGGGCAAGAAGTTTGCAGGCTGCCGGCTCGTCGTCAACGGCGAGGACGCGGAGGACAGAAGCGGGATGCCGTGCAGAAGCACCGACGGCAGGTTGATTTGGAAGGAGAAGGGGGGCGTTAGGATTGGCCATGGAAAGAGCGCGCCTAAATCCCTAGCTCAGCACCCAGGGCCCAGTTTTCTCGATAAAACGGAATCCGAAGTGGCGAATGGAAGAACCTTTTGTGCTCGAATGAACGATCTTAGCCTTGCCCACGTACTTCGCCGCGCAGTCGATAAGATACACTTCCACAATAGAGTCAACAGGCATCTCGACCGTGCAGGCACAGAGGAACCCACTGAGACTTACGTCCTCGGTCGTCGTATCCTGTTCGACTTTATTACCGAGCTTGTCCGTGCCGCGCAATTTTAGCGGAACACGCAAACGCACGCGCACTTCAGCGCGAGGGATAAAACGGCGGGCCTTGTTGAGTTGGGTGAGGCAAGCGCGCAGCGCGTCGAAGTCAATGGGTTTCTCGAAATAAGCGAAAGCGCCAAGCTGCTTGCAGTGATCTTTGGTTTGTCCGCCGGCCTCGCCGCTGACGATAATCACGGGTATCTTTTGCGTGTGGCTGAAGGCCGTGAAGGTTTGAAGGAGTTCATAGCCGGAATAATTGGGCATGCGAAGGTCCAACAAGATAGCGTGCGGCTTGTGTTCGAGGGCGAGAGCCAAGCCTTCTTGAGGCTCGCCGGAGTCAATGACTTCAAAGATGTCGCTCAATTCAAGGCGTAGCAGGCGCCGAATAGCCTCGTCATCGTCCACAACCAACAGCTTATCCATCGCGATGTAGGTCCTATCTTCCCGGGCGAGTATTGCTTCCAACCAATTCGGTCAATGAGTTTGAAACGGGTGCCGGGCTCTTCCCTCCGTCAAGCACCTCGCGGACCTTGCGGATTAGGACTTCTTCAATGAAGGGTTTGTGGAGGAGATGGATTCCGGGATCCAGAACGCCGTGGCCCGCGATAAAGCTGTCGGTATAGCCCGACATGTAGAGAACCTTCATTCCCGGCTGACGCGGTAACAAGTTTTCAGCCAAGACGCGGCCGTTTATGCCCGGCATAACGACATCGGTCAGCAAGAGATCAAAAATCCCATCGAAGCGCGCGGCGACCTGGAGAGCGTCTTCGCCGCTATCTGCAGATAGAACACGGAATCCTCTGGATTCAAGAAAAGTCTTTGCGAGCTTTCGCAAAGGCTCGGAGTCTTCCACGAGAAGAATGGTTTCGGAGCCGCGCAGATCATCCGGCGAATCAATCTTAAGTTCATCGACGATTGGCTGACCAGCATGTCGTGGGAGGTAGATTTGGAAGGATGTGCCTTTGCCGATGGCGCTCTCCAGGGCGATATAGCCGTTGCTCTGTTTGACGATGCCGTAAACGGTCGCGAGCCCAAGTCCGGTGCCCTTACCAAGCTCCTTGGTGGTGAAGAACGGTTCAAAGATATGGGTGAGCGTTGCGGCATCCATGCCCGTTCCCGTGTCGGTTACTGCCAGCAGCACGTAACTACCGACCTTGGAGCCTGGGTGGCTCCAGACGTAAGCCTGGTCCAGCTCCACGTTTGTGGTCTCGATCTTTAGCTTGCCGCCCATGGGCATGGCGTCGCGCGCGTTAACGGCCAGGTTCATGATGACTTGCTCGATCTGACTCTGGTCCGCCTTCACATTGCCAAGCTTTGGATCAAGCAGCATGGATACTTTGACGTCTTCGCCCAGAAGCTGAGGGAGCATCTTTTCCATGTCAGAGGCGAGCGTATTGAGGTTGAGGACGGCAGGCGTCAAGACCTGCTGGCGGCTGAAGGCCAGCAACTGTTTGGTGAGAGAGGCGGCGCGCTGTCCCGCTTTTTCGATCTCCAAAGCATGCTCAGCCAAGGGATTGTTGGCCCCCAACTCGCGCTTCAGCACTCTGCTGTAGCCGATGATTACACCGAGAAGATTGTTGAAGTCGTGAGCGATGCCGCCCGACAGCCTTCCAATCGCTTCCATCTTTTGCGCCATCCGCAGCTGCCTTTCGAGGATTCGTTTTTCGGTTACGTCCTCGGCGAAGGCTTCAAAGTAGGCCATGGCCCCATTTTCATCGTTAACGCGGCGGCCGGAACAGCGGACAGTGATCGGGGTGGAGTCCATCCGTTTCCACTCCATTTCGAGATCCTTGATTTCTTCCGTGCGGGTCAGGAGTTCGGTTAAGCGCTGATATTCATCAAAATGCAGGAAGATTTCACTCGGCAGATCTTTTCCAAGGAGTGCCTCCGTCGACTCGTAGCCCAGCATTTTCTGGAGCGCCGGATTCACTTGAAGAAAACGGCCGGCGGTACTTGCCCGATAAATCCCATAAGGAGCGTCTTCGACCACCGAACGAAAACCTGTTTCCAACCGGCGCAGGGCGTCCTCGGCTCTTTTGCGCTCGGTGACGTCGCGGTTCACAATGACCAATTTTTCCGGCTGACCATCGGCATTTTGGATGACACTGGAAGTTGATTCCAGGACCAGCCACGCGCCGTTCTTGTGGCGAAGGCGGTATTCCAGAGTTTTTCCGATCCCCGTGCGCCGGGCCTCGGCAGCGGCATTCTTGACGCGTTCCCGATCATCGGGGTGAATCTGCTCGAATGATGAAGAGGCTTGCAATTCCTCGGGCGAATATCCCAGCACTTTCTGGTAGGAAAGACTGTTGTAGATGCGATTTCCGTCCATATCCACGACAGCGATCATGTCGGCGGCGTTCTCACTGATGAGGTGAAACAGCTCTTCGCGATCGACCAACTGCCGGCGGATTCGATGAATCAGAAGGTACTGATAGATAGTGTAAAGGTCGAAGAGGAAAACCAAGCCGACGAGCCCTCGCATGGCCTGGGGCAATACATTTTGCGAGTAGAAGTCTTGATGGTGGACGTTAGGAAGAAGAAAGGAAGCAAGTCCAACGGTGAGGAGGAGAGTGATGATGGCGGCGGCGGCCCATAGCCACCACTCCCGCCTCTCGATGCGCCGGAAGTTCGCGCGGATGTCCTTCGATTGCGCGCTTGCCCCATGGTCGATTGTTTTTAGTTGACGCGGTTGCAAGATTCACCGAACGGAGTCCACTCCTTCGCTCAGGACGGAATTTCTTTGTCACTGAGTTTGGATGGTCGTGGGCTGCTAAACCTTCAAGACTGTTCTTGCACGAAGCCATCCAAGTAGCTAGCTGTTTTCAATAACAGGACTGCGTGTAAGATGTTGAAACGGAAATGGTTATTTTGCTAGGAAAGGGAAGAAGATCAGAGACGTTAAGAGAGCCT
>Ga0209736_1000656_pt1 | contig 11142 bp, 9 predicted proteins | sample BlaSpr_A8_Ref_M3_FD_187992 | JGI IMG/M metagenome (GOLD analysis project Ga0209736, IMG submission 187992) | Forest soil microbial communities from Thunder Bay, Ontario, Canada - Black Spruce, Ontario site 2_A8_Ref_M3 (SPAdes) (version 2) | ecosystem: Environmental > Terrestrial > Soil > Boreal... | reverse complement strand
CTCGAGCGGCGCCACGACGACGCAATTCAAGAATGCCGTGCTCTCGCTCAAAGTGACGCCGTTGATAACGCCCGACAACCGCGTGGTGTTGGATCTCGATGTCAGCGACGATTCGGTCGGAGCACAGGTGTCGAGCGCCACCGGCGGCACCGTGCCGTCGATCGACACTCGCCAAATCATCACCCAAGTCCTGGTCAACGACGGTCAGACCGTGGTTCTGGGCGGCATCCTCGATACCACCAAATCCTATTCGGCCAACAAGGTTCCGTTCCTCGCCGACATCCCGATCTTGGGCCACCTGTTCAAGAGCACGATCAAAATCAACAACAAGACCGAATTGTTGATCTTCATTACGCCGAAAATTCTGCGCGAGGGATCGAATCTCTACTGAAGCCCTCTTGCAGGCAGACTTGAGGAAACCGCCTTTGGAGGCGGTTTTTTCATTCCACGGTACGAATTTGTCCCGAATTCCCTCACTTTCGGCGCGTCAACCGTACAAAATGCGCACATGCTCGGCAAGCGCAATGTCTTTCTCATCGGCCCCATGGGATCGGGCAAGACCGCCGTGGGGCGGCATCTCGCGCGCATGCTGCACTTCACTTTCCACGACAGTGACGCGGATATCGAGGCGAGGACCGGCGTCGATATCGCATTCATTTTCGAGAAAGAGGGCGAGTCCGGTTTCAGGGTCCGCGAACGGGAATCCATCGAACGCCTGACGCGCTTGGAGTCGATCGTGCTCGCCACCGGGGGCGGCGCGATAATCGAGGAGGACAACCGCCGCGCGCTCGCCGAGCGCGGAGCGGTGGTGTACCTCGCGACCTCGATCGATCAACAGCTCGAGCGCACACGTCATGCGCGGCATCGGCCCTTGTTGAACGACACCACGGACCCTGAGCGAAGACTCCATGAATTAATGCAGCGCCGGGCGATCCTGTACGCCCAAATAGCCGATTTGACGGTTTCCACGGATGGCCGGCGGGTGCAGCTCGTGGCGGAGGAGATTCACCATTCGCTTCGGCGGGCACGGGTGCCGTAAGGTTCGTATAATCAACGCCGTGCAAACGCTTAATGTAGACGTAGGGCATTCACGCTATCCCATCGCGATCGGCCCGGGGCTGCTGATGAACCGGGAGTTGCTGGATGCCCAGATTCGCGGCCGGGATTTGATGATCGTGACCAATGCGACGGTCGCGCGCCTGTACCTCGCGAAGTTGACCGGCAGTCTGGCCGGAAGGAGGGTCGCCGAATGCATCTTGCCGGACGGCGAGCAGCACAAGACCCTGCACACGGCGGGACGGGTGTTCGACGCGCTGGCCGCCCAGAAAATGAATCGCGACGCCACCGTGCTGGCCTTGGGAGGAGGCGTCGTCGGCGACATAGCAGGCTTTGCGGCGGCAAGCTATCAGCGCGGAATCGGCTACGTGCAATTTCCGACGACGCTGCTGGCGCAAGTCGACTCTTCGGTCGGCGGCAAGACCGGGGTGAATCATGCGGGCGGCAAGAACCTGGTCGGCGCGTTCTATCAGCCGCTCTGCGTCATTGCGGACACCGATACGCTCGCCACTCTGCCGGACCGGGAACTCCGCGCCGGGCTCGCCGAAGTGATCAAATACGGCTGCGTGTGGGATCCGCTGCTGTTCGACTGGCTGGATGACAACATGGATCTGCTGCTCGCGCGAGACGTCGATGCGCTCACCTATGCCATCGGAAGGTCCTGCGAGATCAAGGCCATTGTGGTCGCCAAGGACGAACGCGAGCAAAGCTTAAGGGCAATCTTGAATTTCGGGCATACCTTCGGCCACGCCATAGAAGCCGCCACCGGTTTCACGGCCTATTTGCACGGCGAAGCGGTGGGCTTGGGAATGCTGATCGCCGCGGGATTGTCGCGCCGTCTGGAGTTGATCGACACCGCCACCGTGGATCGCCTCCGCGATATCCTGGCCAAAGCCGGCCTGCCCACCGAGGCGCCGCGTATCGGTGCCGCCAAGGCGCTGGAACTGATGCAAATGGACAAGAAGGTGCTTGCCGGCTCGCTGCGGCTGGTGCTGCTCGAAAAAATGGGACGGGCCATCGTGACGGCCGACTACAGCCAGGCAGCACTCGATGCCACGTTGGCGGAGCACTTCGGATGAGCGCCCTCGCCGCCTATGCCGCTCTCGACGAGCATTCGCGCGGGCGACGCTACGCGGAACCCACGCCCGCATACCGCTCGGAATATCAGCGGGACCGCGATCGCATTGTCCATTCGACGGCGTTCCGCCGGCTCGTCTACAAGACCCAGGTTTTCGTCAATCATGAAGGCGATCTGTACAGAACCCGGCTGACGCATTCGCTCGAGGTGGCGCAGATCGCGCGCACCATCGCCAGGGCGCTCAAGCTCAACGAGGTGCTGTCCGAAGCGATCTGCCTCGCGCACGACCTCGGCCACACGCCGTTCGGGCATGCCGGCCAGGATGCGTTGAACGAATGCATGACGGATTTCGGCGGCTTCGAGCACAATCTACAGTCGCTGCGGGTCGTCGATGAGCTCGAGGAGCATTACGCGGATTTCGACGGCCTGAACTTGAGTTTCGAATGCCGCGAAGGAATTCTGAAGCATTGTTCGTACAACAATGCGATTCAGCTCGGGGACATCGGCGAGCGGTTCGTCAACCGGCTGCAGCCTGGATTGGAGGCGCAACTCGCGAACTTCGCCGACGAAATCGCCTACAACAACCACGATGTGGAGGATGGCATTCGCGCCGGTCTCATCACCGTGGAGCAGTTGCTGGTGGTGCCGCTGTTCCGCGAATATCACGCCGAAGTGCACGCGAAGTACCCGGCCCTCGCGGGCCGCCGGCAGGTGTATGAAATTCTCCGGCGCATGATCAATCAGCTCGTCACCGACTTGATCGATTCATCCGCCGCGCGAATCGGCGCCTCAGGGGTGCGGTCGATCGCCGAAGTGAGATCCCATCCGGGGCCGCTGATAGGCTTCAGCGATAGGACGCGCGAGCTCAACCATTCACTGAAGACATTCTTGCGCGAACATGTGTATAAGCACTATAAGGTGCGGCGAATGACGGCCAAGGCGCGCCGCGTCGTCCGCGAACTCTTCGACGCGTTCTTCAACGATCCCACGCTGATGCCGGACGAGCACGAGGCGACCGGCTCGCGGCTGGAATTGGTGCAGGGGCCCGCAGGACGCGCCCGCGCAGTGGCGGACTACATCGCGGGAATGACCGATCGATACGCCATTCTCGAGCATCGTCGATTGTTCGATCCGGCTGAACGAACGTGAGCATATGACGGCGACTCTGAATAACGACTTGCTGCTGCGCGCCCTATTGCGGGAGCCGACGCCGCGCCGCCCGATTTGGCTGATGCGCCAGGCGGGCCGTTATCTGCCCGAGTACCGGACGACGCGCGAGCGGGCCGGCGGTTTTCTGGAGATGTGCACCAATCCCGAGATCGCGTGCGAGATCACCTTGCAGCCGGTCGACCGATTTCCGCTCGATGCCGCAATTTTGTTTTCGGACATCCTCACGATTCCGCACGCGATGAACCTAGGTTTGGATTTCGAGGCCGGCGAAGGCCCCAAATTCGAGCACCCGGTCCGCACGCCGGCCGACATCGATCGGCTCGCCGTGCCCGACCCGGGTCGGGAACTGAAATACGTGATCGACGCGGTCGCCCTCGTGCGCCGCGAACTGCGCGGGCGGGTGCCTCTGATAGGCTTCGCGGGCAGCCCATGGACGGTGGCTACGTACATGGTGGAAGGGGGCGGCAGCAAGACCTTCGGCCAGATCAAACGAATGATGTACGAATCGCCGCAGGACCTGCACCGCTTGCTCGATCTTCTCGCGAAGGCGACGATTCTTTACTTGAACGCGCAAATCGCGGCCGGCGCACAGGCGGTGATGCTGTTCGATACGTGGGGCGGTGTCTTGACCCCGGCGCAATACGAGGAATTCTCCCTGCGCCCCATGGCGCAGGTGATCGATGCGCTGACGCGAAAATCGGAGGGACGCAGAGTTCCGAACATCGTGTTTACCAAGGGCGGAGGCGCCTGGCTGGCAAAAATTGCCGCGATCGGCTGCGACGCCGTCGGCGTCGATTGGACCACGGATTTGAAGGGGGCGCGCGAGGCCGTCGCCGGCCGCGTGGCGCTGCAAGGCAACCTCGATCCTTCGGCTTTGTTCGCGGCGCCCGAGACACTGCGCGCAGAAACCCTGCGTGTGCTCGAAAGCTACGGCGAGGGCCCTGGCCACGTCTTCAACTTGGGCCACGGCATCACACCGGACGTCCACCCGGATCGCGTCGCGCTGCTCGTCGAGACGGTGCAAGCATACGAGATCGCGCCGGCGTAGCGCTTCAACCTTTGTCGTTTGCCCCGGCCGGTGTGTTTCTGAGTTCATCGCGCAGCGCGCGGCGCAGGATCTTGCCGACATTGGACTTGGGCAGCTCGCTGCGGAAGTAGACATGCCTCGGCACCTTGTAGCCCGTCAATTCGGTGCGGGCGAAGGCGATCAAGGTTTGCGCAGTAAGATTTGGGTCCTTCTTGACCACGAATAGCGCGACGACTTCGCCGGAGTTCTTGTCCGGTTGCGCGACGGCCGCCACTTCCAGCACGCCCGGATGCGCGGCGATCACGTCTTCGATCTCGTTTGGATAGACATTGAAGCCGGACACCAGGATCATGTCCTTCTTTCGATCCTCGATGAAAACGAAGCCGGCGGCGTCCATGCGGCCGATGTCTCCGGTGCGCAGCCAATCGCCGAACATCACATTTTCGGTCTCATCCGGCCGGTTCCAATAGCCGCGCATCACCTGCGGCCCGAACACGCAGATCTCTCCGATGCCGTTCACGGGCAATTCCTTGCCTGCATCGTCGCGTATCGAGATGTCGGTCGAGGGAACGGGCAGGCCGACGGAACCGTTGAAATCGAGGCCGGGTGGATTGGCAGTGGCGATCGGCGAGGTTTCGGTCAACCCCCACCCCTGGGTCACTATGCATCCGGTCACTTCCTTCCAACGGCCGGCCACGACGCCTTGCAGGGCCATACCGCCTGCGAAGGTGACCCGCAGCGCGCGGAAATCCACGGTCTCGAATCCCGGGGTGTGCAGCAGGGCGTTGAAGAGCGTGTTGACGCCGCTGATGAAATTGAATTTGTACTTCTTGAGCTCGGCCACGAACGATTTGAAATCGCGGGGATTCGTGATCAGCACGTTGCGGGCGCCCAACGCAAGGAAGGCGAGGCAATTGGTCGTAAGTGCAAAGATGTGATAAAGCGGCAGTGCGGTTACTACGATGCGCGCTTCGTTGGCCTTGAGCGAGGGAGTCACCCAGGTGGAGGCTTGCAGCACATTGGCCACCATGTTGCGGTGGGTGAGGATAGCGGCCTTCGCGACGCCGGTCGTTCCGCCGGTGTACTGCAGGAAGGCGATGTCCTCGGGACCCAAAGGCACGGGTTCGAGCTTGAGTCCGAGGCCGCCGCCCAATGCGCCCTTGAAGGTCGACGCGCCCGGCATCTTCCAGTCGGGTATCTGCTTGCGCACGTGTTTCAATACGAAGTTCACGATGAAGCCGCGCGGCACTCCCAACAAATCGCCTATGCGCGTGACGAGCACCTTCTTGAGAGCCGTGCGCGGCAGCACTTGCTGCAGCACATGCGCGAAGTTCTCGACGATGACGATTACTTGCGCCCCGGAGTCTTTCAGCTGGTGCTCGAGTTCGCGCGCCGTATAGAGCGGATTGGTGTTGACCACTACCATGCCGGCTCGAAGCACGCCGAACAGGGCGATCGGATACTGCAGAATATTGGGCATCATGAGCGCAACACGATCGCCTGGCCCCAAGCCGGACTTGTGCTGCAGCCATGCCGCAAATGCGCGGCTGAGCTCGTCGAGCTGGGCGAAGCTCAAGGTTGCGCCCATGTTGGTGAACGCGGGCGCATGCCGATGCGCGGCGCAGGCCTCCTCGAAAATGTCCCGCAGCGAAGCATAGCTGTCGGGGTCAATGTCCGCCGGTACTTGAGGTGGGTACTGCTTCAGCCAATTTCGATCCACGCCGGCACTCTCCTCATGCGCTTCGCGCAACTGTATTCGCGTGTATAGCATCCGCTCGCGACGCCAGCAAATCCTTGCCCCGGGCGCCTTCGTCCGTCATTTTGATATGCAGGCTCGAATCTAAGGAGCACACTCACCAAGGTTGATCGCCGGGAGCCGACGATGAGAATTTGGCGAGCGTCCTTCATCGGTGCGTGTCTGGGGTTGTCCGGCTGCGTCATCGGCTACGGGCCCTGCCTGTTCCAACAGCCGGTAAAGAATTCCCTGACCGGGCGCGTTCATTTTCGCGACTATCCGGGCGCCGACGGTGTGGACAATGTCCCGGTGTTGGCGCTCGATCGGACTGCCTATGTCTACGCCCCGGCGCAAAGCCATCATTGCCTGCCGGCGAACGACGTGCAGCTGGTCGGCGTCTCGGAATTTCCGCAGAACGTCATCGAGAATTCGCATGTCAGTGTCGACGGGGTTCTGTTTCAAGCGGTGTCGAGCCGCGAGTACACGCCGTTCGTGATGAAGGTGAACACGATGCTGCCGATTGCCGCGCCCCACTGAAACTTCTATTTCGTGATGGGACGCGAATCCATTTACAATTCAGAGGCTCTAGTGGCGCAACAGTGGTTTCAACGACGGCCAGACATTGGCCAGTAACTTGGGCTGCCCTAGCTCGTTAGGATGCATTCCATCGGCTTGCATGAGATTAGGGGATTGCGCGACGTCGTTCAGCAGGAAGGGCACCAGGGGCAGTTTTTTGTCGCGCGCCAGATCGCTGTAACACGAGCGAAATTGTTCCGTGTATTCAGGGCCATAGTTGGGCGGCATCCGTATCCCCAGCAGCAATACCTTGGCGCCGGCCGCCGACGCAAGGTCGACCATGCGCACCAAATTGGCGCGCATCTGCGCGATGGGCAGAGCGCGCAAGCCGTCATTGCCGCCCAATTCCAGAATGACTATTTTGGGTTTATGCAGGTCGAGCGCCCGCGGCAGGCGCGCGAGCCCGCCTGCGGTCGTCTCGCCGCTGACGCTGGCATTGAGGACATTGTAACCGTAATCTTCATCCTTGAGCCTCGTCTGCAGCAACGTCACCCAGCCCTGTTCTACGCGCGAGAGGCCGTAGCCGGCACTGATGCTATCGCCGAACACGAGAATCACCGGTGTTTCGGCTTTGGCCGGGACGGATGCAGCAAACAATACCAGCAGGATCAATAGCCGTTTCACAGGCGCTCCTCAATGCAAGATCAAATCGTTCTCGAAGCGAAGAATGTATCCAAGACCGTCGCGAGCCCGGAGGGTCAGCTCACCATTCTCGCCGATGTGAGCCTTAGTGTGCGAACCCAAGAGACCTTGGCGATAGTCGGGGCTTCCGGCGCGGGCAAGTCCACGTTGTTGGCCCTGCTCGCGGGACTCGATTCTCCGAGCACCGGTCGTGTGCTGATTGCCGGCATCGATATAACTCTGCTCGACGAGGACGGCCGGGCCGCCATTCGCGGCAAGCACGTGGGATTCGTGTTTCAGTCGTTTCATTTGATTCCGTCGCTCACCGCCGTGGAAAATGTCATGCTGCCGCTCGAACTTCGCCAGAGCCGCGACGCTCGGGCTGCTGCGGTCACCGCTCTCGCCCAAGTCGGTTTGACACCGCGCCTCGCCCATTATCCGAAGCAGTTGTCGGGCGGCGAGCAGCAGCGCGTGGCCATCGCGCGCGCCTTCGTGACGCATCCGGCCGTGCTGTTCGCGGATGAGCCGACGGGCAATTTGGATACGGCAACCGGGCAACGCGTCACCGACCTCTTATTTGATCTCAATCGCAGCGCGGGCAGCACCTTGGTGCTGGTCACGCATGATCGGGCGTTGGCGGGGCGCTGTAACCGCGTCCTCGAACTCGACGCCGGCCATACGGTGAACTGATGCAAATCCTGCGCTTCGCCTTGCGCAACCTGTGGCGCGACCTCAAATCCGGTGAGCTCTCGGTGTTGTTGCTGGCTCTGTCGGTGGCGGTTCTTTCCTTGACGGCCGTCGGTTTCTTTACCAGCCGCATTTCGCAGGGAGTGCGCGCGCAGGCCGCCGAAGTGCTGGCGGCCGATCTGCGCCTGGAGTCTCCCAACCCCATCGCGCCGCGATACTTTGCCGAAGCGCGCGCCAGGGGATTGAAGAGCGCGCGAATCATGTCTTTTCCGACTGCAATATTCAGCGGCGATGTGAGCCAGTTGACGGCGCTCAACGCCGTGACGGCGAGCTATCCGTTACGCGGCCACGTACGCATCGCGGACGCTCCCTTCGGTGTCGCGCGCGCGACCGATCGCGTACCTGGCCGCGGCGAAGTTTGGATCGACGCGCGCATCATCGCCCAATTGAAGATAGCGCTGGGAACGCCTTTGAGGATCGGCGCGGCCTCGTTTCGAGTGACTCAGGTGCTCGATTACCGCCCCGATCAGGGTACGGGTTTCGTGAATCTCGCCCCTGCCGCGCTGCTGAACTTCGACGACCTGGCATCGACCGAGCTGATTCAACCCGGCAGCCGTGTGACCTACGCGGCCCTTTTCGCGGGTCCGGCGGCGGCAATAACGGATTTTCGCGAATACCTGGTGTCGACCAAGGCGCCGGGCGAGCGTTTGCGCGAGGTCGATGAATCGAGCCGACAGCTCAATTCCGCCATCGATCGCGCCGGCCGATTTCTCAACCTGGCCAGTCTCGCGTCCGTGCTGCTCGCGGCGGTGGCGGTGGCGATGGGCGCCAGACGCTATGCGACCCGCCACATCGATGCCGTGGCATTGATGAAATGCATGGGCGCCTCGCAGGGCTTCGTGCTGGCAATCTCGGTCATTGAATTGACGTTGTTGGCGGTCGTTGCGGTGGCCATCGGGGCGCTGCTCGGATATCTCGCGCAAGCAGGGCTTGCCTGGGTCTTGCGCGACCTCATTCGCACGGAACTGCCCGCGGCATCACTGGCGCCGCTGCCCATCGCGCTCGTCACCGTGTTGGCCATGCTCATCGGCTTCGCTCTGCCGCCGCTGCTGCAGCTGAAAAGCACGCCGCCGGCCCGGGTGCTGCGCAAGACCGTGAGCGCGCCGCCGCTGCGCTACGGCTTGAGCTATGTGCTCGCGCTCGCGGCGCTGTTCGCTATTTTGTGGAGTTTGGTGCGCGACACCGAGTTGGTGCTCTCCGTGCTTGCCGGCGTGCTCGGCGTCGGATTGGTGCTGACGCTGGCGGGATACGGATTGGTGCGGCTCACGGGCCGGCTGCGCGGCGGCGTGGGTATCGCTTGGCGCTATGGCCTCGCCAATGTCTCGCGGCGCGGCGGGGACAGCGTCGTGCAAATCGTCGCCTTTGGCTTAGGTCTGATGGTGCTGCTGCTGCTGGCGGTGGTGCGCGGTGACCTGCTCAAGGATTGGCGGCGCAGCCTGCCCGCCGATGTGCCCAATAATTTTCTGATCAATATCCGCCCGGAGGAGCGCCAATCGCTGGAGGAATTCCTGGGATCGCACGGAATGGGTCAGCCGCCGATGTTTCCCATGGTGCGTGCGCGCATCACCGCGATCAACTCGCGGCCCAGCGAGTCAATCAAGCTGCACGGCGAGTCCGGTCGCGGATTCCTGGAGCGGGAACAAAACCTGACTTGGTCCATGGGATTGATGGAGGACAATCAAGTGATTGCGGGGTCTTGGTGGACGGCCGCGGACACCGGCAAGCACTTGGTGTCCATTTCGACGGAATATCAAGAAGCCTTGCAGTTGAAACTGGGGGACGAAGTCAGCTTCGATGTTGCCGGAGAGAAGCTAAGCGTGCGCGTGGCCAGCATACGCAAAATCCGCTGGGACAGCTTCCGGCCAAATTTCTTTCTGGTGTTGCCGCCCGGACTCCTGGACGGAGCCGCCGGCACCTACATGACGAGCGTATATCTGACTCCGGTGCAGCGGCCGGCGCTGGCCGACCTCGTAGCCAAGTTTCCGACGATCTCGGTATTCGACGTCGATGCCATTCTCAAGCAAATCCGCGACATCATGGATCGTGCGTCTCTGGCCGTGCAGTACGTCTTTCTGTTCACGCTGGCGGCCGGAATCGTCGTGCTGCTGGCGGCAGTGCAGTCGACGCGGGACGAGCGCCGTTATGAAAGCGCCATGCTGCGTACGCTGGGCGCGAGCCGAGGTACGGTATTGCAGGGCGTCGCCGCCGAATTTTCCGCGCTGGGGTTTCTCTCGGGCACCTTGGCGGCATTCGGCGCCACGGGAGTCGGCTGGGTCTTGGCGCGCCGCCTGTTTTCGCTGCAGTACACCCTCGATCCAATGGTGTGGGTGGCCGGGCTCGTGTGCGGCACCATTCTCGTGGGGTTGAGCGGCACGCTGGCGACGCGCCGCGTGGTCAACACACCGCCCATCAACACCTTGCGCGACGAATGAACGTCAGCGCACTTCGAGGATCAACCAACCCAAGGGTGTGGGACTGCCGTGAAACGGCAGCGCCTCGATGCGTGCCTTGTAGATGCCGGCGGCGAGTCCCGTGGAGTTCAGCGTCATTCGCAATTCGCCGTTCGAATCCTTGAGCAGATTATTCAATACCAGGGCGCGTCCCTGATCTTCCTTGTCGATGAACATCCGGAATTGCATCAGCTCGTTCGTATAGGTGAGATCGATATGTAGATCCATGAGTTGCGGCGCGCTGCGGCTCACCAAGATCTTTGCCCTGTCGATGCCCGGAGCGCGGTCCGGAGTGATGCGCACGTCGCTCTTGATCGCCGGTTGTACCAGCGAACCGCGCCTCATCGCGGTGCGGGTGTCGTCGAGTTCGCCGCGCAACAGCACGTACTTCCCGAGCAGTACCCAAAACGCAATAAGGCTTAAGGCTGCGAGCGCGCCCAAGCCGAACAGCACATAGATGGTTTTCCACCAGGGCGGCTTTGGTTCCCGCAGGTCCTCCGGACGGCCGGTGGCTTCGAGCAGTTTTAGGCACGCTTGGGTATGCTCGGACAATTTGACTTCATTCAGGTACTCGGGATGCGCGCGGCACCACTGCTCGAGATCGCGCGCACCTTTGAACGGCAGCTTGCCCTCCAGATAGCGCCCGACGAGATTGTGATCTTCGATGAACTTGCGATCGAAG
>Ga0209736_1000655_pt1 | contig 11154 bp, 13 predicted proteins | sample BlaSpr_A8_Ref_M3_FD_187992 | JGI IMG/M metagenome (GOLD analysis project Ga0209736, IMG submission 187992) | Forest soil microbial communities from Thunder Bay, Ontario, Canada - Black Spruce, Ontario site 2_A8_Ref_M3 (SPAdes) (version 2) | ecosystem: Environmental > Terrestrial > Soil > Boreal... | reverse complement strand
CAACGGCATCGTCAACGTCTCGGCCAAGGATAAGGCGACCGGCAAGGAACAGCAGATCCGGATTCAGGCCTCCGGCGGTCTGTCCGAAGCCGACATCCAGAAGATGGTCAAGGACGCCGAGGCCAACGCCGCCGAGGACAAGAAACGCCGCGAGGCGGTCGACGCCAAGAACCATGCCGACAGTCTGGTGCATTCCACCGAGAAGGCGCTGGCCGAACATGGTTCGAAGGTCGAGGAGAGCGAACGCCGCGCCATCGAGGACGCCGTCAGCGATTTGAAGGAAGCGCTGAAGGGCGACGATGCCGAGGCGATCAAGGCCAAGACCAACACGCTGGCGCAGGCTTCCATGAAGCTCGGCGAGGCGATGTACAAGCAGGCGGCGGAAAACGATGCGGCCAAGGATGCCGCAAAGGACGACGTGGTCGACGCGGAATTTACCGAGGTCGACGACGACAAGAACAACAAGAAGTCTGCATAAGCGGGCTTGAGATCATGACCCTCATTCTGAATGAGCACGCCAGCCGCGTCTCCCAGAATGGGGGTCATTTTTCGTTAAGCCGGAGGCTGCATCCTTAAAGCGGAAGCATTACTTCGGAATACGGACGAACTTCGGGCGGATTTGACGGATGTCCACCAAGCGTTGCTACTACGAAACCCTTGAAGTCGAGCGGAACGCGGACGAGTCGAAACTCAAGGCGGCGTTCCGCAAGCTGGCGATGAAATGGCACCCCGACAAGAATCCGGGCGATGCCTCGAGCGAAGTGCGGTTCAAGGAAATCAACGAAGCCTATGAGGTTCTCAAAGACGGCGACAAGCGCGCCGCCTATGACCGCTTCGGTCATGCCGCGTTCGAGCAGGGCGGCGGCGGACCCGGCTTCGGCGCCGGCTTTGCCTCGTCATTCTCGGATATTTTCGAAGACCTGTTCGGCATGGCCGGGCAGCGCGGACGCGGCGGCGGCCGCGAGCGCGGCGCCGACCTGCGCTACAACATGGAAATCACGCTGGAGGAAGCCTTCGTCGGCAAGACCGCCCAGATCGAGATTCCGGTCTCGGTCACTTGCGAATCCTGTTCCGGCATCGGCGCCAAGGCCGGCACCAAGCCGAAGGCCTGCTCGATGTGCGGTGGGATGGGGCGGGTACGGCAGGCGCAGGGCTTCTTTACGCTGGAGCGAACCTGCCCGGGCTGTCAGGGCCGCGGCCAGATGATCGAAGACCCCTGTCCGTCATGCGCGGGCTCCGGCCGGGTGACGCGCGAGCGGACGTTGTCGGTGAATATTCCGCAAGGCGTCGAAGACGGCACGCGGATCCGGCTCGCCGGCGAAGGCGAGGCCGGGGTTCGCGGCGGTCCGTCGGGCGATCTCTATATTTTCCTGTCGCTGGCCACCCATCAATTCTTTCAACGCGACGGCGCCGACCTGCATTGCCGCGTCCCGATCTCGATGGTGACGGCAGCCCTGGGCGGCGAATTCGAGGTGCCGACCATCGACAAGGGCCAGACCAAGGTGAAAGTCCCCTCCGGAACCCAGTCCGGCCGGCGCTTTCGCATTGCGTCAAAGGGCATGCCGGTGCTGCGCTCGCGCCAGACCGGCGACATGTATGTCCAGGTTGTGGTCGAAACGCCGCAGAATCTGACCAAGAAGCAGCAGGAATTGCTGGCTGAGTTCGAAAAATTATCGTCCGGTGCAACCCAGCCGGAAGCAGCGGGTTTCTTCACTAAGGTCAAGGACTTCTTCGGTAACCGCAGCGGTCCATAAGCGCGTCCGGCTTGACCGTATCGCCTGCTACCTATACGTCTTTATGACTACTTTTTGACACTGCCGCTTAGACGCGGTCCCGCCTGGTAGCGACATGCCTTTGCAATCGTCCGCGCGTGCGTTGAAGAAGCCCCTTCGTCTCGACGATGAGGTGCGTTTCCTCCGTTCCTGGATCGAAAAGCCGCTGCATATGGGCGCGGTGATGCCGTCGGGAAAGGTGCTGGCGCGCACCATGGCGCAGTATGTCGATATCGATTCGAAAGGGCCTGTCGTCGAACTTGGGCCCGGGACCGGTGCGATCACCAGCGCGTTGATTGATCACGGCATCGATCAAAAGCGCCTCGTACTGGTCGAATATAATCCGGGCTTCTGCGCCCTGCTGCGCGATCGTTATCCGCTCGCCAAAGTCGTTCAGGGCGACGCCTATGCGTTGCGGGATTCACTCTGGGACGTGTTGAGCATGCCGGCATCCGCGGTTGTCTCCGGGTTGCCGCTGGTGACAAAGCCGATGCTGACGCGGTTAAGGCTGATCCGCGATGCCTTCCTGGCGCTGGCGCCGGGTGCGCCATTCGTGCAGTTCACCTATTCGGTGGTCCCGCCGATTCCCAAATCGCTGCCGGGCGTTTCCACGGAAGCTTCCGAGCGGATCTGGATGAACCTTCCGCCGGCGCGCGTGTGGGTGTATCGCAAGGGCTGATGCCGGCCGGCTCCGACGTGCAGCCGGTCAGTTCGTCCTGAGCGCGATTTGAATCATGTCCGCCCTAAAGATCCTCGTGATCCCCGGCTCGCTTCGCACCGGCTCGCTTAACGCAAAACTTGCCGCGGCCGCCGGCTATGAATTTGCGCAAGCCGGTGCCGATGTCACCCGCATTTCGCTCGCCGATTTTCCGCTGCCGATCTATGACGGCGACCTGCAGAGCAAAGCGGGGGTTCCCAAGAACGCGATCAACCTCAAGCGCATGATGTCGGCCCATCATGGCGTGCTGATCGTGACGCCGGAATATAATTCGTCGGTGCCGGCCTTGGTCAAGAACACCATCGACTGGGTGAGCCGGGTGCATGACAGCCACGAGGTCCGCGGCCAGGTGTTTCGCGAACGCGCCTTTGCGATCGCCGCGGCTTCCGAAAGCCGGCTCGGCGGGACGCGGTCGCTGGCGGCGCTGCGGCTGATCCTGACGGCCTGCCACGCTCACGTCATTCCGAACCAGCTCGCACTGTCATTCGCAAGCGAGGCCTATGATGATATGGACAGGTTGAAACATCCGGCCGATATCGAAGCGCTCGGCGCGCTGGTGCGGCAGCTGATCGACGTTTCCCAACGCATGATGTGAGGTGACATGCAGCCCCCTGATATCGCCCCCCGCGACCGCTTGATCGTGGCGCTCGACCTGCCCGATGTGGCGGCGGCGGAAGCGATGATTGCCCGGCTCGGCGACAGCGTGGCGTTTTACAAGATCGGCTATCAACTTGGCTATGCCGGAGGGCTGCCGCTGGTCCGAAAGCTTGCCGATGCCGGCAAGAAGGTGTTTGTCGATCTCAAGCTGCACGACATCGGCAATACCGTGGCGCGCGGGGTCGAGAGCGTGGCAAAGCTCGGGGCGACGTTTCTTACCGTGCACGCCTATCCGCAGACCATGAAGGCCGCGGTCGAGGCTCGCGCCGGATCGGGCCTGAAGATTCTCGCCGTCACCGTGCTGACCTCCTATGACGACGGCGACCTGCACGCTGCCGGTTACCGGCTCGGCGTATCCGATCTGGTCGAGGCCCGCGCCCAGCAGGCCCAGGTGCTCGGCGTCGATGGCCTGGTGTGTTCGCCCGAGGAGGCGGCGTCCTTGCACAAGATCGTCGGCCATCAGATGGTGCTGGTGACGCCCGGGGTCCGGCCCGCGGGCACCGCGGCCGGCGATCAGAAGCGCATCATGACGCCGGCGCGCGCCATTGCAGCCGGCGCCGATTATCTGGTGGTCGGGCGGCCCGTGATCGAAGCCGCCGATCCCAAAGCTGCGGCGGACGCGATCCAGGCCGAAATCGCGCAGGCTCTGGGCTGAACCAAAAAGGAGAACGCTACCATGGCAAAGGGCTACTGGATCGCGCGCATCGATATTCACAACATGGACGGCTACAAGGAATATATCGCGCAGAACGGCGCGGTATTCAAAAAGTACGGCGCCAGGTTTCTGGTGCGCGGCGGCAAGCATGAGACCAGGGAAGGCTCGTCGCGCTCGCGCAATGTGGTGCTGGAATTCAAGGATTATGAAACCGCGCTCGCCTGCTACAATTCGCCGGAATATGCCCGCCTGGTCGCGATCCGCAGCCCGCATTCGGAGAGCGACCTCGTGATCATCGAGGGCTGGGACGGGGCGCAGCCGTAACGTCCGGCCATGACGCCTTCGTCATGCCCGGGCATGACGAGCGTTGCCGGAACAGCCCGCCCCGGCTATACCGCGAGGGCGAGGTCCAAAAATGTCCGAGATGCGCTTGATCGTTGCGGGGGCCGGCGGCCGGATGGGCCGCGCGCTGACGCGCGTCATCTCGGAAACCCCCGGCGCCGTCATTACCGGCGCGCTGGAAGCGCCGGGTTCGGAACTTCTGGGCAAGGATTCCGGCATGCTTGCGGGCCTGCCCGCCAATGGGGTCAAGCTGTCGGCCGATCTGTGGTCGCTGTCGGCCAATGCCGACGGCATCCTGGATTTTACCGTCCCCGGGGCGACCATTGCCAATGTGGCGATCGCCGCCGAGCGCGGCCTGGTCCACATCATCGGCACCACCGGTCTGTCGGCCTCGGACGAGGCGGTGATCAAGAGCGTCACCACGCGCGCCATTGTCGTCAAATCCGGCAATATGAGCCTCGGCATCAACCTGCTGGCGGCGCTGGTGAAGCGGGTGGCGCAGTCGCTGGACGACAGTTTTGATATCGAGATTCTGGAGATGCACCACAAGGCCAAGATCGATGCCCCCTCGGGCACCGCCTACCTTTTGGGAGAGGCCGCGGCGGCGGGCCGCGGCATCGTCCTCGACGAGCACTCGGCGCGCGGCCGCGACGGCAACACCGGCGCGCGGCGGCCGGGCGATATCGGCTTTGCGTCGCTGCGCGGCGGTACCGTCACCGGCGATCACAGCGTGATTTTTGCAGGCTCGATGGAGCGTATCGAGCTGACGCACCGCGCCGAGGACCGCACCATGTTCGCGCAAGGCGCCATCAAGGCCGCCCTTTGGGCGCGCGACAAGAAGCCGGGGTTTTACTCGATGACCGACGTGCTCGGGCTTCAAGACTTCTAGAAACGGAATCACGAAAATGAGCGACCGACTTCTCGTGCTGGTGCGCCATGGCCAGAGCGAATGGAACCTGAAGAATCTGTTCACCGGCTGGAAGGATCCCGATCTCAGCGAGCAGGGCATCACCGAAGCCAGGGAAGCCGGCCGCAAGCTGAAGGCGCAGGGGTTGTCGTTCGACATCGCCTTTACCTCGGTGCTGTTGCGCGCGCAGCACACGCTCGACCTGACGCTTGCCGAACTCGGCCAGACCGGGCTGCCGACCAAAAAGCACCTCGCGCTCAACGAGCGCGACTACGGCGAGCTCTCGGGCCTCAACAAGGACGACGCCCGCAAGAAATGGGGCGAGGAGCAGGTCCACATCTGGCGGCGGTCCTATGACGTGCCGCCGCCCGGCGGCGAAAGCCTCAAAGATACGCTGGCGCGCACGCTGCCCTATTACGTTCAGGAGATTCTGCCTTGCGTATTGCGCGGCGAGCGCACGCTGGTCGCGGCCCACGGCAACTCGCTGCGCGCGTTGATCATGGTGCTGGAAAAGCTGTCGCCGAAGCAAATTCTGGCGCGCGAACTCGCCACCGGCGCCCCGGTCATCTATCGGCTCAATGCCGACGCCACCGTGGCGTCAAAACTCGATCTGGCGTGAGCGCGACGGCCAAAATCGTCGCTCTCGATGCCCCGGTAGCGGATACCGCGCTGGAACAACTGGCCGATGTGCTGGTCGACTGCGTCGAGGGCGGCGCCAGCGTCAGTTTTATGGCGCCATTCTCGCACGCCGAGGCGCTGACTTTCTTTAGCAAGGTCGCGGCCTCGGTCGCCGCAGGCGATACCGTACTGTTGGCAGCACAGCTCGACGGCAAGATCGTCGGCACCGTCCAGCTCGGCCTGGATACGCCGCCCAATCAGCCGCACCGCGCCGACATCAAGAAAATGCTGGTGCACCGATCGGCGCGCGGACACGGCATCGGGGCTGCCTTGATGGCAGCGGTCGAGGAAGAGGCAAGGCGGCATGGCCGCTGGCTTGTGGTGCTCGATACCGTGCCGGGCGAAAACGGCCACCGCCTCTATCTTCGTGCGGGCTGGACGCAGACCGGGCTGGTGCCGGACTATGCGCTGTTTCCCGACGGCCGGCTCTGCGACACCGCGATCATGTGGAAGCGGCTGGCGAAGTGATTGGTGGCGGCCGTTAACCGTCGTCCCTGCGAACGCAGGGACCCATACGCCGTGTAGTCGCGTTCGGGCGCGCGGCCAGTTGCGTTAACGATATAGGCCGGGGGCTATGGGTCCCGGCGCAAGGCCGGGACGACGAATTGAGGGAGCTCAGCCTATGGCTTCCACTATCGCGCCTAATGCACACCCACCAGCCCGGCTTCCCAGCCCAGCATCGCCTGCTTGCGGGTGATGCCCCAGTGATAGCCGGTCAGCGCGCCGCTCTTGCCGAGCGCGCGATGGCACGGCACCACGAATGACAGCGGGTTTTTTCCAACCGCAGCGCCCACTGCGCGCGAAGCTTTCGGGTTCTTGATGTTGCTGGCGATGTCCGAGTAGCAGACCGCGCGGCCCATCGGGATTTTCAGCAGCGTCTCCCAGACGCGCACCTCGAAGTCGGTGCCGATCAAGACCACGCGCAGCGGCTGATCCGCGCGCCACATTCTGGTGTCGAAGATGCGCTGCGCCAGCGCCGAGGTGCCTTCGCGGTCCTCGACATAGGTCGCCCGCGGCCAGCGCCGCTGCATGTCGGCAAGGGCTGCCGGTTCATCGCCGGGATCGGCAAACGCAAGCCCGGCAAGGCCGCGGCCGCTGGCGATCACGATCGCGGTGCCGAACGGCGAGGGATGAAACCCAAAGCGCAGCGTCATGCCGGCGCCGCCGTTCTTCCATTCGCCCGGCGACATCGCCTCGTGGGTGACGAACAGGTCATGCAGCCGGCCCGGGCCGGACAACCCGGAGTCGAGTGCGGCGTCAAGCACGCTGGCGGAATCGCGCAGCAGACCCTTGGCGTGGTCGAGCGTCAGCGCCTGCATGAAGGCTTTTGGCGTCAGCCCGGCCCAGCGGCGAAACAATTGATGCAGCTCATCGGGCGTCACGGCTGCGGCTTCCGCCATCGCTTCGATGGTCGGCTGCGCGCGCCAGTGCTCGGAGATAAAGGCGATGGCGCGGCGCACCGAATCATAGTCGCGCAGCGCGGCGTTCTGGGGGCCCGGTTTTGTGAGGCGGTGCTCATTCATGGCAAGGTTCATCATGGCCCTGATGTAGGCCGGGTGCTGTGCCCAAACCACCCGATTTCCGATAGCCCTTCACGACACCGGATTATAGGTCGGGCCGCGCCGGGCGGCCTGCAGCGCTGCGGTTAAGGCTTTGGCGAAACTCGCTTTTTCGTCGGCGCCGAGGAAGCTCGCAATGGAGACGCGGCGGCCTTTGGAGACCAGAAAGAGCTTTTCAATGCCGAATTCCGGATGGGTCTTCTGATCGAGTTGCACCCACAGCGGATTGAGCACCCATTCGACCACATGGCCGCGGTGGCTGACCCGGCGCACCCGCAATTCGAAATGCGTCACCGAGATTTCCTCGGTTGCCTTGGCGTTTCGGAAATTGACTCGGAACGCCCAATAGATCGCCAGCACGTCGAGGCCGAAAAAGCCGAACACCGGCCAGGCGCCCATCAACAGAAACGCCAGCCCCGCGGCAAAACTGGCCACGCTGAGAAACCCCATCAGCACCAGAAAACCGGTGCGGTTCAGCGAACGGTGCGGGGTCAAGAGCGCCGAAAACAATTCCGGCTGCGCTTCGCGATCAAAGTCGTTGCCTGCCGTCATGACCTGTCAGTATACCCCGATCATGTCGAAAATCATCCGCCGGCCGCTGTCCAAATCGAAACCCGCGGGTCCCAAACCCGTGAAGAAATCCGCCAAGCGTCCCGCGCCCGGTCGCCTTCGCGATAGACCTGCGAAAAAGGCCGCGCCCAAATTGGCCGTGACCGGCGCGGCGAAGCAATCGGTCAGGGCCATCAAACCCTGGACCCCGGCCGAGGTCCATGAGGCGTTCAGCCGCTTTTCCAAAGCCAATCCGGAGCCGAAGGGGGAGCTGGAACATCTCAATCCCTACACGCTTTTGGTCGCGGTCGTGCTGTCGGCGCAGGCCACCGACGCCGGCGTCAACAAGGCGACGCGCGAATTGTTTGCGGTGGCCGACACGCCGCAAAAAATGCTGGCGCTCGGCGAAGAAAAACTGCGCGACTACATCAAGACCATCGGGCTTTACCGCAACAAGGCCAGGAACGTGATCGCGCTGTCGGAAAAGCTGATCGCCGAATTCGGCGGCGAGGTGCCGCGCAGCCGCACGGAGCTCGAATCGCTGCCCGGCGCCGGCCGCAAGACCGCCAATGTCGTGCTCAACATGGCGTTCGGCGAACGCACCATGGCGGTCGATACCCATGTGTTTCGCGTCGCCAATCGCACCGGCCTGGCGCCGGGCAAAACGCCGCTTGAGGTCGAGCTGGGTCTGATGCGGGTGATCCCGGCCGAATTCATGCTGCACGCGCATCACTGGCTGATCCTGCATGGCCGCTACACTTGTCTGGCCCGCAAGCCGCGCTGCGAGGTATGCCTGATCAACGATCTCTGCCGCTGGCCGGAAAAGACCGTTTGAGCCGTGAGCCGGTGTATGTGTTAAAAGTCACAGACGCATTGATGATGCGGGGCAACGGTACGGCCTATCTGCTGCCGCAATGCTATACGATGGCGATCTCGCGATGACCGTTTAGTGAGAAGGACGAATGCGTCGATTAGCGGTTTCCGTTTTCGTGGCTTCCCTCTTGTGGATATTGGCGGTACCGGCCGATGCCGAGGATCCGGTCCAAAGACCGGATCAAGGCGCAGCCACCTTAGGAACAAGGCCAGCGATCGACCTTGCATTCGAATTTCATGACGGGGATTCCGTCGACACCGTCAGAAGCAACCCTCAGCTCGTCGCGCTGGGCAAGGCTCTCTCGGATCCCGGACTGAAGAACGCAACATTCGTCATTGCCTGTCACGTGAAAGTCCCCGGCAGCCCGGAACACAATTTGGAGCTCTCCGAACGCTGTGCCAGCCTGGTGCGGCTAGTTCTTATCGAGCAATATGGGTTGCGGTCACAGGCACTCGTCGCGGTCGGCTACGGTGAATCCAAGCTCAAGAATCCGGGAAATCCGATGGCGGCTGAAAATCAGCGGCTGCAGGTCGTGAACATGGGTGACGAGCCGGATTGAAGGCCCATCGATTTCGTTCGAGACGAGGTCATGCCTGATCGATCTCTGCCGCTGGCCGGAAAAGACGGTTTGAGGCATGATGGCTGTCATATCCGCGCCTCGTCCCGGATGCAGGATATTCTTCTGGCGGCTTGCCGGAAGAACAATGGTCTAGGGGGCGCCCTTTGAGTTCGCAGGATCAGATCAGCCCGATACCATCGCCGGCTCAGACCGTATCAATGCCATCCGCGCCGTCGGGTGCTGCGGTCGCCGGCGCGCCGGCGGCACAGCCGCCGCCGGGATCGCGCTCTGCCCTCATCCGCCTTGCGCTGCCGCTGTTCGCCGTGCTCGCCGCCCTTGGATTTATCGTGCTGGCGACGCTGCGCTGGGATCAATGGATCGGCAGCGCCGCGATCCAGACCACCAATGATGCGTATGTGAAGGCCGACATGACCCGGCTGAGCAGCCGGGTGGCCGGCGAAGTTCAAAAGGTCGCCGTCAATGATTTTCAGCGCGTCAAGGCCGGCGATCTGCTGGTTCAGATCGATCCCGCCGATTACCAGGCCCAGGTCGCGCAGGCGGAGGCCGCCGTCGCCGCCGCACAGGCGGCCTACGACAACCTCGCCAACCAGGTCGAGCTGCAATATGCCACCATTGCGCAAGGCGAAGCCCAGCAGGTGTCTGCGCAGGCCCAGGAGGTCGAGGCCCGTCAGGAGCAGGAGCGGCAGCAGTCGCTGACCCAGACCGAAGCGGGGACCAGGCAGAAGCTCGAGCAGGCGACCGCGGGATACGCCCGCGCCCAGGCTGACGTCCGCGCGAGCCGCGCCTTGATCGCGGCACAGCATCACCAGCTCGAGGTGCTATCGGGGACCAAGAAGCAGCGGGCGGCCGATATCGAGGCTGCGAAAGCCGCGCTCGATGCGGCACGCCTCAAGCTCGGTTATACCAGGATCGTCGCGCCCTTCGCCGGCGTCGTCGGCGAGCGGCAGGTTCAGCCCAACGACTACGTCAATATCGGCAGCAACCTCATCAATGTCGTGCCGCTGCCGAACGTCCATGTCATCGCCAATTACAAGGAAACCCAGTTGACCCGGGTCAGGCCGGGCCAGCCGGTCGACGTCACCGTCGACAGCTTTCCAAATGAGACGCTGCACGGCCGCGTCGAGCGGATTTCGCCCGCCAGCGGATCGCAAGTCGCGCTGCTGCCGCCCGATAACGCCACCGGCAATTTCACCAAGGTGGTGCAGCGCATCCCGGTGCGGATCGGGCTCGACAAGGGCCAGCCGCTGTTGGAGCGGCTGCTGCCGGGAATGTCGGTGGAGACCCGGATTCACACCGACCAGGCGGGCGCGGATGGCGGAAAATAGCGACACCGGCCAGGGGCCACGCTCGCGCGGAGGCATTGCACAATACCCCTTGTTCGCGGTCGCCGCGGTGCTGCTCGGCTCGTTTCTCGCCAATTTCGACAGCCGGCTGACCTCGGTCGGATTGCCGGATCTGCGCGGCGCGTTTTCGCTCGGCTTCGACGAGGGCGCCTGGCTCTCGACGGCGTCGATCGGCTCGCAGATCTTCATTGCGCCCGCAGTGGCCTGGCTCGCCACCGCCTTCGGCCTGCGCCGCGTGCTCGGCATTCCGAGCCTGGTCTATGCATTGATCTCGCTGGTCATCCCGCTGGTGCGCGACTACCCGACGCTGATCGCGCTCAGCATCGTGCACGGCATGCTGCTCGGCACCTTCGTTCCCGCCACGCTGATGATCGTCTTCCGCAACCTGCCGATCCGATGGTGGCTGCCGGCGATCGCGATCTATTCGATCCGAGTCGGGTTCGCGCTGGATACCGGTACGTCGTTGGTCGGCTTTTACGTCGATCATTGGGGCTGGCAGTGGCTGTACTGGCAGGGGGTG
>Ga0209736_1000654_pt1 | contig 11172 bp, 8 predicted proteins | sample BlaSpr_A8_Ref_M3_FD_187992 | JGI IMG/M metagenome (GOLD analysis project Ga0209736, IMG submission 187992) | Forest soil microbial communities from Thunder Bay, Ontario, Canada - Black Spruce, Ontario site 2_A8_Ref_M3 (SPAdes) (version 2) | ecosystem: Environmental > Terrestrial > Soil > Boreal... | reverse complement strand
TCCCAAGGGCGGCCTGATCCGCAAAATCATCGAAGACTGGCTGCGCGACGAACTTCTCGCTCGCGGCTACGACCTTGTCTACACTCCGCACATCATGCGCTTGGACTTATGGAAAACCAGCGGCCACACCAATTTCTACAAAGACAGCATGTTCGGTCCAGTTGAAGTCGAAAAGGCCGAGTACCAGCTCAAGCCCATGAACTGTCCCGGCCACATCCTCATCTACAAATCAAAACTCCACAGTTACCGCGATCTTCCTGTGCGTTTAGCCGAGCTCGGTACTGTCTACCGCTACGAGCGGAGCGGTGTCCTTCACGGTCTCCTTCGCGTGCGCGGCTTCACCCAAGACGATGCGCACATTTTCTGTACTCCGACACAAATTGAAAAGGAAGTGGAAGCCTGCGTCGATTTCGCCTTCGCGGTAATGAAGAACTTTGGCTTCGACAAATTTGAAGTCGAACTCTCCGATTGGGACGCCGCGCATCCAGAAAATTACGCCGGCAAGCCCGAAGACTGGCATCGTGCCTCGGCCGCGCTCGCCAACACCATGCAGCGCCTCAACATCCCGTACAAGAAAATCGAAGGCGAAGCCGCCTTCTATGGCCCCAAGATCGATATCAAGCTCATCGATGCCATCGGCCGCCCCTGGCAGCTCACCACCGTGCAGTTCGATTTCAATCTTCCTGCGCGCTTCGGCCTTGAATACGTCGCGGAAGATGGCGCGCGCCACCAGCCGCTCATGGTCCATCGCGCGCTGCTCGGGTCCGTCGAGCGTTTCTTCGGCATTCTCGTCGAGCACTACGCCGGAGCCTTCCCGCTCTGGCTTGCTCCCGTGCAAGTCGAAATCTGCCCCGTCAGCGAAAAAGTTGCAGACTACGCCAAGCACGTCGCCGAAACGCTCAAGCGTCACGACATCCGCGTCCATCTCGACGATCGCAACGAAAAACTCCCCGCCAAAATCCGCGACGCGCAAATGCAAAAAATTCCATACATGTTCGTCGTCGGCGCAAAAGAAGCCGAAGCCGGCACCGTCTCGGTTCGCCACCGCGCCAAAGGCGACCTCGGCCCCAAGCCCCTCGCCGAAGCCATCGCCGCCCTACGCGAAGAATCCGACTCCCGCTCCACCAGCTAATGTTTCGCCAAATTCGCTTGGCGTCCTAGCATTTCGTCGCGTGCATTCCTTTGCGTACTTTCCGTCTCTGCGTTATCTTTCTCTTCTTTCCGAGGCACAAAAAATGATGATCCGGCGTCGGTCCTTCATCGCTCTCGCGGTAGGAGCAAGCTTCGCACCGTTATCGACCTGGAGCGCTGACGTTCCCTCTCTGCTCGATCACTTTATTCTCGGCTGCGATGATCTCGATCGCGGCATCGACTTCGTCGAGAAACACACCGGCGTGCGCGCCGCATTCGGCGGTGTTCATCCCGGCCGCGGCACACGCAACGCTCTTCTAGCGCTCGGTGAGCGAAGATATCTGGAAATAATGGCGCCCGATCCCGCGCAACAAGTTACGCTTCAGATTCCGCGGCTCCGCGAACTAAAAGAGCCGCGCATCGTAGGCTGGGCCGTTCATCCCGCAGACGTGAGTCAGCTCGCCGCGCATCTTCGCGAGGCGGGCGTCGCCTTCAAAGATCCGCAGCCCGGCTCGCGCCAGCGTCCCGACGGCAAAGTCCTCCACTGGAAGAGCCTCACACTCGATGACGATCACGACGGTCTGCTCCCTTTCTTCATCGAGTGGAGCGCCGACTCGCTTCACCCCTCCGCCGACGCGCCCAAAGGTTGTCGCTTGGAGCGCTTTGCTGCGGTCAACCCGCACCCAGACGATCTAGCAAAACAAGTCGCCATCCTACAAATCGATCTACCCATTTCGAGCGGCGAAAAACCAGCCCTGCAGGCCACTATAGCTGGGCCCCACGGCCAATTAACCGCCACCTTCTGAAGTTTGCGAGCCCAGCCGTTGTAGGGGCGCGCTCTAGCGCGTCCCAGTGTCGCCGTTAGTTGATTGGAAACGGTATCGGCCTCAAGGTAAGTTTTATCGAGCCTAATGAGATTCAGCGGTGCCGAGGGCCGCGCTCTGCCTGCGCGGCCCTTCTGCCTGCACCGTTGCAACCGACGTTCGCGTCGTTTCCGTGCTGAGTTAGAAGCGAAACACGATTCCGGTCGACACTCGCAAATTGTTTTGGCTTTGCGTGTTCGTTGTGTTGAACTCGTTAAACCGCGTCAGCAAATAATCCACCTTCGCGGCACGAACCGAGAAGTGCGAGCTAATCCGATAGTCCACTCCGCCCCCCACAGTCATCGCAAACGCATCCTGGCTGTTTGTGGTATTGAGTAGGTTCGCGCCGGTGTGCGCCACGCCGAACAGCACCTCGCCAAACGGCGTCACCCGGGAAAAGCGATGATAGGAAACCCGCGGTCCGAACAGATACGTCGAAAGCGTCCCGCTCGCGCCGCTCCCCAGAATGTTAGTGTTGGTATAGCCGCCGAAGTCCGCGACTCCGCTCAGCCAATTATTGAAGTTGTAAGCTACCGAAGCGCTGCCGCCGTTCAAGCTGAACCCATTGGCCCCGGAGGTTGCCGGATTCGCGCGCACGTACGAGTAACCCGCGAAAACATCCACCGTCTTCCGCTCTTGTGCCTCCGCGGCAACCCCGAAGAGCGAAGCAAAAGCCAGTAAAGACACCACGACCCTCAATTTCATAATGCCTCCATTCGATTTGAATTTCGGCGCAAGCCGGCGGAATCGCACCGCGGCCGCGCGTTTCGCGGCGTGCCTTAGGCAGGAAGGCATCAAGCCGCATCTGTTCTGTGTTTTTCTCTACATACAGATGCGCACAGCCTCGCGAAAGTTACTTGGAAGTTTCGAGAAAAGTGCCTTAGAAATACCAAGCAGACAAGCTAAAGCAGCGGTTCCGGCACATGGCGTGCGATGGCTTCACGAGTCTGGTCGCGCAAGCGAATCAGCTCGTGCCAATCCGAAGCCTCGCTCTCCGAATGCGCACCTTGGACCTGCGGATAAATCGGAGCCGACAGCGTAATCGTCACGCTCGTCGGTCGCGGCATATACGTTCGGTCGCGAAGAAATTTTCGCGTCCCCGCCAGCGACACCGGAATAATCGGCACGCCCGCCGCCACCGCCGCCTTGAACGCTCCAAGTTGAAACGGCCGGATACCGTCTTCTTTCGTAAAGGTTCCCTCGGGAAACACAAAGACGGATTCGCCTGCGCGCAGAATTTCTTCCATCTCTTCCGCCTGTCGCAGCCGCGCATTCGCGTCCGTGCGATCGAAAGCAAGGTGCCCCATCTGCCGCAGAAATGTTCCGACGAACGGCATGCGGTGCACTTCCATCTTGGCCACAAAGCGGTAGGGCACGCCGAGCCCCATCATCAACGGCAGCACGTCAAAATAGCTGGTGTGATTTGCTGCATACATCTTCGCGCCCGGCGTGTCCATGTACTCCTTGCCGATCACGCGCACCCGGCATCCCGCCAGAACAAACAAAAGTTTCAACGCTGCCGACGTAAACCGTCCCGCCGCCCCTCGATCCGTAAGCAAGCGCACCCGCGCGGACGCCGGAACAGCCACCAACAGAAACAGCGCAATCACATACACGCCATAAAGCATCTCCAGCCCGCGCTGCACTCCGCTGCGAATCGCTCCCGCAAGATTCCGCAGCGCGCTCCCCGCACCCAGCCGCGCAATCTGCAACCAAGCGGGCGCCTTCGTCGCAGAGAGCTGGCCCTTTAAAAATAGCTTCTTCGTTTCTTCCCGCCGCAGTTTCCCGCTCGATGTTTTTGGAATGCTCCCGGGTGGAAGCAGCTCCACGCGGTCCGGGGGTAGGCCTAGCCCTCGCGACACCTCCTCGGTGATTGCCGCAGCGATGCTCGCCTTCCGGCCCGCATCGCGCTCGCGCACTTCCGCAACCACCACCAGCTTCTCCGTGCCGCTGCCCTCATCCTTCAACCCAAACGCCACAATGCAGCCCTTGCGGATGCCATCTGTGCTTGCAGCCAGATCCTCCACTTCGTGCGGGTACAGATTCCGTCCGCCCTTAATGATGATGTCTTTCACTCGCCCGGTGACGTAAATCTCCTCGTCCGCGCGATAGGCGCGGTCCCCGGAATTCACCCAGGCGAATTCGCCATCGCTCGGTGTCTGGCCCACGGGAAACAAAGTTTGGGTTGCCGCGGCATTGCGGTAATATCCGCTCGTCGCCGAAGGCCCGTGGAACCACAAATATCCTTCGGTGCGATCCGCAACTTCCTGTCCGTTTTCATCCACGATACGAATTTGGTGGCCGGACAAAACGCGTCCTGAAGAAACAAACGAAATCACCCGCGCATCGTCCGTCCTCGCGGGAACTGCTTGACCGTGCGCCGTAAAACTTTCGCGCTCCACGCGATCCACCAGCGGCCCGCGATTCAGCGGCGGCACGGTCACGGCCAGCGTCGCTTCCGCAAGCCCGTACACTGGAAGCTGCGCCTCGCGCCGGAATCCATATCGTGCAAACCGCTCAGCAAATCGCTCCAGCGTTTCCGGATTCACTGGCTCAGCGCCGTTCAGCGCCGCGCGCCACGAACTCAGGTCCAACCCCTCGATATCTTTGTCCGCAATTTTGCGCACGCACAGCTCGTAAGCAAAATTCGGCGCCGCCGCAATCGTTCCGCGATGTTTGTGAAACGCCCACAGCCACCGTTCCGGCCGCGTCAGAAATGCCAGCGGCGACATAACCGTTAGTGGTACGCCGTAGTGCAGCAGCGTCAGCCAAGCTCCGATCAACCCCATGTCGTGATACAGCGGCAGCCAGCTTACGCCCACGTCGCCCGCGCCAAGCTCCACCGCTTCGCCAATCGCGCGCATGTTCGCCAATAAGTTTGCGTGCGTCAGCACCACGCCTTTGGGATCGCCCGTCGAACCCGAAGTGTATTGCAGCAGCGCGATGTCGCTCGCCTTCCGCGAGCGGTTCCCGCTTAAACGCGCAGGCAAGGCTCCCGGTGCGGGAGGCGGCGCTGTGTCCGCGGCCGCCATCAGTTTTTCCGCATCGGCCACTGCGGCCAGCGAGCGCACTCGCGGCTTCAGCAAGCGCGCTACGGACTCGGCGCGCCGGAATGTCAGCAGCAAACACACTTCCGCGTTGTTCAGAATTGCCGCTTGCCGCGCCGCATATTCCTCAATGCGATCGGCGCGAAACGGCGGATAAATCGGAACCGGGATCGCGCCAGCCAGAAGAATGCCTGCGTAAGAAACAAAAAACGCCCGCGAAGTGGGCAACATGATCGCCACGCGTCCGCCGGCCGGCACGCCGCGCCGCGCCAGTTCCGCCGCGCATCGCTGCGCTGCCGCGTGCAACTCGCCAAACGTCAGCGCGACTTGCCGTTCCGCGCCGTCCGTTTCCTCGCTAATGAGCAGGTGCGTGCGCTCCGCGTCATGCGCGGCCCGATAGCGCAGCACATCGATCAGCGTCTCCGCCGCAAGCACGCCGCTTTCCGCGGCATCGCGCCGCAGCTTTTGCGTCGTCACCGAAGCGCGCAGCGCCGACGAAATCTTTTCTCCGTCCACATGCGCGGCCGGCGCTTCCACAATCGCGCGCGCCAAATCGTCCGGCGTGTTCGCTTCCGCCGCCAAGCGGTCTGGCAAACGCACGCCGAATTCCGTCTCCAGGCGCGCCAGCAGTTCCACGCGTTCGAGGCTACCGAGCCCCAGTTCGCGGTCCAGATGCGAACCCGCGTTGAGCATCGGCAAGGCGCCGTAACTCCCCAACTCCTGCAGTAAACCGCGCAGAACTTCCAGCACGCGCTCACGCGTTCCGGACCGCTCGAGTTGTGTGCTGGTGGTTGCCACGAAGTTCACATGGAGAGGACGGGCTCTTCCGCGAAGGCTACCATGCGCCCGAATCGATTGCCACGAGCGACTGAATGCTCCGTGGCGTTGTGCCCCGCGACAAACTCTTCCGAACCGGGTGCCCCGAAACAGGGTGGCCATGTGCCGTTGCTGCGGACGCGCCTTGCTGTTAAGTCTTTCCGTTAACGCTCACGCGGTCTTTTTCTTCGATTCCTGCTGCGCCCAACCCTTCGGCATCAACGTGGTCGAGAGGTCCACGCCGGAAAGATCCGCTCCCGTTAAATCCGTCTCGCGCAGAATCGCCACGCCCAGATCCGCTCCGCTGAATTTCGCTCCATGCACATTCGCCAACCGCAAATTCACATTCCGCAGCCGCGCCCCCTCGAAATTCACATTGGAAAGATTACAGCGGAAAAATTCGATCCCGCTGGCTTGCGCTTCCCGCAAATCCGCGCCCGGCAAAATCGCTTCGGTCATATCCGCGTTACTAAGATCGGCTTTTCGCAAATTCGCCCCGGAAAGATCCGCGCCCGGCAGTTTCGCTTTGCGCAAATCCGTTCCTTCCAGGTTCGCGTTGCGCAGAATCGCCCCGCTCAAGTTCACCCCGCTCAAATCCGCGCGCGAGAGGTCCGCGCCGGTAAGGTCCGCGCGCGCGCCGCCCTCTTTCCCCTGAAAAAACCGCTGGTGCGCGTCCAGAATTTCAGTCAACTTTCTGCCGTGGTGTTGGATGCTCTTTGGCTTTCGCAATCCCATACGATTCCATCGTCTCCTGTCTTGTGCGTCTATTCTACTGAAGCGCCCAGCAACCGGGAAGCGCGTGGATTGCGAGCGAGCCTCACTACACGCGCAATCAATAATTCCTTGTATCGACCTAGCCGCCCGAAGCCGTACGATAGAGGAGCAATGATTCGCAGCCCTAAACGCATCCCCATATTTGTCGCGGTCAGCATGAGCATTTTGTTATCCATGCTTTGCTCCGCGGTTTTTCTCCAAGCGCAAATTCAAATCCCGGAGGACGAAATTGTCGCCAACCTCGCCGGCGGCCGCGTCATTATTCACGTCGCGCGCGATGGCAATATCGTCTTCGCCGCCATCGATCACCCCGTAGAAGCGGGCGGCATCCCTCCCCGCGTAGTGGAGCTGGACGCCATGCATGTCGCTGTGCTGCTCGGCGCCTCGGAATGGCGTCTCCCTGCCGATCCAAAGCCAGTGCGGCTTGACCGCGATTTTCAGCGCATCACCGCGCGCGACCCGAAATATCAGTACAGCGCCGAAGCCGAGCCCGATCTCGAAACCATTGGCGTAGCTTTCCTCGAAAAACTTCGCCCGCTCGTCGCGCAACTACACCACAAGATCGATCTCCCGCCCGACGAGCCGCTCCTCGAAATGGTGCTCATCGGTTACGGTGCAAATAATTACGGCCCGGAAGTTTGGACCGTCGAATATCGTGTGCAGCAGGAGCAAGTGGCCATGCGCGGCGAGTACTGGCAGACGCGCATTCTGCGCCCGCGCTTCACGCAACTGTATCCGCCGGAGAAGAAAGCGCCGCGCATGATTGTGGAAGCACGCTACCCCGCCGACCTGCAAGGTCCCACGCTGATGGCCCTGATCCAGGGCCAGGATCCAGTCATCGCGCAACTGCGTGGGTCTGAGCCGCGCTTCGCCAAAGTCCTAGACGCCGTGGACAAAGGACAGGCGCAAAAGGCTGCGCCCGCCGACGCTGCTGATTTCCTTCGCGCGGCGCTGCCGCTCATCGCCGGCAAAGAGTCGTTCATCCTCGCCAAGATGGAAGAGCAGCACGGCTTCGACTGGATCGTTCCGCCGGATGAGCCAATCGAGAAAACGAAAAAAGAAGACGACAAGAATCGCCCGCCGGAAGCGCCCTCGCTGCGCCGCCGCCCCAATCCGCCCAATCGTTAGCACCTTGCCGCAGGCGAAAGCCCCGAGCTACTACGTCAGCTTTTCGATGGCATCGCCTTTGCGAATCGTGCCGCCGGCGATTACTCGGCACAGCATTCCGCGACGTCCACGCAACTCGCGTCGTAGGCCGGGACGGATTTTCTCCATCAAATCGCAGGGAGTGCATACCGTTGTGACTTCGAGGCGCGAATCACCTACCCGAAGGTGTTGCCCAAGCGCCAGCCCGTTCACGTTCAGGCCTGTGGTGGTGATATTTTCGCGGATGATTCCGGGACGGAGTTCCATCAACTCCAGCGTTTCGTTGTCGACAAGTAGAACTTGCCGTTTGCCGCCGGGCCGTGCGTGCGCACAGCCCTCAAAACCGGAATCTTCCACCGCAAGAATCTCCGCCAACTCCTCCATGGGCAAGCGACGTTTCGGTGCGCGAAAAAGATGCAATACGCTCGGCACTTCAGTCTCCTGCGGCGTGCACGCGATTCACGTGCCCGGCGATGTCTTTGCGGTAATGCATGCCCTCAAAATGAATTTTTCCCACGGCTTCGTAGGCTGTAGCCAACGCAGCATCGAGAGAGGCCGCCGCCGCGGTCACTCCCAGAACGCGGCCGCCACTAGTGACGATCGCGCCGCCATCGCGTTTCGTCCCGGCGTGGAACACTTTCGCGCCGCGAATTTTTTCCGCGTCCGCGAATCCTTCAATTTTCTTTGCGGTCTCAAATTTTCCGGGGTAGCCGCCGGAAGCAAGCACGACGCAAACGCTGGCGCCGGGCTTCCACCGCAACTTCGACGCATCCAGTTTTCCTGCTGCCGCCTGCGCCAGCACCTCCGCGAGATCGAAATCCATTCGCGCGACAATCGCCTGCGTTTCGGGATCCCCCAGCCGGCAATTGAACTCCAGCACTTTGGGCCCGGATTTCGTGAACATCAGCCCGATGTACAGGAAGCCTTGATACGGAATCCGATCGGCAGCCAGCCCGCGCATCGTCGGCTCAACGATAGTTTGCAAAATCGTATCGCGCAGCTTTGCAGGGAGAAGCTCAGCGGCTGAATACGCGCCCATGCCTCCCGTGTTCGGTCCCAAGTTGCCATCGAAGACGCGCTTATGATCGCGAGTGGGCACCAGCGGAGCATAGCGCTCGCCATCGGTAATGAGGATGAACGAAAGCTCCTCCCCTTCAAGCGTCTCTTCCAACAGAATCCGTTGGCCGCCCGGTCCCAGTTCGTTCTTTTCGAGCGCGCGCTCGATAAAATCTTTCGCCGAAGCGGCGTCCGGCGCCAAGAACACGCCCTTGCCCGCGCAAAGCCCGTCCGCCTTGATCACCCGCGGCCAGGTAGCCGCACGCAGCGCGTCGCAAGCCTTGGAGGCTGACTCAAACGTGCCGATTCTGTGCGCCGTGGGAATTCCGTGCCGCAACAGAAATTCCTTAGCGAAAATCTTGCTGCCCTCCAGCTGCGCAGCCTGCTGCGGCGGGGCCACAATGGGCCAGCCATGCGCACGAAATTCATCGCCGATGCCGTTAACCAAGGGCAGCTCCGGGCCAACCACGGTAAGGTCAGGCTCCAGCCGCTCCGCCAGTGCTACAAGCGCCGGTACATTTCCGACATCCACCGCGATGCAGTCGGCTTCCGCAGCGATTCCGCCATTTCCCGGTGCGCACCAGATCTTCTCAACGTCACGGCTCTGCGCCAACTTCCACACCAGAGCGTGCTCGCGCCCGCCGCCGCCAATCACCAACACTTTCATCCGCGCCTCTCGGTAGGAACGCTTGGAACGATAGTCGGCGGTTGCATAGGTGTCAACGCTGCGGGGCGGTGTGGCACAGGGTGGACCAGGCCCCCCCCCTCCCCTTTTTCTGGATCTGTTCATTCTAAAAGGCTTAATTCCAGGGTTCGTGGATCTGCACATTCTAAACGGGTTAGGGGGCGCACTTACGGCGAGCAGAGAAGATTGTTAGAGGCTGGGCGACGCTGATGCGGATGTGCCACCGGGGTGTTTTGCCAAAAGAGCCTGGAATAGATTGAAAGCAAACGGGTTGATTCTTTTCAAATGCGCAAAGAGCCCGTAAGAGTAGGAAAAAAGAAGAATTACTACATTTTTGCCGAACGGGCTGCAGAGATCGAGCTTGGGTTGGTACGCCTGGAAAGGAGCGGCGAGTTGAAGGCAAAAGGCGCGAGCGGTTTGCAAAGCAAACTTCATGGCTGATTTTAGCAAGCGGAGAAAGGAAAACAATTGAGCTGAAGCACAGATGCGTGTGTCCGAGAGAGCATTTCGGGACAGCTGAACGCGCCGAATAACTCTTAGGAATTTTTCCAGATTCTATATGCGATTCGCGGATTAGAACAGACGGGGCTGGCGGCGGGGAGCTTCGCGTTGGAAATACTCGTAAGCGCGAGGCGTGGCGACGCGGCCGCGTGGTGTCCGGTCGATCAAGCCGATTTGCATGAGGTATGGCTCGTACATTTCTTCGATGGCGTCTTCTTCTTCGCTGAGGGCCGCGGCGAGGGTGCCGACCCCAACGGGTCCGCCGCCGTACTTATCGATCAGGGCGAGCATGAGGTTGCGGTCGACTTCGTCGAGGCCGCTTTCGTCGACTCCGAGCATTGCGAGCGCTTCCTGCGCGACGGCTCGGGTGATGCGTCCGGCGGCACGCACTTCGGCAAAATCGCGGGCGCGACGCAGCAAGCGGTTGGCGACGCGCGGCGTGCCGCGGCAACGGCCGGCGATTTCCTCAGCGCCGCCTTCGTCCATTTCGATAGCAAGAATCTTCGCCGAGCGATGCAAGATGATCAGCAAATCCTGCGGCTCGTAAAAATCCAGTCGATGCACGATGCCGAAGCGCGAGCGCAGCGGCGCGGTGATTAACCCGGCTCGAGTAGTCGCGCCAATCAGCGTGAAGTGGCCCAGGGGGAAAGGATGAATCCGCGCGCCGGGCCCCTGGCCGATGATGAGATCAACGCGAAAATCTTCCATAGCCGGATAGAGCACTTCCTCGACCGCGGGTTGCAAGCGATGGATTTCGTCGAGAAAGAAAACTTCCTTGGCCTCGAGCGAAGTAAGGATGGCGGTGAGATCGCCTTTGCGCTCGAGCAACGGCCCCGCGCTGGTCTTGATCGGAACATTCAATTCATTGGCGATGATTTGTGCGAGGGTGGTCTTGCCGAGGCCGGGAGGGCCATAGAGAAGCACGTGGTCGAGAGCTTCGTCGCGGCTGCGCGCGGCTTCGATGGCGATCTGGATATTTTCCTTGACGCGCTTCTGGCCGATATATTCGTCGAGATGCTTGGGGCGGACGCTGGCCTCGATGCGCAAGTCCTCGTCGATAGCGGAGCCGGAGACAATGCGCGCCGGCTGGCGCTGCGCCATCATTCGCTTTGTGCTTGCGTCAGGCATGCAAGAGTTTTACCACAGAGAGCGC
>Ga0209736_1000653_pt1 | contig 11186 bp, 9 predicted proteins | sample BlaSpr_A8_Ref_M3_FD_187992 | JGI IMG/M metagenome (GOLD analysis project Ga0209736, IMG submission 187992) | Forest soil microbial communities from Thunder Bay, Ontario, Canada - Black Spruce, Ontario site 2_A8_Ref_M3 (SPAdes) (version 2) | ecosystem: Environmental > Terrestrial > Soil > Boreal... | reverse complement strand
CGCGACGTTTAGATTCTTCAGTGATTGCCCGAGAATCTTTTCGCTCTCACCCTCCGTGTAATTGTCCGCCGTATCAAAGAAATTGATGCCACCGTCAATCGCCGTCTTGACCAGTTCATCGGCCCCGACTTGGTCAACGGCGCTGATGCCCTTGAAGAGCCCCCCGCCGTCCCCGAATGTCATGGTTCCGAAGCAGAGTTTTGAAACCAGGAGCCCTGTATTGCCGAGTGTTGAGTATTCCAAGATGCCTCCTCAGTTGCAGCCGATATTGGCTTTGCACTTAAATGCGAGGCATAGTTGTAACTGTGGACCACACTCCACAGTCAAGAGGCGCTTATGCTAATCTCAGAATTTGCTCGGGTAACTGGACTCACCCGAGACACGGTGCGCTTCTATGCGCGCCTTGGCCTGCTACATCCCAAGACGAACGGCAAGGGTGGTCGCCATCCTTACAGTGCTTTCACGGATGAAGATATTCAAGCGGCAGAGGTGATCCGGATCGCGCAATCTCTCGGTATGTCGCTCAAGGAAATCGCGGCCTTCACTGAGGAGCGCCTTAAGGGCCACCTCACAAGCGAACGCAGGGTTGAGATCATGAGCGCGCAGCTTGTTAGCCTGGAGGCTAAAGCGACCGAACTGCAAGTGATGATCAGCTATGTGCGCGCGAAAATCGATTGGTTGACCCTTGGTGAGCAAGGGCAGCAGCCGGATTTTGGTAGTTATGCTCGGGGCCGCTCACAGGCCAGTGGGGACAGAGACGTCAAACCCCTACGGGCTATTCGGTGAGTGCAGCGCGTAGGCGGTTGCCGATTTTCTGATACGCGTTCTTGCGCTATCTCGTTCTCGGTTGCCGCGGGTTACGGCGCGAGCGGAACGACAAAACGCAATTGTTCTTGCAGTATCTTCATAAAAGATCTGACTTGTGTACCTGCAACCATTTGAGAGCGGCCGCCGAAAGAGACTCAGCCTGAAACAGGCATTCTGCAACAGCAGATTCTGGCACAGGGGGCCGGAACGATGAGTGTATGTGTCGGTTAGCTCATTCCTAGACTTTTTGGCCCCCTCACCTCGACATTTTCGCATTTGGTCACAACTGTTTTGTGATTTGGTCATACGTTCGGACCACCAAAAAAAACCATTGATGAGCAGCGGTTTATCACTCGACGCGATCGGACGCGGCGCCATCCCAATATGACTGCACCGCAGGCGACCAGGTTCTCGTCCTCAAGACGCAAGGCACCTTCAACAGCCGTGTCCCACATCGTTTCCGAATTAGGAGTCGAAAGAAAGCCGTTGTAGTCTCTGCCTGCACGCCTCCGTACCTTTGAGCTGCATCGAGATCGAGTAGCTGTCGTACTTAGAGGATGGGACCAATGATTCAGCGCTCATATCTTGATCCAAAGCGTCTTACGGCTTGGAATGAAAGGTCTGCGCATCTCGCAGTTGCCGTCGGCACCGAAGAGATCGGCAGTGCGCTTTCTGCTCTACTGAAGATCATCGTCGAATTCGACGCAATTTTCCTTGCAACCTTTCGACGCGATGCGCCCCCGACGGTTGCCTATTTCGTCGGAACCAGGGAACCGGGGGCACACTACCAAGATGGCCCGTATCTACTTGACCCTTTCTACGCCCACTTTCTCAGCGGGGGCTCCGACGGTTGCTATCGCTTGAGCGACTTGGCGCCGGACGGTTTCCGACGCAGCGAATATTTTTCAACTTACTACGGGGGCCTGAATATTGGTGATGAGCTTGGCTTGTTGGTTGCAATGGATCCGCAGTCCTGCGCCCATGTCTCGATTGTTCGCAGGCCCGGCGGCGCACGTTTCACCAAGCGTGATTGCAAATGGCTCAACGCCGGCGGGCCGTTGGCTCCTGAGGCCATGCGACGCATCAATGCCACGCTGGCACCGCCTACGCGGCATCAGTCCGTCGTACACGACAGCTTGCAACACGCGTACCAAAACTTTGGTACCTCCGTTCTAACCGAACGCGAGCATGAAGTAACCCAGCTGCTGCTGCGAGGCAATTCCGCCAAGTCGATCGCGCGTTCTCTTCTTATTGCCACTGAAACTGCGCGCAATCATCTCAAGCGCATCTATCCAAAGCTTGGTGTCACCTCGCAGGCAGAATTATTTGCATTGTTTTTTCGCGCGCTGGAACAGGTTGAGCCGGGCTTTTCCGGCGACCCTCTCGCGCGATTGCGGCAATCACCTCCGACGGCGTAGAAATCCGCTGAAGAAAGCGCGCGCATTCGTCTCTAGGCTTTCCATGTGATAGCCGCCCTCCTGCACGATTACAATCGGTATAGTCAGCGCGCCAATCGCCGAGCCTAGGCGCTCGAATCCATCGGTTGTAACGCTGACTTGCGACTGCGGGTCATCCTCATAGATGTCAAAGCCCAATGCGAGCACGAGCGCATCAGGCTTGAACCGCTCGAGCTCTTGAAGCGCTTCGCCGACTCGCTCGAAGAATGCCGCCTCTGTCGAACCATGTGGCATCGGTAGATTGACATTAAAACCGAGGCCGGCCCCCTTACCGCGCTCTTCCTGGTATCCGGCGACAACGGGATAAAAGTTTGTAGGATCACCGTGAATGGAGACATACAATATATCCGCGCGGCTGTAAAATATCTCCTGTATGCCCTGACCGTGGTGCATGTCCGTGTCCAATATCGCGACGCGCCCATGCGCGCGCCGAAGAACTTCGGCCGCGATCGCCGCGTTGTTTAAATAGCAGAAACCACCCGCTCTGTCAGCGCGTGCATGGTGCCCCGGCGGCCGGCACAGCGAATAGGTCTGACGACATCTCCCTTTGATGGCATCTGCTGCCGCGGCCGCGCTTTGTGCGGACCAGTAGGCTGACCGCCAGGTATGGGCTCCAACAGGACAGCTCCCGTCCGCCAAATAGCGTGCCGCCTGCGCCAGCACGCCACGCAGTGGATTGTTTTCATACACATAAACGTTTGACATTACCTCGTCACCCCAGTCCGCAGGCATTCTTTTCCATTCTTGATGCGCCGCCTTGAGAAAGGCCAAATAACTCGCATCATGAACCGCTTCAATCGCCGCGATTCCGAAGTCGGCCGGTTCTAGGATCTCGAAACCCATCGATCGACACGCTGCGACAAGCCGTACGGCACGCTCGGGAATCTCCTGCGGAGACCGCATCTGCCCGCGGGACAGATAGGTGCGTGGACAGTGGAGAAGTTGGTCTGAATGAAAATATGTCTGCATCAGTTTGGATCCCTTACGGTGCAGTCTACTCAGCTTATCGCCCCGCGGGGACTCCTCGAATGACTCATTTGAGTCATTCCATTTGTGGCACGGAGCGAACAGTCTTGATCCCCTGGAAACTCTAGGAGGACATATGAAGCACCTGCCAATACCACCGGCACAGTCGGCGGCTATTGGAGATGACAGGCAGGTCTGGCGCGATGACAAGGCGCATTTCGTCCATCCTTTTACCCATTTTGATAGTTTCAACGAACACGGCTCCCTCATCATTTCCGAAGCCAAGGGTGCCTATATTTTCGATTCTCGTGGCAAGCGCTACTTGGACGGTATAGGTGGCTTGTGGTGCATGTCGATTGGATACGGCGAAGAGGAAATGGTCCAGGCGGTGGCGGAGCAGGCAAGGAAGTTGAGTTTCTTTTCCGCTTTCGTCAGTGTGACCAACCCGCCCGCGGTGGCGCTTGCAACCAAACTTGCACAGCTCGCGCCCGGAGATCTAAACCGGGTCTTCTTCACTTCATCGGGCTCGGACGCCAACGACACGGCGGTGCGCCTGGTTCACTACTACAACGCTAGACGCGGCAGACCCGAGAAACGTCACATAATCTCCCGGCTCGAGTCCTATCACGGAAGCACATATCTCGCCATGTCGTTGAATGGTCGCAAAAGCGATCGCTCACCGTACTTTCACTACGTGACCGATTTCATTCATCACGTATCGTGTCCGAACGTCTATCGGCGCCCCCAGGCGCAGTCCGTCCCAGAGTTCTGCGATAGCCTGGTGGAAGAATTTGAACAAAAGATACTGGCCATCGGGCCAGCCAACGTAGCGGCATTCATCGCCGAACCCATTCTGGGCGCGGGCGGGGTCATCGTGCCACCGCCGGGCTACCACCGGCGTACCTGGGAGATCTGCAAGAAATATGACGTGCTCTACATTTCCGACGAGGTGGTGACTGCGTTTGGTCGGCTTGGCTCATGGTTTTCATCCAAGGATGTCTTCGACATTGAACCGGACATCATCGTGGTGGCTAAAGGCATTTCATCCGGCTACGTGCCACTAGGTGCCACCCTCTTCAGCGACCGAATCTATGAAGTCATTGCCAGCCCGGATCCGAACGCCTGGTTCACTCATGGGTTTACCTATTCGGGTCACCCGGTCGCGTGCAGTGCCGGACTCAAGAATATCGAAATCATGGAGAAGCGCGATATTTGCGGTCACATACGAAAAGTGGGCCCCTATTTGGAGCAACGTCTCCATGAGCTGCGCGACCTCCCTTTGGTTGGGGACGTGCGTGGCAGTCATTTTATGATGTGCGTCGAGTATGTCGCGAACAAGCACAGCCGCGAGCTGCTCGATGACAGCGTAAATATTGGCAAGCGCATTTCCGATCAATGTGAAGCTCACGGATTAATTGTTCGACCTTTGGGTCATTTGAATGTCATGTCACCGCCGCTGATCCTTACCGAAGGACAGGTGGATGAATTGGTCGATGGTCTTGCGGCGGGAATCCAAGACGTTGCCGACGACTTGATGCGTGAGGGATACAAGATCGACTGACGCACATGATTTTGCGGCCGTCGCACGCGTGATGGCCTAGATACAGGGAGATTTAAAAAAATGAGTGGATTGGAACAGAGAAGATGCGCGAAGTACTCGTTTCCGGGTGCGGTATTGGCAGCGCTGCTGTGTGTGTACGCTCCTCGATCTACGGTGGCCGATGAAGCAGCCGGGCCGCCGGCCGTCTACGAGATTCCAGAAATCGTCGTTACCGCTCAGCACCGGGCGCAAAGCTTGCAGGAAGTGCCGATATCCGTAACCGTGCTCAGCGGCGCAACGATTCTTGAGAGTCACCTCCGTGATTTTAGTGATCTTTCGCTGCTAACTCCGAGCTTCACGGCGGGTACAGACTACGGCTACATTCGAAACTCCTCGATGAGAGGCATATCGAACAACCAGTACGGTTTTGCGGACGATCCTTCCATCGCCATGTATGTCGATGATGTATATCAAGGACGCGGCAGTTCCGGTATGCAGGTCAACGCGCTCTACGACATCGACCGTGTGGAGATCATCAAGGGCCCCCAAGCGACCTTGTTCGGTCGCAGCTCAATTGCCGGTGCCATCAGCATAATTGCTGCGCAGCCGACGGATACCTTCTCGGCCTCCGGGGATTTGGGCGCCGGGCAGCGAGATCGACTGATCGCACGGGGCGCGGTCAACTTTCCCGTCAGTTCGAATCTCGCGATTCGCGTGGCCGTGGATTCTGAAAATCAGGGTGGCTTCATTACGAATCTCAACGGGGACCCGAAATTGGATCCCCTGGACGTCAAAGCTGAACGCGTCATCGTGCGCTACATCGGAATCGACAAGCTCGATGCGACTCTAAAGGCCAGCTACGAGAGCCGCAAGCAAGACGGATCGACGCATCTTGCGGTAGCAGTTCCGGACGTTACGAACTTTACGGCGGACGAAACGTTGATCGGAAAGCAAAACTTCGCCGACTTTTATTCCTATGAGGAAGGCGCGAAACTCAAGTACGATTTTCTTAAGAATCTGTCGGTGACGTCGGAAACAAGCTGGCGGCGAGTGAAAAATAATTATATTGAAAAGTATGACGGAGTACCGGAAATAATCGGTGGCCCTTATTATCAGGACAGCCTGGACAGTCTTTTTCAACAGGATCTCCGGATCAATTTCAGCGGTCCAGACAATCTCTCCATTACCGCAGGCGCCTCCTATTTTCATGAAACTCTTCACGGATTGATTAACAACTGGACAGATCATACGTTTGCATTTACGGGAGTCCCAGGGGCCGGACTTCTGCCAAACGACTATTCGCAGGCGATCTTCGAAGAGGGATTCTTTGACGGCGTGTTTCACGGTCGGTCGGCTTTCGTCGACGGTACTATCGGAATTCCCGGCGTGACGGGGTGGACCGTCACAGCGGGCGCGCGGTATAACTACGACGAAAAGACGTACACCGCAAATTTACCGAACCCCGCTACGCTGGCGGAGAATACCGGTAAAGCGTTCGCCTGCGCATGCGGCCTGTGGGGCTTTTACACGAATCCTGCGCTCAGCCTGACCCACCATTGGAGCAATACGTCATTTCGTGGCGCCACCAACTACGACCTGAACGAAGACAATACGGTCTATTTTCAGTATAGCCAGGGATGGAAGGCGGGGGGCATTGACGCAACCGGGATTAACGTCCCGCCCGGCAGCGGCTTCATGAAGTATTTTGGCCAGAACGCGACGCCGTTCGGCGCGACTCTGAACCCCTATAATCCCGAGCGCAGCGATAGCTATGAGATCGGCTTGAAAGGCAGGGCGTTCGCGCGGCGTTTCGGTTATAACCTTGCCGCTTATGAATACCTGTATCGCGATCTGCAGGTCGCCGTTCTACAAACCGGCGCATCAATCATCGAGAATATCGGGCACGCGACAGGACGCGGCGTGGAGGCGGAATTGCGCTTTGCGCCGAGCGCCCATTGGGATATGTACGCTAATGGCGCGTTCAATTACACCAGGATTAAGGATTTTGGAGCCATGTCATCACAGGTTGGCTTGCCGTTGAATCAGGCACCTCGATACAACGCGGCGGCGGGGACCACCTACAAATGGACCGAAAATAGCGGCAAATACTCGATTGGAGCTTCCACCAGTTTACGAGGCTCTTACCGTGACGATAACGATTTAGACACCCACGAGGTGCGCAGTTATATTCTTTACAACACCAGGGCTGCCTATGAAACCTTGGATGGTCACTACACGGTGGCAATATTCGCCGATAACTTGCTTAATCGGTTCACCTATAGCCGATACAGCGCCGCACAACCATTCGTCTATCCGGTATCTTCCTATCAGGTCATCGGACAACCACGAACCGTGGGAATTGATGTATATGCTCGCTATTAGCAGATAACAGCAAAATCACACGCGGGCGCTCTTGTTGTGAGGACATCATGCGGCGCTCGATGCCGACGCGCATGATCATAACATTCAGCCTGATCGCCCTCTTCTTTCTAGCAGTCATTGTCGTCCTGCAGAGGGCACATGTCAGCGACAAATCGTTCACCGACTATGCCGTCGCCGACCGATCATTCGGGGCGGGTTACCAAGCGATGTCTTTTCTCAACACGTGGTGGCCGGGAAGCATCTTTCTCGCTCTAACGGGGCTTGCCGTCAGTGACGGCGTGACTGCCTTTTATATGCCAATCTACAGCTTGCTCACCGTAGTGCTGATGTACGTCATGACAGATCGCGTGTGGTTGTGGGGCAAGCTGTTCGATCTTAAGACACAGCCTGACCTGTTCGCGCTCCGCTACAACTCGCGCGCATTTGCCATCATCGGCTCGCTCGTCGGCATCATCTCGGGCGTGCCCTGGCTGGTGCTTGGCTTCAAGGGTCTTGGGGTGCTCTTCCAGGCCCTGTCCCTGGGTGCGATTGACGCGACTTCGGCAGTGATTATCGGCGTAGTACTTATGGCGATCCGGCAATTTTGGACCATCCGCATGGGAATGCGCGGCGTCGTGATTTCCGACATGTTTCAAGGAATTGTGGCTTATATCGGCGGCAGCTTGATCATACTGGGTTTGATAGTTTGGCTGATATATTCTCACGGAGTGAGTGTCACGGCATTGTCACCGACACACCTGGAAGCACCAGGGTTTTTTGCGGCAGTCGGGCCGCTTTATTTATTCTCACTCATCTTCAGCGGAGTCGTCGGCGGTTGGTGCTGGCCTGCAACCTTCATTCGCCTTTACACCGCAGATAGTGTCCGCAGCGTGCAGCGCGCTGGCGCCATGGGAGCGCCGCTCTCGCTACTCTTCAGCGTCGCTCTGGTAATTTTGGGGCTCCTCGCAAGCCTGCTGCCGGAAGTTGCCGCAGCGCCCGATTTGGCGTGGTTCACGATCTGCCGAATGGCAGGCGGTCCACTGCTGCTTGGCCTCGGTGGCGTCGTTGTCCTGGCTGGAACCATGGGCAATGTGGATGGCAACGTGCAGGCGTGCGGCGCGCAAATCGCGAACGACATTGTGGGTGCGTATTTCAAACTCGATCACAAACGAGCGGTTCTCAGCGCCAAGATCGGCATGCTGGCAGTCACGCTGCTGTCCGCGTGGTTGGCGACGCGTACGATTTCGCATCTCGTTACTCTCGCGATTTTGTCCTATCAAGGCATCGTACAACTCGCAGTGCCGCAGTATCTTGGTATCTTCTGGAAGCGGGGCAATGCGATTGGTTCCATTCTCGGTACAGTCGTGGGTTTCGTCCTTGCCATCTTCTTGCAGACTATGTATCCCGATGGCGCTGCCTGGGCTTGGGGACTGACCTCTGGCGTTTTGGCGCTTGTAGTAAACGCCGCTGTGTACGTTGGCTGCGCTGTATTGTTGCCGCATGCCGATGCCGAGCGCCGGCGAGTCAATGATCTTTTTGCGCTCACCGAGGGCCACTTGGCGAGCCCAAACGCCGTCGCCGCAATCGCCTTTCACTCGGTTATCGGTAATAACGCATAGAAAATGGATCCCCCGATGACCAATATGCCAACCGTCCTCAGACCCCGCTCGGCTTATATCTGGATCTGGTTTGCGCTTGACGCGTTTCTTGCTCTTTTCCCGCCAGTTTACTGGGTCGCCGCCCAGCCCAAGCCGAAAATCTTCGGATTTCCCTGTTCGATTGTTTATTTCGTTGGCCTCGGCATTCTCATCACAGCAAGCCTTCTTGCCGCATATTGGGACGACGAGAGACGCGGCGCGTTCAAGGTTCCGGTCGCAGTCAAAAATAAGCCATGAAAAAAACTCTGTCTCAGACTGGATTCGTTTGGCATGAACGCTTCATGTGGCACATTACCCCCGCCGCCGCTGGCTCTATTGCGGCGGGTGGTTATGTCGAGCCCGATGTTCACATTGAAAACCCGGCGAGCAAAAGACGGTTGCGAAATTTGCTCGAGGTCACTGGCCTGATGGACCAGCTTGTTGCGATCAAGCCGCGGCCGGCCACCGACGCTGAAGTACTGCGCGTGCACACCGAAGCCTACATCGCTCGCTTGCGAAATCTGAGCGAAGTCGGATGGGGGGAAGCTGGAGAATTTGCGCCGGTCGGCAAGGATTCCTTCCCGATTGCCCTATTGTCCGCTGGAGGATGTATCGCTGCCGCTGACGCCATCATGGATGGTCGGGTGAACAACGCCTACGCGCTCGTGCGACCACCGGGCCATCATGCGGAACGAGATCGTGGCCGCGGCTTTTGTTTGCTTGCTAATGCTGCGATCACTGTTGAGCATTTGCGCCATGTGCGGGGGCTCAAACGTATCGCTATGGTGGATTGGGATGTGCACCACGGTAATGGAGCGCAGTCAATTTACTATGACGACCCCGATGTATTGACGATCTCCATCCATCAAGATGGAGTCTATCCGGCCGACAGTGGCTCGTTGACGGAGAATGGCCTGGGAGCAGGACTTGGCTCCTGCATAAACATTCCCTTACCTCCGGGATCAGGACACGGTGCCTATCTAACCGCGTTCTCACAGGTCGTCCTACCTGCGCTCACTCGATTTCAGCCAGATATGATCATCGTTCCTTGCGGTTTTGATGCAAGTGCATTGGACCCAATGGCGCGCCAAATGGCACACTCTGAAACCTACCGACTGATGACCCGCAGCCTGAAGTTGGCCGCCAACGAGCTGTGTGGGGGCCGACTCCTCATGTGTCATGAGGGAGGCTACTCGCCGGTCTATGTGCCATGGTGCGGCCTCGCGGTCGTCGAGGAGCTATCGGGCATCCGCACCGATGCAGTTGACCCGTATCAATATGTTGCCAGCTGGCCGGGTCAACAACTTAAACCTGCTGAGGCGGAAGTCCTAAATCAGGCGTCTGCGTTACTCCCCCGAATTCCTGGCCGCTGACAACATAATAGGCCTCCCAGTACAATCGATCTCGAAAGTCCCGGATTGTGAATTTGGCGGCCTATATCATGTCGATTGCTTTTCGCGTTCCGTGTTGTACAAGGCTCCTTGAGTGGTTCGACACCAGTGACCGTAATGTCCAGAAACAGAATCGAAGCTGGTCAAGCTGCCTCGCGATGATAATAGCTGAGCATTCCGCCGAGTCGCTCACTCCGTTTGACTCGGGCGTGAGGTTCGCCAACGGCGCCGAGCGGCCGCAGGAGGCGGTTTTCTAGCCCCTGATGATTACGCTCCTCATGATAGTGGGCCATATACTGCGTAATCGCGTGGCGAAGCGATGCCGGTCCGAAGAAAATCATCCGATTTAGACATTCTTCCTTTATGGAACGGACAAATCGCTCCGCGAACGCGTTCAAGTTAGGTGATCTAGGCGGCAGTCGAATGACTTGAACGCCTTCGCGGACGAGAACGCCGCGGAATGCCTCTGAGTATTTCGTATCCCGATCAAGAATCAGATACCGCTTGCCGCGAAGGAAGCCATCGTCTACGTCCGTAATGTTACGCGCGATCTGCGTCATCCATGAGTTGTCAGGATGAGAGGTTATACCGGCGACGTGTACGGATCGGGAGGCGATATCGATATAGAACAGGATGTACTGCGTGACGAGACCCTTGAATGTGCAGACCTCCACGCTCATGAAGTCGGTCGCCGTCAAGCACTCCCAGTGAGCGTTCAGAAACGTCGACCATCGGGGGTGTGCGTCTCGCTCAGGAGCGGGCTCGATCCCGTTATCTCTGAGGATATTGGCGATGGTGCCGCGTCCAACCTGATGTCCCAGATTGGTCAGTGCGCCTCGGATTCGCGTGTACCCCCATGAGGGATTTTTAAGGGCGATCTGAAGAACGAGATCGACAATCGTCTTCATCACACGCGGTCGGCCTGGGCCGCGCCGATGGCTGTAATTCCACTTAGACGCCACCAGTTCCCGGTACCATCGCAACAGCGTGTCCGGTGTGACCAGGGTTTCAAGCTCGTTCAACACCT
>Ga0209736_1000652_pt1 | contig 11196 bp, 10 predicted proteins | sample BlaSpr_A8_Ref_M3_FD_187992 | JGI IMG/M metagenome (GOLD analysis project Ga0209736, IMG submission 187992) | Forest soil microbial communities from Thunder Bay, Ontario, Canada - Black Spruce, Ontario site 2_A8_Ref_M3 (SPAdes) (version 2) | ecosystem: Environmental > Terrestrial > Soil > Boreal... | reverse complement strand
AATGCATCTTTCGAGCCCGCGCGAACCCCGTTCGACTGGCTGAGCCGCGACAAGGCCGTTGTCGACGCCTACATCGCCGATCCGCTGTGCGGATTCAACGTCAACGCGGAGTCGTATGGGTCGCTGTTCGCCGTCGCGCCCCGGCTCGCGACCGTCCAGGAGATTGGCCGGATACGCCACGATCTGCCGATGTTTCTGTTCGTGGGTGATCTCGATCCGGTAAATGCGAAGCTGACGTGGTTCCAGCCATTGATCGACCGCTATCGTGAAAGCGGTCTGACCGACGTGTCATGGCATGTGTACGGGAACGCACGCCATGAGGTGCTCAACGAGATCAACAGGCAGGAAGTCGTGGCGAACCTTCAGGCATGGATCGACCGTGTGACCGGCACCTTCGCGTCGAAGTGACGTTTGCGGGCTTCGTTCGCGGCGAAGGGGGCCTCTCGTAGACAGAATTTATTCCGCCGTCGCCGTGCCATGTGGCAATTTTGCCGGTTGGCAAAAGTCGTAATCTAGTATAAGGTACACACATGAACGATATCCAGTGATAAAATCGGAAGGAGCGAACACGGAGGGGAACAGATGATGATATCGACGGCCAAGCAGGGCATGGCCCAGAACAATTTCCGTGAAGCCGGCTACTGGCTGGACAAAACGGTGGATCAGCTTCTGAACGAGGCCATAGCCCGGACGCCTGACAAAATCGCGATCATTGCCGACAGGGCCGACCGCGAGCAGGCCGTTCGCCTGTCTTACCGAGAGCTGGGAAGTCTGGTTGATCGTGCTGCCAGTTCCCTGAGCCGGCTGGGAGTTGGCCCACGCGACGTCGTGACCGTTCAGTTGCCCAATTGGTGGGAGTTTGTTGTCGCGGCGCTGGCCTGCAGCAAGATTGGCGCCGTCTTCAATCCCGTGATGCCGATTCTTCGAGAGCGCGAGTTGCTCTATGTCCTGAATTTCTGCGAGTCCAAAGTCTTCATCGTCCCCAAGGTGTATCGGGGATTTGACTATGCCGCGATGGCCGCAGGTATGAGTGGCGATCTTTATCATCTGAGGCATTTGATCGTTGTCGATGGCGATGGCGACTCGAGTTTCGAGCGGTCGCTACTGGCTGCCGAGCCGGGTAGGGTGTCAGCAAAGTCTGCCGGCTCATCTCCCTGCCTGGGTCCCGACGATATGGCCGTGGTGATGTTCACTTCCGGAACCACCGGCGAACCCAAGGGCGTAATTCATACCTCGAATTCCCTGGTGGGATGCACAAAGGCGCTGACCCAACGGTTCGGTCTTCTTGACAATGAAGTATTGTTAGTGGCGTCGCCAGTTGCGCACATGACCGGCTATGCAGCCGTCGTCCTGCTGTCGATATATCTGGGCGGAACGATGGTTCTGCAGGATGTTTGGGAGCCGAAGCACGGCGTATCGCTGATGGTGCGTGAAGGCGTGACCTATACCGCCGCTTCGACCCCATTCCTCAACGACATCTGCGATGTCGTTGCGGCAGGCGCCCCGCGGCCCGGAAGCCTGCGATCGTTTCTCTGCGCCGGCGCCACCATTCCGCCGGTGTTGATCGAGCGAGCAGCGCGCGACGTCGGCATCCACGCATGCTCGCTGTGGGGAATGACGGAATCGCTGGCATCTACACTCACAGAACCATCGCGCGCGGCTGAGAAATCTCCAACAACTGACGGTCGGCCGCTCGAAGGCATGGAGGTCCGCATTGTCGATTCCGACGGGAAGCCGGTTCCACTCGGGCAATCCGGGCGTCTATTGGTGCGCGGCTGTCAGATGTTCACCGGTTATTACAAGAAGCCAGAGCTGGAAACGTTCGATGCGCAGGGCTGGTTCGACTCTGGCGATCTCGCCTACATGGATGACGAAGGCTACATTCGCATCTCGGGTCGGGTGAAAGACGTTTTGATCCGGGGCGGCGAGAACGTTCCGGTAGTGGAGATCGAAAATCTTCTCTACAAGCATCCGGCCGTCGCCGCGGTCGCGGTTGTCGGTTATCCCGACGCCCGCCTGGGCGAACGCGGCTGCGCCTTTATCATACCGAAGCCGGGCAACACGATCGACCTCGCGGCGATGCAAGCCTACCTCGCCGAATGCAAGATGGCCAAGCAGTTCTGGCCCGAACGTGTGGAGTTGGTGGCCGATCTGCCGCGCACCGCCAGCGGCAAGATTCAGAAGTTCAAGCTAAAGGAGATCGCCGCGGCGTTTGCCGAAGCAAAGTAGCGGGGCCTCGGCTGCCTCCGGCAGCGGCGGCGACCAGAGGCCAAAGAGCCGGCGATTGGAACGTTAGGGAGACCGGAAAATTGCCATATCAGTCCGTGTTCAGGCCGGATCTGTTCGAGGGCCAGACGATCATCGTGACCGGCGGTGGCAGCGGGATCGGGCGATGCACGGCCCATGAGCTCGCAGCACTCGGAGCCAACGTCGCGATCGTTGGCAGGACGGTGGAGAAGCTCACCGAGGTGCAGCGAGAGATCGAGGAGGATGGCGGGCAGGCCATGAGCCTGGCCTGCGACATCCGCGATGAGACCATGGTGGTTGGTGCCATCGATGCGGTGCTCGCGAGGTACGGTCGCATCGACGGCCTGGTCAACAACGCCGGCGGTCAGTTTCGCTCGCCGCTGAAGGCGATCTCCACCAGGGGGTTCGAGGCCGTCGTGCGCAACAATCTGACCGGTGGCTTCATCTTCATGCGCGAGGTCTATAACCGCTGGATGGAGGCCAATGGCGGCGCGATCGTGAACATCATCGCCGATATCTGGCATGGTTGGCCCGAATTCGGTCATTCGGCGGCCGCCCGCGGCGGCATGCTGACCTTGACCGAGACAGCGGCCTGCGAATGGTCGGCCTCGGGCGTGCGCGTCAATGCGGTGGCGCCCGGCGGCATCGTCTCCAGCGGCTTCGACACCTACACACCGGAAATGCAGAAGAAGCTGCACGACTTTACGGAGCGCGTGCCGCTGCAGCGTTTTGGGACGGAAGCCGAAATATCGGCCGCCATCACCTACCTACTATCGCCTGCGGCCGCCTACATCACCGGCTCATGTCTCCGCGTCGATGGTGGAACGCCGAATGCGCGCACGACCTGGAAACTGGAGCCGCACAGCCGTAGTGTGCCGTACGAGGGGTTCCATCGCGCCAAGCTTCCGGAAGTGATGAAGCGCAAAGCACAGGCGTAACGCGCGATCGCCTAGTCGACGGCAATGATCAGCTTGCCGTGGTTGTCCCCGCGATAAAGCTGGGCAATCGCGCCGGGCGCGTGTTCGAGCCCGGGGAGGATTTCCTCATCGTGGACAATCTTGCCGTCGAGCGCGAACTCTGTCAGGCGGGTAGCCGCCGCCTCGAACTCGGCGATGTGGTCGAAGATGATGAAGCCCGACCATCGCAGGCGCCGCGTGAGGATTTCGCGCTCGGCGCGAGGGCCGGTGGGAACGGGCGTCCAGGAGGCGTTCGCGGCGGTCCCACACTGGATGATTCTTCCGTGCAATCGCATGGTGCGGATGGCGGCGTCGGCGATCGCACCACCGGTGTTGTCGAAGAAGATGTCGTTGCCTTCCGGGCACGCCTCGCGGATCACGGCCGGAAGATCTGTGCTATCGCGATAGTTGATCATGGCTTGGTAGCCGTAACGGGCTTGAGCCAGCGCAGCCTTTTCGGCCGAACCGGTGAGTCCTGCGGCGCGGCAACCCGCGATGTGCGCGAGTTGCCCAACAAAACTTCCGACGCTGCCGGCTGCGGTCGAGACCAGAACGTGCTCGCCCGGCTTCGGGTCGCCAAGTCCGTGAAAGGCGAGGTAGGCGGTGAGCCCATTGATGCCGAGCAGGCTCAAATTGGCGCTGAGCGGCAGGGCCGAAGGCCGGACGCGGCGCAACACCGCATCCGGCGCCGAGACGCAATGGGTCTGCCAGCCGAACCAGCCGTAGACAAATTCGCCGGCACGAAATTCCGGTGCGTTGCTTTCGAGGATCTCGCCGACGGCGAGCGCGCGCATAGGCGTGTTCAGCGGCACCGGCGCACTGTAGTTCCCCTCGTCGTTGGCCCATCCGCGTTGCGCCGGATCGACAGAGAGATAGCGATTTTGGATCAGGATCTCGCCCTTGCCGACTGCTGCCACCGGCTCCGTCACCAGCGAAAAGTGTTCGGCTTGCGGTATCCCACGCGGCCGCGCCACGAGCCGGACCTGTCGGTTTTCACGAAGGGGCATGAGCGATCATCCTAGTTAGTACACTTGTGTACGATATGAGAATACGATAGAAAAAGCATGGGAGACAAGGAAATCCTGGCGGGCTCTGGCCGCCTGTTCACCCTGCGACATCAAAAGAGGCAACTCAAATGGCGGGGCTCTACTACGAGCAATTCTCTGTCGGACAGACCTTCGTTCACGAGATCCGGCGCACGGTGACGGACATGGATAACATCCTGTTCTCGTCGCTGACCTATAATCCGGCGGCGGTGCATATCGACCACGAGTATGCCAAGGGCACGGAGTTCGGTAAGCCGCTGATGAACTCGATTTTCACGCTGGGCTTGATCATCGGGCTCTCGGTCCAGGACACGACACTTGGCACGACCGTCGGCAATCTGGGGATGGAAGAAACCAGGTTTCCGCGGCCTGTCTTCGCCGGCGACACCCTGCGCGCCGAGACCAAGGTGGTGGCGATGCGCGAGAGCAAGTCGCGCCCGACCCAGGGCATTGTGACTTTCGAGCATCGAGGCTTCAATCAGCGCGATGAAGAAGTCGTCTACTGCCGGAGGAATGGTTTGATGATGAGGCAGCCAAAATGAAACTGCGCTCGCTGCTTTTCGTGCCAGCCGACAGCGAACGAAAATTCGCCAAGGCAAGTGGTATCGGGGCGGACGCGTTGATCCTTGATCTCGAGGACTCGGTCGCGCCGGGCCGCAAGGCGTTCGCCCGCGGCGCGGTCAAGGAGCTGCTGGGAGGTGGCGCGAGGGACTGGTCGTTCCTGGTCAGGATCAATCCGCTGGGCACCGGGCTCACGCTCGAAGATTTGGCGGCCGTGGTTCGCCCGGGCCTCGATGGCATTCTGATTCCCAAGGTGAACGGCATCGAGGATGTCGATCTGATCGCGAACTATGTCGATGTGCTCGAGGTTGCCACTGGCGTTGCGCCTGGCCATGTCAAGTTGCTGGTTGTGGCGACGGAAACGCCTGCCGCCATGATCGGCTTCTCTGGCTACGCCCGCAAGAACCAACGGCTGGTGGCGATGACCTGGGGCGGAGAAGATTTGAGCGCCGCGCTTGGCGCGCTCACCCCTCGCGAGACCGACGGCAGCTGGACCTTTCCCTATCAGGTGGCGCGCGCGCAGTGCCTGTTTGCCGCAGGTGCGGCTGGTGCTGCGGCGCTCGAGACGCTCTACGTTGATTTCAGGGATCAGGAAGGGCTTGCTGAAAGTTGCAAGATCGCGCGACGGGATGGATTTCTCGGCCGGATCGCAATCCACCCTGATCAGGTCGCAACCATCAATGCATGTTTCACGCCCTCGGACGCCGATCTCGACCATGCGCGCCGCGTCGTGGCGGCGTTCGCGGCGCAGCCTGACGTCGGCACGGTCGGCATCGACGGCAAGATGTATGACATGCCGCATCTGGTGGCTGCGCGTCGAACCCTGGCGTCGATCGGGGAAGGAAGCTCTAATGGATAGATCGTTCTCCAATCAGCTCGACGTACCGGAAGATCACGCCGCGATCCGCGAAGGTGTTAGCGCCGTCGTCACGCGCTTCGACGACGAGTACTGGCTGGCGCGCGACGAGGACGGCGAGTTCCCCCGTGAATTCCATCGTGCGATGGCGGATGCCGGCTGGCTCGGCATCACCATGCCCGAGGAGTATGGCGGCGCTGGCCTCGGCGTTACCGAAGCCGCCATCATGATGCATGAGGTTGCAAGCCATGGCGGCGGCATGACCTCGGCTTCCGCGGTTCATATCAACCTTTTCGGACCACACCCGATCGTGGTGAAGGGAACGGACGATCAGAAGCGACGCTGGGTCCCACGCCTGGTCTCAGGCGAGGACCAATGCTGCTTTGGCTTCACCGAGCCGGACGCCGGGCTGAACACCACGCGCATCAAGACCTTTGCCGAGAAGGTACCCGGCGGCTACCGTGTCCACGGGCAGAAGGTCTGGACCTCGACCGCGCAGATCGCCAACAAGATCATGCTGCTGACGCGGACCACGAAATTCGAGGATTGCCGGCGGCCAACCGACGGCATCACCATTTTCTATACCGATCTCGATCGTTCCAAGATCGAGGTCCGCCGCATTCCAAAGATGGGACGCAAGGCGGTGGATTCCAACGCCATCTTCATCGATGACCTGTTCATTCCCGAAGCGGACCGGATCGGCGAAGAAGGAAAGGGTTTTTCCTACATCCTGCACAGCCTCAATCCCGAACGGATCCTGATTGCGGTCGAGGCCATCGGGATCGGACAGGACGCGCTGCGCCGCGCGACGCGCTACGCCAGGGAGCGCGTGGTGTTCGATCGTCCGATCGGCCAGAACCAGGCGATCCAGCACCCGCTGGCGGAAAAATGGATGTATCTGGAGGCGGCGTGGCAGATGGCGATGCGTGCGGCCTGGCTCTATGACAGTGACAGGCCTTGCGGCGCCGAAGCCAACAGTGCGAAGTTTTTGGGGGCGCGCGCCGGCCACGATGCCGCCTGGCAGGCCATCATGACCCATGGCGGCTTCGGCTATGCCAAGGAATATCACGTCGAGCGGCTATTCCGCGAAGTCTCGATCACCCGGCTTGCGCCGATCACCGAGCAGCTCATCCTGTGCTTTATCGCCGAGAAGGTGCTCGACTTGCCAAAGAGCTACTGATCCGCGCCGTGCCTTGCGCGTCGGCGGCCATCAGAGGCTGCGTGAGATCAGTTCCCGCATGATCTCGGACGTGCCGCCATAGATGCGCAGCACCCGAGCGTCCGCAAACAATCGGCAGATCTCGTATTCGCGCATAAAACCGTAGCCGCCGAAGAATTGCAGGCACTGGTCGACCAGCCGCCCGTGCATCTCGGTGGTCCACAGCTTTGCGGTCGATGCCGCGTAGGTCGTCAGTTCTCCGCGGACATGTTCGCGCAGGCATTGGTCGACATAGGCCCACCCGACCGCAAGGTCGGACTTCAGGTCGGCCAGGCGGAAGCGCGTATTCTGGAAAGTCCCGATCGGCTGGCCGAACGCCTTGCGCTCCTGGACATAGTCCTTGGTGATATCGAACGCCTTTTGCGCGGCAGCAATCGAGTGAAGGGCGATCGTCAGCCGCTCCTGCGGCAATTCGCTCATCAGCGCACCCATCGCTCCGCCTTCCGAGCCCAGCAGGTTGCTCACGGGAACGCGGACCTGGTCGAAGAACAACTCTGACGTATCGGAGGAGAGATGGCCTAGCTTTTCGAGGTTGCGGCCGTGCCGGAAGCCGGCGCGGTCGGTCTCGACGAGGACGAGGCTCATGCCGCGCGATCCGCCGTCCGGGTTGGTCCTGACGACCACGATGACGAGGTCGCACATCTGGCCGTTCGAGATGAAGGTCTTCTGGCCGGAGATGACGTATTCATCCCCGTCGCGAACGGCTTTGGTGCGGATGCCCTGCAGGTCGCTGCCGGTGCCGGGCTCGGTCATGGCGATCGCACAGACGGTTTCGCCGGCGACCATGCGCGGCAGCCACTTCTTCTTCTGCTCCTCGCTGCCATAATGCAGCAGATAGCCGCAGCAGACATCGCTATGGACGGAAAAGTCGGTTGCGGGACCAGCAAAGCCTGAATAAGAGAGCTCTTCGATGACGACGGCGTTGTGGCGGAAGTCGCCACCGATGCCGCCGTACCGCTCGGGCACCTGAGCGCAGAGCAGACCGGCTTTACCGGCCACAGGCCACAGCGAGCGGTCGATGATACCGGCTTCTTCCCATTCCCCAAAGCGCGGCTGAATCTTCGTTGCGGCAAAGCGGCGGACGCTTTCGCGCAACAGTGCGTGCTCTTCGTCGAATACCGGGCGATTTTGCAGCATGTCTGTCGAGCCGTTCGTTGAAGCTAGAAGGCGACCTTGTCGCCGCCCTTGAGCTGGAGAATTTCACGTGCCTCGTCCGGGCTGGCGATCTCGAGCCCGAGGCCTTCGATGATCTTGCGGACCTGTGTCACCTGTTCGGCATTGGTCTCTGCGAGGCGGCCGGCGCCGATCCACAGACTGTCTTCAAGCCCGACCCGAACGTTGCCGCCCATTGAGGCAGCCATCGCTGCGACTGGCATCTGCGCGCGGCCGGCACCGAGAACCGACCAGTGGTAGTTGTCGCCGAACAAGCGGTCCGCGGTGCGCTTCATGTGCATGACATCGTCTGGATGCGAACCGATACCGCCGAGAAGCCCGAAACAGGTCTGGATGAAGAGCGGAGCTTTGACCAGGCCTTCGGTCCAGAAATAATGCAGGTTGTAGAGGTGGCTGGTGTCGTAGCACTCGAACTCGTAACGCGCGCCTGAGCTGTTCAGCGTTTCCAGTGCATAACGGATGTCCTTGAACGAATTGCGGAACACGAGATCGTGCGAGCCTTCCAGCATCTGCGGCTCCCAGTCATGTTTAAACGACTTGTAGCGCTTCAACATCGGGAACAGGCCGAAATTCATCGATCCCATGTTGAGGCTCGCGACCTCGGGCTTCCAGGTCGCCGCCGGGCGCACGCGCTCCTCCACGGTCATGTAGGGCGAGCCGCCGGTCGTCAGGTTCACGACCACATTCGAGCTCTGCTTGATGACGCGCAGGAAAGGCTCGAAGGCTTCCGGCGATTGATCCGGCCGTCCATCGGCCGGATTACGGGCATGGAGATGCACGATCGCAGCTCCCGCCGCCGCAGCACCGAGGGCGGACTCGGCGATCTCGGCTGATGTCACCGGCAGATGCGGCGACATCGAAGGCGTGTGGATCGATCCGGTAACCGCGCAGGAAATGATGACCTTGTGCGACGCCATGATTCGTCTCTCGGGTTTGCAATCGGATGCGTGACCGGCGGCAGCCGTCAGGATGTGAACTTGTGGAAGTTCGGTTCGCGCTTCTCGTTGAACGCTGCGACACCTTCCTTCGACTCCGCCGTGTCGTAGAACAGCTTCACGGCATGAAGGGCAAAGTTGCTGATGCCCCGGATATTGTCCGAATCGGCATTGAAGGAACGCTTGGCGAGCGCAATCGCGGTTGGCGACCGCTGTGCCAGCTTGTCGGTCCATTCCTTCACAGCGGCGTCCAGCTGTGCAGCCGGAACCACCTTGTTGACCAGCCCCATCTCGCGCGCTTGTTCAGCGGTGTAGCGTTCGTTCAGGTACCAGATCTCCCGCGCTTTCTTGTCGCCGACGTGGCGCGCGAGGAAGGCCGTGCCCCAGCCGGCATCGACCGATCCGACCTTTGGACCAACCTGACCGAATTGCGCGGTGTCCGCAGCGATCGTAAGGTCGCAGAGCGTCGCGAGCACATTGCCGCCGCCGATGGCAAAGCCGTTGACGCGCGCAATCACCGGCTTCGGAACGTCCCTAATCAAACCTTGCAGTTCGTCAATCGGCAACCCCACTACGCCGCGGCCGTCATACTGGCCCTCATGCGCCGATTGATCGCCTCCCGTGCAGAAAGCCTTGTCTCCGGCGCCGGTCAAGACGATGCTCGCGACCTGCCGATCGTTGGCGGCGAGGTGCAGGGCCTGGATCATCTCTTCCAGTGTTTGCCCACGGAAGGCGTTGTAGACCTTCGGCCGGTTGATGATGATCCACGCCGCGCGGTCGCGCACTTCGTAGATGACGTCGGTGAATTGCTTTGGATCGGTCATGGCGTTTCCTCGCGCTTAGATCATGTTCATTCCGCCCGAGACGGAAATGGTCTGTCCGGTGATGTATTTTCCGTCGTCGGAAGCGAGCATGGCGACGATCCCGCCATAATCGTCAGGCTCGCCCATGCGCCGAAGCGGGATTCCCCTGACCATCGCGTCCTTCCATTTTACGGCCTGTTCGCCTTCGCCGAGGACGGTAGCCATCATCGGCGTGTTGGTCGGGCCCGGGCAGACAGCGTTGAGCAGGACGTTCTTGCGCGCCAGCTCGCGGGCCAGCGATTTGGTGAAGGAGATCAGCCCGCCCTTGCAGGCGGAGTAGACGGCCTCATCGCTGGTGCCGACCCGCGCCGCGTCGGAGGCGATGTTGACAATTCTGCCTCCGCCGCGATCGGCCATCAGGGGCGCGACCGCCTTGTGGGTGTTGAGCGGCCCGTAGAGATTGATGCGGATGATCTTGTCCCAGAGGTCCTTGTCCGTCTTCAGGAACGGCATCGGCCGGTCCCAGCCGGCATTGTTGACCAGGAGCCAGATAGGGCCAAGCTCGGCTTCGACCTTGGCGACTGCTTCGTTGACGGAAGCAGCATCTCCGACGTCCACCGCATAGGTCTTGATGACCGCCTGCGGCGCGAGCTTTGCAGTTTCTTCGCCAGCTTTCGGGTTGATGTCGAAGACCGCCACCTTGCAGCCTTCTTCGGCCAGGCGCAGCGTCAGTCCGCGCCCAATTCCCTGTCCTCCGCCGGTAACTACGGCGACTTTTCCAGATAGGCCCTTCAACGCTGATCTCCCTTGCGTTTGTCTTCCTTGTCATGCCGTACCGCATAAAGGTGGGTTTGCCGGCGACGTCTGCGCGCCGGCAAGCCCGGCGCAGCTTATGAGGCCGACCCGTTCTTCTGCAGCGCAAATCCGTGCTGCGAATACATTTGCCGGGCGATGATCGTCTTCATGATCTCGATCGAACCGCCGGCGATCTTGACTATCCGCGCATCGGCATAGGCCCGGGCGATCGGATATTCCCACATGTAGCCCCAGCCGCCGAACAGTTGCAGACATTCGTCGACTGTTTCGCAGTGAAGCTCGGAGGTGAACATTTTGGCCATCGCTGCATCGACGGGATCGAGCTTGCCCTCCATGAACAGCGAGATGCATTTGTCGGTAAAGACGCGTGCAACAGCGGCCTTGGTCTTGAGATCGGCCAGCTTGAACTGGGTGTTCTGGAAATCGGCGATCTTCTGCCCGAACGCGCTTCGCTCGGAAGTATATTGCAGCGTCCAATCGATGACCGTTTCGGTGACCGTGGCGGAGCGGATGGCCTGGGCGAGGCGCTCCTGTGACAGCTTGGTCATCATCTGCGCGAAGCCCTTGCCCTCCTTGCCCAGCAA
>Ga0209736_1000651_pt1 | contig 11206 bp, 9 predicted proteins | sample BlaSpr_A8_Ref_M3_FD_187992 | JGI IMG/M metagenome (GOLD analysis project Ga0209736, IMG submission 187992) | Forest soil microbial communities from Thunder Bay, Ontario, Canada - Black Spruce, Ontario site 2_A8_Ref_M3 (SPAdes) (version 2) | ecosystem: Environmental > Terrestrial > Soil > Boreal... | reverse complement strand
TTCAGCGTGGAGAGGCCGGCCAGCGCCAGCATCACCGAGATGATCCAGAACCGGATCACGATCTGCGGTTCGGTCCAGCCCAGTTGCTCGAAATGGTGATGGATCGGCGCCATCCGGAACACGCGCTTGCCGGTGAGCTTGAACGACACCACCTGCACGATCACCGACACCGCTTCCAGCACGAACAGCCCGCCGATCACCGCCAGCACGATCTCGTGCTTGACCGCGACCGCGATCGAGCCGAGCATGCCGCCGAGCGCCAGCGAGCCGGTGTCGCCCATGAAGATCGATGCCGGCGGCGCGTTGAACCACAGGAATCCCAATCCGGCACCGAGCACCGCGCCGCACAGCACCGCAAGTTCGCCGGTGCCGGCGACGTAGTTGAGCTGCAGATAGTCCGAGAACACCGCGTTGCCGACGAGATAGGCGATCAGGCCGAAACTTGCCGCCGCGATCATCACCGGCACGATGGCAAGACCATCGAGGCCGTCGGTCAGGTTGACCGCATTGCCGGCGCCGACAATGATGAAGGCGCCGAAAAGCACGAAGAACCAACCGAAATTCAGCACCACTTCCTTGAAGAACGGGATCACGAGCGCGCTCGACAGCTGGTCGCGTCCAAGCCGGACCAGCGCGTAGCACGCGGCCAGCGCAATCACCGCCTCGATCGCGAGCCGGATTTTTCCCGCAAAACCGCTATGGCTCTGTTTTGTGACTTTCAGATAATCATCGTAGAAGCCGACGAAGCCGAAGCCGAGCGTCACCGCCAGCACGATCCAGACATAGGGATTGAGCGGATTGGCCCACAACAGCGTCGAGACCACCAGTCCGGAAAGGATCATCAGCCCGCCCATGGTCGGCGTACCGATCTTGGTAATGAGATGCGACTGCGGGCCGTCGCTGCGAATCGGCTGGCCCTTGCCCTGGCGAAGCCGCAAGTGATCGATGATCCAGGGCCCGAACAGGAAAACGAACAGCGCCCCGGTCACCATCGCCCCGCCGGTGCGGAAGGTGATGTAGCGGAACACGTTCAGGAACGCGCGCAAAAAGCCGAAGCCTGGAACCGTGTTGGAAAGTTCGATCAGCCAATAAAACATTCAATCCGCCCTATGCCGCGGCTTGTCCTGCGCGGTGCCGTCGGGAAAGCGCTTTTCGAGCGCGTTGACAATCGTTTTCATCTTCGAACCGGGCGATCCCTCGATCACGATCGCGTCGCCGGGGCGAATCGCGCAAAATAAGGCCTGCGCTGCCCGCTCCATCGGCATACAAGCCCCGCTCCCCCGTGGGAAGAGCGTCCCACAAAGCCGCGAGATATCAACTATTTTACGACCCTGGCCTGCAAGGCAGCTATGAGCCTTGGCACGAACTTGTTGACCCAGAACATTTTCTTGCTGCCCTTGACCACCACGACATCGCCGCCCCGCAACGAGGCGGCAATTTCCCGCGGCTCGAGCGTCACGGGATTCTCGTGCCAGCCGAGCGCTTTGCCCGGCGGCAGCAGGTCGTACAAATGCCGCATCAATGGACCGACACAGTAGACGCCATCGATCCCGCTGAGATGTTGGGCCAGCGCCTGGTGATAGGCCGGCGCCTCGGCACCAAGCTCCAGCATGTCGCCCAGGATCGCGATCCGTCGGCCGTGTTGCATCGGCCGCGCCTTCAAACTATCCAGCGCCGCTACCATGCTGGCCGGATTGCCGTTAAAACTGTCGTCGATCAGCGTGGCATCGCCGGCGGTTTGTTCCACCCCGCGGCCGCTCATGATGCCGACATGGCCAAGTTGCAGTGCCAGCGACATTTCATCCAATCCCGCGGCATGAACCGAAGCCAGCGCCGCCAAGGCATTTTGAAGGCGGTGCGGCGCGCCCGGCGTCAGGCTGAACTCGATTGGCTTGCCGCCCACTTGCGCGCGGACCTGCCAGCTCTCGCCCTGCGCCGCATGGTCCAGTTCCCGCACTTCCGACCCGTCGCCAAAGCGGATCATTTTGCCGGTCCATTCCGGTGCGTCGATCCCTGTGGGCAGCACCAACACACCGTCTTTCGGCAAGCCGCGCACGATGCTCACCTTCTCCTGCCGGATCGCTTCCAGGCTGCCGAGCTTTTCCAGGTGCACCGGCTGCACGTTCACGACCAGCGCCACGGTCGGCTGGGTCAATTCGCTCAACCGCGCGATCTCGCCGGCCTGGTTCATGCCCATTTCCACGACCCACAGGCTCGCCTGCGGGTTGGCATTGCACAGCGTCAGCGGCACGCCCCAGAAATTGTTGAAACTGCTGGGGCTGGCATAGGCGTCGGGATAGGCCGCGATGAATTCCTTGGTGCTGGTCTTGCCGGCGCTGCCGGTCAGCCCGATCACCGGACCTTTGAATCGCGCCCGCGCCGCGCGCGCCAACGCCCACAGGCCATCCAGCAGGGTGTCCTTCACCACCAGTTGCGGGATATCGACGCCGTCGATCTTGTGCGGGACAATCAACGCCACCGCGCCGGCGGCTTGCGCATTGGCGGCGAACTCCCACCCGTCGCGCGCGCTGGCGAAACTGGAAACAAAGCCGCCGCTGGGCGTTCCGCTCAACGCCACGAACAGACTTCCCGGTTTGACCAACCGGCTGTCCTGGGTGACGAAGTCGATGCCGGTTTCAGGGAATTTTCCCGGCAGGCCCAGCGCCCGAGCCACTTCGGCAATCGTCCACAACGGCGTCGCGCTCATGCCACCCTCGGCGCCAGCGCTGATGCGACCGCGTCGTGATCGCTGAACGGCAGGGTGCGGTCGCCGACAATCTGTCCGGTCTCGTGGCCCTTACCGGCGATCAAAAGCGCATCGCCGGGCTGCAGCGCGGCCACCGCGGTGCGAATTGCCTCAGCGCGGTCACCGATCTCCTGTGCGCCCTTTGCAGCGCCAAGGATCGCCGCGCGGATCGCCTGCGGATTTTCGCTGCGCGGGTTGTCATCGGTGACGATGACATGATCGGCATTTTCGGCGGCAATCGCGCCCATCAGCGGCCGCTTCCCTGCATCGCGGTCGCCGCCGGCGCCGAACACCACCACCAGCCTGCGTTTGGCGTAAGGCCGCAGCGCCTTCAGCGCCTTGGCCAGCGCGTCGGGCTTGTGCGCGTAATCGACGAAGATGGGCGCGCCGTTGCGCTCGGCAACCTGCTCCAGCCGGCCCTTGGCGCCTTCAAGATGTCCAAGGGCTTCGAACACCTGATCCGCCTCGCTGCCGGTGCCGATCGCGAGCCCGGCGGACACCAGCGCATTCTCGATCTGGAACTCCCCGACCAGCGGCAGCCGGACCGCATGGGTGCGCCCGCGATGTTGCAGCCTGAGTTGCTGCGCAAAGCCGTCGATCCCAGCCTCGATCAGGCGGATGCCTTCGCCGGCGCCGTCGCCGTTGCGGCCGACTGCGACGATCCGCAAGGGTTTCGCGCGCGCCGCAGCGATCACCGTCGGCGAGCAGTCATGATCGGCCGAGATCACCGCGGCACCATCGGCTGCGATCAGATCGCTGAACAGCCGCAGCTTGGCGGCAAGATAATGCGCGACGTCGGGATGGTAATCCATGTGGTCGCGCGTCAAATTGGTAAAACCGCCGGCACTGATGCGCACGCCATCGAGCCGATACTGATCGAGCCCGTGCGACGAGGCTTCAAACGCCAGATGGGTGACGCCTTCGCCGGCGATTTCGTCGAGCTGCCGATGCAGCGCGATCGGATCGGGCGTCGTCAGCGATCCGTAGACGGTGCGTTTCGGCGAGACGAGGCCGATGGTGCCGATACTGGCCGAGGCGTGACCGAGCCGCTGCCAGATCTGGCGCGTGAAGGCGGCGACCGAGGTCTTGCCGCTGGTGCCGGTGACCGCCGCAATTGTTGCCGGCTGCCGCGGATAAAATTTCGCCGCAGCCTGCGCCAGCGCCCGGCGCGGATTGGGCGTGACGACAAACGGCACAAGGGAGGTCGCCTGCGGCGGATGATCGCCCGCGATCGCCACCGCGCCGGCGGAAATCGCAGCATCGATGAAGCGCGCGCCATCGGTCTTGGTGCCTGCGAGCGCGAAGAACAGGTCGCCCGGCTTGACCGTGCGGCTGTCGACGGCAAGGCCGGTGACCACCACCGCTTCCGCCTGCGGCTCGATCGTGGCGTCATCGCTGAACAGGTCGCGAAGTCTCATGATCTTCCAGTCCGGCCGGCGCGCTAGATTCTTAATTTGACGCGTTTTCTTGACGCGAACCGGTTCCCACTTCGCTTGAAAACGCTCTTGTACGCCTTACTGGGTTGTCTTCGATGCCGCAAGAATAAGGCGGTCGGACGGCGGCAAATCGAACCGCGGCTCGATGCCCAGAAGTGGCGCAATGCGGGCGATCACATTGCCGCCGGTCGGCACCGCGTTCCAGCCGGATGTGATGAAACCATAGGTTTCCTTCAGCGCCTGCGGCTCGTCCAGCATGACCAGAAGCTGGTATTGGGGATGATCGGCAGGCAAAATCGCGGTGAAGGCAGTAAGCACGCGCTTCTTGGCATATCGGCCGTTGATGACCTTTTCGGCCGTGCCGGTCTTGCCGCCGATGTAATAGCCCTTGACGTCGGCCTTTCTCGCCGTGCCGATTTCGGCATTCAGCCGCATCAGGAACCGCATCTTCTCGGAAGTCTCGGGCTTGATCACCCGTTTTGCAACCGCCATGGCTTCCTGCTCGGTGCGTTTCAGGAAGGTCGGCGGAATCAGATAGCCGCCATTCACCAGCGCATCGATGCCCATCACCGCCTGCAGCGGCGCCACGGCGATGCCGTGCCCGAACGCGATCGTCACCGTGTTCAGTTCGCTCCAGTGTCGCGGCAGAATCGGCGAGGCGCTCTCGGGCAGTTCGGTACGCAGCCGCTCAGTCTGCCCCATTTTGCGCAGGAACGCCTTGTGTGCCTCGACACCTTGGGACAGCGCGATCCGCGCCGCGCCGACATTGGACGAGAAGGTGAAGACTTCTCTCATATTGAGGAAGCGACCCTTCGGCTCGTCGTCATGGATGGTGAACTTGCCGTAGTGCAACGGGCCGCGCGCATCCCACAACGAGTTGAGGTCGGATTTACCGGAATCCAGCGCCATCGCCAGCGTGAAGGCCTTGAAGGTCGATCCCAGCTCGTAGACGCCGGTGGTCAGGCGGTTGATGCGATCGGGATCGTGAGCCTCTTTCGGATTGTTGGGATCGAAGTCCGGCACCGACACCATCGCCACGATCTCGCCGGTCCTGACGTTGGAGACGAGGCCGGAAGCAGCCTTGGCGTGGAATTTTTCCTTGGCCTTGAGCAGTTCGTCGCGCAGCGCGTGCTCGACGCGCAGGTCGACCGACAATTCCACCGGCCGCTGCAGACGGTCGGTGGCAAAGCCGGCGCGATGCAGATCGGCCAGGCCATTGGTGTCGAGCCACTTCTCCATCCCGGCGATGCCCTGGTTGTCGATGTTGACCAGGCCGATCAGATGCGCGACTTCGGCGCCGGTGGGATAGACGCGCTTGTTCTCGCGCAGGAAACCGACGCCGGGAATGCCGAGGCGGTGGATTTCCTGCTGCTGCGATGGGGTGATTTCGCGCTTCAGCCACACGAACCCCTTTTTGCCGGACAGCCGGTCGCGCACTTCGCCGGTGTCGAGATCGGGCAAGGTCGCGGTCAGAAGCTCGATGGCCTCGTCCTTGTCGATGATCCGGCGCGGCTCGGCGAACAGGCTCGGCGCCTTGACGTCGGTGGCAAGCACCTCGCCGTTGCGGTCGACGATGTCCGGACGCGCGGTCGCGATGGCGTCCTGCGCCGCGGCGCGGCGCCCGCCGTGGCTGTCGCCGCCGACCGCGAACATGATCAGCCGGCCGCCGATCACGCCATAAATCGCCACGAATGCCAGCATCGCAAATCCGACGCGGGCGCGCGCTTTCGCTGACCGGTCGACATTGCGCCCATACAACAGGCTGCGGATCAGCCGCTGCCGCCATGGTTCCGCAGGCTTGACGGGTTTGAGGGCCCGACCGGTCATTGCTGAACCTCCGGGGCCGGCGCCGGCACCGAGCCCGTCACCGCGGGGGCAGCAACGGAATCAATCGCCTCGATCATGGCGCCGATCGGATCGGGATCGCCTTTCCGCATAAAACTCGGCGGCCGTTCGGGCAGGTTCTTCAATGAATCATATTGCGTGGCGTTGAGCGGCTTCATCGCCAGATGGCGTTCGGCGAGACCCTGCAGGCGCAGCGGCGCATCGAGTTTGGCCCATTCCGAGCGCAGCACCGCGATGGCGTCGCGTTGCTCGCGAATTTCAGCATGCAGCCGCAGCACCCGCTCGGTGCGGGAGGTGGATTCCATCTTGATGCGGTAGACATAGGCGGCTGCGAACACCAGGACGCCGATCACGAGGAGATGGATGATCCGCATGGTCAGCCTCCCCTCATCACGTCATCCAGCCGCGGCCATGCCGGCAACGCGGCAGCGCCATGGGCGGGCGCGTCGTTGCGCTCGGCCGCGCGCAGTTTTGCCGATCGCGCGCGCGGATTGGCGGAAATCTCAGCGTCATCCGCCGTGACCGGACGCTTGGTCAGAATCGCAAAACTAGGCGCGGCCTGTGCGATCTGCGGCAGATGCCGCGATCCGCCGCCGGCCCTGGCGCGTTCAGCAAAAAAATTCTTGACGATGCGGTCTTCCAGCGAATGAAACGACACCACCACCAGCCGGCCGCCCGGCTTCAGCACGCGTTCCGCCGCCGACAGCGCCAGATGCAACTCGTCGAGTTCCTGGTTGACGAAAATCCTCAAACCCTGAAACGTCCGCGTTGCCGGGTGAATTTCACCGGGTTTCGACCACACCACTTTGCCGACGATATCGGCCAGCGCGCGGGTGGTCGTGATCGGCGCTTCGTTGCGCGCGGCGACGATGGCCCGGGCGACGGCGCGCGAGTGCCGCTCTTCGCCGAAGATGTAGATGATATTGGCGAGATCGGCTTCGGAGGCCTTCGCGATCACATCCGCGGCGGTCGGGCCATCCCGGCCCATCCGCATATCGAGCGGACCAGCGAGGCGAAACGAGAAGCCGCGGTCGGCCTCGTCGAGCTGCATCGAGGACACCCCGACATCCATCACGACGCCGTCGACCGCCGCGACGCCCTGAGCGGCGCAAATCTCGGCCAGATTGGAGAACCGGTCCTCGACCAGCGTCAACCGGCCTTCCGACCGGTCGACCAGGTCGAACCCGGCCAGGACCGCGGATCGGTCGCGGTCGATGCCGATCACCCGGGCCCCTTGGGTGTCGAGGATGGCGCGGCTGTAGCCGCCGGCGCCAAAGGTGGCGTCGACATAGATGCCGCCCTCGCGGGGCGCAAGCATCTTGACCGCTTGGCGGCCAAGGACGGGAATATGGCGCGGGGCAGCCGGATTCATGCCCCGGCTCCAGACCGGATCCGGCGGTGCTGAAACGGGAAACTGGACGCGAACCAACCCATTGCGCCTCAAATGCCTGCGCTTCGCCGGGCTTTTCGCCTTGAAAAGCCCATCCGAGGCGCGATTGCCGGATCCGGACGGCCCGAATCGCAAGCCCTGATTTCCGCATGGGATTTGCTGGGCTGCCATGGGATTTCGAGCGTCAAATGGGCCTCGGCCGTCCCCCAAACCGGTTCGGCTCTCAACCACTTAGTAACGGCAGTTAGCGTTAAGAAAGCGTTGATGGGACGATTACAATCCCCCGCCCCCCGCGCGAGAGTTCCGACCGAGCCCTTCCGGGTCGTCCCCGCGAACGCGGGGACCCATACGCCGAGGCCTCTCAATTTGAGTGCGGTGTGCGACGACCACCCTAAGCCACAAACGCCTGTGGTTATGGGTCCCCGCGTTCGCGGGGACGACTTCGAGGGAAAACCCGGCCCGGTGATGCTTCCGGCACACACTCGGACAAAATGCGCGGGCGCGGCCGGCTCCTGCATTGCGCCGGTGGACATCGTAAAGGAATAGTAAACGCGGTTCGTCATGAAAATGTTACTTTGCCGTTCTCCTGCCCGGTTTGAGCTGTCCTATGCCGCTCGGTTCGTTCGCGTCTACTGGTCTTGATTCGAGGCGTCGCGCCGTCCCGCTGCCCAGGGCCAACGCGCACATGAAGACATTTACCCCCGATTCCTCGATCGCTTCCGACGTCATCCCGTCAGCCAACTATGGTGACCGTAACAAGGGCCGGCTGCCCGACATGATCGTGCTGCACTACACCGGAATGCCGGATGTGGAAGGCGCGATCGCGCAGCTCTGCACGGCGGGTACCGACGTGTCGGCGCATTATGTCGTGCTGGAAGACGGCCGCATCGTGCAGTGCGTCCCGGAAGCCAGGCGCGCCTGGCATGCCGGGGTGGCGAGCTGGGCCGGCGAAGACGACATCAACTCCTGTTCGATCGGGATCGAGATCGTCAATCGCGGCCACGACTGGGGCTATCCGGAGTTTCCGCTGCGCCAGATCGCCGCCGTGATCGCGCTGTGCCGTGGCATCATGCTCCGCCGCAAGGTGCCGTCGCATCGGGTGCTCGCGCATTCCGACGTCGCGCCCTCCCGCAAGAAGGACCCGGGCGAGAAATTTCCGTGGCATTCGCTGGCCAATTCCGGCGTCGGCCACTGGGTGCAGCCGGCGCCGATCGTGCGCGGCGAAACCCTCAAACTGGGCACCATCAGCGATGATGTGCTCGGCCTGCAGCAGGCGCTGGCCAAATATGGTTACAATATCCCGACCAACGGAAAATATGACGCGCCGACCATGGAAGTGGTCACCGCATTCCAGCGCCATTTCCGCCCCGCCCGCGTCGACGGCGTCGCCGATCATTCGACGCTGACCACCCTGCAGTCGCTGCTGACCAGCCTTTCGACCGACGCCAAGGTTGTGGCGGCGAGGTAGGACCGTTTGTGCATTTAGATGTCGCGACGATGAAGGTGTGCTCCCTCGCCCCGCCCCTTGCGGGGAGAGGGTTGGGGTGAGGGGCTCTTCTATCCGCGAGCGCTGAAGAAATTTTAAGACCTGTACCCCCTCACCCGGATCGCAAGAGCGATCCGACCTCTCCCCGCAAGCGGGGCGAGGTGAAGAGCGCATCACTCTTCGTCCATTTCCGCCAGCCTTCGCGCATAAAGCCGCCGCAAGGGCTCGAGCTGTGTCGCGGCGGTCGCCGCAAGGTAGGCCTCGCGCGCCGCTTCACGCCGGCCGAGCCGGCGCAACAGATCGGCGCGGGCAGCCGGCATCAGGTCGTAGCCGTCGAGCCCGCCGCGGGCTTGCAGCGCGTCGATCAGATCGAGCGCGCGCGCCGGACCGTCCACCATCGACACCGCGGCCGCGTGATTGAGCTCGATCACCGGCGACGGGCTGATCCGCAACAGCACTTCATAGAGCCCGGCGATCTGCGGCCAGTCGGTATCGCGATAATTCGGCGCCTGGGCGTGAAGGGCCGCGATCGCCGCCTGCACCGCATAGGCTTGCGGCCGGCCCGGCATCCGCAGCGCGTCTTCCACCAGTCTCAGCCCTTCGGCGATCTGGGCATGATCCCATAGCGCGCGATCCTGTTCTTCCAGCAGCACGATGTCGCCGGCCGCGGTCTGGCGCGAGGTGCGGCGCGCGTCGTGCAGCAGCATAAGGGCCAGCAATCCCTTGATCTCGCCGCGTTGCGGCATCAGGACATCGAGCAGGCGGCCGAGCCGGATCGCTTCGCGCGCCAGACTGGGCCGCATCAGATCCTCGCCCGAGGTCGCCGCATAGCCTTCGGTAAACACCAGGTAGATCACCGCCAGCACGCCGCGCAGCCGCGGTTGCAGCGCCTCGCGTTCCGGCACTTCGTAGGGGATGCCGGCAAGCCGGATTTTCTGTTTGGCGCGGACCAGGCGCTGCGCCATCGCGTCCTCGCTGGTCAAAAAGGCGCGCGCGACTTGCGCTGTCGTCAGCCCGCAGACCGTGCGCAGCGTCAGCGCCACCTGAACCTCGGCAGCAAAGGCCGGATGGCAACAGGTAAAGATCAGCCGCAGCATGTCGTCGTCGAGCGCTGTGTCTGCGATCTCGCCGCAGACTGCCGCGTTGTGCAGCATCTCGTGCGCGAGCTCGCTTTGCTTGCCGCGAAACGCGATTTGGCGGCGAACGCGGTCGATCGCCTTGTTGCGCCCGACATTGACCAGCCACGCCCGCGGATTGGAAGGCGCCTCGGCCGCGGGCCAGCGTTCAAGGGCGGTGGCAACCGCGTCCTGCAGCGCATCCTCGGCAAGATCGAAATCGCCGACCAGGCGGATCAGCGTTGCCAGCGCCCGGCCCGCCTCGTCACGGAATATTTTTTCGATCTCGGTGGGTGTCATGGGGTTGCGCTTTGGTCATTCCGGGGCGACGCGAACGCGTCGAACCCGGAATCTCGAGATTCCGGGTCTGGTCCTTCGGACCATCCCGGAATGACGGCATCGCCGTCAATTATAAACCCAGATCGGCCTGACCTCGATCGAACCTATCCTGGCGCCGGGAATCCGCGCGGCGATGGCAATCGCTGCGTCGAGATCCTTGGCCTCGACCAAGTAGTAGCCACCGAGCTGCTCGCGAGTTTCGGCGAACGGCCCGTCGGTGGTGAGGGTCTTGCCATCGCGCACCCGCACCGTGGTCGCGGTCGTGGTCGGCTGTAGCCGGTCGCCGGCCTTGAAATTGCCGCTCTGAACGATGGACTGGGTGAACGCGCCATATTCTTCCATCATCTTCTGGCCAGTCGCTGCGTCCATCTTGCTGACCTCGGCTTGATTCGAATAGATCATCAACAGATACTGCATGGTTAGCTCCTTTTGCTCGGCAGGTTTCGCCGACATCCAGTCGAACGGGCCAATCGCAAAACGACATCTTCAGGATAAATTATTTTGGCCGTCAGAAGCGGGCGATATCGGCTTGACGCGGCGGCCTCGAACCCCCATCCCTAGGGCGTCAGTCGGCCGGACGGCCGCTCCCGCTACGGTCGAAAGGCCGCGGGAGAGGAAAGTCCGGGCTCCATCGACATACGGTGCCGGATAACATCCGGCGGGGGCAACCCCAGAGAAAGTGCCACAGAGAACGAACCGCTTCCCCACCTACCCTCTCCCGCTCGCGGGGAGGAATAAAGGAGGGGCAGTAAGGGTGAAAAGGTGCGGTAAGAGCGCACCGCGGGTCCGGCAACGGAACCGGCATGGCAAACCACACCGGGAGCAAGACCGAATAGGGACGGCAACGCG
>Ga0209736_1000650_pt1 | contig 11212 bp, 10 predicted proteins | sample BlaSpr_A8_Ref_M3_FD_187992 | JGI IMG/M metagenome (GOLD analysis project Ga0209736, IMG submission 187992) | Forest soil microbial communities from Thunder Bay, Ontario, Canada - Black Spruce, Ontario site 2_A8_Ref_M3 (SPAdes) (version 2) | ecosystem: Environmental > Terrestrial > Soil > Boreal... | reverse complement strand
GAGACTATCGATAGCGTTTGCGCCGACTTGGCAGTCCGCATCGATGATTAAGACGATATCGGGTGGGCCGCGCCGGTCGCGTTCGAGATGACGCACACCGCAATCGAGGGCATAACCCTTACCGCGTCGTAGCGAGTCCGATCGCACGATTACCTCAGCCCCCTCCTTTGTTGCGACCGCAGCGGTGTCGTCAGAACAGTTGTCTGCAACCACGAGCAGCGTGTCGTCAGGTGCAAGCTGCGGAATCAACGAGCGCAACGTCGACGCTATTATCGACGACTCGTCGTGCGCCGGCACAAGAACCGCGAGGCGCCTGCGGTCGCCCGTTTCCGGCACCGCCGATTTGACGTCATACTCCAGCGCAAACAACACTTCCATTGCGAGTACTGTTACCGGCAAAAGCAGCGCCAAGGCGGCGGCGCATAGAACAAGTTCAAAGCCTAGGGGCATCGATCAACGCACCGGGGTTGAAGCGCCCGCGAATGGATCGCGGTAAATACCCATCATTTGACGAAGGAGCAGATATAGGAACGGTGGCTGATGGACGATGTATCGATGCCATCGCTGTCGAGGTTCGCGGAGCAGGCGGTATAGCCATTCGAAGCCACCATTGGTAATCCACGTCGGAGGTCGTTTGAGACCTTCGGCCTCGTAGTCAATCGTGCCGCCCAGCGGCAGAAAAAGTCGAATTCCCGTTAAACGATCCCGGTATTTGAAAATGAATTTCTCTTGACGCCCGCCACCGAGACCAACTACGAGGACGGATGCGCCAGATTGATTGATCTCGTCGATAACCCGCGCAAGTTCTTCCGGGTCGCTCTCAAAATCGCGACTCGGGGAACTAGTGCCGACGACCATTTCCCGGCCGACTTTGGCATTTACTTTTACCCGTGCTATTGCCGCGACACCGGGCCCACCTCCGCATATGAACAAAGTAACCGATAGGTCGTTCTTGTACCTATTGTAAAATAGAGGAAAAAAGTCGGAACCGGAGACGCGTTCTCCAAGCGGTGTGCCCAATAATCGCGATGCGACGTTTAGGATTTGGCTGTCACAAGTGATCACGTCAAATTTTGGAAGCAGGTTATAAAACTCCTCGTCCTTTTGGAGTTTCATGATCATATCAACATGCAACGTCAGCATTACTCCCTGTCGAAATGTCTCCACAAGCTCGTCCATACGGACATCATCTACGTTGACGTTTAGAAGTCTAACTTTGCGGTACATCTTGTTGCTCACCGGATCCTCGAGTAATCGATTCTACATTGCAATGGACACGTCGTCGCGACAGTACTTCCCAGGGCGGCGTTCCCCGAGTAGTCTTACAGAGGGCTTTAAGGGGACTCGCCATGATTCTGGGGATGTCTACTGCGGCGTTTACACAGTTCCACGTGCTCTTGAGTTTGGTCGGCATCGCCTCGGGGCTGATCGTGGCGTTCGCCATGCTGGGTGCGAAGCAGCTACCCCTGTTGACGGCAATATTCCTGCTGACCACGGTGGCCACGAGCGCGACGGGGTTCATGTTTCATTTTACGAGTTTCGGACCGCCGGAAATCGTCGGGGTGATTTCGCTCGGCGTCTTGGCCGTGGCAATCCTCGCCCTGTACTCATTCAAGCTTGCCGGCTCCTGGCGTTGGATCTATGCGGCCGCCGCGGTGTGCGCGCTTTACCTCAATGTGTTCGTCGGGGTGGTCCAGACTTTTCAAAAAGTGCCTTTCTTCCACGCCCTGGCGCCCACGCAAACCGAGCCGCCGTTCGCCGTCGCGCAAGGAGCGGTGTTGATCGCTTTCATCGCTCTCGGGGCGGCGGCGGCGAAGAGATTTCATCCGTCGGCCCCGGCACTCGCGTGAACGGCACCCCTGTCAGTGGAAGCGTATGCGCATCCCAGCCCAGATGGCGCGCGGCTGCGCGGGGGACACCGCATTCTCATGGCTCCATTCGTTGGGGTTGAAACGGAACGAGCCGTTGGGGTTGAACGAATTGCCGGTGAGGAATCCAGCCGTCGCATATTCCTTGTCGAATAGATTGACCAGACGCGCGAAGACTTCGATTTCCTTCGTGACGTGGCAGGTACTTTGAAGATTGACTACCGCGTAACCGGGAATCCATCCCGTCCCTTCGATCAATGCACCCTGACCATTTGTGCCGCCGGCGCGATTGGCGTTGTTTTCGTTTCCGTGGAGAAATGAACCTGAGACCAGCACCAGGTTCGCGCCGAGGTTCCATTGCTTCGTGACTGCATAATCGAGCACGAGCCGCCCGGTGTGCCGCGGAATGAGCGGAATCCGGTCTCCCGGGCGCACCAGGATATTCCCGTTGGCGTCCGCGGTGCTGTTGGAACCGCCATTGACCACAAAGCTCGACTGAAAAGTCGCGTCGACATAGCTGTATGTCAGGTGCCAGCTCAAGCCCCCTTGCTTGCCGCCCACCGCGAGATCCACCCCCTGGCGGCGGGTCATCCCGACGTTGTCGAAATATCCTTGATTGGTGCTCGCCGCGACGAATTGAATGTCGTTGCTGTTGATCGTGTGGAACACATCCGCACTCCACACCACGCGCTGATCGCTCGGATTGCCCCGCAAGCCGATCTCCGCCGTACGAGCGACCACCTGTTTCAGATCCGGGTCCCCGGCAAAGGCATTGGGCAGGCCGCAGGGTGCTGCGGGATTGGAGCAGCCCAATTCAATCACCGTCGGTGCCCGGCTAGCCTCGTTGTAGTTGGCGTAGAAGGTCAGGGCATCGGTCGGTGTCACCGTGAATCCGAATGAGGGGTTGACGCGGCTGAACGTGTGGTCTCCGGCCAGAGGGCTCGCGGCATCGAACCCCGAGCCCACATCGCCCACATCGGTATCCACGCTATACCCCTTGAGCGTTTCCGTGTTCCGGTTATAGCGTACCGACGCCGTGAAATGCAGCAGTGCGTTCAAGGATAGCGTGTCGGTCAAATACGCGCCGAAGATCGAGTTGCTGCCGCTGAGCGAAATGACCGTTTCGTCGTTGAGCGCATTGACCTCATGAATGAGCGTCCGGTCAGCCGCCAGCGTCCCGTACTCAAGCACCTGGGCATACGTGTCCCGGGAGTTTTCGTAGTCGGTGCCGACAATGGCCTGATTCTTCAGGCCGAGTACATCTTGCGAATCCGTCAATTGCAGGCCGAAACCCGCGGTGCGCTGAATAAGCCGCGACACGGCGTTTTGTCCGTCGGCACAATAGGCAATGTCGGCGCGGCTCGCCGGCGGTACGGTGCAGTCGATCGGCGGCCCGGCATAATTGCCCGCCAGATAGCTGCCGTTGACGTTGCCATTGTCGTTGCCGGTGGCGAGGTGCCGATCGTAGGCATTCCCGGACAGGAGCACGTGCTCGTTCAGAAACTGTGTGCCGGTGAGGTTCACGAAGTTGAGCAGATTGTGGGTGAAGTCCGGCGTGTAGCTCGTTTGGCGCCGGTAGTCGAGCAAGCTCATGGGCACGGCGCCGTTACCGAACAGGCTGGCGTCCGCGTACGTATAGCTCAAGTCGATGTCGGTTTTGTCGTTTTGCCACCCCACCTTGGCGAATCCCTGATAGACCTGGGTCCGCGAGCCATCCCGCCAGCCGGCCTCGTCGAAATAGGTAGAGGTCAGAAAATAGTCGAACTCACCCAACTCCCCGCCGGTCTCTCCCTTGAAGGAGCGCCGGCCGAAGGAGCCGCCGTAAGCCTCCAATTCCGTGCCGGGGTTGTCGTGGCCGCCCTTGGTGTGAACCGACAGCGCTCCGCCCAAGGTATTGAGCCCGAACACCGGATTCGAGCCCGACATGAGCGTCACCGTGGAGATCGCCGATTCAGGGATCAAATCCCAGTTGACCGTATCTCCGAAGGATTCGTTCACGCGCACGCCGTCCACGTAGACCGATAGGCCTTCCGGCGTGCCGAGCAGCGGTGAGGCAGTGAAGCCGTGATAATTGATGTCCAGTTGAAACGGGTTGTCGGCGCTCTCGCTCACGTTGATGCCGCTGAAGTTGTTGTTCAGATAATCCGCGAGGTTCAGGGTTTGCTGGCGCTGGATGTCCTCACTGTTGGCGGTTTGAACATTCGCGGGTATTTGATTCAATGGTAGGCCGAGCCCCGGCAGCGGCGCGTTCCCGATGACGATGACCTGCTGCAACTCTTGCGCTGCGGCCGGATTGGCGGGCGGCGCGGGAGAATCCGCGTCGGCCGCCTCTGCGGCGGCCGTGGTGGCAACCGGCATTGCTGCGCCGGCGATGAATATCAGGCCACACAGCGTCAAGAGCCCCGTCGAGGGTCGCAATCATGTTCTCCTTATGGCTTTCAGGATTCCATAGGCCGCGCAGCTTGAAAATAGGAAATCTTCCCGATTTTTTTCGCGTTCGCTTCGATCCCGCACTATCCTTGAGGCAATCCGGGAGTTACCGGCGTCTAAGCTCAAGGCGGGAATGACCATGAAAGCCGTCTCGGTACGTCGCGATATCGTGTGGATGGTCATCGTGGCGGGCATGGCAGCGTTCGTCTGCGCGAAGTTCAACTTAAGCGAGGCACTGCTCAAGTGGACCCGTCCCTACGAGCGCTTGCAGCTCGATGAATTGCCGGCGGTCCTGTTGGTGATCGCGATCAGCCTCATCTGGTTCTCCACCCGTCGTTACATTGAGGCCACCCGGCAACTGCAATACCGCAGGTCGGCAGAGGCGAAGCTCGCGGAATCGCTTGCCGAAAACAAGCGATTGGCCCAGCAATACGTCGACATCCAGGAATCCGAGCGCAAGGCGCTGGCGCGCGACCTGCACGATGAATTGGGCCAATATCTCAATGCCATCAAGCTCGATGCGGTGTCGATACGCGAAGCAACGGCCGCTCACCCGGGCGCACACGAGGCGCTCCGCGCGATGATCGCCAATATCGACCGTGTCTATGGTGTGGTGACCGGGCTTATCCGGCAGTTGCGGCCTGTGGGTTTCGACGAGTTGGGGGTTGCCGCGGCGCTCGAGCATTGCGTCAATGAGTGGCGATCGCGGCTTCCCTTTGTGACGATCGAGCTGTCGGTGATGGGCGATTTCGAGTCTTTGGACGAAGCCCGCGGACTCGTGCTCTATCGGTTGGTGCAAGAGGCGCTCACCAACATCGCGCGCCATTCCCACGCGACCCGGGCCGAGATACGGATCGCCTCGGACCGAACCCAAGCCTGCGGGCAATGCATTGAGCTTCTCATCGCCGACAATGGCTGCGGCGCGGACCTCAAGGCGCCGCAAACCGGCCTGGGGCTGCTCGGTATGCGCGAGCGCGTATCCGCCCTCGGCGGATCGATCACGCTGGTGAGCGAATGCGGCGCGGGCTTCAAGGTCATCTCCTCGCTCCCTATGAGCGGACAGCCAGCATGAGATCCGCGGCAGGCAAGAAGATCACGGTGCTGTTGGTCGACGATCACGCCGTGGTGCGCGAGGGCTATCGCCGCCTGTTGGAGCGCGACGATTCCCTGGTCGTCGTCGGCGAAGCGGCGGCTGCGGCGGAGGCGATTCGTCGCGACGGCGAACTCAAGCCGGATGTCATCGTGCTCGATATTGCATTGCCCGGGATCAGCGGCATCGAAGTCCTCCGGCGAATCATCGCGCGCAGGCCAGAGGCGCGCGTGCTGATGTTCAGCATGTACCAAGACGGGATCTACGCCACCCGGGCGATCAACGCCGGCGCTCGCGGCTATTTGAGCAAGGCGAGCGCACCCGATCTCCTGGTGGAAGCGGTGCGCAGCGTCGCGGAAGGGCGGCGCTATGTAAGTCCGGACGTGGAGCATGCCATAACCCTGCAGTCATCGGCGGCAAGCCAACTCGCGGGTGCCTTATCCACGCGGGAACTCGAGGTGCTGCGGATGCTGACTCAAGGGTATGGGGTGGAGCAAATCGCCGAGCGGCTCGGCTTGAGCCCCAAGACCGCCGCCAATCATCAATCGTCCATCAAACAGAAATTGGGTGCCGAGAGCGCACTGCAGTTGATTCTCATTGCCCAGCAGTTGGGCCTGAACGCGGATACGTAGGAATGACCGCGTCGAGCAGTCCCAGCGGGACATTGCGTGTCTCCGGTGCCCACTGCCGGCAGATTGCAGCGCCGATCACGAGCACGGCGACGCATGCGCCGAGGGCCGTGCGCACACCGTACCCGGCGACGACGATGGGCAGCAGAAACGTGCTGATCGCCGACCCGCTACGGCTGGCGGCGATCGCAAGGCCAATGCCCGAAGCGCGCAAGTCGGTCGGGAACAGTTCGGGTAAGTAGACGTAGACGAGGTTGGACGCCGCCGATAGAACGCCTGCGAATACCGCGAACAGCACAGTCATTTCTAGCGCCGGTATATCGCTCCACACCGACAGGATGAGCATGGCGGCAGCCGCGATGCCGAAGCTTCCGATCAAGAAACTGCGCCGCGGGAGCCGATCGACGACGATGAGCCCGCCGGCCGCGCCGCCGAGCAGCGACGCGTTGTAAATGATGCCGCCGATGTAGCCGCTTTTGACGTTCATCGCGGACATGACCTGGGATACGAACGTGCCGACCGCAAAATACGGAATGACTTGGCAGGTAAAGAACGCGCAGCCGACCAGGGTTCGAAGACGCCATGCCGGCGAAAATAGCTGTCGCCAGCGGCCACGAGGCGCCGGTGGCGCGGGCGTATGCATGGGCGGGGCCACGTTGTCGCCCAGCTTGTCGCGCACGATGCCGGCGGCTTGGGTTGCGTAGCCATGATTGGTCAACCATCGAGGCGACTCGGGCATGGTGACGCGCAGCGGAAATACCAACAGACAGGGCAGGGCGCTGGTGAGGAGCATCCAGCGCCAGGCTTCCGGGCCGCGCTCGCCCAGCGCGAAGCCTACAAAATAGGCGCACGCGTAGCCGCCTGCCCAGGCGACGGAGAGCAAACCCAGAATTCGTCCGCGAATTCGCCGCGGCGTGAACTCGGTCAGGAGAGCCTTGCTCACGACATAGTCCGTGCCGAGCAGGAAACCGATCGCGAGCCGAAGCACCAGAAGCTGTGGCGCCGAGTTGGCGAGACCCTGCAGCAGCGACAACGTCCCGAGTACGGCCATGTTGTAGGCGAAGAACGGGCGCCGCCCGAAGCGATCCGCGGCGGGTCCTGTGAGCAGCGCTCCGGCGAACAATCCGAACAGGGATGCCCCGCCGAGTAATCCCATCCAGACCGGGCTTAGGCCGAGCTGCGGCGGAGCATGGCTCAGGGAAATTCCGATGATGCCGAGGCCATATCCGTCGCTGAACACGCCCCCGCAACTAGCGACGGCAACCCGGATATGAAATAGGCGAAGCGGCGCGTCGTCATAGTCGACCGCTTGTTCCCGTCGAGCGTCCATTATCCTCCCGCCACCTGTGCTGCGATACCTTAACTGTTTTCCTAAGGTTCGGATGCGAAATACGCCGTTACGATTCGCGGACCGCCCGATTCGCGGACCCCGTATACAGTATCGAGCGCTCGGCAACACTGGATTTACGAGCGCCCGCTCGACGCGTAAAGTTTCGACATGGCGCGAAGTTTCATCGGTCACCAATCATTCAAGGGCCGCGGTGCGGCCTCGAATCCCGCCGTGCGATTCGAGGCGACGTCGCGCGAAGCGACGCACGACGGCTGGTATGAGGACGAGATCGTCGAACACTTAAGCGAAACGGTGCTCCCCGACCGTGCGCGCAGCGTGATCACCACCAATAATTCACCCGATGTGGGGTTTGACCAATCGATCAATCCCTATCGAGGATGCAGCCACGGCTGCGTGTACTGTTTTGCCCGTCCGACCCATGCGTATCTGGGCCTGTCTCCCGGCCTGGATTTTGAAACAAAGCTGTTCTACAAGGCCGATGCGGTCAAAATTCTCGAAGGCGAACTCGCAAAGCCGAAATACGTTTGCAAACCGATCGCGTTGGGCATCAACACCGATGGGTATCAGCCGCTGGAAAAGCGGCTCGAAATTACACGCGGCATTCTCGCGGTACTGGCTCGCTGCCGCCACCCGGTCACCATCGTCACCAAGAGCGCCCTGGTCCTGCGCGATATCGATCTGCTGCGGGATCTCGCGCAAGACCGGTTGGTGTCGGTGATGCTCAGCATTACCTCGCTGACGAACGACATCAAACGCACGCTCGAGCCGAGGGCCGCTTCGCCGCTCGCCCGCTTGCGGGTCATCCAGCAACTGGCGGAGGCGGGGATTCCCGTCGGCGTGCTGGTCGCGCCAGTGATTCCCGCCATTACGGATCATGAATTGGAAGATATCCTCGCGGCTGCCAAGGACGCGGGCGCCGGCAGCGCCGGCTATGTGTTGCTGCGGCTTCCCCACGAGGTGAAAATCCTGTTTCGCGAGTGGCTGGGGGAGCACTACCCGGATCGCGCCAAACATGTGATGTCGCTGATCAATCAAACGCGCGGCGGCAAGGACTACGACGCCGAATTCGGCCGGCGCATGACCGGCACGGGACCTTATGCCGAGTTGCTGCGCACGCGCTTCGAGCTGGCGCGGCGCAAGTGCGGCTTCGATTCCGCGCGCGAGCGACAGGAGCTGACCACGCACTTGTTCCGCCCACCGGCAGCCGATCAACCGCAGCTGAGCCTCGGGTTTTAGCAGCCGCCGAGGCTCAGCCGGCAGCTGATCACTGCCGGCACCGCGCGCATCGTCAGCGGCGGTTGGCGCCGCCCGTTGCAAACATTTCCTGATGACCGATCATGCCCTTGTGATCGGTGCTCGTATCCATCATGTCGAAAATCTTGGTTTGATACGCAATGAATTCGTCGTGAGAGATCGTGCCGTCCCCGTCCGTGTCGATCTTGTGCATCATCGCCTTGGTGCGAAGTCCGCGGGCGTAGCCCCCGGTGGCAAAGCTGACGAGTTCGCCCCCATCGGGACTGATGAATGTCTTCGCATCGAGAGTACCGCTCCGGTTTTTGTCCAGCATCGCGAAGACCTTTTCCTGATAGGCGATCCATTCGTCCTTCGATATCATGCCGTCGCCGTTCGTGTCGATCTTGTGCATCAATTTGTCGCTGTGAAGGCCGCGGGCGTAGCCTCCCGTTGCAAAAGACGCCATGTCGTCCGCGATCGAAGCCGTCGAGTAAGCCAGTGCAATGGCGCACGCCATCGCCGTGACAAGGCGAATCGAATGAGATGTAAGCATGTTGGTCCCCTGTAAAGCCAAGTTATTGACCTACAGTTGACCGACCGTCGAGGCGCTTTATTTCGGCGCGCGGGCCAAGTCTGGTATCAAATGAAGGCAGACTGCTCCCACTTTATGGCCGTCAATATTGAAGCCGCCGTTTCGATCATGACTAATGCGGCATCCTTTGGTATGGGTGTGGCGCGCCGTTTTGCGCCATGTGTGCCTTGGTCTCGCAGCGATGTTATGTCTGCGACCAAGTTTACCGCCCCAACGACTTTGGCCTGATGGTTGTGCAATGGATAGGCATACGCCTCCCCAAAGACGCGAGTACCGTCGCGCCGTTCGATCACGATCTCGCGCGCGGTATACGCGCTGCCTTTAAGCACCGCGAGCGCCATCCAGCACTCCTCGTGGCTTATTGGAGTACCGTCGGATAAATATAATCGATACGAACCGCAAAATCGTTCGCTCGCATCGCGCAGTTTCGGCGCCCGGCCCCAGAGCGCTTCAGCAACCGGATTGAAATAAGTTATCAGCCCTTCCGCATCGCACGTATAGGCGGCGGCTGGAATGACATCCAATATTCCCTGCCACGACGCCTCGCCGGCAGCCCAGTTTGCCTGTCGCTGCGATTCACGAACATTACTTGGCATCGCCGGTTTCCTATGAACGCATGGGCGCCCAATTGACATTTTCGAGGGGCGGATCTTAAGGGTGGTGGAAAATAAACGGAGCGTGTTTTGGAAGTCTGTGCGGCACCGCACGTAGTGCGAATTCTGTTGTCATTTCGCTTCCGTGAGCGGGAGGCCGCTGGCCGTAACCGAACACACACGCGCTTATCTGGGCGGCAACCGGGAACCTCAAACGACTCGGCAAAGCCGCACCGTCGCAGTCAGCACGAGTGTATCGAGACCCTGACGTCGCGGCGGCCGCCGGGGTTGAGTGCCTTTGGGCCTGAAGTCGTGGAATCCTAGAGTCCGCCACCTCTTCTACCGCGATATCCGTACACGAGGAAGGCAACCACAAGGGCGGCAATGATCAATCCGATTGGACCAATCCCCCAGCCCGCGCCCATACCCCAATACAGACCTCCGCCACCACCAAACAGCAGTAACAACACTACCAAAAGAATCACCAGATCCATGTTCCTCTCCTACAGTAACAAAGTACTGTCGGTCCCCATTGGAGCATGAGGAGATACATTCCGTCTGTACGCTGGCGAACCCGTGCCGAGCACCCGTGCGCCTAATAGCCCCTTGAGTTCATCACCCGAGATCACCTCGCGCTCCAGTAACCGCTGAGCCAACGCATCGAGTTGCGCTCGGTTGGCCTTAAGCAGCTGTTGGCAGGTTGCTTGTGCTTTCTCCAGCAGCACGCGAGCCTCCCGCAGAACAGCAGCCTGAATGTCCGGGCCAAGCAGCTCTTTGGGTACACCGGCCACACTCAACAAGCCGAACGCATCGGAGAAGCCGAGCGAGCCAACCATATTGATAGCGAGTTCCGACGCGCGTTTGAGGTCGTCGGAAGCACCGGTGGAGACGCTGTCGAACACCAACAACTCAGCTTCGCGCCCTGCCAGCATCATCGCCAACCGGCCCGTGAGTTCGGATTGCTTGTAGAGCGGATCCTCAGTGTCGCGGGTGATGTAGGTTACACCCAGCGCCCGACCGCGGGGCTCGATCGTCACGCGTTCGACGATGCCCGCCTTGAGCCAGTGTCCCACCAATGCGTGGCCCGACTCGTGGTACGCAAGACGGTCTTTCAAGTCCTGCGTAAATAGGTCCTTCACCGCGGAGACTTCACCGCCCAGCTGATACGTTTCGATCGCGGCCAAGAAATGTTCGGCGGTCACTCGCGATGCGCGCGCTTCCGCAGCCGTGGACGCGGCCTTGTTTACGGTGTTGGCAATATCGGCCGGCGACATGCCCGCCGTCATTCGTGCCAAGACCGCGGTGTCAGCGCATCCGTCATGCGCTAACTTGCCAATGTACAGGTCGAACAGTTTCTGACGCTCCGGCAAGGTGGGCAGCGTGAGGCGCACCAGCATGTCGAACCGGCCGGGCCGGCGCATGGCCT
>Ga0209736_1000648_pt1 | contig 11231 bp, 9 predicted proteins | sample BlaSpr_A8_Ref_M3_FD_187992 | JGI IMG/M metagenome (GOLD analysis project Ga0209736, IMG submission 187992) | Forest soil microbial communities from Thunder Bay, Ontario, Canada - Black Spruce, Ontario site 2_A8_Ref_M3 (SPAdes) (version 2) | ecosystem: Environmental > Terrestrial > Soil > Boreal... | reverse complement strand
TGGCCGCAGCCGCTGAATTGATGGCGGTGCGTGACCTTTCCGTTGGCGCTGACTTTGACGCGTTTCGCGGTTCCGCGGTGCGTCCGAATCTTAGGCACTGGTGGCGACTCCTTGGGTGGCCGCAGCCTTCTCGGGATGCAGCATAGAGGTGAACTTCGGAGGTCCGGTCGGTACCGGGCGGGGGGCGAGGATCATGAACATGTTCTTGCCTTCGAGTTTGGCTTCGCGCTCGACGACCGCGATCGGCGTCATGTCGGCCGCCATTCGGTCCAGCAGCCTCTTGCCGAAACTGGTGTACGTGATTTCGCGTCCGCGGAACATGATCGTGACCTTGACTTTTCCTCCATCGAGCAGCAGGCGTTCGGCCATCCTGGCCTTGGTTTCGTAGTCGTGCTGCTCGATTTTGGGGCGAAGTTTGACTTCTTTGAGCTCCCAGTTCTTTTGTTTCTTACGCGCGTCGCGGTCTTTCTTTGACTGCTCGTACTTGAGCCGTCCGTAATCGCTGACCCGGCAGACCGGTGGGACCGCGGTCGGCGACACTTCGATGAGGTCGAGACCTTTCTGTCGCGCGAGCGCGAGAGCGTTTTCCGTGGGCATGACCCCGAGTTGATTGCCCTCATCGTCGATGACGCGAACTTGACGAATCCGAATCTGGTCGTTTATGCGCAGCGGTCGTGCTATCGGAAAGCTCCCGTAAGAAACAAAAAAGTGGTGATGCAGAAGCATCCCACACGAACGAAACCTACCGAGGGTTCCTTATGGTGAGACCGGATCGCCCGAGAGCATCCGGTGAGAGCCTTTCGGCCCTGCTTCGGCTCACCGAGGATACCAGGAACCCCCCGGGGCGTCAAGGCTAACGCTTGCTCGCGTGGGTATCCGAAAACCTTAACGGAACCACCGGCCATGCAGCATGGCGACGGTGCCCCTGCGCGCGGCAGCCGCGAGACGGCACTCGGAGCTGACCGCGGGTTCTTCCGTTTCCTTCGTATCCTCGGTCCCGGCCTCACCGTCGGCGCGTCCGACGACGATCCGTCGGGGATCGGAACCTATGCCGTCGCCGGCGCGACGTTCGGCTTCGCGACGTTGTGGACGGCGCTCGTCACGGTCCCGATGATGATCGCAGTCCAATACGTTGCGGCGAAGATCGGCCTCGCCACGGGTGAAGGTCTCGCCGCGAATTTGCGGCGTCACTACCCGAGCTGGCTCACGCTGGCCGTCGCGGGAGCGCTCCTGATCGGCAACACGATCAACGCCGGCGCCGACATCGGCGCGATCGGCGCTTCGATCAATCTGCTCGCCCCGAAAGTTCCGATCGCCGCACTGATCATCCCGGTCGGCATTTTGCTGCTCGTTCTCCAGATTTGGGGATCGTACCGGTTGATCGCAAGCATCTTCAAGTGGTTGACGCTGTCGCTCTTCGCGTACGTCGCCGCTTCGTTCTTCGTCCATCCGAATTGGGCCCAAGTGTTGCACGACACGTTCGTACCGCACGTGGAGTTAAACGCTCAGTATCTGGCGACGCTCGTCGGCTTGCTGGGCACCACGATCTCACCGTACATGCTCTTCTGGCAGGCGAGTCAGGAAGTCGAAGAAGACATCGCCCTCGACCGGACCCACCTTTATCAGCGTCGCGGCACGACGCGGCGCGAGAAGAGGTACGCGCTCGTCGACATCGGCGTTGGAATGCTGTTCTCGAACGTCGTCGCGTACTTCATTATCCTGACGACCGGCGCGACGCTTTTTGTTTCGGGCAACCACCACATCGCCACGGCAGCCGACGCGGCGCAAGCGCTCGTCCCGATGGCGGGCCGTGGCGCGGAGTGGCTGTTGGCGGCCGGGATGATCGGCGCCGGCGCGCTCGCGGTGCCCATCCTCACGGCCTCGTCGGCATCCGCACTCGCCGGCGCGTTGGGTTGGAAAGGGGGATTGGGAAAACTCCCGGGCCGGGCCGTGCAGTTCTACGGGATCATCGCGGTGTCGACGTTTGTCGGCATGGAGATCAATTTTCTCGGCATTAACCCGGTCGACGCGCTATTCTGGACGGCGGTGATCAACGGTTTTCTCGCGCCGCCCGTTCTGGTCGTGCTCATGCTCATCGGAAGCAATCGCAAGATCATGAAAGACTCGGTGAACGGCCCCATGGTCAACATCTTGGGCTGGGGCACGACCGCCGTGATGACCCTAGCGGCCGTCGCGCTCGTCATCTCTTGGGGTCACTGAGGCACCGGCCTCCAACATCTTCGCCTCGAGGAACGCTCGCTCGCGAGCGTTCTGCGTGAGCGCGAGGGCGGCGGCGTAGGCGTCGCGCGCCTCCGCCTCGCGTCCAAGCCGCCGCAAGAAGTCCGCTCGTGCGACATAGGCGGGGTGATACGTTTCAAGTGCCCGGGCGTCGATTGCGTCGAGTGCCGCGAGCCCGAGGAGCGGGCCGCAAGCGAAACCGAGTGCGACCGCGCGGTTGAGATCGACGATCGGGGAAGGAGCGATCGCGGCCAAGTGCGTGTAGAGTTCCGCGATTCTCTCCCAATCGACACGCCCTAGTTCGCGGGCCCGCGCATGTTCTGCCGCGATCGCAGCCTGGAGTTGGTACGGTCCTTCGAATTGGTGCCGTGCGGCACGCTCCATGAACGCGTTCGCCTCCGCGATCGCGGTGTCGTCCCAGAGCTTCCGATCCTGCTCCGCCAGCGGGATCAGCCTCTCGTCCGAGTCCGAACGCGCGTCGCGACGCGAATGATGGTAGAGCATGAGCGCGAGCAAGCCCATCACTTCGGGCTCTTGCGGCATCAGGTGCGCCAAGACGCGCGTCAACCGAATCGCTTCGTCGCAAAGATCGCGGCGGACGAGCGAGTCACCCGCCGACGCGAGATACCCTTCGTTGAAGATCAAGTACAAGACGGAACACACGTCGGCGAGTCGCTCGGGAAGACGCTCGGGAGCCGGGACGTCGAGCGGGATGGCGGCGTCTCGGATCTTGCGCTTCACCCGAACCAATCGCTGGGCAATCGTCGCCGACGGCACGAGAAACGCCTCGGCGATCTCTTCGGTCGATAGCCCGCCGAGCGTTCGCAAGGTGAGCGCGATCCGAGCTTCGACGCCCAGACCGGGATGGCAACAGGCGAACATCAACCCGAGGCGGTCGTCGGGGATCACGTTCATCTCTCGGTCCTCTGCGAACGGGTCGCGCGAAGGCGCCCCGAACTCGAGCGCGGCGAGGCGCTCCGCTTTTTCGCGCCCGCGGCGCTCTCTGCGCAATTTGTCGATCGCGCGGTGTCTTGCGGTGGTGAGGATCCACGCCGACGCGTGCTTGGGATGTCCCTCGCGAGGCCAGCGTTCCAGCGCGACCAGATACGCGTCTTGGATCGCGTCTTCGGCGGCTTCGATGTCCCCGAGCATCTTGGCAAGGGTAGCGAGCGCGCGTCCCGCGTCGTCGCGGAACGAGCGCTCGATCGATGCAACGTCGTTACATCTCGACAAGCGGGCGAACTTCGATCGACCCATATTTGGCGGCCGGGCACATCGCTGCCGCTTCGATGGCTGCGTCGAGCGACGCGCAATCGATAATGTAGTAGCCCCCGAGCCACTCCTTGGTTTCGGCGAAGGGCCCGTCGGTGACGGTCCGCTTCCCGTCGTGGGCGCGCACGGTCGTCGCGCTCGTAGTTTCTGCGAGGGGGGCCGCGTCGATATACGCTTTGCGACGCCTCAGTTCGGCCCCGTATGCCTCCCAGGCCGGCATCGTTGCGGCCCGCTCCTGAGGCGTCGTCGGGCGAGAATCGTGCGGGGTGTAGATCAAGAGCATGTATTTCATGGGTGTTCCTCTCGGTGAGGATGCAGTCTCAACGCGGCATCCTTCTCATAGACGAACGCCGAAACCCGAAATCGACAGGTGCCTCGGCCCTCAACTCTTCGTTGCGAGCTCCGTCGGGATCCCCAAGTACGGACGCGGGTCGAAGCGTGGCTTCCCGTTGTACGACGCGATCGACTGACCGATCAATTCGAGTGCCTTTTCCATCTGCGGATCGACGCCGGCCTTGACGTCCTGCGGCGCGATGTCGACGTCGTAGTCGGGATCGGTGCCGTAGTTCTCGACGTGCCAGCCGACGTCGACGAACCAGAATGAGAACTCCGGCTGCGTCGTGATCGTGCCGTCGACGAGGCGGTGATACGGATTGATCCCGATGACGCCGCCCCACGTGCGCTTTCCGACGAGCGGCCCGAGTTTATAGAGCTTGAAACAATGACTGAAGATGTCGCCGTCCGAGCCTGCGAACTGATTGGTGAGCGCGACCATCGGTCCGGCGACGGATTCCGGCGGATACGGCTGCGGCGGGCCCCAGCGCGTGACGTCGTAGCCGACGCGCTTGCGCGCGAGCTTCTCGAGCAAGAGCGGCGAGACGTGACCGCCGCGATTGTAACGAACGTCGACGACCAACCCGTCGCGATTGAATTCCGACAAGAAGCCGCGATGAAACTCCGCGAAGCCCCACGGTCCCATGTCGGGGATATGCACGTAGCCGACGCGACCGCCGGTTCGCTCGTGAACGAAGCGCCGATTCTCCTCGACCCACGCGCGATACCGCAGCATCCGCTCGTCTTTGAGCGCATGCACGATCACGCGCCGCCGTTTCTTCCCGGAAGCGATCGTCAGTTGCACCTCGCGGTCTGCCGCGTTCACCAATAACTCGTCGAGCGGCGCTTCGCGCGTGGCGCTCCGTCCGCCGACCGCGACGATCGCGTCGCCCTCCCGGATGTCGAGACCCGGTTCCGCCAGCGGCGAGTCGCTGTCGCGATTCCACGAATCGCCGCGATAGATCTTGAGGATGCGGTAACCTTCGATCTCCGGATCCCAGGCGAGATCGGCGCCGAGAAAGCCGCGCCGATATTCCGGGGGGCGGCGATGATCGCCGCCGATCTCGTAGGCGTGCGAGGTCCCGAGTTCGCCGAACATCTCCCACAGCAAGTCGGAGAGGTCGGCACGCGTGCGCACGAGCGGTAACAACTTCGCGTAGCGATCGCGAACGAGGTTCCAATCGATGCCGGTCATCGATTCGTCCCAGAACTGCTCGGTTTGCATACGCCACGCTTCGTGGTACATCTGCGCCCACTCGTCGCGCGGTTCGACCAGCACGCTCGCTCGGCGCAAGTCGAGCCAGCCGCTGCGCCGCCCGGGCTGATCGTCCTGCGGCCGTTCGCCCTCGTCCGGTCCCTCGGGCAGATCCATCAGCGCGTCGAGCGCGCGCATCCGATCGCGCGAACGGTAGACCAGCGTCCGACGATCGTCGCTGAGGCGAATGTCGGCGACATCTTTTTGCACCGGCACTTGGCGCAGCTGCTCGAAGTCGTAAGCGAGCAGCGTCCCGAGCTCGTCTTCATCGTCCCAGTTGTGACCGACCGGCTTGATCCCTTTGAGCGGGAAAAGCGTGAACAGGACGCGGCCGCGCGTCGCGACGATCTGGCTGTAGTTGCCTTCCTCGACGGGAAAACCAAGAATGCGGCCCTGAATGCCGTCGAAATCGATCTCGACGCGCACGGGTTTGCCGTCGTCTTTCTTCCGCTCGTCGTCGCCCTGATGTCGGTCTTTATGCAACGGTGCCGGTTTCGGCACGAACGGCGAGGGGACGTCGGCGCGTAAGGTCACGACGAACGGTCGCGACGCCTGCGGAAAACTCAAGTCGAATTGCAGCGCGTCGTAGACCGGATTGAAGTCGCGCGTCGAGATGAAGTAGAGGTAGTTGCCTTCCGGATCCCACACAGGCGACTCGTCGCCGCGCAAGAGCGACGTGACGTCGTGCACCGCGCCCGACTTGACCTTCGCGACGCGGATGATCGCCGTCTCCGCCGTCGAGACGGGATCGGTCTGAATCGCGGCGCAATAGGCGAGCCACCGCCCGTCGCCGGAAAACGCCAGATCGTGGATGCGCGCGGCCGGACTCTTGTCGATCACGCGCACGCGACGATCTTCGAGATCGACGAGCAGCAATTCGTTGCGATGGTTCGCGACGGCGACGATGTCGGCGGTCGGCGAGGCGGCGAGTTCCGTAACGCGCCCGATATCTTCGTTCGTCGCCACGACCGGCCAACTCTCGCCGCGCGCGTCGCGGATCTCAAGCCGTTCGCTGCCGCCTTCGTCGCTGACGCACACGAGGCGTCGGCTATCGTGCAGCCATTCGAACTCGCGGTAGCGGACGCGGCTGCCGGCGCCGTGTTCGACGACGGCTTCCTCCCAGAGCGGCATCGTGAACGGACGGCCCCGCGAAACGAGCGCCAGTGCGGTGCCGTCGGGGCTCGGCGCGAAATGCTCGAGTCCTTCCGCGACATCGACGAAGCGGCGCACCGTCTGCGGCGCAGGTGACGGCGTCTCGACCGCGACGCGCCTCACGTCGTCGCTTTCCGGATCGAAGTGATAGATCTGCGCGCCGGCGGTATAGACGATCGTCTTTCCGTCGGTCGACGGGAAGCGGACAAAGTATTCGGTCTCGTGCGTGTGCCGGCGGAGTTCGCTGCCGTCGGCGTTCACGGAATAGACGTTTCCGACGCCTTCATGATCGGACAAGAAGTAGACGCGCTCGCCGATCCACATCGGCCAGCACAGGTTGCCCATGAGCGAGACGAGGCGCGAGAAGCGCGCCGTGTTGTCGGCGTCGACCCAAATATCGCCTGCAGTGCCGCCGCGGTAACGTTTCCAACGCGCCGGGTCGTCGTTGTTCCGCCCGATCGCGAGGCGGCCGTCGGGGTGCAGCGACAGCGAGCGCATCCCTCCGAGATCGAGCGTGCGCGCTTGGCCGCCGTCTTTCGAAACGCGAAAGCCTTGCGTCTCGCGCAGAAATGCCGCGCCGCTATCGGAGACAAAGAGGATGTCTTTACCGTCGGGCGTCCATCCGCTGACCACACAGATCTCGCCGCCCAAAAACGTCAGGCGCCTCGCGTTTCCGCCGCCGGCCGGCATGACGTAGACTTCAGGCTGCCCTTCGTCGCGACCGACGAAGGCGAGCAGCGAGCCGTCCGGCGAGAGGCGCGGCGTCGAAATTTCGCCGGCGCCGGCCGTCAGACGACGCGCGACGCCGCCACCCAGCGGCACCGACCAGAGATCGTCTTCGCAAACGAACGCGAGCGCATCGCCGGCCACCGTCGCGAACCGATAATATCCGCTTTGATTCATCAGGAACCTCATACGCGACGAGGCCGTCGTTTCCGCTAGCCTGCTAGGGGCGGCGACCGGCAGTAGGCCGTCGAAACGTTCGGCCGATCTGCAGCATGCGTGAACACCTCATCGAGAAGTATTTTCGTTACCGCCGGCGCTACGTCGATCACATTTTGATGGAAGCGCCGCAGCGCGCGCTGCTCGCCGTACTCGCCGAAATCGCCCGGCTCGCATTCGTCTCGGCCGGTTCGGCGCTGTGCGCGCTGATTCTGTGGCTCCTGACGGTGGGGGCGCTCACGCGGCCCGGCGGTCCGAGCGGCTGGTCGATCCTCTTCGCGGCGCTGGCCGGCCTTGCGACGCTCGGCGGCATCGGTGCCTTCGGCGGCATCCTGACGGCCGTCCGCGATCGACCTCGCGTCGCCGCGCAAGTCGCCGGCTCGAGATGAACGAACGAGACCGCGAGATTTTGGTGTTGTTCGAGGCGGGCAATCCGCGCGGGCTCGCGCGCGCGATCAGTCGCGCCGAAGCCGGAGGGGGCGCGGAGCTGATGCACGCGCTCTTTCCGCGCAGCGGTCGCGCGATCACGATCGGCGTCACCGGTCCGCCGGGCGTCGGCAAGTCGACGCTGTCGTCGGCGCTCGTGAAGATCGCGCGCACCGCCGGCAAGTCCGTCGGCGTCGTTTCCGTCGATCCAAGCTCGCCGTTCTCGCACGGTGCGATCCTCGGAGACCGCATCCGCTTGACCGAACACTTTACCGATCGTGACGTTTTCATTCGCTCGATGGCAAGCCGCGGACATCTCGGCGGCTTAGCGGGTGCGACGGGCGACGCGGTGACGTTCATGGACGCGTTCGGCCTCGGCGTCGTACTGATCGAGACCGTCGGCGTCGGGCAGTCGGAGATCGAGATTGCGGAACTCGCGGACACGACGGTGGTCGTCATGCAGCCCGGCAGCGGCGATTCCGTGCAACTTTTGAAGGCCGGGATTCTCGAGATCGCCGACGTCTTCGTCGTGAACAAAGCCGACCACCCGATGGCGCTCCAGCTCAAACGTGAGATTCGTGGGATGATGGAGATGCTGACTTTTGCGGGTTGGGTTCCGCGTTTGGTGAGCACCAAGGCGCACGAAGGCGGCGGGGTCGACGAACTGTGGAGTGCGATCCTCGCACACGAAGCGTATCTGCACGCGAGCGGCGATCTCGCCGAGCGGCGGCGCGCCGCATTTGCGCATCGCGTGCGCGCGCTCGTGCTGGGCGCGCTCGAAGGCCGCGTCGATCGCCGAATCGAGGAGCTGATTTCCGCAGGCGGCACATCGGCAGAAGATCCCTATCGTGTCGCCGCCGCGTTGCTCGCGCCGCTCGAGGCCGTCTTACCGCCCGCCGACGGCGACCATTTCGCGCGCACGCCCAAACCCCGCGCTTCGGTCAAGGGTCTCTGAACACTCGCCACTGCCACCGGCGTAACCCTTGCTCACTGTTGGTTCTGAAGCGCTTCCATGGCGACGTTGACCGACATTTCGGCGTCAGCGGAACCGCGATAGACGCCGCGCACTGGGCTAACGTCTTTGTAGTCTCTGCCGATGGCGATTTTGACGTAGTTGTCGTCGACGAGCCGGTCGTTGGTCGGATCGAACCCAATCCAGCCGGAGGGCGGCAAGTAGGCTTCGCACCAGGCGTGCGAGGCCTCCGCTCCAAGCACGTGCGAATCGCCGCGGAAGATGTACCCGCTGACGTAGCGCGCGGGAATCTTGGCATTCCGCGCGGCGGCGATCATCACGTGCGCGAAGTCCTGGCAGACTCCGGCGCGCGTGGCGAGCGCATCGTCGACGGCGCTTCGCACGGTGGTCGCCGCCTTGTCGTATGAAAACGTGCGGTGTACGTGCGCCGCGACGCTCGAGCACCAGGTACCGATCCGCTCGCCCGGGGGGCCGAGCTCCTTCAGAAACTGGTCCAGCGGCGCCGTGAAGCGGACATACTGGCTCTCGCGCAGGAACGCGTACCAGGCGTCGGGGTCGCCGTCGGCATCGAGCAGCGCTCGGGTCGCTTCGTCGACGCGCGGCGCGGCTTCAGGCGGCGTCGTGGCGACGTTCGAGCGAGCAGTGATCGAAAGACGGTCGTGCGTCGGCAACACGGCGAAGTGCTGCGCGTCGTTGCCGAAGCGATCGGCGTACGAGAACACCGTCGCGCGCGGGGCGACTTCGAGTTCGTAGCGCGTGCAGAATTGGTTCGGGTCGCTGCGCGGTTTCAAATGCACGACCGCGTAACTCTCGCTGATCGGTTCCGGATAGACGTACGTCGTCGTATGGGCGATCGTGTACTCCATCAGAGGTTGCCGATTCCGATGGGGAGTCGGGGAAAGTACGCTGTCTCAACGTCGCCCGAGAGGGCGACGATTTCGGCGACGGTATCCCTCGCAAAAATGTTGACGCCGGGCGCGAACAATTCGTCGGCCGAAGCAAAGTCGAGCCGAGCACACAACTTGCCGAGGCGGCGCTCCGGCTCGGTGCCGAAGGTCCCTTCGCGGTTATCCGAGATGCCGTGGAGGGCGTTGCCGAGCTCGCGGAACGAAAAACGGAGCGAACGGGGGCAGTCGGCGGCCAGCGCGATGAAGGCGAGCGCATCCCTCGGCTCGGGGTCGAAGCGCATGTCGTGGACGAACGGTTCGCTGGCGCAGCACATTTCAAGCAGGCGTTGCGACTCGTGCCACGGCTCGTGCTCGACCTCGATCGCCTGCAACATTCTAGCCGTCATGAAAGCGCGTTCGAGGAAGCGGCCGGCTTGCAAAAAGCGCCAAACGTCGCCGTGCGAAAGCGTCGCGTCGGCGACTCCGGCCAAGGCTTGCGTCGACTCGCAGACGCGCCGCAGAAAGCGAGCCGGACCCTCGCGCAGCGCCGAACGCAGCGACTGCCCCTCGACGGAGAGATAAAGCACGTTGATGACTACCCACAATTCGGTCGTCAATTCGGCCCGAATGCCGAGCGCATTCGTGCGAGCGATGTGGATCGCCGAGACGATCGAGTTCGAATTCCCGCGGTCGAAGACGCAGTGAGCGAGCGCCTCGTGGGCGGCGATTCCGGGCGCGCTCGGTTTCGGCTCGGCGACGAAGCCGCCGCATTGCATGACCGAGCGCCAGAGGCGCTCGTAACGGCCGTCGTCTCGAGAGTAAAGATCCATCGCTCGCGTGTAGCTGACGTCGAGAATGCGCGCGATCGATTCGGCGCGCTCGACGTTTCGCCCGAGCCAGAAAAGCGATTCGGCGACGCGGCTCAGCATAGAATCTTTTTCACGCTTGCAAGACCCACGTGTCTTTGCTGCCCCCGCCTTGCGACGAGTTCACGACCAGCGAATCTTCGCGCAATGCCACGCGCGTCAAGGCGGCGCGCGGGACCTCGACGCTATCGCTCAAGAGTGCGAATGGACGCAAGTCGACGCGACGCGGACTGAGCCGCCCGTCGATCAGGGTCGGAGCCGACGAAAGCTGGATGGTGGGTTGCGCGATGAAATCGCGCGGCCGTTCTGCGACGAGCGCGGCGAAGAGCGTGCGCTCGGCGGCGGACGCAAACGCACCCATCAGCATCCCGTAACCGCCCGACGCGTTGACGTTCTTGACGACGAACTTGTCGAGATTGTCGAGCACGTGACGGCGCTGGACGTCGTCGGTGCAGTCGAAGGTCAGCACGTTTTCGAGCAGCGGCGTCTCGCCAAGATAGAAGCGAATCATCTCCGGCACATACGGATAGAGGGCTTTGTCGTCGGCGACGCCGGTCCCGATCGCGTTCGCCAAGGTGACCTTTCCCGCGCGATAGGCGTTCATGAGGCCGGTGACGCCGAGTGTCGATTCGGCGTGGAAGTAGAGTGGATCGAGGTAGTCGTCGTCGATGCGGCGATAGATGACGTCCACGCGCTCGAGGCCGTGCGTCGTCCTGACGTACGCGACGTTATCGACGACGATCAGATCGCGCCCCTCCACCAACTCGACGCCCATTCGCCGGGCCAGCAAGGTATGTTCGAAATAGGCGGAGTTGTGGATGCCCGGCGTGAGCACGACGACGTTCGGCTGGTCCACGCCGGCCGGCGCGCAATGGCGCAGGACGCGC
>Ga0209736_1000647_pt1 | contig 11240 bp, 11 predicted proteins | sample BlaSpr_A8_Ref_M3_FD_187992 | JGI IMG/M metagenome (GOLD analysis project Ga0209736, IMG submission 187992) | Forest soil microbial communities from Thunder Bay, Ontario, Canada - Black Spruce, Ontario site 2_A8_Ref_M3 (SPAdes) (version 2) | ecosystem: Environmental > Terrestrial > Soil > Boreal... | reverse complement strand
ATTCGGTATCACTACGGCGCCGTTTCGCGCCGCTAACTGCGATCCCTCCGAGTCACGCACAACCTGCCTTACCAGATATGTCCCAGGCTTCACGTCGAAACTCGACTTCAGATTCAGGCCCGACAGGCTCAACCGGTAGTACGTCAGGTCCAAAAGCTTCATCTGCACGATCTTTTCCCCACCGGTCACGTAATTTCCGTTTTCATCAAAGATCGCTGTTGCGACGGTGAGGTCATCCCGGTTTCGGCCCTCGGCTTTGCGGAAATGCACACCTTTGATATCGACATGCGTGAGCACGGCCAACTTCGCCTGGTAGTTGTCCGTCTTGAAGAATTGCGTGTGCAAATCTACCGGCAGATCGCGAATTTCGTCCTGCGAAAAAAGCGCTTCCTGAATCTCTTGTTTGGCGGCTTCCGCCGGGTCCACGACGCGTCGCGGCGCGAAATACCCGTGCCGCGCCTGAATTTTATAGTTGGTCTTCTTCACGAACGACACCTTTAACGTGTGCAGGCTGCCGTCCAGCTTCATGTTTTGCGGCGAAAACCCCAGCAAGTACGTCATTGCCGGCGCTGCTCCAGCCTCGCGCAAACCCTCATCCACATCGTTGCGGTTATGGAAAAAAGTCCCGCCCGTTCCGTCGGCAAGCTCCGCCAGCACGTCTTCTTGTGCCAGTTGAGCCGCCACCGCGTACGTGGCCCTGTATCCTGCTGTTCGATACGAACCGTTCGTCGAAGGATCGGCGATGTCCCCCATATCCGGTGTGTACAGCCCACGAGCGTCAATCGTGTTGACCACGATATTCGCCTTCGTTGCCCGGTCCACCAGATTGCTGAATTCCAGATGCAGCGTCGAAGTTATAAATCCCGGGGAAACGAACACCATGATCCGCTGTCCCGGCATCGCCGCCAGTCGCCGCATCACCTCTTCCATGTGCCGCAAGGCATATTCTGTGGAAGAATCCTCTCTCCCAACCACACCAGCCGCCATCCCCTGCGCCATGGCTCGCGCCGCAGTGATCTGCCTTTCGTCGCCATTGAACGCGCATTGCACCGCATCTTCCGCCGCAATAGCCAGCGCCTGAGGGTCGTTTTTGTTCTGGATCAAGTCCGCCTGGTAATAGCTGATGTCCGGACAGTCGTGGATTCCGGCAGTGGGAGAATGCGGGATGATTTTCAAAAGCGATTTGCGCAAAAGCTCATGGTCGTCGGTAAATTCCTGCGTGAATTGCCCGGACGTCGAGTAGATGCCCACTCGATCGGAAGCCGCCAGTGAATCAAAAAAACGGCCTGCGGAAGTTCGCACGAACAACGCATCCTGCATCGTCAGGTGCTGGTCGTCGAATACCACGGAGACAAACCGCTGCGGCAACGCAGCCGCGACAGCTTTTGCGGCCTCCGGATCCGCTGGAACATTTGGATCCGCACTGGTCGTGGTCGCAACCACATGCGATTCCGGCGTCTCCACGCTAAACGTCGAGATTATTTGCGGCTTGCGATTGTCCGATAACTGAAAATCTTCCTTGTGCAGGTTTGGCACTACCTTCCCCTGTTGATCGCGTACCAGTACGCGCACCAGCACAAGGTTTACCCGAACTCGGAATGTCGGCGCCGTATCGCGGCTCGAGACTTCCGCGCTGTCGCTGGCGGGCGGCGCTTGCGGCTTCGCCGGTTCTGCAGCCGTCTGAGCAGGCGGGCTAGCAGCGGGAGGGTCCGGCGGCGTCGGCGCCTGTGCCCGATCGGAACCGCACACTCCGCTCAGCAAGAGCGCCAGACAAGTACACTTCCAGTGGCGCGCGAACGGGAACTGCGGTAGGTAGGACATCCCTTTCCTTCTCTGATCCGCATCCGCAGGCACCGCCGGCTCTCTGGGGAGCCAGCACTACGGGGGAACCTTGGGACACACTCGCGAATTGACTATACGCTCTGGTTAATTTTTGTGTCAACGCGTTTGCCAGCCGCGCGGTAGGCCGTCAGGCTCCAGACATCCTGCGCGTCATCACGCCGCAAAACATAGCGGTCTCCGCTTTCTGCCCGCACCCGAAAATAAGTCGCGCCCGGCGAGTACCAACGGTCCTCCACTTCCGCGACCTCCAATGTTTGTGTTTCGAACAAGATGCGCGCGGGGCGCTCGTCCGCCCTATAACCCGAATAACATTCCACGCGAACCAGTTGTTCAGCCATATGCTTTGCTCAAGTCGTTCAGCTATTTCGTTCACATGCGTAGTTCAGCTATGGGCACGCGCTCCACGCCGGTTCTCTGCCAATTCCGCATTCCACGCCGCCCCCAGAAATATGATCACCGCCGATAGCTGCATCCACACCATCAATCCGATAACCGCCGCAAGTCCTCCGTAGACCACATTGTAAGGCACTCGCCGCACGTAATATCCGAACAGAACGTTTGCCAGCCACCACAACGATGTCGCCACCATCGCCCCCGGCAAGACGTTTCGCATCCGTTCCTCGCCCGGCCGAGCCACGCGATAAATCACCGTAAGCGCCAGCATCGCCAGCACAATCGCCGCCGCAGGAAAGAAAATCGTCCACCACCCCTGCAGGATGTGTTGCGGGCCCAGTTCCAGCGCAAGCCACCGCCGGATCGGCCGTCCAAGAACCCCCAATATCGCCGCTGCCAGCAGTGGTGCAATCGTGACTAGTAGCAACACCAATCCCCGAAGTTGCCGGTGCAAAAACCCCGGCTTCTCCTGATCCCCATAAATTCGATGAATCCCCTCCATCAGCAGCCGCATCACCTGAGAACCTGCCAGCAGCGTTCCAGTCCATCCCAGAAGCGCCAGTTTCCAGGCTTCCGGTCCGCGCTTCACCAGAAACTCGGAAACAATAGTCTGGCTTCCTGGGGGCAGAAATGCCGTGAGATCGGTGATCAAATCGAGAAGGCTGGTTCGCCCGCCGATGCGGCTGGTTGCGAACCCCACCATGATGAGCAACGCCGGAAAAAACGCCAGAAACAAATTGAAGGCGATCGCCTGCGAAATCATGCCGCAGCGTGGAAATACCCGTCCGAGCATGCGAAATGTTCGGCCGATGGGGGAGGGGCTCGAAGTCATAGCGCGCCATTATACGCACGGGAGGGTTCTTGTCGAAGTGTCGAAACAGAGCGTCGTAACTGAGCCGCCGGACAATTGCTGCCGCACGCTTCTCATACCGTGCTAAAGATGCCGGTACATCACCAGCGCGTCGACAGGACCAATCGTCGGATGCATAAACGCCACGGGAAGCCGTCCGACAATTTCAAAGCCCAAGCTCTGCCATAGCCGCACCGCGCGCTCGTTGCTGCAGACGACAAAATTAAATTGCATGGAGAGGAACCCTTGTTCCCGCGCGAGCTCCAGCGAATGCTGGCACATCGCCCGTGCAACACCGCGCCCGCTCGCCCACGGAGCGGTCATGTACCCGCAATTCGCAACGTGCGCTCCTCCGCCCCTCTGATTCGCGCGCAAATAATACGTCCCGACAACTTCTCCGCTTTTTTCCGCGACGAAGACCTTATGGCCCGGCGAGTTCCAATACGCCAGAGCGTCATCACGCCCCATGTCCGCGGGCAAGGTATACGTATCCCCGCCGCGAATCACAGGTTCGAGAATCTTCCAGATCGTATCGCCGTCGTTAGCGGTTGCTGCGCGAATCTCCATTGCGATTAACCCGGTTCTCGCGTTCCGGTGTCCTGCTGGAGCGCGCCATGCTTTATCGCCCATTCCACAAAACCCTGCGGCGCGTTCTTCACACCAAATATGTTTGCGTTCTTCAAATTCGCGATGTGCTCCCAATGAACGCCGCGCAAGTCGGCATTGGTCAAATCCGCCTCCCCAAGACTCGCATCCGTGAGATCCGCTCCGGTCAGGTTCGCACCGGTAAGATCGGTATCCTCGAGATTCGCACCCTGAAACGAAACCTGTTCAAGATTGCTTCTCCGAAGATTGGCCGAGCGCAAGTTCGCATTCGAAAAGTCCGCCGACGGAAATTTCCCGTCACGCACATCGGCCGCAGAAAAGTTCGCACGCAGCAGGCGGGCTTTACCGAGCCGCACACCCTGGAGGAATGCCCCCGCAACATCCACCCCGACCAGCGGAACCCGGTCCGCATTTAATTCCTGCAGCGCCTCGATCCTCCCCCCGCTGCCGCCTTTTCCCTGCGAAGTGTTCACCACCTGCCATGCCTGGTAGTGTCTTTGCTTAATACGGTCGCCCGATTCCGAAAAATAAAAAATCACCGCAATGAGTACGCTGAAAGTTTCCAGATAATCCAGAACTTCCAGAAACGTCCAGTTGCTAAGCGCGTAGGCGATCCACTCCCACATCCACTCGAATGCAACAAATGGCACAATCCAGGCGTGCTTCGTTTCTTTTCTGCGTTCCGCCCACGCGGCAGGTCTCTCTTTTCGGATGTGTATCCTCATCTCCCTCTCTCCTGATAGAGCCTGCCGCATTTAATGTGAAATCCGCGCGCCACGCAACCGTGCCCGGATTTTCGAGCTCACGTCCCCTCCTACATGGTTAGCACCACACGAAACTGCGCCTTCCCGCTCATCATTCGCGCAAACGCCTCATTCGCCTTTTCCAGCGGGTACTTTTCAATCATCGCCTTCACTCCCGTCTGCGACGAAAATCGCAACGTATCCTCCGAATCCATCGCCGTCCCCCCGGGCCATCCCTGGATATCCCGCCTGGCCGTAAGCAGCGCTACCACCGACACTTCCATCGGTTCAAACGGTGCGCCCACAACTAGTAATTTTCCACCCACACCGAGCCCGCCCACCAGAGCCGCAATGGACTTCGCATTTGGCGCGGTTGCCAGTATCACCTTAGCGCCTCCCATCTTCATCAGTTCCTCCGCGGGGTTCGCTGCATTCGTATCAATGTAAGCAGACGCTCCCAGTTTCTTCGCCAAAGCCGCATTCTCTGGTCCGCGTCCGATGGCCGCGACGCGATATCCAGCTTTCGCGGCGAACTGAACTCCCAAATGCCCCAAACCGCCGATTCCCTGCACGCCAACCAAGTCGCCAACTGTCGCTCCGCTATGCCGCAGCGAATTAAACGTCGTAACACCCGCGCACAGCAGCGGTCCTGCCTCCGCAGCATCCAGATCCTGTGGAATCCGAGCCACCGCTTCGTGCCTTGCCAGCATATATTCCTGGTACCCACCGTCGCGCGTGAAGCCCGTGATCGCTTCATTCTTGCAAGCAACAAAGTCTCCTCGGCGGCACGAATCGCAAACAAAATCGTGCCCGCCGTGCCAGCCCGTCCCCACACGATCACCCTTCTTCCATTCCGTTACTCCCTCACCCACTTCATCCACCACGCCTGCAACTTCATGCCCCGGCACGCGCGGATACACGATTCCAGGCCAGAGCCCGTCTTTTAGCAGATGGTCGCTGAAACAAATCCCACAAGCTTGCACTTTGATCCGCACTTCGCCAAACCCCGGCTTAGGTATCTCCCGCTCCTGAATCTCAAAATCCCCGCCCGCTTTCGTCACAACAGCTGCCTTCATCTTCGCCATCGCTCATCTCCTCGCGTTTCCGCGCTTCTTGGTCAGAAACTCCCCGCTTTTGATGCACCTCAACGGTGGGCAGTTAGGTAAAGAGTGGCGGACGCAGCCACTCACCTGATTTTGGAACTGATTCGCGCTCCACTCCGCTTGCCGCACATTGCACCGCGTCGTACACTCGAACGGCACACAAACTAGCCCGAGGAAGCACCCATGACCACGCCCGCAAAGCCAGTGCCATCAACAATGTCGCGCAGTGAAGAAGCCATCGCCAAGCACAAAAAATACATCTGGCCGTCGGTGACGAACTACTACCAGCACCCCCTCGTCGCCGATCACGCCGAAATGCAGCACGTCTGGGACGTCGAAGGTCGCAAGTATCTTGATTTCTTCGGCGGCATTCTGACCGTCTCCGTGGGCCACTGCAATCCAAAAATCACCAGCAAGATCAACGCCCAGGTCAACAAGCTGCAGCACATGTCCACGCTCTATCCAACCGAGCAAATCGTCGCCCTCGCCGAAAAAATCGCGCAAATTACTCCCGGCAATCTGCAGTCGAGTTTCTTCACCAGCTCCGGCAGCGAAGCCGACGAAGCCGCGATCCTAATCGCGCGCATGGCCACAGGTAGTTATGACGTGGTGGCCCTCCGCCACGCCTATTCCGGCGGCTCTTCTCTCATGAAATCCGTGACGGCCCACGCCCCGTATCGCAAAGCCGCCGTCATCAGCGTAGGCATCGCGCATGCGATTAATCCCTACTGCTATCGCTGCCCGCTGCATCTGAAATATCCTGAATGCGAAGTGGCTTGCGCAGGCGACGTAGAAAATCTCATCCAGACGGGAACCAGCGGCAGCATCGCCGCATTCATTGCCGAACCGATCCAAGGCGTCGGCGGCTTCATCACGCCTCCCAAGGAATATTTCAAAATCGTTTTCAACATCGTTAAAAAATACGGCGGCCTTTTCATCTCTGACGAAGTCCAAACCGGCTGGGGCCGCACCGGCAAAAAATGGTTCGGCATCGAACAATGGGAAGTAACGCCGGACATTCTCACGAGTGCCAAAGGCATGGCCAACGGAGTCCCGGTAGGCTTGACGGTCACCACGCCAGAAATCGCCGCCGGATTTCAAGGACTGAACATCGCCACTTTCGGTGGCAACCCCGTAACCTGCGCCGCCGCCCGCGCTACCATCGAACTAATCGAAGAGGACGACCTCCGCGAAAACGCCCATACCGTCGGCGCCTACTTCCGCGCCAAGCTCGAAGAGCTTCAAGTGAAGCACCCGCTGATCGGCGACGTCCGCGGCATGGGCCTCATGCAAGCTCTCGAACTCGTCAAGGACCGCAAAACCAAAGAGCCCGCCCCCGCGCAAACCACGCAAGTCATGGAACGCGCCCGCGACAACGGCCTCCTCATCGGCAAAGGCGGCCTCATGGGCAACGTCCTTCGCCTCGCCCCCATGCTCAACACCTCCAAGTCCGACGTCGACGAAGCCATCCGCCTCCTCGACAAATCTTTCAGCGAAGTTGTGAATTGATTTCAGGAATGCAAACAGCCATCGTTTCGGCGCTGATTCTCTTCTCGACGCTTCCGCAGACCGCAGCTCCCGACAAAAAGGTCTTGTGGAAGCAGGTTCAATTCGCGATCGTGCGTTTCAATGACGCGGCGCCGCAATCCTGGAACATCTATCACACGGAAAAACGCGACGCGCTGCTTGTGAAGCTGTGGAAACGCTTTCTCTTTCTGGACCTGAAAGAAGGCGAGGTCTACGAGGTCGATCCGCAAACCGTGAAGCCGCAAGGCGACAACGTCGAATGGTCGCTCTCTGACCTTCCGAGCGAACCCATCGAAACTTCTGATTGGAAAGTGCGCGACGTCGGCTTGATGGTCCGTCGCGTGCGCTTTCGCTTCGGTAAGAACGGCCACTACCTGGACATTAATTTGCCCTTAAAGCCCGACGGCAAACCCGCCTACTGAATCAGTGGCACAGGCTTCAGCCTGTGCTCTTTTCTCGCTGCTGCCACGCCACACACCACGCTCACCGCCGGTACACGCCGTAATACCAGGGAATCCCCAGCGCTCCCGGCTCGACTGCCACTACAACCATGTCTCCGGTCTGAAACCGGTCGAAGTCATCGGCATCCACCGCCAATCCTTCGACCTTTTCGCCCGAACGCCACGAATGCACATGTAATCGCCGGCTCCCGCGCACAATTCCCTTCATATTGAATTTACTGACCACCGACGTCGGATAGTACGCCAGGTTTTTCTGCGAATCCAGACGCCCATTCGCGAAAAGCGTCGCAGCCAGTATCCATGGCAGCGGAATAAATCCCGCGTAGATTCGCTTCAAGACTTCGATCTCCTTGTGCTGCCGCGCCCGGCTCTCCAGAATCACCGCGATCGTCAGGGCCAGGAAAAAGAACAACCCGAAAAACACCAGCATCAGATCCAAATCCAGGGGAGGATAAATCTGGCTAACGTAAGGGAAAGCCAGCGAACCTACCAGAAAGATCGCCGTTCGCGCCACAAGCCGGCGGCGGAACAAAAGCTCGGCCGCAACCGACGTCAAGCCGCAAGAGGGACACTGGTCCGCGATTCGCGGGGAACCGCAATCCAGGCATCTGGTCAAACTCATACGACCTCAAACGCCGTTCTGAACGAAGGGGGCGAATACACTTTCACGCACCACAAGCCGCGCCAGCCAATCCGCGCCGCCGCAAGCATAGTATAAGACGAGCTTAGGAACCTGTGGGGGAGAGTGAAGCCAGAAGATCTTGATAGCGTTGCCCGTGCTGCCCTTCGGAAAGCGTCACAGCGACGCCCATGCCGAGCCCAGGCTCGATGCGCTTCACCGAACAATCGACTTTGACCGGCCTGTCCAAAACCAAATGCGCCGTAAAACCCGCCCCGATCCACAAAGGATCCGCCGATTCGATGAACATTCCATTCGAGCTGATGTCGCGCGTGCTGGCCCGCAAGACTGCCGAACCCCATTCGATCTCGAGGTTGGCGCGAAACGAGTAGCGCGCCGCCCAGCGGCGGTCCGATCGCCGGGACGATTGGTCCCCACTGCCCATTGAGCTGCTGAGCCCCCCTGCCAAGGATCCCAAGCTGCGGCGCCAGGGCGATCTCGCCGCTCGTTCGTCTTAAGAATACGCCTGCTACCAGCACACCCATACGACGCCGGAGACGGATGTTTTGTTCCCGGCAATCTACCTAACATTGCCGTACACACTGCCTCGAGAGTGCGCACGAGCCGATGGGTTAAAGGACACCGCTTAGTCTTGATTAGACGCAGCCGCAGGCCCAGGGGTATCGTCTTTCCGCGCGGATTTTTCGCGTGCACGAATCCGCCGCTGCACTTCCGCTTGCAAATACTTGCGAAGGCTCTCAGAAACAATTCCCGGGGAGGCCAGTTCGCGCAGATCGGAAACGGTGAGCTCCGGCAAGTAAGCAAGAACCGTGGCCAGCGGCGACAAAGGATGACGGACCAAAGCCAAACGCACATTGTAGCTAATCGACCACTTGCGATGTTGCGAGATGGTGCGCACAACGCCTGGCGGTATTTTTTCGCGCGAAAGCACTTTCAACACTTGCGCCTCGGTAAGATACGCATTATCCAAAACGATGGTCACGATTTGCGCGTGCCCTTCCCCGAGAAGCGCGCCAGCCAGACGCGCAGGCCCGCGCCGGGCCAGCGTAATTTTCTGTCCCAGCGGCAACTGCGGCAGCCGCGAAACCAGCTGATCCTCCGCATTCCGTTTCAATTCCGTCGGAATCCCCGGCAAAAGTGTCAGCTGCACGAGGTCCATCAAATAAAGATCACGCAGCAATCGCAAAGTCACGAGCCGCGGCGTCCGCGGATGAAATGCCAGCGCCTTCTTGACCCGGTAATTCTTCAGCAACGGCTTTCGCCGCGCCACTTCTTCCAGAATTTCCGCTGGGAGATTCTTTCGTTCGAGCACCATGCACAGCTGCATTTCCTCCAGCGCAGGATTATCAAGCAGCGCGAGCAGCACCTCCGCATCGGCATGGTGAAGTAAAGCCGTCAACTCATCGCCAGACGCAACGAGCGCGCGACCTCTATTTTTGTCGGCGCCTGCCATCTCAGTTCCCTGCCCCAGCCTCTGCGGTGAGCAACCGCAGCGCCTTTCGGGCGGCCGCTTCCGCTGGCAAAACACGAAGCAGTCCAATCTCAGCCTTAGGGAACGAGCCGCGAAGCCGCTCGTCGAGCTGAGCATCGAGAAATTTGCACCGCCCGATCATCCCGCCCGTTTTTGCCAGCAAGAACGGCAGGCCACGCAAATGTAAACGCTCTGCGAGATTTTCCACTAGCAAAGCAAGATCAAATGCCGCCGCATGCAGTATTGCGCGCGCCGAACTCTTGGCCGAAGCTTCCTCTGAAGTCTGCGGTGAAGTCTCGCTCCAATCAGCCACCGTCGCGACGACAGAAAACAATCTCGGGAACACTTCGTCTGAAGCAGCTTGCGCCCGCGCCTTCACCTCGGACCAGTTTGCGCAACCCAGTTCGCGCAACAGCCGCTGCCCAAGCAGCGCATCTACACCGGTGCGATCGTTTTCATGCATGGCTGTGAGCACGGCACGCCGTCCAATATCGTAAGCGCTGCCCTCGTCCCCGATTTGCGAACCGTAGCCCCCGGCTCGGCCTGATTCCTTTGCAGCGTTACGCCCAATCGCCGCGGAGCCGGTCCCTGCAATGAGCACGATCGCAGGTCCGTCGCCCGCAGCCTCAAGCGCCAGATCAAGGTCCGTACACATAAGAATCATCGACTGGGGGAACTCAGCGGCGAGAAGCGTGCGAATCTTTTCAGCGGACTCAGGTGGGCCCGCTCCCGCGAGCCCTGCGCAAAGCGCAGCAGCCGTGGAACTCTCGGGCAACCCCGCTTGCGCGAGAACCTGCCGCGCCGCCTCGCGAACGGAAGCCATCGCCGCGCCAAACCCAACACGCAGCGGATTCGAAGGCCCAGCGTGTGACCGCCCAAGGATCGCTCCAGACTCATCCATCAACACGCAGTCCGTCTTCGTGCCGCCGCCATCGAATCCCAAGACAAAGCGCATACAAAAAGTTTAAGCGAGAAACGCACGCAATGCATTCGCGGATAAAAATGGCGTGCGCAAATGTACGCTCTGGCTGCCAAAACAAATCTGGAGCAACCAGACTCGTAGCTAAACTGCCTCGCTCCACAGGGATTTCTTGACCTGCGTCCGGCCTGCCACTATTCTCGGTTCACTTTTTAAACGGCAAAACATCCGGCGCGACGGATCGAGCTCGGATGCAGCAGGAGCGATGAAAAAAATTGACGAACGCGCGGCGCAAGTCATTCCACGCGCCGCAAACCACCAATGCGCATCCATCCACTCGACCTAGCCATCGTCATTGCCTACCTCCTCGCCGTAACCGCGCTAGGCATGCGCTTTCGCCGCAGCAAAAAAGATGTCGCGCAAAGCGACCGCGAATCCGTCAGCCTCGACTATTTTCTCGGTGGCCGAACCGCCCCCTGGTGGGCGCTAGCTCTTTCCATCGTCGCGACAGAAACCTCCACCCTCACCATCATCGGCACGCCCGCCATCGCCTACGTCGGTAACCTGACTTTCATTCAATTGGTGATCGGCTACTTAATCGGCCGAGTCCTGATCGTCCTCCTGCTGCTCCCCGGCTATTTTCGCGGCCAATTCCTCACCGCCTACGCTCTCATCGAAAAACGCT
>Ga0209736_1000646_pt1 | contig 11254 bp, 13 predicted proteins | sample BlaSpr_A8_Ref_M3_FD_187992 | JGI IMG/M metagenome (GOLD analysis project Ga0209736, IMG submission 187992) | Forest soil microbial communities from Thunder Bay, Ontario, Canada - Black Spruce, Ontario site 2_A8_Ref_M3 (SPAdes) (version 2) | ecosystem: Environmental > Terrestrial > Soil > Boreal... | reverse complement strand
GAGCCGGAGTTGTGGACACAGCGCGCGGCTCGCAAAGAAAAGGTGTCTCTGCATAAGCTTCTCAATAAGGGAGTTCTGCGCAACGGCCTCTTGGCTACAACCATGAACGCTTGCAGCATGTTCGGCTACTGGGGATTGTTCACGTGGATTCCGGCGTATTTGTCTTTGCCGCCCTCGCAGGGCGGCCGAGGTCTCAGCCTCGTAAAAACCACAACATTTTTTCTGGTACTTTGTTTCGGGAAATGGCTCGGCTATGCGCTATTTGGCTTTTTTTCGGATGCGTTTGGGCGGCGTAGACCTTACTTCCTCTATCTGATCATCGCCGCGGCGCTGGTGCCGATTTACGGAATGTCGCGAAGTGCATTCTGGCTACTTGCGCTCGGGCCGCTTGTGGCATTTTTTGGAACGGGCTATTTCTCGGGGTACGCGGCGATTGCCAGCGAACTCTTTCCAGGTGAAATTCGCGCTGCGGCCATGGGTTTGAGTTACAACATCGGCCGGGGAGTTTCCGCGGTGGCGCCATTTGCCGTCGGAGCGCTGGCGGTGCGCTATGGGATTGGACCGGCGTTTTTCTTGCAGGCCGGAGCGTTCTTGATGGCGGCGTTGCTTGCTCTGGCTTTGCCGGAGACGCGCGGGCAGACTTTGGATTGATTGGGGGGAAACCGATCAGAAGACTGACTAGGCGACCGCTGACCGGGAGTGAATGCGCACACCATCCGCGCTTAGAGTGAAGTTCATCGCGAAATAGGGAGCCTGCGCCAGGATCTTATGGAATTCATTTTCATCCGCATAGGCCCGCCTGGGAACGCGCCGCGCAAGAATGCTAATCTCCAGCGGATCCTTCTGGAAAGGATACGGCTGTAGCGTGACAAAGCTGGTCCCTGCGGGCTGAAGGTCCCAATCGGCTTCACTGCCGTTGCCATTTACCGGGACGGCGTCGATCGTAGAGCCGTCCAGGGGCGCAAGACAGAAATAGAGCGAAAGACGATCAAGAGCTTCGAGGCGTTGAAGATTCGCTTGCAGTGCGTGGTCGTCTGCGTAGGCTTTCAGGATGGGGTCGGCGCGAAGATCGACTTTGAGGCGCAATTGCTGGAGTCTCAGCCGCTGGAGAAAATCCGTGACAAGGTGCGCTTCGTCGGACTTGACGTACTTCGCAGAGAAGCCGGGCATCGTCGCGCGGGTCCGATCATAGAGGCCGGCGCAGTGCATGCTGACGAGCAGTCCCGCATAACGGTCCACTCGGACCACGCGTTCGATGCCGCGCTGGTAGAGAGCGATGTGCTCCTCGGTGGGAATGGACATGAAGTTATAGGGCGTAAAGGACCTGGGGTCGATCTGGGGCAAAAGCTCCCATTCGTTCCAGCCGTTGTCATGCTCCGCGGCGGCCAAACAGAAGGATTCAAAGGGTTCGGGGCGGCTGAAGAGTTTATTGCCTAGCGCGCGGGCAAAAAAACCCGACAACATAGCGTGGTCGGTCTGCCGAATCAGGATGAGCTGATCGCCGTGCTCTTGAATAATCATGGCGCTGCCTCTTTCGCAGCTGGACCTAACGGTGGCGCCTACTGGGGAAAGGCGTCAGTCTTCGGCCGCGGGGATGGCCAAAGGAACCACTAAACGCAGAGCTATTATGCTCCTGAGAAGGGGGACAATCCAGTGCCATCGTGGATATAGCGGCCCATGGCCGATTCCCGGTATATTAGTGGAACCACTTGCGGGAGTGGCGGAACTGGCAGACGCGCAAGACTTAGGATTCCGAGTCAGCCGCGTTTCAAAGCTACTCACACATACTCAACAATCTACAGTGTTTATCAGGAGAGGAAGCACCCCACTTCGCAAACTTGCGCTTCTTTGCTCTCTCTTGCTCATCGCGTGGTTACAGATAAGCCAAGTCCTGCCCGCGCAAGAGTACAGAACTTTCACCGTTTCGTAGCGTCAGCGGCATGATCTTGCTCGACGGCCAATTGAACGGCCATCCTGCTTCGTTCCTGTTCGACACTGGCGCGAATAACAGCGTGATGGACTACCGGGCCGCCGGATTCCCCGGGCCTAAAGGCACGGCGCAGCGCGCCTTTTACAGCTTGCCCTATTTCTGCGACCTAAACCCCTTCCGCTTTAGCTGCTCGTTGTGCCGCTGCATCATTTCCAGGGGGCTTGCCGCCGCGCACCGACGTCGTGTCCAGGCAAGCGGACACGGAGAAAAGTAGGTGTATACTCTCGGTCCGCGGGAGGCCAAAACGAATTTCCTCCCTCGGCGTTTCACAAAAACTGCCTAGACGAAGCGGGGCCACTCAGCTCTCTCCCCCGACTTTCGCCTGTCGGAGTGCACAGCATGCCGGACTATACACAAGCGGAACGGCCGCTTTCGATTACTACGCCGCTGGGCAAAGACATTTTGCTCATCACGCGCCTGCGGGGCCAGGAGTCCATCTCCCGGCTCTTCAACTTCCAGCTGGATCTCCTCGCCGAGGTGGCCAGCGATATTCGTTTCGACAAAATCCTCGGGCAGACCGTGACCGTGGAGATGCACCTGCTTGACGGAAAGAAGCGCTACTTCAACGGGCTGGTCACGCGCTTCAGTCAGGGCGCGCGCGAAGAGCGGTTCATCCGTTACCGCGCGGAAATCGTCCCAAAGATTTGGCTGCTCAGCAAGAAAGTTCGCAGCCGCATCTTTCAGCACCTCACCGTGCCGGAAATCATCCACCAGGTGCTCACCGGGTTTGACGTGAGTCACGCAATCCAGGGAACTTACTACCAGCGCGATTATTGCGTGCAATACCGCGAATCCGATTTCGACTTCATCAGCCGACTCATGGAAGAAGAAGGAATCTATTATTTCTTCAACCACTCCAATGACACACACCAGATGAAGGTGACCGACATTCCAAATCAGCATCCATCCGTGGCAGGCCAAACCAATGTGATCTACGACGAAGTGTCCGGCGGCGAACGCGAGGACATGCGCATCACGGCGTGGGAAAAAACTCAGGAACTGCGTTCCGGCGAGTACACCCTGTGGGACCATTCCTTCGAGCTTCCCGGCAAGAATCTTCAGGTGAAGGAAAAGACCATCGAGAGCGTGGCCGTCGGCAAGGTAACCCACAAGCTCAATATCGGGGGAAACGATCAACTGGAGATCTACGACTACCCCGGTGGCTACGCGCAGCGCTTTGATGGCATCGACCCCAATGGCGGCACGCGCCCGCAGGATCTCAAGGACGTTTTCCGCGACAGCGAACGGACTACCCGGATCCGCATGGAACAGGAAGAAGTTCAGACGCTAGCCCTCGAGGGGAAAAGCAATTGCGGCAATTTCAACGCCGGATACAAATTTAATCTCGAGCGGCATTTCAACGGCGACGGCCCATACCTTCTCACGCGCGTCGAGCACGACGCCAGAATGGAGGGCAATTATCAGACCGGCGAGTTCGACAAATTCGACTATCAAAACAATTTCAGCTGTGTTCCCTTCGCGCTCTCCTACCGTCCGCAGCGCGTAACTCCAAGACCGGTGATATCCGGCAACCAAACCGCCACCGTGGTTGGCCCACAAGGCGAAGAACTCTTTACGGATAAATACGGCCGCGTAAAAGTACAGTTCCACTGGGACCGCGAGGGAAAGAAAGATGCCAGTAGTTCCTGTTGGATTCGTGTCGCACAAATATGGGCCGGCAAAGGCTGGGGCGCGTTCTTCTGGCCGCGCATCGGCCATGAAGTGGTGGTGATCTTCGAGGAAGGCGATCCCGATCAGCCCATCATCGTCGGCAGCGTCTATAACGCCGAAAATATGCCGTGGTTCGAGTTGCCCAAGTGCAATATGTTTGACGGAATTAAATCATCCAGCGTTCGCGGGCAGGCCGGCAAGAATTACAACGCCCTGATCTTCGTCGACAAGAAAGACCAGGAACATTTGTCCGTCCATTCCGAACGGCACATGGTTTTCAACGCCGAATTTGACAAGACTTTCCGCGTCGGCCGTCACCAGGGCGAAAAAGTACCGGGAGCTCGGACGCTAACCGTCGGCCGGTTGCCCGGTGGAGGCGGCAGCGGCGGCGGCGGGCCCAACGAAAATCTCTTTCCGCAGCCTGAACCGCAAGCAATCTTGGGACTTAACTCCAGCGTCGTTTTCGGCGGAAATTTCCAGGTTGCCGTGCCGCTCAACTTCCAGCTGGCCCTTGGCAGCAATATTCAGATCTGTCTGAATCCTGCAAGTTTTATCGATATATTCCCGGCGGCCGCCGTGCCGACGGAAGCCGTCTCCGCTGCGCTCGGCAGCGGTTTCGGCGGCAACATGCAGCTCACTCTCGGCACCAACGCGAATTTTGTGATGGGGCAGAGTTACGACATCAATCTCGGCCCGCGCAGAATTCCCATCGACACGCACGCCAAAACGGCGATTCAACCCGTGGCTCTCCCCATGGGGCTGATTTTCTTCGGCGTAGTGATCGCCTTCCTCATCGCCTATGACCTCATTCACGATGACGATGGCCGCGCTGTTACGCTTATGGCGTTCCAGTCCGTCATGCAAATACTTCTCGTTGTGCTCATGGGAACGCAAACGCTCTATCACGAAGTAGATGAGGACGGCAAAAAGGTCATCGCGGGCAGCTTCGTCGCAAACCCCGTTACCGAGAAAAAACCTTCTCCGCTATTATCGGGCTTGGCCGAGACTGCCGGCATCCTTACCTTGTTTGAGTTGCCCACTCTTTTGGAGAGCGTGGGCGAAGTTCAACTCGACGGGACACCCAGCTCCAACACAGTAGGGCCGGGACAGACCGCGACGCCACTATCCCAATCGCCACCATCCCAATAACGACTAGGAGCTTACTTCATGCAATCGCCGAAAGATGTGACTCCACAAGAGGGACCGATAGAACCTGAAAAGAAAGAACTTGGAGCCGGCTCCGGCGGTGGGCCGGAAACTGTCGAACATTCTCATTATTTCGATGGTACTTATTCCATTACGGCAAACCAGATCGAAGTCTTGAGCCGTCCTGCGCTTCCTCCGGCGCCTCCAGGACCAAACGTGATCACCATTCTTGCCGCCGGCCTTGGCGTCGACGGCAAAGTCAACGTCCGTGGCAGCCAAGGCGTCCGCGTCACCGCCGGCCCGCCCGCGTTGCCTCCGACCGCTTCGGACTCCGTCAACGGTGTCGAGATCATGGTCAGTGAAGCGCAAAACGTCACCATTCAGCGCGGCCTCATCCCCGGCGTGGACCAGAAAATTGAAATGACTCCGGGCGCCATCAAGATTGACGGCGGCGTCGGCACCATCACGATTCAGAGTCTGACGGAAATCACGCTATCCGTTGCCGGAGGGATGAGTTCCATCACGCTGACTCCGGCGGGCATCACGATCCAGGGAATCTTGGTTCAAATCAACTAGCTTCGCGGAGAATGGTTTCGTGTCCAACTCGCCTCTCGTCAAGATCAAGGCCGCCGCTGCGGCCGAGGTCTGCGTGAACTTCGACCTCAAAAAGGAGGCCAAGCCGCTTCTGACGAATGGCATGTCGCCGCGCGCGTTCCTGGACGCTCTGCTGGCCAACAAGCAATACCTCGCGGGCATAGACTTTCTGTGCCATGCGCTGGCTCCGCGCGATGCGATCTGGTGGGGCTGCCTGACTCTGCAGCACGCGTGTGGCAATGATCTTTCCGAGCCGGATAAAGCCGCTTGCAAGGCAGCTGTGCGCTGGATTTTTGCGCCAACCGAAGAAAATCGCGCCGCGGCTAAACCTCCTGCCGACGCCGCGGGCCCGGCTTCGCCTGCAGGCGGCCTAGCGAGTGCTGCGAGTCTTACGGGCGGAAGCATAGCCCCGCCCAAAGCGCCACCCACGCCGCCACCGCCCTTCGCACCGGCAAAAGCTGTCGCCGGCGCCATCAAGCTGGCCACGACGAAAGCGGATCCCGTCAGAATCGCGGAGACGCAAGAGTTGTATCTGGAACTCGGCATCGCCATTGCCGAAGGACGACATTCCCACGCTGAGATGCGTGGCATGACCGCTATCCGTGCGTGAACCAAAAATGAAAAAGACAGACCACCTGTGCGGCTTCGGCCATCGCTGCAAACCAGAGAGTAGGGAGTCCTAACCATGGGCATGCCCGCAGCTCGCATCACGGATATGCACGTATGCCCGATGGTTACCGTGCTGGTGCCTCATGTGGGCGGCCCGATTCTTCCTCCCGGATGCCCGACCGTTCTCATCGGGGGCTTACCGGCGGCGCGCGTTGGCGATATGGCAACGTGTGTCGGTCCGCCCGACGTCATCATCCTCGGTTCTTTCACCGTGCTCATCGGCGGGCAACCCGCTGCGCGTATGACCGACATGACCGCGCACGGCGGCACCATCATTCTGGGTTGGCCGATGGTTCTCATTGGTCCATGACAACCCCATCCACTTTCGAGGAAATCCGTTTATGAGCGCGACAGCTCCAGCAGTTCCTTACGAGAAACAATTCGACATGCAAGCCAGCCGGACCTGCGGCGCCGCTTGCCTCAGTATGGTGTATCGCTCTCTTGGCCAGGAAGTCCCGCAGCGCCTGATTTGGCCGCTGATTGCTAAGAAAAATGCTTATGGCAGCATTGCGTCCACCACCCATCTCATGGCCGCCGATGCCATTTCTCGTGGGTTTGCTGCCGTCGCTATTCAGGCTCGCCACCCGCTGCAAGCCCTCCGCGTTTCCCGGGACTCCGAGATTCGCACCATCCTCAATCATCGCCTGCAGCCTGACTCACCAGCCGGCCATTACACCGTTTTCGTGGACATCGATGCTGCCAATGTCAAATTGCACGATCCCTATTTTGGTCCTTCCCGCCGCTTGGCCCATGACGTGTTGCTCGATCTTTGGCAACCTCGGATCGCTAATTCAGAAATCGTCGGCAACTTTCTGATTGGAATCGCGGCTCCCGAATCCGCGGATGTGCCTCCTTGCGAATCCTGCCACACCCCTTTTGTCAAAGTCGTTCAATGTCCTCGATGCAAAAACGGCGTCTCTCTCGAACCTGTCGCCCTCCTCGGTTGTATGAACAACGCCTGCGGTGCGCGCCTGTGGAATTACGTCTGCTGCCCCACCTGCGATTTGACATGGAACTTCACGGTCGAGCCGCCACGACGTTCCGCCGGAGCGGCCTCCTCGGCGCCCGCAGCCGCAGCCTCCGCGTCGGCTGAATCCGCGCCCCCCGCGTTCGCCGCTCAACCGCCGTCCGCGGCTCCCTCATCCGCGCCCGATCCATTAAACTTCGGCAAACTTTTCGAGGAGCTGGACAAGTTTTGCAATCACATCCTATCGATTCCCGCAGCGGCCAATCATCCCGATATCAAAAAGCAGTTTGACTTTATCAAGTCCAGCAAGGAACAACTGTTGCTGGCGCACGCCGAGTCCGTCGTCAATCGCAAGCTGCACCAAGAGCAGCTGGCGGCTTTCAGTGAGACGGCAAAACAGCGCAAGGAAGCTCATCAGAAAAAGCTCGATGAACTCAATAAGCCTCTAGCGCCTCTGGATGGAGACGCGCTCGCCCGCGCACTCCTCAGGAACCTGGGCATCACCACCTAAACGCCGGCTAACTTTTCGTTGCGGTTCCCTGCAAGCTTGGGCCAAGAAAAGCCCTAACCCGCTTGCAGTCCAGCCCCGACGCCGGGCGAGTCGTGCGTACCGTCGTCTACACGTGCGACGTTATCGTTCCCACAAAAATGACTCATCTTCTCGTTGCCCGTTACGCAATCCATCACTGCGAAGGACTTGCTTTTCCCTATCAACTGGAATCATCTCTATGTTCATGCAGCCAATCACTACCAATTCGCCGTTCCAGATGCGGCGCATCATTGCGATCCTCTTGGGGCTTGCCCTTGTAGTCCCTTGCGCAGCCCTGCCTCGCTTTCTCCGCGCCAAGAAGAGCGTGCATTGGCCAACCGCCGAAGGGGTCATGACCGTCTCGCGCCTGGTGCCTGGCCACTTCAAGCAAATGAAGGGCTACTACGGGGTTATTCAGTATCGATATCGCATCGGGAGCGCGGACTACACCGGGACTCGGCTCTCATTCAACAGGCTTCACCTGTCCGTCAAGGACGCCTGGCAGCGTGTACTCGATACTTACCCCGTCGGGAAAACGGTGAAGGTATACTACGATCCGGAACAGCCTACCTTCGCCGTTCTCGAGCCCGGCCTGACCCGTGAATTGGATCTGACGTACAAGATGGACATCTTTTTCATTGCTGGGTTCGCGTTAACGTTCTTGATCGCGCTCCACAAAAGCCGCGAGCCAGCGAACTGAATCGCAGCCTCGCAAGGTTGCGCGTCCGCTCAGGTTTCACAGACTAGCGGAGTCGAAACCGCGGCAAGGTTTCATCGAACAAAAAAGCTATGATGCCCTGGCCGCGAATTGCTCCGATCTGTTCCTGCGGACGCTGCTCTGTCTGTCCTATACGTTCGGTTTCCGAAAGGCGGAACTGCTCAATATGAACGTGGGACAGGTTGACCTATTCGCGGAATCAATCCGCCTAAACCCGGGCGAGACAAAGAACGGTGAAGGCCGCAAGGTGTCGTTGACCGCGGGCGGCAAGAACCTGCTCGCGGCCTGCGTTACCGGTAAGGGTCCAGAGGCTTCCGTTTTCACGCGGAAGTGCGGAAAACCTGTCAGAGACTTTCCTGGAACGTGGGACAAGCTCACGCTCGCCGCTGGTTGCCCTGTCCTGCTCTTTCACGATCTGTGCCGCTCTGCCGTGCGGGGAATGATTCGCGCCGGAGTCCCCGAGGTGGTTTGTATGAAAATCTCCGGCCACAAGACGCGGAACGTTTTCGACCGCTATAACATTACAAGCAAGCTAAAGTGACCGAAACCGCCGAAGTGACGGAGAAACCGGAACCTGTTAGCATTCAGTGAGTTAGTCCACTTGCGGGAGTGGCGGAACTGGCAGACGCGCAAGACTTAGGAACAAAATCCCGCGCGCTCAAAACAAAAGACTTGCAAGAAAACAAAGCCACTTATCTCACCGGACTCAACCGGACTTTATAGCACTTCGCGGGGCGCTCACTCACAGTTAATACACAGCAGGTTGGCCGACGATTCATACCTAAACGCGTTTCCTCCCGTGCGCAGCCCCCTTCAACCAGAACCCGCAATCGTCCCGACCATCCCATATGCCCAGTTCTGCTAGTGGAGACGAGCCCTTGGCACATGTCCAGTTACGCGACTATACGTCCAAGTGAAACGTTCTTAGCTAAGGTTTGTCAGTCCTTGATTTTTTGAACCACAGTTTTAGCCAGACGAGTCCTGTTCCGCTAGCTAGCGCGCCGACCACGGCGGCAGGAAGAATCAAGTTGTCGGTGTCCTGAGTCGTATGTATCCCTGAGAATTCTATCGAGTGCAGTAGTAGATTCGGGAAGGCAAACATGCCTGCAAATCCCCCCGCTACAAAGAGAAAGAGATTACCTTTAGTAGCGCCCAGAGTCTTCGGGAAGGACGCGAGGATGCCCCGCCCCGATACTATAAGCAGCACGCAAGCTACCAGAAACATTAGGATAAGCAGGTAGAGCATCGTAAGAAGAACATAACATCAACAAAAGCGAAGGTCCCAACTTTCGCGGACCAGGATTCTCAAGAATGAAAGGAGGGCACCTGGCGGGCAAATTGGCTAGCGCCTGATAAACGACTTACCAGGCACTGACGATCACTTTGGATCGGGCCTGTTGGTGAGCGGTCCATTTTTACTTAAGTTTTCCTCTCCTGTAACATCACACTCGTGAAGCCTTTCGAGTTGCTCGGCCAGACGCTTTCTCCAAACGGTACGGTCATGAAGCTGATTCGTCGCGGCGACGAGTACATCATACTTGTCGACGGCGCGATCCTTATGTCTAGCCGCATGCACGGCTCTGAGGAGGCGTTGGCCACGTTCGCCTGCCAACGGGTGCGGGCGCTGGAGCAGCCTAGCGTTCTTATTGGCGGTCTCGGAATGGGTTTCACGCTACGCACGACGCTCGACCTCCTTCCACAAGATGCGACAGTTGTCGTCGCCGAGCTGGTGCCCGCAGTGGTGGAGTGGAATCGTGGGCCGCTCGGGCCGTTGGCGAGACACCCTCTGAAGGACAAGCGCGTGCGGGTCGAGACGGGAGACGTCGTCGTCACACTCCGTTCAGGTCTGGGCCAATTCGATGCCGTGCTACTCGACGTGGACAACGGCCCGACCGCATTTACCGCCTCGAACAACGCCGGGCTCTACGACAACCGTGGAATAGCCGCCGCCCGCGCGGCTCTCAAGACGGAAGGGGTTCTGGCTGTCTGGGCGGCCCAAGATGATCGAAAATTCGAGCAGCGATTGCGCGATGGCAGATTCGACGTGCAAGTGCAGCGCCCTCGTGGTCGCCTGAAAAAGGGCGGTCCCCGCCACACTATCTTTCTGAGTCACAAATCGAAACGACATGTCCGGTAATCCGACTAACCAGGAGTTAGCCGCTCAGAGTGCCATTCCCAGATGAGGGTGAACAATCGGAGTGGTATCATCCGGTCGCGCTAGCCACGAAGGAGATGTGTCGCATGACCAACCGAGCACCGTAACTTGCCAGGGCGTTTCAAGGAATTGAGATTGGGCCGGCGGGTAGCGCGTCCTTCGTTCTGGATTTGGAATTCACGAAGTCCAGAGTCTTGATTCTGACCTATTGCGACGTGACTTTGGCCTGATACCCTCGCGCAGTGAGGGTCAGATAGGAGACGACGAGGAGCACCAGCAATACCAGTGGGGCGAACGCTATTGGGCCGTCTCCGGCAAGATAGTGCGCAAAAAAGGCAGAGATAAATGCGAATGTGAATCCGGCATAAGCCCATTCTTTAAGTTTAGCCATGCCAGGTACGAGCAGCGCGATAGCCCCAAGAGGTTTTGCGATCCCCAGAATAATCCTCAGTTGCTGCGGATATCCCAAGTGCGCGAATCCCTCAACCGCCCTGCCCGATAGGTAAGCGAATCCATCAAAGAACGACATCGCCGCGATCAAACCTGTGCTCACCCAGTATGCTATTTTGCTTACCATCGGGGTCGTATCCTCCTCCCTGAACGGAGTCGTTGCAGGTGAAGATCGATCCTAGCATGCCCGGCGGTCCAGCCTTGGCCGGATTGTCGGCAATCCCGAGGTTATGCCGAGGTCCTGGTAAACGCATTATAAAAGGGCTCCCTTTGGAGTAGGTTTTGATCGTTCGCATCTCAACCTACAACAAGGAGCACCCTCATGAATGACGCCAAGTATATTGGGATGGATGTGCATCAGGCAA
>Ga0209736_1000644_pt1 | contig 11309 bp, 6 predicted proteins | sample BlaSpr_A8_Ref_M3_FD_187992 | JGI IMG/M metagenome (GOLD analysis project Ga0209736, IMG submission 187992) | Forest soil microbial communities from Thunder Bay, Ontario, Canada - Black Spruce, Ontario site 2_A8_Ref_M3 (SPAdes) (version 2) | ecosystem: Environmental > Terrestrial > Soil > Boreal... | reverse complement strand
TTTGGTTTCCCAAGTGGCGAAACCGTCTCTCTCCACGAACACGGAGTAGGTGGCGGGAGGAACGGCGGCGAAGGTGAAATAACCATCGGCGTTGCTAACCGTCGTTCGCACGTCGCCGCTCGCATCATTCTTTAGAGTTATGTTGGCATTCGCGACGACCGCGCCGGACGCGTCAAACACCGTTCCGGTCAGCGTGGCGCTAGTCGTTTGCGCAAGCGCTGCTGGCTGGAATGGCAAGACAAAAGTAAGAAGGATCGCGGCCAAAACGGCGACCGCTAAAGCAGGAATTTCAGGAAGAAAGCAGAAATGGCAAAAGGAAAATCGCACGCGACGATTCATCACGCAAGCACCCCCAATTTCAGCTGAAACTGAGCCTCACCACAGGCACACCGTTGGACAGTAACGGACCCGCAAAGGCGGAGGCGTTACCGTTAACGTGCACGGTTGTCTGGGTTTTTACTGCAGCAGCACAAATAATGTCAAGAGATTTTTTGTTTTTTTTCTTTAGCGCATCGATTTTGTGGATTCTTCGGGGCCGATCATGACGATAGCTGGGGAGGTCGTTCCAGTACTGGCCCGGGTTCCGCGACGTAGTGCGGAGGGGCTTAATGGGGCTTGCGCGTAACAGGCTTTTCCGGCTTTTGCGCTGGACCGCGGTTCGCGCTGGACGGGCGGGAGTAGAAATTCATCGCTTGGCTTAAGGCCAGTTACTTTGCCCTGCCTTGAGGCGCTCGTATTCGGAGTTTTCATGCCGCATGTCGTCAATTCGGCCCAACGCACGGTACACATTCACGAGGTAAAGCCGGATCGAGGGAGTGACCGGGTCGAGCCGCTCGGCAGCCTGGTACGCTGCCAGAGCACCGGAATTGTCGCCTTGTGTGCGGAGTGCCTTCGCCAGCGCCAACTGCGGCCCGACAGAATCCGGACTTAGCGCCACCGCCTCCCGAGCCAATTTAACTGCTTCCGTGAGTTTGTCCTCGAGGGTGTAACGCAAGGCCAATTGCACTCGCGCGGGGGCGCTGTCCGGAGTGATCGTCAATTCTTTCCGGAACTCGGCGGCGCAATCGTCGGGATGGCGGGCAGCGAGGTAGGTGCCATAAAAATAGTGAACATTCGGGAACTTCGGATACTTTGCGACCAGCGCCTTAAAGTCTGCTTCCGCTACTTCCGGCTCTTGCGTCGCCAAGTCCCAGAACGTCTTGCCGGCCATTGCAACAACATCGTGCTGCCCCGCGGTAACCGCGGACGGCAGAATTGGCATGCGCAGCGACGGCAAGCCAGCGGCAAACATCATCTCTGAATTGGAGTGAACTCTCCGCGCAACTTTCAAGAGGATTCCTTGCGCCACTTCGAAGGCACCTTGTTGCGTCAGGAGCATCGACAGATGGTAGTCAGCCATGTCGTGCAGAGGCCCGCCGGGCTGCGCTGGCGGCACCAGCATGTGGGCCTTCTTCAAGTGCTGGAATGCGACGTCGAATTGCTTCGTACGAAATTCGCAAAGGCCCAACAGTGACCAGCCCGGCGCGGCAGAGGAGTCCAGTTCTACCATTCGACTTAACGCATCCCGACATTCCAGATAGCGGTCGCGTTCGTAGTCAATCATGCCGATCGCCCACCAACCTTCGACCCAGTCGGGGCGCAACTGGACGGCGCGCGAATAGAGTTCGGCAGCCTCGTCAGGACGATTGGATTCGTAGGCTTTCTGCGCCAGCGCGGAAAGCTCTTCGAAGGTCTGCGGCGGAGGACTCTGGCCGGCTGCGGCCGTGGTCAGCAGTAGCAGAATACTGAGGCGACGTATCACTTCTGCAGACTCCGTCCGCGGGCCTGATCTTTAGCTTGAATTGCGGCGTCCAGCGCTTCGGCGATTTTCTTCTCTTGCCGCCCTTCGGCTACACGCCCCAACCGAAAGTAGATGGTCGAGAGGCTGCGATGCGCCTCGGTGAAATCCGATTCGTCTTTGATTAAGCTTTGCAGGATCGTGGCGGCGCGCTCATCATCTCCTTCGTTAGAGTACAAAAGAGCGAATTGGTAGCGGACGCGGATTTCGTTCGGCCGCGACTGTGTAGCGCGCTCGAGAAAGGCGCGCGCTTCCGTGTCTTTACCTTCCTCTCGAAGGAGTGTTCCCAACCAGAGCAGCGGTTCAAACGCGGTCGGATCAAGTGTCAAAGCTTTTCGGAACGCCGCTTCCGCACCATCCAAGTTGGCCGTGAGATAGGCAAGTCTTCCGCGCAGGCTATACGTTTCCGGGAGGTTCGGATTAAGCGCCAGAGCGCGTTCCACTTCCTGCATTGCACCGTTCTTGTCGTTGGCCTTCAGCCGGGTGTAGCCCATGAGCATGTGGGCCTCGGCGGTATCGCCATTTTTCAGGACTCGTTGGATCATCAAGGCTCCACGAGCGTCATTTCCCTGATGCAACAGCGCCGTACCGAGAAGGTAGGCCAGAGTGAGGTCGTTCACGTCGGTATCAGACAGCGGATCGAGCAAGGCAACCACGCGGTCATCTTCACCCTGCCGTAGGTAACACTCCGATAGCAGCAAGATGAGACGCCTGCGGTTGGAGTCATCGGCTGGCTGGACCGCGTAAACAGCTTCGAACTCTTTCGCGGCCTGCGTAATTTCGCCCATCTTGTAGTGCGCGAGTCCCAGATTGAAGCGAATACCAAAGTTTGTTGGCTCCGCCTTTAGCGCCTCCGTATATTCCCGAATGGCTTCCGGATAGCGTCCTTCATGCGCCAATGCCGCTCCCAGGTTCGAGCGAACTGCGCTGGCCTGCGGATGAGCCTTCAAATAGGCTTGGTAAGCCGTGATGGCCTCGGCGTAGTACCCGGACTGATGCAGTTCGACTGCACGGCTCAAGGCTTCCGGGCTGGAGTCGTCCTGAGCTGGTGTCGGGCAGGGGCGGAGGAGGCACGCCAAGAGACACCACAAGAGCGGTTTGGCAAATCCTGAGTCCATAAAACAGCAATGTGAATTAACGCCCCACATTTGACTTCACCGCTTGTACCACGCTTCCACGAAATGTGGCCGGTGGCGATCCCGTCGAGACTCGCGGGCCTTCGCATCACGATTTTGCCCAACCGCGATTCGGCGCGATGCCGGCTGCTTCTCTGATTGTAATCAATTGATTGGACTTTATGTCCTTGAAAGTTTCGCGCAAGCCGTTTGGCCAGAAGACTTCCAGATCAGCGGAGATCGAGGTTCCCAATCCGAAGTGCAACCGGGAATCGCTGCAAGAAAAAAAGCTGGACTGGCTCAAGACAGCTTGTGCCTGCGTTTTTCCGCCGTAGTGTGCCAACACGCGCGCACCGATGGCGCTGCGGTTGGATTTTACGCCTTCGAGTTGCACCTTCAGCCAGTGCGCTTTCCCGGAAACGTCGTTTCGCAAGAGCGAGGGAGGCTCGTTGAGATTTACGATGACAACGTCGAGGTCGCCGTCGTTATCGAAGTCACCGAACGCGCACCCGCGGCTGCAATGCGAGGCTGCCACACCGGGACCAGCTTCGGAGATCAGCTCTTCAAACACACCCTGGCCCAAATTTCGGAAAACCGCTCGCGGAGTCTTGTTGGGGTATTGGGATAGCTTTTTTTCTATCTTTGGGTCGACATGGCCGGTCGTCATGAATAAGTCGGGAAAGCCGTCGTTATCCAGGTCGACGATTCCGGCGCCCCAGCACACGTAGCGAGTTTCGACTCCGAGTCGTGAGGATGCGGTCGCGTCCTGAAAGTATGCCTTGCCATAGTTGCGATAGAGAACGTTTCGATCGTCGGCAAAATGAGTTTTGAAAATGTCGAGGTGCCCATCCGGAGCGTAATCGCCGACTCCGACGCCCATGCCAGCTTGTGCCATGCCATCGTCGCTAAGGGCGACGCCACGCAGAATCCCTTCTTCGCGAAACGTGCCATCGTGATTGTTCATGAAAAGCAGGCTCGGCGTGGCATCACACGCAACGTAGATATCGGGCCAACCATCTTCATCGAAATCAGCGGCTACAACGGTCATGCCGTAACTCGAAATCGCTCGCGCGATACCGGCGGACTCGCTGACGTCAGTGAATGTGCCATCGCCGTTGTTGCGATAGAGCCAATGCCTGGCGGTCGGCAACCCGCGCGGTCCGCACGCGACCGGGACTCCGAGCCAGATGCAGGCACTGTTTTGGCCGGGGAGCGGTGTCTTTTCGAAAGAAAATCCGACGTAGTTGGAGACGAACAGATCCAGATGCCCGTCGCGATTGTAATCCACGAAACTGCAACCGGAGCCCCAGCGCTGGTCGTCGCTCCAAAGCCCGCTGGCCTTGGTTACATCCGTGAAGGTGCCGTCGCCGTTGTTGCGGTAGAGGATGTTCTGGCCATAACACGCGCAGAAAATATCGTCGAAGCCGTCGTTGTTATAGTCGCCGATGCATACGCCGCAAGCCCAGCCAACGGAATGCAGTCCCGCTTTTTCCGTGACATCCGTGAACGTGCCGTCGCGATTGTTTCTGTAGAGTCGATTGGTGGTTCCCGGAGGCGCACCGTCAAGTCGCGTACCGGACAAGACGAAAATATCCATCCAGCCGTCGGCGTCGTAATCAATAAAGGCGCAGCCACAGCCCGTGGCCTCGACGAGATATTTAGTTTCCTCAGTGCTGCCGTAAATGATCGGCGCGCGCAGGCCGGCTTCGGCTGCAACATCCACGAAATGAGCGTTAAATGGACGACCGGAAGGCGCCTGCCTAGCTAGCGGCTTCGCGCTGTGTGTAGATAAGCCCTGCGGGAAAAGCCATTCGCTTCCGGCGGAAAACGCTGTCCCTATTCCCAACTGCGCGAATCTGCGGCGAGAAAGTGTCATTTGTTCGGAGCCTCTGGAATTTCATGCGAAGCCAACGCCGGCCATGTCGCGTGCGACGGTTGGACTCCGAGCGAGCTACCGCCGCATGCACGAAACGCGACGGTGCGAGTAGTGGTCCAGAACAGGTTAACAATGCGACACTGTGTGGAGATAGGCCTACTCGATTTGAAACGCCACCTTTTCCTCGGCCTTGGCGCTACCTTGTGTGACGCCGATATGGATCTCATACGCTCCCGGGGTGAATTTATCTGCGGGCAGATTGGCGATGTACGGAATGCGGCCGTCTGGTAGTGCGTCCGGGAGCGGCGCTTCCGCAGCACCCAGATACTGCCCTTCTTTGTAGAAGGCCATGGTCAGCTTCAGCGGATCTTTGACGGTGCGATCAGGATACACAGCGAAGTAAAAAGGCAGGACGTTGCCCGGACCGCCTTTTAGTGTGTCGTTTAGAGTTGGCACAACCTTTCCCCCAGGGAAATAGAACGCATCCTGGACCTGGCTGGTGTCCTTCAGAACATCAGTGCGGCGCACCACGACCACGTCGCTCATGGAAAGCTTGTTGGAAGGCGGCGGGACTTTGATCTTGGACTTGTTGACTCCGAGCCGGCCGCCGTTGCGGTCCATGATCACGGCTTCCAATTCATAATCGCCGGGAAGAAGTTCTGTCCGAAAGGTTTGCACCAAGTTTCCGGCCTTGTATGCGTCCAACTTGTCGAGAGCGACCTCCACGGCAAAATCCTTGCTGAACTTCTCCACGATTTCGCCGCTGGAATTTTTCAAGACGGCCAACAGCCCAGCATCGACGGTGCTATTCTTCTTATCTGCTTGCGGCTGGAAATCCAGCCCTTTCAAGGGAGCTTCCAGGGTCACCATATATTCAACTTTCGGTCCACGATCATCGAAACGGTCTGCAGCAGCGCGAAATGCCACATCCGTAGGAGGCGAGGCGGAGTTCAAGGCGTTCAATAAAGGCATTTCGTAGGCGTATAACTGCTGTCCACCCTTGAGTTGCGGCAAGGCGAAGTATCCGCTGCGGGTGTGGACAACCACGTCCGGCCGATCCACGCGGACCGAGATTTTGCGGAATTTGCCATCGTAAGCCTGAATGTGAGGAGTGTATGCAGCTTCGTAGTACGTGCGCACTTCATCCATCACCGTTCGCAGCGGTGCCCGGTAGTCGTTGGTTTCAGCGATGGTGGTGCCGCCCGTCTGTTGCGCCAAGTCGCGGAGCCACATCAAAGGATTGGCCCGCAAGGCGCTTTCTGCCGTTTCGGTGGCGCGGGCCTCGCTCGTCGACACCTCGCCAACTCCTCCACGCATCTGCTGGGACCGTGTTTCACCCGCGGCTCCCTTGAGCCAGTCGCGACCATTGTCACCCTGGCTCCAGGTCACTAATCCTTTAGGATCGACGGTATAGAAACTGACATTGGCGCGATTCGCCGCGCTGATCATATTCGCATATTGCTCCTTGACCGTCTCTGGAATGAACAACCAAGGGTTGAAGTACAAGATCACTTTGCGGCCCGGCAATTGCGCCTCTGCCTTTACCAGCGCCAACAGTGCATCTATCGTTGCGCGCGCGTTGTATTCGCGGTCGGCCGCTTCTGCAGCTTGCAGCATGTCGTACTGCATCTTGGCCATGCGGTAGTTGATGGCGCCTTGAATCTGGGAGGCGCTTGGCCCGCCGCCGGATGCACCGCTGGTGCCCTGCAATGTCGGCTCGCCCTGCGAAAGCGTCTGCTGCAGTTCCTGTTTTACTTGCGAGGATTGCGTCTCGTATTGCACGAAGGACCACATCGAAGCCTTATCCACTATCTTCAGCAGCGCATTGTGGTCGGCGGTAAATGGTTGCAGAACTTGCAACCGCTGATCGATGGTCAGGACGGAGAAATAGAGGTTCTGCTCCGGCGCCATGTCGAGAACGTCTTTCAGCGTCTGACGAAAGAACCGCCTGCCCTCCTGGTCCAAGCCTTCGAAAACGAGCGAAACGAGCCGGACTTCGCGCATCGGGTCCAATGCGGGCCCAGCACCTTCCACGGCGGCACCAGGCACGCTGGATGGCTCGCCGGCCTTTCCTTCGACGGCCCGGAACGAGGTCAGCTTTTGCTCAACGCCATCTTCGGAAATATGAATTTCCTCCGGCTTAATGTCATGGATCGTGCGCCCCTTCTTGTCGCGGAAAACCATGTCCAGCACGACTTCCTGAGTTGTCGAGCGCACGGAAGGCGCGGCAGCTTGAACTGAACTGTTTTGCGGGGATGGCTGCTGCGCGGGCAAGCCGGCTGCGCCAAGCAGAAATGCGGTGAGAGCAAGAGACACTCGCTTCATGATTCGGACCTCCCGTACGCTTCTAACTAGCTTGAGAACAATGTAATACAGCGCGGCAGCCCATCGCGCAAGATTTTTCGTGCCATCAGAAAGATTTTCGCCGCCTGCCGACTTAACAGTATCCGCGACTGACGACAATTCCGTCCTTGTTACGGGAACAAATAGTGCCAACGACGTCGCAAGGTCTCCTTGGGTCGAGTTTTCGGCCCCTTCCCGCCGTATCGTAGGAGTCAGAAGTTGCTAAGTACGGTCAATTCGAGCCGTGCGCCCACGGGGTAATTAACTCCTTCAGTTGCAACGCTTGCGAGATTTGCGGGGGTGTCCGTTGGGCAATTTGCTTTGCTTCTGAATTCGCGCGCGTGGTTCTCTTGAACGCACAGTCACACAATGTGCGAAAATGACGCCGGTGAACCCAAGAATGCTTCTCGCGCTGGTCCTCGCATCCTTCGGGATTGCTCTGCTCGAGCCAGTTTCTCCTATGAGTGCAGCCGGGCTATTCCTGCCAGCCGAACGCCAGGACGCGCGGGGCAGCGCGGACCCCGAGTCGTTCGAGAAATTGGCGGAACGCGCGCGCGCCGCGATGGATGCCGATCGCGTACCGGAAGCTATCCGTCTGTACGAACGCGCCACGGGTCTTCGACCGGACTGGACGGAGGGTTGGTGGCATCTCGGAACGTTGTTGTTCGACGCCTCGCGCTATCGGGAAGCGCGCGATGCGTTCGCGCATTTTGTAGCTACCGAAAAAAAACAGCCTGGCCCCGGATTCGGCATGCTCGGCTTGAGCGAATTTCAGTTAAAGGATTCCGCGAAAGCACTCGCCGCGCTGGAGCGCGGCATTCGTTTGGGCTTAGGGCCTGATCCCGCATTCAACCGCAGTGTCCTGGTCCAGGATGGCGTCCTGAACTCGTCATTTGGCAAGTTCGAAATCGCGCTCCAACATTTAACCCTGGCCGCCAACGAGATCGCCGCCGCGCATCCGGAGGCTCCGAAAGATGCGGTGCTCGCGGATACCGATTTACTCGACGCCTTCGGAATTGCTGCGCTGCGCTTGGCGAAGCTTCCCGCGGACCTTCCCGCGGCGAAAAAAGCCGTGGTTCGCAAGGCCGGCCGAGCTCAGGCACATATCGCCTTGCAGGATCGCGTCACCGCCGAAATCGAGTTTCAACAACTGCTGGCGCTGTACCCATCAGAACGCGGCGTTCACTATATGTATGGAGTGTTTCTGCTGAAAGAGCACCCGCCCCTTGCGGTTGGCGAATTCAAGCGCGAGATTGAGATCTCACCGTCGCGGGATGCGGCGAGGATTCAGCTTGCGTTCGAGTTCCTGCGCACAGGCGATTATGACGAGGGCTTAAAGTATGCGCGAGAGGCTGTGGCACTGGCCCCGCAAAACTTCGCCGCCCACGTTGTCTGCGGCAGGTTATGGCTGGAGCTCGGGAAAACCGCCCACGCGCTGCAGGAATTGCGCACGGCGGTGAAACTGGCTCCCGGCAGTCCAGACACGCACTTCGCGCTTTCTCGAGCTTTGTCCGAGGCAGGATTGGAGAAAGACGCCGGTCACCAACGCGCAGAATTCGAGCGTCTGAAGGCGTTGGTGGACGCCGCGGATCACTAGCCGGCACCGGCGAATTCGCTAACGGGTGCGGCGTGTTAAACTCCCATTCGGCAATGTTTCGGCTCATCGTTTCCCTAGCGGCGCTCGCAGCGCTAACCGTCACCATCGCACTCTGTGTTACCGCAGAGCGGCCCAGCAGTATCCGGTTCGAAGATGTTACAGCGCGATCCGGGGTGAACTTCATTGAGGACAGCAGTCCGACTCCCAACAAAAATCAGCCGGAAACGATGACTTCCGGCGTGGGATTGATCGATTACGACAACGACGGATATCTGGACATTTTCCTGATTAATGGCGCCGCGATTCCATCGCTGAAGAAAGATTCCCCGAAGTACTACAATCGCCTGTTCCACAACAATCGTGACGGAACCTTCACGGACGTAACGGAAAAAGCCGGCTTGGCGGGCGACGGTTACGACATGGGAGTTGCCATCGGCGACTTCGATAACGACGGCTGGCCGGACATCTACGTCGCGAGCGTCACCAAGAATCATTTGTATAGAAACAATGGCGATGGGACTTTTACAGACGTAACCGATAAGGCCGGAGTCGGCTCACCGATGTATAAGGGCCAGAAAATGTGGAGCGCAGCAGCCGGCTGGTTCGATTACAACAACGATGGCAAGCTGGATTTATTCGTTTCGAACTACTGCCGTTGGGAAGTGAACAAGGACCCGGTGTGTTTAAGCGGCGGGCGATTGCGCGCGTACTGCCACCCCAAGTTTTACGAGCCGCTCCCTTCCACGTTGTACCGCAACAACGGCGATGGCACGTTTACGGATGTTTCGGACGAAACAGGAATCTCCAAGAAACTCGGAAAAGGGATGGGAGTGGGCTTCAACGACTACGACGGCGACGGGTTCCTGGATATTTTCGTGGCCAACGACAATATGCCGAATACCCTCTTTCATAACCTCAAGGGCAAAGCGTTTGAAGACGTGGCGATGGACGTCGGTGTGGCGTACTCGGAAAATGGGAAGGCCGTGTCGGGCATGGGCGCGGAGTTTAGGGATCTCGACAATGACGGCCTCCCGGACATCTGGCACACCGCCGTCGAACTGGAAACCTTCCCGCTGTTCCGCAATCGCGGAGATGGCGTCTTTATTGACGTTACAGGCCGCAGCGGACTAGCGCGGCCGACATTGGAAATGTCGGGCTGGTCCAACGGCGTGGCCGACTTTGACAACGATGGCCTGAAAGATCTGTTTGTAGCGAGAGGGAACGTCCTCGACAACATCGCTGAGTTTTCCACGCGGAAGTACGCCGAGCCCAATGCGATCTTTCGCAACACGGGCAAGATGACGTTCGCCGATGTTACCGCGCAGGCTGGTCCCGACATGCAAGTCGCCGAACCATATCGCGGCGCCGCCATCGGCGACCTGTTCAACGACGGACAGATGGACATCGTGGTTACCGTATTGAACGGCAAGGCTAAAATCCTGCGGAATGTGACAGCCATCTCCAATCACTGGGTGACGTTTCAGCTGGCTGGCACCCAGAGCAACCGCATGGGAATCGGAGCGCAACTGAAAATTACGACAGAGGATGGAAACAGCCAGTACGACCTCGTCTCGACGAGCGCAGGGTACGCGGCGTCGCGGGATCCGCGCGCGCACTTTGGTCTGGGCGCGAACAAGATCGTTAAACAGCTCGAAATTCGCTGGCCAAGCGGCGCGCGCCAAGTGTTGAAAGATCTACCCACCGACCAGATCCACCGCATCGTGGAGCCATGAGATTGCCTCTGGGAGACGCACGCGTTCGTTTTTATCCTGTGGTGCTCTCCTCGACTGGCTCATGAGCAAGACGATCGCAGCCACACAACCCGCTCGGCCCCAAAATACAAAGTCAACTCTTCGGCCAGCACGAGTTTACAATTTGTCAAAAAACCCTTTTTTACTAAACCCCTAATGGTGGGAGGAGCTTGAAGAAATGCAACAACGCGCTCTTTCTAGCAAGCTAGAAAGCAGCGCCCCGTGGAGGCACGAGGCGCATTTAGGGTGTAAGTCTCTTTTCTTCTTTTGTTGAGCGGGAGCGTATCACAATCGAGTACGCGTTTACAAACGCGGAAGCTGTGTCCAAAAAAACTGTGCCATCTTAGGGGGTCACGTCAAAATGAGGTGACCCCCTAAAGTGTCACAAAAACTTTGGGCACAGTTTAGGGGGTCACCTCATCAACTGGGAACAAATCGGGAACAGATTGGGAACAAACTAGCGAAGAACAGGGGTGAAATAGGTAAAACAACAAGTACGTAAATCATTGAGAAGCAAAGACGGGCCCTATTCAACTCAAAACCCGAAGGTCGTCAGTTCAAATCTGACCCCCGCAACCAATTGTTAGTTTAGATCCAACGGCTTGGAGGATGCTCCCTCTGAGCCGTTTCGCTTTTTACGTCTCACGTGATTAGCGAAGACGGAAAGCGAATTGCGGCACAACTTGGCAACGCACCATTGCTTCGGTCACTAGAACCTATTTCAAAACTGGGTACAACGACCTGAATCGATGATAGTTAAATTGCCGAAAATGCGAGATAAATTTGTGCA
>Ga0209736_1000643_pt1 | contig 11313 bp, 8 predicted proteins | sample BlaSpr_A8_Ref_M3_FD_187992 | JGI IMG/M metagenome (GOLD analysis project Ga0209736, IMG submission 187992) | Forest soil microbial communities from Thunder Bay, Ontario, Canada - Black Spruce, Ontario site 2_A8_Ref_M3 (SPAdes) (version 2) | ecosystem: Environmental > Terrestrial > Soil > Boreal... | reverse complement strand
TGCATCTCGCGAAGTACCGCAAGCGCCTGATCGGACAGCGGCACTTCGAAATCACCTTCCTCCTTGACCTTCATCCGCTCGGCTGGGATCGTCCAGAGCTTCTTGTCGTAGTCGATCTCTGACAGTCGCGCGCCCCTCCCCTCCTTCAATCGGACGCTTGTCAGGATCAGGAAGCGGAGCACGCGAGCCGCTGTTAGCCCGGGTCCCTCGCCCACCGCCGTCAACTCGGCATAGAGCGCGAGAAGTTGACGATAGGGCAAAGATGCGACCTTGATGGACTTCCGTGTCTTCTTAGAGCGCACCGGCAGTAGGCTTTGCAGCCGTGCCCACGTGGCCGGATTTCGGTCGTTGTCAGCACTGTTCAAGATGCGTTCGATCAATGCGCGGAGCTTCACGCCGCGACTATTGGAAGAGCCTACCCAGATCGGGCGAAGAACGTCGGCAACTTCGTGTCTCGTAATCCGGTTGACCGGTCGCTTCATCAGTGAACCGGCATGCAAGCGGAGCAATGCGCGGCTCCGGGTTATCTGGGCCGCGCCGATCTCTGTGTGATGGTCGAAATACCGCTCCGCCAACACCTCGAATGGGAGACCCTTCGATTTCGGCTTCTCAGGTTCGTCCTCGTGGCTCGCCAGTTCGTCGGCGCGTTTCTTCCGCGCCATCGCAAGGGGAACATCGGGAAACGATCCAAGGCCCTTAGAGCGAACCGTAGCACCATCTCTAAAGCGAAATACCCAAGCGGCTTTGCCCGGGCTCCGCACGACAAGGTAGAGCGAGCCGCCGTCGCTATGCCTGCCGACGCGCTGCGATAGCTCTTTGATCTTGGTTGGGCGGAGCCGGTTCAAGGTCTTGTCGGTCATTCCGCGCCTGTCCTGATTTCGGTGACAACATTGGTGACAACAATCGTGCAATCCAATCGAATTTGATAGGGTCCGAAACAGCCCATTCCGACCTACACGAAAATCACAGTTGAGCCTATGGTTATTATGTTTCTCAACCGTTAAGAGACGGTCCGACCCGATAGCGCCCAAGACCGGGCTCGGCGCCAACACGCCGGGCCCCTCGCCATTTTTGAGGCAGGCAGTCATTCCGGGGCGACGCTCCGCGTCGAACCCGGAATCTCGAGATTCCGGGTTCGTGCTTCGCACGCCCCGGAATGACAACTGGAAGCACTGATGACTACATTCGCGTTGGTGCTTCTGCTTCTCGGCGCGTTGGCCGGCGGCTTCGTGTCCGGTCTCGCCGGCGTCGGCACCGCGCTGATGGTGCCGGGGCCTTGGCTAACCTAAAACGGGCACGGCGGCGGCCGTTCGCCCCAGCCGATATAAGACCTGCCGACTTGGACGAGGCACCGGGTCCCGGACGGATGAAACAGCAGGCCATAGCTCTTGCCGTTCACGGACGCGTACCAGGCGGCATTATCGGTGCCTGAAAGGTCATCGGACGTCGAACCAAGATATCCGTCTTTGGCCAGCACCTCCTTGAGCTCGGCCAGCGGGCTGTCCAAAATCGGATAGGCCCCCCGCGCGGCGTGATACTTTTGCAAGCCCGCCATGATCGATCTGGCCTCGCGGGCCATCGGCGTATCCACCGTCGGAACGCGAAAATAATTCACCGCAAGCAGGCTGCCGCAGAGCAGAACCGCTGGGATCGCGAAGCCACCCAGAATTTTCGAGGACCGCGGCATCGCGGAGATCGTCTCGCGCGCTGCGGAAGCTTGCCGAATGACCGCCTGCCAGCATGACAAGCGGGGCGACGGCGGCGCGCCGGACGGCCGTTGCCTCGCACCGACGCTCATGCCGCCGGCGACCCCGACACCGAGAACGTAGATCCAGCCTTCGACAAAATCGAACAGATGCGAATTGAACAGCGAGGTGACGATGTTTTGCGCCACCACCAGCAATCCGACCCAGGTCTCCCACCCTTCGCCGCGAAAAAACGACAAATGGAGCAGCCACATCGCGTAGAGCACGATGACTCCGACCACGCCCCACTGCACCGCCACGTTCAGTGTCTGATTGTGCGGGTTGGCGACGACTTCCGCCTGGGCGCCCCGCTCGCCGACAGCGGCCTGTTCGAAAAGGCCCCGCGTCGATCCGGTGCCGTGTCCGATCAGCGGAGCCTCGACAAAGAACTCCAGCGATTTCTGCCAATATTCGAGCCGCGAACCCAGCCCCGAGACATTGTTCTGAACCCTTGTGTGCTGATAATCGCTGACGAATTTCGAGGCCGTGGCGCGCAAGGCCGGAGATACGTTCCACACCACGGCCGCAAGCAGCACGGCCGTGCAGAGTGCGGCGATCACCGTTCGGCATTGCAGGTAGAGCAGCGCGAACAACCCCAGCAGGATCGGCATAGTCGCCAGCGCCGTGCGTGAAACCACGACGAACATCATGTTGGCGACGAAGCCTGCGGCGATGGCGGCGAGCAGCAGCGCCGGCCAGATCTTGTTGGTGCGCCGGAACGTCAGCGCGGGATAGGCGAGCGCCAGCGCGCACAGCACGAATTCCTGGCCCTGGTCGATGTAGTTCTTGACGATAATTCCGCTGGCAGCCTCATAAGGGCCCCGCGAAAGGTGGGATTTGAGCGAGAGATCGGGAACGAAGGCGACGATCCAGGACGAAATCATCAGCAGCGAACAGGACGCCAGGAAGGCCACGAAAACCCACGCGCCCCGCGGCGACCGCTCGAAATGATACAGCAGCAGCGGCAGCACCAGCAATTTCACGGTCGGACCGACGCCGTAGAGACGTTCGCCCCATGGCGCTTCCGACCACAGGGTTCCCACCAGTGCCAAGGCGAACATGGCGATCGGCAGAACGCAAACCGGACGCTTGAGCGATCGCAGAAAGGCACCCAACTGAAGCGTCGGGACCAGCGCGATGATCCAGAGCGCCACGGCAATCACGACGCCGGTCGTCGACCACGGCAACAAAAACGCGATCAGCACCGCGACCAGATCGACATTCAGTATCCGCGCCGCCGGATCGTGCCGGGCGGACATGATGAGGGCGAACCCGGAGAGGCCGGGTTCCTTTCTGACGGCTTCAGTCATGTTGGCCCCTTGAGCGCCTCGTAAGATGGCAAATACCTAGCTTAAGCGACCAATAAGCTGCAATTCCGCATAAATGAAAGCGTCATTCCGGGGCGCATCGAAGATGCGAACCCGGAATCTCGAGATTCCGGGTTCGTGCTTCGCACGCCCCGGAATGACGAGCGAGGTGGTCCGCCCTCACCACGCCGCCGAGACACGGGCAAACTCCGTCGCCTGGCGCTCGAACAGCCCGCGATAGACGCCGCCGGCGCGGACGGCGAGCGAGGCATGGGTGCCCTGCTCGACGATCTCGCCGCGATCGAACACCAGGATGCGGTCGAGGCTGCGCACCGTCGACAGCCGGTGCGCGATCACGATCGAGGTGCGTCCCTTCATCAGCCGCTCCATCGCCTGCTGAATCAGCGCTTCCGATTCCGAATCCAGGCTCGATGTCGCCTCGTCGAGGATCAGTACCGGCGCGTCGGCGAGGAACGCGCGCGCCAGCGCCACGCGCTGCCGCTCGCCGCCTGACAATTTGACGCCGCGTTCGCCGACCAGCGTGCCGTAGCCCTTCGGCAGCCGCAGGATGAAGTCGTGCGCGTTGGCGAGCCGCGCCGCCTGCTCGACCGCCGCCATGCTGGCGCCGGGCCGGCCATAGGCGATGTTCTCCGCGAGCGAACGGTGGAACAGGATCGGGTCCTGTTGCACGATCGCGATCTGGCTGCGCAGCGAATACTGCGTCGCCGCAGCGATATCCTGGCCGTCGATCAGGATCCGCCCGCCGGAGACGTCGTACAGCCGCTGCACGAGTTTTACAAAGGTGGTCTTGCCGGAGCCGGAGCGGCCGACCAGGCCGACGCGTTCGCCGGCGCGAATGTCGACCGACAGGCCGTCATACAGCGGCGCGCGATGCGCGCCGTAGTGGAACGTGACGTCCTCGAACACGATCCGCCCGCCCTGGATGTCGATCGCTTTCGCATCGGCGGTGTCGGCAATGCCGATTGCCTCGTCGTGGATCGCGACCAGTTCCTCCATGTCGTTGACCGAACGCTGCAGATTGTTGATGTGCATGCCGACATCGCGCAAATAGGCGTGGATGATGTAGTAGCTGGTCAGCACATAGGTGACATCGCCCGGCGAGGCGCGGCCGGCGCTCCACAGCAGCAACGCGCCGCCGATCACCGACGCGCGAAGGCACAGCAGCACCAACAGCTGCGCCGTCGAGGTGTAGTTATAGCGCAGCCAGGTCCGCCGCACCCGGCTGCGCCAACGGCCGATGACGCGCGCCAGCCGCGCGTCCTCGCGGGCCTCGGCGCCGAACGATTTTACCACTGCGTTGCAGGTCAAGGCATCGGCCAGCGTGCCGCCAACCTTGGTGTCCCAGGCGTTGGAGACGCGCGCGGCCGGCGCGATGTAGCGGGTCGAGAAAAGTACCGTCATCGACACATAAATCAGCGCGCCCACCGCGATCACGAGGCCCAGCGACGACCAGTGCAGCCCGAGCAGGATCATCGAGCCAAGCAGCACCGTCAGCGACGGCAGCAGCGCCATCAGGATGGTGTCGTTGAGCAAATCGAGCGCCCACATGCCGCGGGTGATCTTGCGCACGGTCGACCCGGCAAAACTGTTGGCGTGCCAATCGGTCGAGAACCGCTGCACCCGCATGAAGGCATCACGCGCCACGTCGGACATGATCCGCAGCGAGAATGGAACGATGGCATGCAGCCCGATCTGGCGCAGCGTCAGGGACAGCAGGCCGAGCGCCACGATGGCGCCGAAGGCCGACAACGCGGCGTGGCGCGCGGCCGGATCGGATGCGCCCGACGTCATGGCGTCGACCAGATGCCCCGAGAATACCGGCATGAACAGGTCGGCGACGGTTGCCCCCAGCAGACCGCCGGCGACGACAGCCGCACCGACCGGCTGATCGAGCCAGTGGCGGAACACGAACGGCAACACCACGCGAATGGCCGTGGGGCGCTTGTTGCGAGAGGTGGTCATGGCGTCATCCGGCTGCGCTCGCGCATACCGGCTCCGTTGGTTGACACGCGACGGCGCGGGGCCGAACGCAGGCGTCGTTGAAGAATGTACTTGGCGGGAACTCTTGGAAGATCGGGACGTCAGGCCCGATCGATGCTGGCGATGACGGCCCTCAAAGGGCCACGCGGGCATCCGACATTGGCTTCGGACGCGAGGGCGCGATCTGCGAAAACATCGAAATCATGCAATCCTCCCCGGTCCGAGCGACGATGCGCTGCTTATAAATGCATCACGGGCGTTTGGCAATATACCAACACCCATGTCTTTAAGCGGACGGCGCTCCCGGTTTCATTGCAGCAGCGGCACGAACTGCTTCCTGAATTCCAGGCGCAGCAGCAACAGGCTCAAGCCGGCCTGCAGCGTGGTGGTCGCGATCGACAAATACCAGACGTGCTCGATGCGAAAACCGGGCGTGGCGGACAGCCAGATCAGCGGCAGCGAATAGGTGATCAGGCGCGCGCCGGAGCTTAACAGCACCGGCTTGGTGTTACCCAATCCCTGAAACATGCTTGAACACACAAAGATCAACCCCTGGGCGACAAGGTTCAAGGAGATCATGCGCAGGAACAGCGCGCCGATGGCGATCGTCTCGGGGTCCCTGGTGAAGGCGCCGAGCCACAATTCCGGCCGCCATTGCGCAAATAGCGTGAAAGCCACCATCACGGCCGTCCCCAACAGCACGACACGGTTGAAGGTTTCCTTCACCCGCTCGCTGTTTCCGGCGCCGAAATTCTGCCCGGCGATGGCGCCGGCCGCGAACGCAATGGAGATCGCCGGCATGTGAATGACGCCGAGCAGGCGCGAACCGATGCCGAAGCCGGCCTGCGCCGCAGCACCGAAATTCCTGAGCGCAAAATAGATGACGGCCATCGAGACGAACAGAATCGCGAACTCGCCGCCGGCCGGCAGCCCGATTTTCAAGATGCGCTTCCATTGCGCCGCCTGCGGACGCCACAGTTTGCGATCGATGGTGACGTAATGTTCCGAGCCGTGAAAATAGATCCCCATCATCACCACGCCGATCACAACCGCAATCGAACTTGCAAGGCCGGCGCCGGCAACGCCGAAAGCCCGGCCTGTGAGCCAGCCTGCGATCAGCACCGGCGCCAGAACGATATTGATGATCACCGTGACGGTCTGAACGATCATGGTTGGCCGCACGATGCCGGTGCCGCGCAAGGCGGAAGCCATCACCAGCATCGCGAACTGCAATGCCAGCGCCGGCATGAACCACAGCAGATAGGTGGTGCCGGCTTCGATCACCGCACCGTCAGCGGCAACCGAGCGCATATAGAAGCGCGCGAGCATTGATCCGGCCAACAGCGTCAAGATCCCGCAGGCCGCCGACAAACCGAGCGACTGGTTGAATACCAGATTGGCATCGGCCTGGTCCTTGCGCCCCACCGCATGCGAGATCAGCGCCACCGTGCCTACGCTCAGTACTTGCGTCAGCGCATTGATGAGAAAGCCGGCATTGCCGGCCGCGCCCACGCCTGCGATCGCCGCATCACCCAGGTCGGAGACGAAATACAAATCGATCAGCTGGCAGAGCATGATCATGATCAACCCTGCGAAGATCTGCGGCGCCATGGTCGAGATATGGCCCACGATCGAGCCTTGGGTGAGGTCTTTCATATCGGCTCATCCGGCCACGCCAAAGCGTGGACCGGCTCCGTTGGTTGGCGCGCGCGGGCACGAGACCGATTGCGGGCGTCGGTGAAAAATAGCGGTGACTGGAAACTTATGATGATCGGGACATCAGGCCCGATGGATGCTGACGGAGGTGGCCCTCAGAGGGCCCGAAGGACGTCCAGCATGAGCATCGGACGCCAGGGTGCGATCTGCGAATTAATTGAATTCATGCAAAATCCTCCCCGGTCCGAGCGACGACGCGCAGCTTGTAAACACATCACGGGATTTTTGCAAGTTGGCGGCTGTGCGAGTGACGCGGTTTTACAGCAGATGTGGTTTTACAGCAGATGTCTTGCAATCTCCTGAAACATGAACCGGTTACCAGCCGCCGAAAAATGATCGTCGCCCAAAATATAGAGATGTTCGTACCAGTCCTTGTCGGCTTCGGTCGCGGCGAAGAAGACCGGAAACAGGTCGATGAACGCCTTGCAGCGGCCCTGACAGAATTCGCGCCACAGCGACACCTGCCGGCTGTTGCGATCCCCCTGCGCAAGCTGTTGGGCCCAGGGATAAACCACGATCGTCAGCGGAATATTTCGCGCCGCCAGCAGATCGGACAGCGCCTGCATGTTCTGCAGAGATCTTGCGATACCACCCTCCACGCCCAGCGGCTTATTGTCTTTCGCGACGTCGAGACCCTGAATCGCCCAGCCGATGCGCGCGTGGTCGGTATTGAGCGACCTTCTGCGGTTGCCGCGCCAGGCCTGAACTGATCTCTTGATGTAAATGCGCACCCTGTTGGTGACCACGAAGCGATCGATGAAGAAATCCGGCTTCTTCGGCGGCGCAGCCTCCGGCTGCGCGGCGCCTTCCGACGCGTTGCAATAGGCCCGGTATTTCGGATTGTCGTCGATGCAGAAATACGAGGTTGCCTCGTCGGTTACGTCGGACGTGTCGGAAAACAAGACGACTTCGTCGAACTGCATCCCGCTTTCAAGAAGATACTTGATCTTCTTATAGTAGATACTCGGGGAGTAGGATGCGACGCCGGCGTTGAGAAACTCGATTTTTTCGCTGCGCTCCTGCCCTGCCCGATAGAGCTGGCCTGCGAACGAGTCTTCAAAACTCATCCCGATCCCCTCGGCGAAGGAATCGCCGATCAGGAGAATACGCCGCGAAGCCGATTTCAGCGGTACGTTTCGAACCGATGCGTCCTTGAACCCCAGGCTGTCCGTGGTTAATCGGTACCGCAGCTCGCCCCAGACGTCGTAGCCGTCGAAATTCGCCGCAAAGCCGTGATCATATATTTTGTTGGCGATCCGTGCCGGGCGCTGCTTTTCCTCGCCCCTGGTGAGGGTCGAATAAGCGAAATCAAACGCGAGAAACAGCGCCAGGCAATATACAAAGACGCCAGTGTTTACGAGGGCACGCTTCAACGTGAAATACGCAAACAGCCTACTCAACCGTGATCGGATAGCCGGATTATCAGACATTGCGGGGCAACTTACACAAGGGCGGATGCTTTTCCAGCTTTCCGAAACAAACTGCAAAGCCTAAAAGCCCCTGCAGCGAAAGAAATGCACGGTTTTCGACCGTGCATTTCTTGTATAGTGAAGCGCACGGATGATGGATGGCGGCCGAATCTGACATGAAGCAGTCTACCCACGAGGTTTTCTCCCGCGACGAAGAGATTGTGGCCGGTTCCGATCGCTCGTTCGGGCTGGTGATGGCGGCCGCGCTGGCGGCCGTGACCTTGCTGAATGGCTGGCATGCCGGCAGATTGTGGCCGTGGACGGGCGGAATGGCCGCGCTGTTGCTGGCGGCGGCACTGCTTCGCCCCTCGGTCCTCCATCCGCCCAATTTGCTATGGCTGAAGTTCGGACTGCTGCTTCACAGAGTGGTCAACCCTGTCGTGATGGCGCTGCTGTTCTATGGCACGGTTTGGCCTACCGGCCTCGTCATGCGCATGATGGGGAAGGACCTGTTGCGGCTCAAACGAGAGCCGGACGCGGACAGCTACTGGATCGTGCGACAGCCTCGCGGACCATCGCCCGAGACCATGAAAGACCAGTTCTAGGCATGATCGGGAAAAGTGGAAACCGGCTTTCCGGAACATCATGCTCAAACAAAACAGACGAGATCACGATCCGATTCATCGGATCATGATCCAGAGGACAACATATGGATTTGGTGGCTGAGCTCTGGCGGTTTATGCGTGTCCGGAAGAAATTCTGGCTGTTGCCTGTACTGCTGATGATGGTGGTATTTGGCGGGTTGGTGGTGCTGACCAAGGGCTCCGTGATCGCACCTTTCATTTACACGCTGTTCTAGACGGCACGATGCGAATTCTCGGCATATCTGCATTCTACCACGACAGCGCCGCGGCGCTGATCGATGATGGCCGTATCGTCGCAGCCGCGCAGGAGGAGCGTTTTACCCGGCGCAAGCATGATGCCTCGTTCCCGCACAACGCGATCGCCTATTGTCTCGAAGAAGCGGGAATCGCGGCCGACCGGCTCGATCACGTCGTGTTCTACGACAAGCCGTTTCTCAAATTCGAGCGGTTGCTCGAGACCTATATCGCGCTGGCGCCGCGCGGGTTTCGCTCCTTCAAGATGTCAATTCCGCTTTGGCTGCGGGAAAAATTGTTTCAGAAGAACCTGCTGACCGGAGAGCTCGGGAAATTCTCCGCGGATTTCGACAAGAGCCGGCTGTTGTTTTGCGAGCATCATCTGAGCCACGCGGCGTCGGCGTTTTATCCCTCGCCGTTCGACAGCGCGGCGGTGCTGACCATGGACGGGGTCGGCGAATGGGCGACCACCTCCGCGGCCATGGGCGACGGCCATCGCCTCGAAATATTCCAGGAAATCCACTTTCCGCATTCGCTCGGGCTGCTCTATTCGGCGGCTACCTATTACACCGGCTTCAAGGTCAACTCCGGCGAATACAAGGTCATGGGCCTCGCACCTTACGGCGAGCCGAAATACGCCAAGCTCATCCTCGACCACCTGATCGATCTGAAGCCGGACGGCTCGTTCCGGCTCGACATGTCGTATTTCGATTACTGCACCGGTTTCACCATGACCAACGATCGGCTTGCCAAATTGTTCGGTCAGCCGGTGCGAAGCCCGGATCAGTTACTGACGCCGTTTCACATGGATGTCGCGGCCTCGATCCAGGCGGTGCTGGATGAGGCCGTGCTGCGGCTGGCGCGCAGCCTCGCCGAACAAACCGGTTCCCGAAATCTGTGCCTGGCCGGCGGGGTCGCGCTCAACTGCGTGGCCAATGGAAAGGTTTTGCGCGACGGCAGCTTCGACAACATCTGGATTCAGCCGGCCGCGGGCGACGCCGGCGGCGCCGTGGGCGCAGCACTGGCGGCCTACCACATCTTCAAGGACCAGCCGCGCAAGACCCATGACGCGGACGGAATGTCCGGCTCGTTTCTGGGCCCGGGCTTCACCCAGGCGGAGATCGAGCGACGATTGACGGCAGCGGGGGCAAGGTTCGCGGTGCTGAGCGAGGCCGCGATGATCGAGACGACGGCGCAGGCGCTTGCCGGGGAAAAGGCGGTCGGCTGGTTTCAGGGCCGCATGGAATTCGGTCCGCGCTCGCTCGGCGCGCGCTCGATCCTGGGGGATCCGCGTTCGCCGGCCATGCAGAAGAACCTCAATCTCAAGGTCAAGTACCGCGAAAGTTTTCGCCCCTTTGCGCCGGCGGTGTTGCGCGAAGACGTCTCCGAGTGGTTCGATCTTGCATCCGACAGCCCGTACATGCTGATTGTCGCCGACGTCAGAAAAGACAAGCATCGCGCCATGAGCGCCGCGGAGCAGGCGCTGTTCGGAATTGACAAGCTCAATGTCGCCCGTTCGCAAATCCCCGCCGTGACGCATGTCGATTATTCGGCCCGCATCCAGACCGTGCATCGCGATACCAATCCGCTGTTTCACGCCTTGCTTGGCCGGTTCAAGGCCGTGACCGGCTGCCCTGTTCTTGTCAACACCAGCTTCAACGTTCGCGGCGAACCGATCGTGTGTACGCCTGAAGATGCGTTTCGTTGCTTCATGGGCAACGAGCTTGACATGCTTGTCGTCGGCAACTGCGTGCTGCAGAAGGCCGAACAGGATCCCGGCCTCAAGAGCAATTACAGCCTGTCACTGGATGCGGATTGACGTGATCTCGGGAGCGGTACCGACATCTGCGCGAAGCCACGCCCCAGAGCCTTTTCCGCTTCAATGGAATCGAAGCGGAAAAGGCTCTAGATTCTTTGATTTGACGCGTTTTCTTGACGCGAACCGGTTTCCACTTCGCTTGAAAACGCTCTAATGCGCGGCCGACGAAGAAAGCAAGGCCGGCTTTTTCAACAGCATCACCAGCACGCTGAGGCCGAAATAGAACAGCGTCAGCATGAAAAAGGCGTCGCCATATCCCATCACCACCGCCTGGCGGTGCACGATCTGGGACAATTGCTTCATCGCCATCAGTGCCGCATCGCCCATGCCCTGCATGCGCTGGGTGAACATATTGAGGGTTTCGGTCGCGGTGGCGTTGCCCCAGGTCACCCGCTCCTGCAACCGGGCGATATGCAGGTCGGTGCGGTCGTTCAGCAC
>Ga0209736_1000642_pt1 | contig 11320 bp, 11 predicted proteins | sample BlaSpr_A8_Ref_M3_FD_187992 | JGI IMG/M metagenome (GOLD analysis project Ga0209736, IMG submission 187992) | Forest soil microbial communities from Thunder Bay, Ontario, Canada - Black Spruce, Ontario site 2_A8_Ref_M3 (SPAdes) (version 2) | ecosystem: Environmental > Terrestrial > Soil > Boreal... | reverse complement strand
CCGAGCGACACGTAGAGGCCGCCGACGATGACGGCAAAGACCATCTGCAGGGATACCGAGATGCCGCTCACCGTGTCCGGGGAGATGAACATCTGGTACTGGCAGTAGAGCGCGCCGGCGAGCGAGGTCATCAGCGCCGAGATCACCGTGATCTTGAGCTTTTCGCGGGTGACGTTGACGCCGGCCGCGGCGGCGGCATCCTCATCCTCGGAGATGGCCTCCAGCGCATAGCGGTCCATGCTGCCGTCGACCCAGCGCCAAATCAAAAGGCCCGCCCCCCAGACCCCCAGCGCAATCAGATACCAGGTCACCTTGTCGTCGAATTGCAGCGCCCAGAGATGGCTGCCTGTGGTGCGATCGGGCGTGTAGCCCAGCGAACCGCCGGTATAGTCCCGCGTCGCGGTGATGACCTGCAGCACGATTCCGGACAGCGCCAGCGTGACCAGCACGAAATAGTGGCCGGTGATGCGAAAGCGAAAACACGGATACGCCACGATCACCGCCAGCACCACCGCAGCGCTCATCGCGATCGGAATGCCGAGCCACGGCGACACCCCGAGATGATTCCACAACAGCGCCGTCACATAAGCGCCGACGCCCATGAAGCCGCCATGGCCCAGCGAGACCAGGCCGAAGCGGCCCATCATCGACCACGACGTATAGGCAAACGACCAGATCAGGATCAAAATCAGAATGTGCAGATGGTAGGTATCGCGGTAGACGAAGGGCAGCGCGATCAGCGCCGCACCGGCAATCCAGGGCAGAAGCTGACGAAAGGTCACGAGCGCCTCGCGAACAACCCGGCGGGCCTGATGAACATCATGACGATGAAGAAGGCGAAGGCCAGCACGTAGCCCCATTCGAGATCGGAAAACAGCCCGCCGAGCGAGATGATCTCGGCGAATACAAACGCCGCCACAAAGCCGCCGACGAAATTACCGAGCCCGCCCAGCACGCAAATCAGGAAGGTGATCGGCCCGAACGACAGGCCGACGAAGGGATGGATGTCGTATTGCAGCACCAGCAGACAGGACGCGAGGCCGGCGAGCGCGCCGCCCAGCGCCGATGTAATGAGATAAATCCGCCGGGTGTCGACGCCCATCAGCGCCATGATCTGGCGATCCTGCGAGATGGCGCGGATCGCGGTGCCGACGAAGGTCCGCTTCATGAACAGATAGACCAGCACCATGCCGATCAGCGCCGCGGCGAAGGCCAGCAAACGCGCGTAACTGAAATGCATCTCGGCAAATTGCAGCACCGGCAGCCGGATGCCGACGTTGCGGAAGTCGATCCCGAACGCGACCGTTGCAAAACTTTGCAGCACGAACAGCACGCCGCCGGTGGCGAGCAACTGGTTGATCGGCGGCGCCGACAGCAAGGGCGCGATCACGAGCAGATGCAACAGCGCGCCGAGGCCCGCGACCAGCAGGATGGTGAGCGGTGCGGCGACGAAATACGACAGCCCAAAATACTGGACCAGATAATACATGCCGTACATGCCGATCATCACCAGTTCGGCGTAGCAAATCCAGGTCACGTCGATGACGCCGAAGATCAGGTTCAGCCCGAGCGCCAGCAGCGCCAGCACGCCGCCGAGCAGGATGCCGTTGACGACGGCCTCAAGCAGGTAGATGTCGAAAATATCCATCATGGTTTCAGCAGCTCCTGAAAATCCCTAGACCCCGAGATAGGCTTGCCGGATGGTATCGTTGGCCAGCATTTCGCTCGATTTCCCCGACGCGCGGATCGTGCCGGCCTCCAGCAGGTAGGCCCGATCGACCACCCGCAACACCTGTTGCACGTTCTGCTCGACAATCAGCACGGTGAGGCCCATGCTTCGAATCCGCCTGACCAGTTCGAACACCTGCTGAACCACGACCGGCGCCAGACCCGCCGAGGGTTCGTCGAGCAGCAGCAGCTTCGGATCGGACATCAGCGCCCGGCCGATGGCGCACATCTGCTGCTCGCCGCCGGACATGGTGCCGGCAAGCTGGCTGCGGCGCTCCTTCATGCGTGGAAACAGATCGAACACGAATGCCAACCGCTCGGCGTAGCGGGCCCGCGCCTCCGGCATGAAGGCGCCCATCTTGAGATTGTCTTCGACGCTGAGGCGAGGGAACAGCCGGCGGTTCTCCGGCACATGGGCAATGCCGAGGCTGACGATGCGATGTTCCGGCGTTTTCAGGACGTCGACGCCCTGCATCGAAATCGCGCCGGCGCGGGGCCGGATCAAGCCGGAGATCACCCGCATCAAGGTGGTCTTTCCGGCGCCGTTGGGACCGATGACGCCGACCGCCTCGCCCGCCCTGACCTCGAGACTGACGCCGAACAGCGCCTGGAAGCTGCCGTAGCCCGCATCGACCGATTTCATCTCAAGCATGCGCCGGCCCCGTCTGACGACGCACCGCGGCGGCAGCGGCTTGCGTCGCATCGGCATCGGTGCCGAGATAGACCTCGATCACCCGCGGATCGCTCGACACCTCGCTCGGCAGGCCTTCGGAAATCTTCTCGCCGTGATCCAGCACCATCACCCGGTCCACCACGCGCATCAGCACGCCCATGATGTGCTCGACCCAGATGATGGTGATGCCAAGCTCGTCGCGAATCTTGCGCAGCATGTCGGCGGCCTGGTCCATCTCGGTGTCATCGAGCCCGCCGAGGCTTTCGTCGGCCAACAGCAGCTTCGGCCCGGTCGCGAGCGCCTTGGCCAGTTCCAGCTTCTTCAGGCCGGCAGCACCCAGCCCGTCGACGCTCATGGTGCGGTCCGCCGGCAGCCCGACCATGGCGAGCGCCCGTTCTGCGGCCTCCGCGGCCTCGGAGCGGCTGTTGCGGCCCTGCCCGAAATAGCCTGCCAGCGCCACATTCTCGAACATCGTCAGGCGGTGGAACGGCCGCGGGATCTGGAAGGTGCGGCCGATGCCGCGATTGATGATCCGGTGCGGCGCCAGACCGGAGATTTCGGCGCCTGCGAACTTGATCGAACCCGCCGACGCCGGCAACGTGCCGGAGAGCATGTTGAAGATCGTGCTCTTGCCCGAGCCGTTCGGACCGATCAGGCCGAGAATCTCGCCCTGGTCCACCTTGAACGAGACCTTGTTGACGGCCGTGAAGCCGCCAAACCGCTTGACCAAGCCCTCGACTACCAGCACGACGGTCCCCTTCGATGGTCAGGACCCGCTTATTTGTAGCTGAAGGTGGTGCCGGCGGGCAGCGGCAGCACGGTCTCACGCTGCATCTGGCTCTTCGGCCACACCACATACGACTTGTCATCGATGTACTGCAGCACCACCGGAAACGAGCGTTCGTTCTGTCCGGCGAACTGGTCGCCTTCACGATAAAATTTGACGCCATAGCCGAGCATGGTGCCGCCTTCGGGGATGTCGGTATCGAGTGCGGCCTTGCGCAAAGCGTCCGGATCGACACCGCCGTATTTCTTGATGGCGCGCGGCAGCACGTCGTCGAGGAAGACATAGGCGTTGGAGGCGCCAATGCCGACATGGGCGGAACGAATGGCGACACCCGGCTTCAGTTTGTCGAACTCCTCGCCCACCATCTTGATGACCGGCGGCAGCTTGGGGTCCATGGTTTTCTGGTTGGCGAGCCAGATCGAGATCGGATCAGTGTTGAAGAGATAATTGGCATCGCCGCCGAGGCCTTCCTTGAGCTTCTCGTAGACGCCGTAGCCCGCGCCATGGCCGACGATGGCACCGAACTTCAGGCCCTGCTCGCGCGCCTGCCGGAACAGCAGCGTGATGTCAGGATTGTAGCCGGTGTGGAAGATCACATCGGGCCGGGCCCGCTTCAGTTTGGTCACAAGCGCCGATAGATCGGGCGCGGTCGCCGAATAACCCTCCTTCAGCACGACGTTGAAGCCGGCCTTCTTGGCGCCCGCCTCATTACCCTTGGCGACGTCGACGCCGTAGGCGCCGTCCTCATGGATGATAGCGACGCGCAGATCCTTCGGCTCCTTGCCGAACTTGGATAGCGAGTTCTGGGCGATGAAGTCCGTCGTCATCATGCCGTACTGATCGCCGGCCGCCTGCGGACGGAAGACATATTTGTAATTCTTGCCGTCGAACACGCCGGAGGAAATGCAGGTGGTGATCCACATGAATTTTTTCATCTGCTCGACACGGGCGGCCACCGGCACGCATTGCGCCGACGAGAAGAAGCCCATCAGCATGTCGACTTTTTCCTGCTCCAGCAGGCGCACCGCTTCGTTGATCGCGACATCGGGCTTGCTCTGGGCGTCGGCGTAGACGGCCTCGACCTTGTAGCCCTCGACGCCGATCTTGGCGTAGTGGTCGAGCATGATCTTGACGCCGGTGTATTGCAGCTCCGAACCGCCGCCGGCGAGCGGGCCGGTCAGGTCGAAAACGACGCCGATCTTGATTTTCTTTTCCTGGGCATTGGCGGAAACTGCCGCGCCCAGCACCACTCCCGCGGCAATCAGCCCAACGAGCACGCGGGCAGCCTTACGCACCGGCATTAAAACCTCCCTGGAAAATTGTGCATAGCGTTTCTTGATTTTGTTGACGCCATCACACGGTGAGGGCCGTTCGATGTCAAGCGCCTTGCGCCCTTTGATCCGTCGGCAGATCGTCGAACCGGCCCGAAGTGCCTGGTCATTGCGCATTCAACGGACCCATGGTTCGAGACGCGCGGCTTGGCCGCGCTCCTCACCATGAGGGGCGAGAGATTCAGCTGTGAAACTTCAGCCCATCGACGATCTTGTCGATCACCTTGCGCTCGGCGCGCATGGCCAGGCCCACCAGATTGAGCTCGGCGCGGATCACCGTCCGCACCACCTCCCGGTTGGCCGCATCATGCGTGGTCTTGAACATATCCTCGGTATAGACCGCAGGCATCACGTTTCGCGCCAGTGCCCGTTCCAGCGCGCGGGTCAGCGCCGGCCGGTCGGCGCCGTAGATCAGGATCGGCTGACCGATCAGCGCCAGATATGGAGTGCCTGAGCCGTCGGCGTAGGGCTCGCCGATGCATTGCGGAAACGCCGCCGCGATGCCGCCGGCCAGGAAGGAGGCGACGTTGAGTTTTTGCCAGGCTTCAAGGTCGGTCCGGATCACGACCGCGATCTTGGTGTCGAATTGCATGGTTGTTTGTCCGCTGTCATTCCGGGGCGCGTCCAATGGATCCGCGCAAAGCGCGACCGATGGACGCGAACCCGGAATCTCGAGATTCCGGGTTCGATGCTTCGCATCGCCCCGGAATGACTGTCAAGAAAATCAGCCCTTGGCGTCGCAGGCCCAGGCGCGAATGACGCATTCCTTGCCGCCATATTCATAGCATTTGCGCGTCGCCTCGTTGAGCGAACTGGAAATGTGCGGCTTCACCGCATAACCATGGGCGCCGCAGGGATTGGCCATGTCGACCGACAGCGCCGCGCAGGCGCGCTTCATGGTCACCGCGGTGCAGTCGCCCTTGCACTGCTTGAGCGCCGCGGCGCGCGCCGCGTTCTCGCCGGCATAGTCATAGGCCTGGCCATAGGCGCCGCATCGGCCGATCGCGAAGGCGCCCGCGGCCCAGGCTTCCGTCACGAATCGGGTGCCGGCGATGGCCAAGGTCAGTGCGAACAGAAACAGCGCGCGGCGTTGCGCGGCGGCAGTCGAAACAATCAAGATCCCCTCCCCCGAGGCCAGTCCGGCGCAAATTTACGGGAGAGGACGTTTCAACTTGGTGAACGAGAGGTTGAAAATAGCTCTTGGCGAAATGGCATGGAGCCATCAGCGCCGCCGCGCCGCCTCGAGCGCCTGCGGCGTATCGATGTCCAGAAAAGCGCCATGTCCTTCGACCGGGACTTCCGCCACCGCCTCGCTGTGTCGGGCGATCAGATGACGGGCGCCGATGTCGCCGTCGAGCGTCATCAATTCGTTGAAGAAGCGCCGCGACCACAATACCGGATTGCCGCGCCTTTTATCGCTGACGGGCACCGCGATCAGATTGCCACGGTCCGGCGCAAAGGCTTCGATCAGCCGGTCGATCAATTGCGCCGAGATCAGCGGCATATCGCCCAGACAGATCACCGCGGCGTCGGCATTGTCTGATACCGCGGCGATGCCGGCCTTGACCGAGCTTGCAAGACCTTCGGCGAAATCCGGATTGTGCGCGAACTTTACCTTGAGGCCTTGCAACGCCTGCTCGACTTGTTCGGCCTGGTGCCCGGTCACCACGATCACATTCGACGCCTTCGAGGCCAGCGCCTGCTCGGTCACGATCCGGACCAGCGTCTTGCCGCCGAGTTCAGCCAACAGCTTGTTGGGCCCGCCCATCCGGGTCGAGCGGCCGGCGGCGAGAATGATCGCGGCCACATTGCGGTTGCCGTCGGTGCCAAGTTTTTCGCGCGGCTGCGGCCGCGTCACGATTTCCATCAACAGCCCGCCGACGCCCATGCCGGTCAGCTCCGCCCGCGTCACCTTCAGCCCGGCCAGCAGCCGCATCAGCACCCAGTCAAAACCGTTCTCGACCGGCGAGCGTGCGCAGCCGGGCGCGCCCAGCACCGGCACGCCGCCGGCACTGCCGATCAGCAGCAGATTGCCGGGATCGACCGGCATGCCGAAATGCTCGATGGCGCCGCCGATGTCGGTGATGGCCGCCGGAATCACGTCGCGGCGGTCGGCGATCGCCGACGCACCGAACACGATCACCAGTTCGGCGCCGAGCCCGAGCAATTCCTTGATCGCGGCGGCCAGCGCCGCCTCGTCATGCGGCACGCGGCGCTCGGCGATGATCTCGGCACCGGCCGGCGCCAGCCGCTCCGCCGTGACCCGCAGGGTTTTCTCCACCACCTTCGGCGCCAGCCCCGGCAGCAAGGTCGAGACGATGCCGACCCGCTTGATGACATAGGGCGCGATCCGCAACGCGCCTCCGGCGGCCGCCTCGACCGCGGCGTCGCGCAGTTTGGCTTCGACCCCGAACGGTATGAGTTTGACGGTGGCGACCATCTCGCCTTCAACCACCGGCTTGTAGGCGGCCAGCGTTGCAAAGGTGATGGCTTCGTCGACGCCGTTGATGCGGTCGACCGCGGCGCGATCGACCACCAGCACGCCGGCCTTGGCCGCAAACAGGTTGGAACGGCCGGTGAAGGCGCGCTCGACATGGATGCCGTCGCCGGCGACCGCCTGCGCGATGCTGGCGGCGGCGACATCCTCGGAGACGTCGCCGTCTTCGAGCCGCACCACCACGATTTCCTTGACCCCGGCACGGGTCAGCGCCTCGACCTCGGCGTGACCGATGGTGGTGCCCTTCTTGAGCACCAAGGGTCCCTGGCGCAAGGTGTGGACGGTGACGCCGCCGATCGCCTCGACCGGGCTGGCCGGACCGAACTTCATGCCGCGGCCTCTTTGGCCTCTTTCGGCAGCCGCAGTTGCGCAGTGATCTCGGCCATGATGGCGACCGCGATCTCGGACGGCGAGACCGCGCCGATCGGCAGCCCGATCGGGGCGTGGATGCGCGCGATGTCGCTATCCCCAGCGCCTTGCGCCCTGAGGCGTTCGCCGCGCTTGGCGTGGGTTTTTCGCGAGCCCAGCGCGCCGATATAGAAGCAGTCGCGCTGGAAGGCGTGCAGCAGCGCCGGGTCGTCGATTTTCGGATCATGCGTCAGCGCCACAAACGCAGTATAGTGATCGACATTGAGCGGAGGCAGCGCCACGTCGGGCCATTCGGCGATCAGCGGCACATCCGGAAACCGCTCCGGGCTGGCAAACGCGGTGCGCGGATCCACCACCGTCACGTCGTAGTCCAGCGAGCGCGCCAGCGGCGCCAGCGCCTGGCTGATATGAACCGCGCCGACGATCACGAGTTTTGCGGTTGGCGCATAAACATTGAGGAACAGCTTTTTGCCGCCGGCCTCGATCATGCCGCTCTTGCCCATGCGCAACTGTTTTGTCAGTTCGGCGCGTAGCGGATCGGCGCCGAGGTCGGCGGCCTTGACCAGCCGCTGCTCGCCATCGGTGGTGTCCGTGACCAGAATAACCGGCCGCCGCGCGGCGCGCTCGGCATTGAGTTCCGCGAGCATTTGAAGCTTCATCGCTAGCCGACCTTCTCGACGAACACCCGGATGGTGCCACCGCAGGACAGTCCGACATTCCACGCGGTCTCGTCGGCGACGCCGAATTCGAGCATTTTGGGCTGGCCGCTGGCGATCACGTCGAGCGCTTCGGTGACCACCGCACCCTCGACACAGCCGCCGGAGACCGAGCCCAGGAAGGTGCCGTCATCATTGATCACGAGGCTGGAGCCGGCCGGCCGTGGCGCCGAACCCCAGGTTTCGACCACGGTGGCGAGGGCGACGCCGTGACCGGCCTTCTGCCAGTCCTCGGCCGCTTTGAGAATGTCTTCGTCGCGATTGAGCATGGAAAACCTCTTTCAAGCTGCTGAACGAATCAGGCTGCGGTGATGCGGCGGAGACGCCGAGGAAAGCGCCGCGATCAGCCCCTCGATTGAACTCAAATTATGTACCGGGCGGAATTCGTCAACGTGCGGCAACATCATTTTGATGCCCTGGGCCTTGGCCTCGAAGCCGCCATAGCGCAACAGCGGATTGAGCCAGATCAGGCGTCGGCATGACCTGTGCAGCCGGTCCATCTCGAACGCCAGTTTGGCATCGGCCTCGCGCTCCAGCCCGTCGGAGATCAATAGCACGATGGCGCCCTGCCCCAGCACCCGCCGGCCCCACAATTTGTTGAAAGAGTGCAGCGAGGTGGCGATGCGGGTGCCGCCGGCCCAGTCCTCCACCCTCAACGAACAACTCGCCAGCGCCTCATCCGGATCCCGCGCCCGCAGTGCCCGGGTCACATTGGTGAGACGGGTGCCGAACAGGAACACCGAAACCCGCTTGCGCGCATCGGTGATGGCATGCAGGAAATGCAGGAACAGCCGGGTATATTCGCTCATCGAACCGGAGATATCGAGCAGCGCCACGATCGGCGTCGGCTTGTCGATGCGCCCCAAACGATGGATATCGATGATGTCGCCGCCGGTGCGCAAGGAGCCGCGCAGCGTGCGCCGCATGTCGAGCCGCAAACCCCGCGCGTCCGGCTGATAACGCCTTGTGCGTAATTCGGCCTGCGGCAGTTTCATCTCGGCAATCGCACGCGTGACCTGAGCGATCTCGGCAGCACTCATCTGCGCAAAATCCTTTTTCTGCAGCACTTCCTTGTCGGACACCGAGAGCCTGAGCTCCTGCTCCTGGGCCTGCGGGGTCTCCGTCATGTGCGCCTGCGACAGCGCCTCCTGGACCCGGCGCGAGGCCGGCGGCGGCTTCTTCCTGGCGTGATCCGGCAGCGGTACCGAATCCAGCATGTGCTTCCAGTCCTCGGCGGCGCGGAAGAACAGGTCGAACGCCTGCGCGAAAATCAGCATATGCTCGTGGCGCTTGACAAAGATGGCTTCCAGCGTGGTGAAGACGTCGGCGCGGTTGCCGATCTCGATCACCTGCAGCGCGTTCATGGCATCGATAACGGCGCCGGGCCCGACCGGAAGCCCGGCCGCGCGCAACGCGCGGGCAAAGCCGATGACGTTGTCGGCGATTTGGCCGGTCGGGGGCGAAAGATGATCGATGGCCATCGGACCTACCGTCATTCCGGGGCGCGCGCAGCGCGAACCCGGAATCCAGAGATTGTAGCGCGAGATACCGGGTTCGCCGCTGCGCGACGCCCCGGAATGACGACTAGTCGTTCGTCGCTTCCTTCAAAACCTTCTGCAGGGTGTCGCCCTGCATCCGCGCGATGTCGTCCTGGTATTTCAGCAGCGCACCGAGGGTGTCGCCGACCACCTGAGGAGTCAGCGAACGGGCGTCGAGTTCGGTCAGCGCGGTGGCCCAGTCGATGGTCTCGGCAACGCCCGGCGATTTATAGAAATCCTGCTGGCGCAGCGCCTGCACGAAGCCGACCACCTGCTGCGATAGTTTTGCCGAGATCCCCGGTACGCGCGATTTGACGATCGCGAGTTCGCGCTCGGCAGAGGGATAATCCACCCAGTGATAGAGGCACCGGCGTTTCAGGGCGTCGTGGATTTCGCGGGTGCGGTTCGAGGTAACGATGACGATCGGCGGCTGCGGCGCTTTCACGGTGCCGAGTTCGGGAATCGTGACCTGGAAGTCCGAGAGGATTTCCAGCAGATAGGCCTCGAACGCCTCGTCGGCGCGGTCGAGTTCATCGATCAACAGCACCGGGCTGCCGGCCACATCCGGCTCCAGCGCCTGCAACAGCGGCCGCTTGATCAGATAGCGCTCGGCGAAGATGTCCGACGACAACTGCGCGCGGTCGGTGTCGCCGGCGGCTTCAGCCAGCCGGATCGCGATCATTTGCGCCGCACTGTTCCACTCATAGACCGCGGAGGCGACGTCGAGGCCTTCATAGCATTGCAGCCGGATCAGCTTTCGCCCCAGGGCTGCCGACAGCACTTTTGCGATTTCGGTCTTGCCGACGCCGGCCTCGCCTTCCAGGAACAGCGGCCGCCCCATGCGCAGCGACAGATAGGTCACGGTGGCGAGCGAGCGCTCCGCGAGATAGCCGCGCGAGGTCAGGAGATCGAGCATCGCATCGACGGAATTGGGTAACGCCGATGCGGTCATGGGAAAGCCAGTCTTGACGCGTTAGGCAATGGCACTCTCAGGTTTTGCCGTCGCAGCTTCGACGGCGCGGCGCGCCAATACCGCGATCAGATGCGCGCGATATTCCGCACTGCCATGCAGGTCGCCGTTCAGCCCTTCCGCCGGCACCGTCAAGCCGTCGAGCACTTTCGGCGAGAAACGCTTCTTCAACGCTTCCTCGAACGAAGTGACACGGAACACGCCTTCGGAACCTGCACCGGTGACAGCGACGCGCACGTCCGCAGGACGCTTGGCGACGAACACCCCGACCAGCGCGTAGCGCGAGGCCTGGTTGCGGAATTTGATATAGGCGGCCTTCTTCGGCACCGGGAACATCACCTTGGTGATGATCTCGTCGCTCTCGAGCGAGGTCGTGAACAACCCTTGAAAGAATTCTTCGGGTTTGAGGCGGCGCTTGTTGGTGACGATGGTGGCGCCGAGCGCCAGGCAGGCGGCGGGATAATCGGCGGTCGGATCGTTGTTGGCGAGCGAGCCGCCGATGGTGCCCTTGTGGCGCACCGCGGGATCGCCGATCAGGCTGGCGAGTTCGGCCAGCGCCGGGATCGCCTCGCCGACGATGGCGGAAGAGGCGACATCGGCGTGTTTGGCGGTGGCGCCGATCACCAATGAGCGGCCCTTCATCTCGATGCCGTCGAGCCCCTCGATGTGAGAGAGGTCGATCAGATGCGGCGGGCTCGCCAGCCGCTGCTT
>Ga0209736_1000641_pt1 | contig 11326 bp, 8 predicted proteins | sample BlaSpr_A8_Ref_M3_FD_187992 | JGI IMG/M metagenome (GOLD analysis project Ga0209736, IMG submission 187992) | Forest soil microbial communities from Thunder Bay, Ontario, Canada - Black Spruce, Ontario site 2_A8_Ref_M3 (SPAdes) (version 2) | ecosystem: Environmental > Terrestrial > Soil > Boreal... | reverse complement strand
TGGACGGTTCGCTTCCCGTACTCTGGCTGCGCATGGCACAAACAATATGCAAGAAATCAGTGACTCAGGAGACTAGCATCTGGGCGGCGCCCGCGAATCCAGTCCGGGATCTTTACACCGAAAGAATGCGGCCGAAGAACGACCGATAGCGCTGCAGTGCCAGCCGGAGGTCCTCGGTCGACACATTATCGCCACGATCCCATTGGCCCTCGAGTCTCGCTCTTTCCGCTGCGAACATTTCGGCAAGCCGCTTCATCGCCACTGCCACGAGACTATCTGCCTGCTCCACGACCTGGCGGGGCTCGTCCACAAAACTAGCTTGGATCGCATCCCACCTGGCGCGAAAATCTTTTGCTTCTTCAGCTGAAAAGAGCGGCACCACCTGCTTGTCCAGAGCCACCGCAGTTCCCGCCCCGGCGGATGAACCGCCGCCAACACTAAAGCTTGGACCAGGCAGAGTCGCCGTCGTTAGACCCACGTCCGTATCTTCCTCTTTTAGCTTTTTTGCTTCTTCCACCGAATTGCCTCCTCTTTGTGTCTAGCAGTCCTCACGACATACCACGCCCTTTCGCTTCTTGGACCGAAGTCTACGATCCAGCTACAGCCGCGCGAGCCATCTCGGGCTCACCGACGAGCTCATCAAAAAGCTTCCGGTAATGAATCATTGCCTGCCGCAAGTCTTCGGTAGTGGCTTGACCACTCGCATGGCGCATCGCGATTTCATGCGCGGCCCGGTAATTTTCCACAACCAATGGATGGTCAACGGAGATATCCGCTGAGCGCTGTTCAAACTCACTCACGGAATAACCGCGTGTGGACATCACGTCGCCGAGCAGTTGGTCTGCCTGGGTAACCGAATTTTTCGGGTCGTCAACGAAGTCTGACTGAACCTTGTGCCAAGAAGCGATGTAGCGCTCCCGGTCGCTGGCCACGAGCGGCCGGATGGCAAATCCCTCGACGCGTTTTTCTCGTTGTTCGAGCCCGGCTTCCGCCTTCCGCCGGCCGCCGCTTTCTTCGACCGCGCGTGCATATTCAGGTCCGAATCGAGTGCGCAGTCTTTCTGTCTTGTGCTTATTGAGAAACATCGCCGCAGCGATGCCCACAATCCCAATGAGAACCACCCCGATGATAATGACCAATGTCAATGTGCTCACAGCAAGCTCCCCCATTTCTTTGCCAGATCCGGCAGCTGAGTCGAAATCGTCACGTTGCACAGACTCCGCGAAGAGATGTTGCGGCAACGAACACACAACACCTCATCGCAGATTCCGAGTCTGGTCGCCGCCTCTTATACGCTGACCCTTCTCCCGGACACGAAATGCATAATCAGGAGGATGATGCCAACAACCAGCAATACGTGGAATAAACCGGTGGATACGTGAAATGCGAAAAGCCCAAGCAACCAAGCAATAATCAAAACTGCTGCGATGAGTCCCAACATGATTTCTTCTCCTTATTTCCGCGCGCGAAACTGAGCCCTCTCTATATTCGCGCACAGCGCCCAAGCCCAAGTTCGGTAGGGTTCCTTGCATACCTAACTTGCGCGTCTCAAAAAGAAATGTCTGTCCACTTAGAGACACCGTACGTGCGGCCACTTCTTTTGATAGCGCGCCTGGCGGGCCTGATCCAGATTCCCCGATCGAACACGCTCACGCACAGGAGCTACACGGACGGCTGCCAATTAATAGAACAATTTAGGGGACCAATTCTCGCGTCCTTCCGGCAAAAGGTCGAAGAGATTCCAGACCGGGGAAAAGAGGTCTATGCCCCGGTGGTTGGGGTTGCCGTTTGGCCCGGGGTGAAGCGAGGCTTCGGTGGTATAAAAATGATGGATTTTGCCGTCAGGTTCGCGGCTGAACACGCTGACGCCCGGATGTTGTTCTCCGTCACGTTCGACGTGGAAATCCGCGTTGAAACTAGACTGGCCGCTCGACAGCAACCGGATTTTTTTCCATCCCCGCTGCCGGGCCCACTCCCGGAGTTTTCCGATCTCGACCTTGGCCACCAATACGAAATTTGCTTTTTGGCTGACATGCGGAGCGATCGCATTGTATCCATCGGCCCACATCGTGCACATCGGACAGGCGGACATATCCGTCGCCCCCCACATCATGTGATCTACGATGAGCCGATTCTTGCCTGGGGCAAATAAATCAGACAGGCGGACATCCTTGAACTGGCCGGGAGCTTCGTCAAGGATATCAGCAGGACCTTCCCGAAAAACGTAGTCGGTTGCCACCGCGGGTCCCATGGGGAGTCGTCTTCGAAGAGCCGCAACATTTTCTCGTTGATCTTTCAGGGCAATCTCCGCCTCAAGCAGTTGATTCCGCAACTTGCGATACTCGCTTTGCAATCTCGCAGCTGTTGTCGTCATAAAGTTCCTCACGCAAACTTATTCATTTGGAATTCGCACCACGCTCTCCTACGGTAGCAGTGAGATTGGGTCGGGACTGTGCCGTTTAAAACACCAAGGGCACCTCGCATGATTAGCATTTGATCTTTCCGTATCGCAAAGGATTGGCAGAAGCAAGATCTGAAGACTATCCATGCACGCGGATGCAGATTAGATTCGCAGGCCCCACAGGTTTATGACGGATTGTTCTAAGAGAGGATTATCGGTCATTGCGCGAAGCACTATTCGTACCTCAACGCGATGATGGGATCGACGCGCGTGGCGCGGCGCGCGGGGATATAGCACGCGGCGAGCGCCACAAGCGTCAACAGAATCGCGACGCTAACAATTGTCACTGGATCGCCCGGCTGCACGTTGTAAAGCATGCTGGCGAGATAGCGGTTGACTCCGAGGGCCACGCCGATGCCCAACGCGGCTCCGACAATCGCCAGCACAATTCCCTGCCGTAAGACCAGCTTCAGGACGCTTCCCGGGTGCGCACCAAGGGCCATGCGAATTCCGATTTCGCGTGTGCGCCGCGAAACTTCATAGGAAAGCAGTCCGTACAATCCCACGCACGCCAGCACCAGCGCCAGCAACGCAAAGAAGCCGGATAGCCGTGCCACCAGCCGCTCCTGAAACAGCAGCCGATCGATCTGCTGGGATTCTGTTTTCACGTCGAAGAGCGGCAGATTCGTATTTACTTGCGCCACCACTTCGCGTATTGCGGGAAGAAGGGCCTGCGGATCGGCCGCTGTGCGCAGCTCGAAGGACGCTCCCCCCATGTGCTGCGGCGTGTACATCATGGCGTGGATTTCTCGCCGCAGGTCGCTGTATTTCGCATCGCGCACGACGCCTGTGATTTCGTAGCCAGGGCTCGCCGGGCCGTTTGCGTCTCCTGCCGATTCGCCAAAGTGCTTCCCGAGCGGATATTCCTTGCCAAGATATTTTTCGACGAACGCCTGATTCACAATCACAGGAGTCGGCGCAGAAGTTGGAGTCGCCCCGTCGTTCGAAGCGGACAGCTTGAAATCGGAGGCGTTAAATTCGCGGCCGGCGAGAAATGGAATGTGCAGCGTCTCGAAAAAGTTTGGCCCGACGCCAAGCGCGTCGGCCTCGGATTCCTGATCTTGCGGCGCGCCGGGCCAGTGGAAGCTGGTGATCATCAGACTGCTACTCAATAGCGGCATCATCGAGTAACTCACGGACTGCACGCCGGCGGTTTCAGAAAGGCGCCCCTGCAAGTCGCGGTAGAAGCTGTCCACCTGCGGAACTTTGTAACCGACCAGCGTCGGATCGATTCCGAAAATCAAGATGTTGTGCGAATCGAATCCAACGTCTACGCTGCGCAGGTTCGCGAGCGTGCGCACTAGCAGCCCGGCGCCCACGAGCACAACGATCGCGAGCGCGACTTGCGCCAGCACGAGCGCATTGCCGATGCTGAACCATCTTCTGCCGGAACGTCCCGAACTCGCGGAGCTTCCCTCGCCTTCCTTGAGCGCCGGCGTCAAATCCACGCGCGCACTGCGAAAAGTCGGTGCGATGCCAAAAAGAATGCCGGTGAGCAGCGAAATCGCAACGGTGAATCCGAGGACGCGCAGATCGACGCCCGTCGCGAATCCCAGAGGGCGCGGCTGATTGCTCGACACAAACGAAATAATTGAGTGCGCTCCCCAGTAGGCAAACAGAATCCCCAGCGCGCCGCCGAGCACCGAGAGCATTACGCTTTCCGTCAAGAGCTGGCGTACAACCCGTGCGCGGCCCGCGCCCAGCGCCAGCCGCACCGCCATTTCCTTTTGCCGCGCGGCGGCACGAGCGAGCATCAGGCCCGCGACGTTCGCGCAGGCGATGAGCAGAATGATTCCGACGGCGAGCATCAGGACGTAGAGAGGATTGGAGTAGCGGGTGCGACTGCCGGTCAATCCGCTCTGCACGGGGACAAGGGTAATTTCTGGATTATCAGCAGCCGTGGATAACGTTTTCGGCCCGCGTGCCATCTCGGATGGGTGTGGGCTTCCTGCCGGCTTTGCTCCTTGCGGCGCAAGCATCATAACGGGCTTATTACCCGCGGATTGCGGCATCGGGCCGCCAGGCGTTTCGCGAGAAGTCTGGACCGGGCCGTTTCCCGGGGCCGGTTGCGGTGGCGTTGGCAGGCTTGTTGGAGATTTACTTCTTACGGGTGCTGGCGTTCCGCCGATAACCATTTCGTGCCGAATCTGCGCGCCGTCACCCGCCGGTGGTCGCGGCGCAGGCGCTCCCGCCATCTGACCAGGATGAAATAACGGTACGGACCCATTCAGCATCTCGTTGCGGAAGAGGCCGCTTACAACCGCTTGCGTCTGCGCGAGTGGCGTTCCCGGTTTGAGCCGGCCAATGATCGTCAGCCACCAGAACGCCACATCGGCTTGGCGATCGTTCCAGCGGAAGGGGCCGCTGGGGCTGATGCGTTGACCGTCGGAGAGCGGCAGCCAAACGTCGTAATCGCTGCCTGGAGCAATTCCGGTGAATCGTTGTTCGGCTACGCCGATAATCGTGAATGGGACGTTGTTCAGTTCAATCGTACGGCCGGCCACGTCGCGAGAGCCGCCGAAGGCGCTCTGCCAGTAGCCATAGTTCAACACGGCGACAGGTCCGGCTGAGGGCGTGTCGTCGGCCGCGTCAAACAGCCGGCCTATAGCGGATTTGAGACCCATCGTTCGGAAGAAGTCACCGGAAACGAGCTGGCCGTTGATAACGGTCGCAGGGCCGTTCCCTGTCAAATTCAACCTGCCGGAGTTGGCAAACGCAGCCGTTCCTGAAAAAACATTTGCTTGTGCAATTTCGCGAAACATTGGCTCGGAGAACGAGCAGCCTGAGGGATTCTGAGCGCCGTGGCCCATGTCGTTTGCGCAATCGCCCGCGGACATGTAGCCGTGCGTATTGGGCTCATTGCGCGCGCCCCACTTAAGCAAGACCAACTGAGAAGGATTCTCGACCGGGAGGGACCGCAGCATTACGGCGTCGATCAAGCTGAAAATAGCTGTGTTTGCGCCAATGCCTAATGCCAGCGTGAGGATGGCCACTGTCGCAAAGCCGGGAGATTTACGGAGCATGCGGAGCCCGAAGCGAATATCCTGCAGCAGCTGCCCCAGCCAAACGAAACTCCACACCTCGCGCGTGTCTTCTTTCACGCGCGTCACGTTGCCGAATTTGCGCATAGCCGCATAGCGGGCATTTGCCGGCGACATGCCGCGGTCGATGTTGTCTTGCGTCTCCTGAGCGATGTGGTCGCGAATGTCCTGGTCGAGCTCTTCGAGCATTCGCTTGCGCCGGCTCATAATTCGCCCTCCTGCTTCTTCGGCCGCAGAATCCGCGCGATCGCTCCCACCAGTTTGTCCCACTTGCGGGTCTCAACTACCAGTTGCCGCCGGCCTTTCGGAGTGAGGCGGTAGAACTTGGCCCGGCGATTGTTCTCCGAGGTTCCTTCTTCCACTGAAATCCATCCCCGTTTGATAAGACGGTGCAGCGCCGGATAGAGTGAGCCTTGCTCGACTTGCAACACATCTTCGGAGTTGAATTCGATGGCTTTGGCGATGGCGTGGCCGTGGGCCGGTCCCAGCCACAGCGTGCGGAGAATCAGCAAGTCCAGCGTCCCCTGCAGCAACTCGATGCGCCTGTCTTCTTCTTTGGTAGACATTCTAGGCGAAGCTACAACGCTTCTAGTAGAATGTCAAGGTGAGCTGACTCGCGCAGTAGCAAGCCCCGCTTCTGAGCATGGGCCGCGCAGCGAGATCGTCTCGATGCTTATTGACCCTCGCCAAATATAGACTCGTGCGAGGCGCGGAGAAAAGCGGCAGCAGGGCTGCCGCACTCCAAATCGCTTCTTCGCAATATTATGCGGGACTTAGTAAGTTCGTCCGTTCAGCGTCGCCCGCGCGAGTTTAACCGTGCTTTGCCAAGCCACCTCAGAATAAGAATTTGACGCCGACTTGGGATACGCGGCCTGGCTGTGACTTCAGGATTTGCCCGAAGGTGGCATCATCCCGGTTGCCGTCCACCGCGCTCGCCCCGTCGAACTGCGCGTGGTTGAAGCTGTTGAACGTCTCGAAACGCAGTTCCAAGGACGCTGATTCCGTGACTCTGGTGATCTTGCGGAGAGCGATGTCGTAATTGTTTATTCCGGGCCCGTAAAAGAAACGCCGCGAAGAATTGCCAAACGTGCCTAATGCGTTCGGGCTGAAGAGCTTGGTGTCAAAAGCCAACGGGTTGCCGCGCGGATTGTGATTGATATTCAGCGTACCCACGCTCGGATTGTAATCCGGCAAATCGATGCCGACGCTATTTACGCCATTGTTTTGGACTTGAACCAAAGCGTTGTCTCCGAAGCTCTGAAAAGTGACCGGCAATCCGGTGGAATACCGGGTGATGCCAGAAATTGCCCAACCCTGGGTCAGGCGGTTCGGCGAACGGAACAATTTTTCAATGGGCAGCTCGTAGTTATAGCTGAAGACAAAATTGTGCTTCATGTCGAAGGCAGAGATTGCGTATTCCTTGCGAAAATCAAACGGATTAACCTGCTCTTGAATGCTCGAGGCCCAGTCCCTCGACTTGCCGTAGGTGTAGCTGGCCAAAAAAGTTACGCGCCCCGCGGTTCGCTTGAGCGACGTCTGCAGGCTGTTGTAATTGGCGTTGCCCATATTCTGATACACCGCGTCCGAGCCGATCGTGTTCGGGTACGGGGACCGTGTTCCTTCGACAATTGTCCCGTTGGCCCGCGTGTACACGGTGTTTTCACCGAACGGGCCGCACGTGGGAGTTCCCGGAGTGACGTCCTGTGGTTGGCTTAGGCTAAGGCAGAGCGCCGGATTTCCAGGACTCACCGAGTGAACAGCCAACAGATGTCGGCTGAGCGAACCGATATAGCCAATGCTCACGAGCGTGTTGGAACCGAGCTGGCGCTCAATCGTTAAGTTTGCGGACATCGTGTACGGCGTCTTGTTATGCGGATACACGCTGCCCGCTCCGCTGATGGGCGTGTAGCGCGACCAATTCACATTCGGATCGGGATTTGTGGGCGACACGTTGTACGGCGGAACGTTCACAGGAAACTGCTGAATGTAATTCGTACCTGTCAATGCTCCGACGAATGGCGTAGCCATTACTGGAGCCTCCGGACTCGTGTAGGTCAGCCCGTACGGGGGATTGCCTGTCGGATAGGCGATCGTCAATCCTTCAACGGCTGTGAAGAAGCGGCCCGCACCCGCTCGGATGCTTGTTTTTCCCGGCCCGCCCGTTAGTTTGCGGAGGAATCCATTGGACCAGTTCGGCGCGTAAGCGATTCCTACGCGCGGCGAGAAATTATCAAGTGGCGACGGAGCAATCGCAGCCGGAATGCGCGAACCGTTTGGCAAGGGATCACCCGGCACCAGGTAGCCTAGAGGAGCGCCAGGGAATGTCGTTGACTCTACCCCCTGAACTAACGTGGTGGTCTGATGATGTTTTTCCGCCCACGGAGTAATGTAATCCCAGCGGAGTCCATAGTTGATGGTGAGATTGGGGCGGACGCGCCAGCTGTCCTGCGCGAAAATGCCGCCATTCGCTGCGCTCTCGTAAAATGCCGGAGAAGATTGCTGCGAGTAAAAGTCTGGCAATCCCAGCAAAAAATCGGCGAACCCGTTGCCGGTAGATTGCGCCCCGCTGCCAAAAAACGAAAACGTTCCGTTGGCAACTAAATCGGGATTCTGTTTGACCTTGTACCAGATGTACTCGAAGCCTGTTTTCAGAGTGTGATTGCCCCGGACCTCGGAAACGGTATCGCTCACATCAAACGTATTGTTCACCTGGGCCACGAAGAAAGGCTCCGTCCCAGTCGCAAAGGAGTTGAAGTACAGTGTCTCCACGCCAGCAAATCCAGGCGCACCCTGAACTATGCCTTGGCCTCCCGCAGTAATCCCTTGCTGGGCAAGCGTCGTGCCCACGCCTCCTTGGGGATCTCCGAGATTGTTGTTCAACCGCGTCGCGCTGAGCCGCGCTTCATTAACGAGTGTCGAGCCAAACGCCTTTGTGTTGCTGACAACGAAGAGTTGATCCAAACCCTTGGAAGTCGCGTCGAAAGCTCCTCCGTTCGGATTGGGGACCGTTGCTCCGCCGAAGCTGGAGGGATACGGATTGTCGAGATTGTATTTGTCATAGAAATAGTAGAACGAGAAATTTCCGGAGCGGTTCCTGTTCCAATCGATGCGCCCTGCCGCCTTCTCATCGTGAATCGTCAGCGCCTGGGAAGTAGACTCAAAATTGTTCAATCCAATAGTGGGAGACGGAATGTATTGAAGCATTTTCGTTGCAGGACCGGCGAACACCGATTGGGGTATGACGTTTCCCGGAAAAACGCTGGAGAATGGCTCGCCCGCAGTCACCTGGTGGCCTAGCAGGTGCGAAAGTGTTTGGGCCAAAAATGGACCGTTCACTTTGCCAGCGAAAGCAGGAGAATCGGAAAAGTCGCCAGCGCGATTGGCCAAAGAAGGCACAGCGACGACTCCTGTGTCCTGGCCTTGCTTTGTATGCTGTCCCTGATAGTCCGCGAAAAAGAAGAGCTTACTCTGTTTGACCGGTCCGCCTAAGGTGCCGCCATATTGGTTCTGCTGGAAAACCGACCGCTGCGTGGAGAAGTAGTTTTTCGCATCGAGATTCGTATTCCGCAGGAATTCAAACCCAGAGCCGTGGAACGCATTTCCACCGGATTTGGTCACAACATTGATCAATCCGCCGCTGTAATTTCCGTACTCCGCATCGGTATTGCTAGTCAGAATGCGAAACTCGGCGATGGAATCGAGATTCGGAATAATTCCCGCTTGCTGGCCGATTCCTTCCTGCACACTGGCCCCATTGATGGAGAATCCGTTAGCGTCCTCGCGTTGGCCGTTGATGGAAAACTGGCCCGTATTGGTAGCTCCTGCCACGGGAACCGTTCCAAAGCCGCCGCCCGAGGTGCTGTTCCCAGCTCCGCTCGTGGTCAGTGGCGTGACGCCCACTTGTGTGGCGAACAAGTCGGTGTAACTCCTGCCATTCAGCGGAATCTCCGTGACTTTCTTGCTCCCCAGGACTTGCCCGAGTTGTGTATCGCTTGTTTCGACTTGGGCGGCATTTTCGCTGACCACGATCGACTGGTCTTGTGATTTCACTTGCAACACGACGTCCAGCACCAGTGCGCTGTTGATGTCGATGACCAGGCCTAACTTCCTGTAAGACTGGAACGCATCCGAAGTCACGTCGATTCGGTATTCTCCGATGGATAAAACAGGAAATGTAAATATACCGTCTTGATCAGTAGTGGCCGCTACCTTGAGACCCGTTTGCACATTCGTGACGACCACCGCAGCTCCGGGTATTGCCGATCCCGTTTGATCTTTTACGACTCCCGTAATTTTCCCGCCGACTTCCGCACGCACTGTGAACGCGATTACAAAAACCGCAACCAATAAGAACAGGATTCTCCCTTTTGCACCTTGCATGATTCTCTCCCTTGATTTATCTGCGAATTGGCAACGACCAATGCTTCGGAACGACAAATGCCATCGCCCGTCCAGGGCCAGGCTTGTCGTCATCACTCAAATGCATTTCCAAGTCTTTTCCTCCTCTCTCTATTCATGTTCGGCCACGATCTCCCAGCTCACTCCACTGACGCCGGGTTCCAAACTCAATCGGCTGACGATTTGTTCGAGCAGCAAGTTTTGTCTGCCTGTGCTGGTCAGAATGGCCTGCACCTCGACCTTGTTCGTCTGCTCGAGGTCATCGCTCTTTAAAGACCTCAGCAGCAACGGCTGTCCCCCGATGGAGTGAAGCAAAAGGGCCCGCAGGTGACCTTCCTGATCGGTCCTCGCGGTTATTCGAAATAAATAGGTGATATCGGCGTCGGCGGTGCCTGTCCCTCGGTTGAGTGCTTTGCCGATGGGCCGCAGGCAAACATTGGCTGCAAGTACGGCAACGGCCCCAGTGATCGCTGATCCGTGCATCCCATACCCCGCGAGCGTTCCGATCGCCGCCGAACACCACAGCGTCGCCGCGGTGTTCAGTCCAGTGATGTTCAGTCCGTTGCGCAGGATTACGCCTGCTCCCAAAAACCCGATCCCCGAAACAACTTGTCCTGCAATCCGAAAACTATCGTCCGGACGAGTTGCGAGCGCCGAGAGCATGACAAACATCGCGGCGCCCGCCGCTACCAGAGCGTTTGTTCGGAGTCCGGCCATGCGCTGCCGCCATTGGCGCTCCGCCCCGATGAAGGCTCCGAGGATCAGAGCTAGTCCCAGGCGAATTGCAAATTGATGCCAAAGCATTTTTCAACTCCCTTCGTTTTTTCTCGACGTCGCCAAAGCACACCCGAAGCATGTCCTCGCCCGGAACGTGCTATTAGTCACACATCTCAAGGAGCAAAGTGAGGAATCGCTACAAGCGATTACTTGGGTGTGTTGTCGGGTGGGATCGATCTAGAGGACTACGAAGATTCCCACTCGCTCGGGCCATGGTTTAGTCCGCGAAGAGCGAGTGAGGTTATTCTCGAGCTATCCGTTCTTACACTCGTTCAGCGGGGCGCTCCAGGAGCTTCATGCGGCCTGGAGGCTCTGGTTCTTGTGCGATGATTTCCATATATAACTGGTCGTCGTATCTCCTACCCTACTCGGGTAGACTTTTGTACCATACCCCCCTACGGTAGTCAAGGAATATTGGCCCATTCCTCGAAAGAAAAACTAGACCTTACTTGTGACGGGGAGACTCCCCGTTCCAGAAATGGAGTTGCCAAAATCGAAATACCCACAACTATCGCTTCGCTGTTGGCTTCGCTAGCTGCGAGCGGGCTTCCAATTCGGCGCGGCAATGGCGCAGCACTTCGTCTGTGTTCCGCACCGATTTGCCGTCCAGATTATCCGCATCTTCAGGCAGCAGATCGATGATGTGCCC
>Ga0209736_1000640_pt1 | contig 11339 bp, 9 predicted proteins | sample BlaSpr_A8_Ref_M3_FD_187992 | JGI IMG/M metagenome (GOLD analysis project Ga0209736, IMG submission 187992) | Forest soil microbial communities from Thunder Bay, Ontario, Canada - Black Spruce, Ontario site 2_A8_Ref_M3 (SPAdes) (version 2) | ecosystem: Environmental > Terrestrial > Soil > Boreal... | reverse complement strand
GCAGCGGCAACGCCGGTACAACCAATCCTGCCTCGCCAACCCAGGCAAGAATCTCCTCCGCGGCCTGGGGACAGGCCATGCGACCCAAGCCGCGCAACGCCGCCAGCCGCGTTTCCGGAAGTGCGTCGCGCAAGCCTTCAGCCAATGCGGGGATTCCTTCTGGAGCGCGGGTACGCCCCAGCGCCACCAAAGCGCGCAAGCGGCGCCAACCGGTGAGCTTCCGCGCTTCAAAGATGCGCTTCTCAATCAGGCCACTGGTGCGTAGAAACTTCAGCAGGCGCGCGGACTCCAGCGGTCCCGCCGCCTCGAAGGCATCCAGCACCATGGTTTCTACGATGCGGCGGTCGAAAGGTTTTTTCCGCCAAGATCCATAGGGGAGTTGGCCGGAAATCAGCGCCTCCCATTTCTGCCGCAATTCAAACACGCGCGCGTCGCGCCGCGCGAAATAGCGTTTCCGGTACGCGCGCCGCAACAAGATGAAGGCGAGCAGCAGCGCGTCCGCAGCTGCGGCTACGACGATGGCCTTCAGCACGAAGGCTGCGGGGCCAAGCCTCCAGATTTTTTCAAAAACGGATTCCATAGCTCAGTCCCGCGTAAGTATCCGTGCGGCCTTGCGTCCGCCTCTGGTACGACGACACAAAGGTTATGTCTTGGCTCGCGGAGAACCGGAACCGCAATCCGCCGCCGTAGGTTTGCGAAGCAAAGCTTCCAATTTGGTCGGACTGCGCAAAGTTCTCCGTACCGACGGCAAAGAAAACGTTCCCGGAAAGTTGCGCTGCGCCCCAAGTGCGCAGTGGAAACCCCAGGCGCGTGCTGCCGGAGGGCCGCCATTCCACACCGGTGCCGGAGAAGGCGCTGCGTGCTCCGATGGCTGCGAGCGTAAATGACCATTCTCGCGGGAAATAAATGACAGCGGCGCTGTTAAGGGTCAAGATCCGAGCAGCTCTATACCAATACCAATGCTGTCCATACTCAAGTTCGAGGCCACGCAATAACCGCGCGTTATGACTGGACCAACCATGATCCAAGGAGAAAAATACTTCGCTCTTTGGTATCACCGCGTTGTCGTGTCCGACGGCGCCGCCTGCGGTTATAGCTCCCAAGCGCGGCAGGTGCGCGGTTCCACTTGCTATGAATTTTGCCGCGAACACACCGCCGCGTTGGTATAGAGCGCTGCCAAGGTTGGTGGCCCATACGGGCGACCACCGCGAGGCCACGGTGACCCACTCGCCCTCGTTGGCTGAGGTGTAGCTGAGAAAATCAGTTTCGTCCCCAAGCCGCAGCTCGTGCTTCGTTTCGCCATGTAGAGAATTAAGGCCGGCTTGCGCTTCCGCGCTGTTGGAATCAAGTGTCAAGGCCTTCCGAAACTCTGCCTGAGACTCTCTTCGTTCGCGAAGCGCGCGCAATGCTCGTGCGCGGCCGGCGTGCAGGTCGGCGCGTTTTGGGTCGAGCTGCACAGCTTGATCGAGTGCAGCTAAGGCATCGAGATTTTTCCCTTCACGCGTATACACGTTCGCCAAACCAGCCCAGTTGTCTGGGTCGCTGGACGACACCTTCAGAATTGCGAGATATTCCTGCTGCGCTTGCGCGAGGTTTCCGGACCACGCCAGCACCCGCGCGCGCCACGATTTCAGGTCCAAATCGGCTGGCGCCCGCGCGATTTCTTGCTCCAGCACACGCATTGCAGACGGCCAATCACGTGCGTCGCAGTATTTGAGCACTCGCTCTTGCCATTCCGGTTGTGCCTCTTGCCCAGCGGCCGGGCTCGCAAAGAGAAATAGAGCGACGGTTAACATGCAGAAGAAGCGGAACAAGCGCAATGCCGCGCTGAGAGAACGACTAGCTGGAACGGTATCGGAGCGTAATTCGCGCACACACACCTCGTTGCGCTACGTTGCAAGATGAAATCCAAAACGGCGGCACAAATGAAGCTCGTTTCCAGGCTAATTGGTGCGCTGACTTAGGCTTACCAGCGCTAGCGGAGGGTGGGTTCCCTCACCGTTCCATTGTGGCGTCGAAATGCCTTCGACCCGTTTCAGTGTGGCACAGAACATGTGTTGCGAACCAATCTGGCATTGAACCGATGAAACAAGCGCCACCTCGCTTATGCGTCGGTCTAGCGATTCGTTTAGCTAATAGGCTGAGTATATAGCTGAATTCGACATCAGCAACCGGAGCCACAGTAATCGCCTGCTACTGATTTCCGCCGATTGCTAGCTGCTGACTTAAAAGTAAGTGCCGGATTTTTGCGGCCAAATTCGACCTGCTATACTGCTCGATTGCGATGGCGCCTAAAAAACGATCTGGCAGGAACTCTGAAGCGCGCGCAGGATTGCGGGCGGTAGCGCACGCCGAGCTGCCCACGCGCTATGGGCGCTTCAAAATTTATGGTTTCCAAGGGCGTGGCGCCCAGGAAGAAGCGGTCGCCCTGGTGCGCGGCAAGCTTAAGGGCAAAAGCGCGCCGTTGGTACGCGTCCATTCGCAATGCCTTACCGGCGATGTGCTGACTTCGCTGCGCTGCGACTGCCGGGCGCAGCTGGAGCTTTCGCTGCAGAAAATCGGCCGCGCGCCTTCCGGCGTTCTACTTTATCTCCCGCAAGAGGGGCGCGGCATCGGCCTGATGAACAAGTTACGCGCTTACGAACTGCAGGATAGCGGCATGGACACTGTGGAAGCGAACGAATCGCTGGGGTTTGCCGCGGATGTCCGCGATTACGATTTCTCCGCGAAAATTCTGAAGCAACTGGGCGCCACGCGCATCCGGCTGCTCTCCAACAACCCCGAGAAAGTGCGGCAACTGGAGCGCGCGGGGATTCGCGTGGTGGCACGCATTCCCTGCCAGCCGCGCATCTCGAAAATCTCGCGCGCGTATCTGCAAACGAAAAAGACAAAAATGGGACATCTCCTCGACGGAATTTGAGCTGGTTTTATCCGCCGCCCACGAATTGCACGATCTCGTAGCGATCGCCGGGCTCAACGCGAGTGTCGCTCCATTGCGAGCGCGGCAGAATTTCGAGATTGCGCTCGATCGCGACTCGCCCGCTGTCCAGGCCGAGTTCGCGCAATAAATCCACGACGCTGGCGCCGGGCTTGGCGCTTTTACTCTCCCCGTTCACGGAAATTGTGATTGCTGTTTCCATGCCGTTATCCCGCAGCAGGAACTTTCGGCTTGGCGCGCAACTGGAAGTGCAAGCTCGCGCGAGCGTTGCCGTGCGTGGCTTCAATGGACAAAGCGCAGTCCGCGCCGGCGAGGCGCGGCATGTCGAAGGCAAGCTGGGCTTTTCCATCCAGGCCGGTTGCCGTGGAAAACTGCGCCGGCTCCGCCGCGCCCTCGATGCGCGCAATCACATGAGCGCCGGAAATGCCTTGACCATCGCCCTTCTGGAAAACCGAAATCTGCAACGTAGCCCGTTTGGCCGCGAGCCAAGTCTTGGCATTGAGTAGCTCGACCGCCACAGAATCGCTCGCGGACGCAGGCTCCGCGGGCTTTGCCTGCTCCGCGAACTTTAAAGCACCGGAACGCAATTCTTCCAAGACCGCTTGGTGCTGCGTACTTACCCGGTCTTTCAGCACTCCTTCGCGGTGGGCATCAAGCGGCAACAAATCCGCGTAGCTGCTGGCGCGACGATGCAGCACCCGGCCGTTCTGATACACCATGGTGTCGATAACCGCGTGCGAAGCGCCGCGGTCTTCGGTCTGCACGTGGTACTGCTTGTCGCCGACTTTGACGTTAGAGTTGTGACCGAACACCATCAGGCATTCCGCTCTTTCACGCAAACCACCGCACGACTTTGCGCCGCATTTGACCGCTCGCGGCCGAATCGTTATTATAACCCGTCGCCCATGAGTAGTTCCGGTCTACACGCCTACGCACCGCTTCTCATACACCTGTTGCTGGCTTTTGGGCTAGCTGGCGCGCTCACGGCCGTATCTGTCCTGGTGGGCTGGCGGCGTCCAAATCGCGCAAAACAACAAGCTTACGAATGCGGCATCGATCCCGTCGGCGACGCCCGCCAACCCTTCAGCGTGAAATTCTACCTGGTTGCGATGGTCTTCATCTTGTTCGACGTCGAAGCCATCTTCCTATACCCCTGGGCTTACATCTACCGGGACATGTTCAAGGTATCGCACAGCCTGGGAGTCTATGGCTTCGTAGAGATGCTCGTGTATATTGCCATCCTCTTGGTCGGCTATATTTATCTTTGGAAAAAGGGCGCGTTCGACTGGCATAAATAGTTGGCGCTGTCTTGGGAATCTCGGAAAACTGTGGCGGAGAACAGCAAGCAAACCGGTAATGTTGTCGCTGCGAGGTCGGCCGCGGCCGACAAGCTGCGCGCGTGGAGTCCTGACGCGATCAGCGAAGTGATGGAATTTCGCGGTGAGACTACCCTTGTGGTCGCCCGCAACGTGCTGCGCGACGTTGCTGCACGATGTCGCTCAGACAAAGATTTGGAATTTAACCTGCTGAGCGACGCCACCTGCGTCGACCGCTTTCCGATGGAACCGCGCTTTGAAGTGAACTATCACCTTGTCTCCATTCCCCGCGCCAAGCGCCTGCGTTTGCAAGTTCGACTCGCCGGCAACGATGCCGTTATGGATTCGCTCGTTCCGGTGTGGCCCGGCGCGAATTGGCTCGAGCGGGAAATTTTTGATTTATTCGGCGTTCGCTTTAACGGCCACCCGGACTTGCGCCGCATTCTGCTGCCGGAAGATTGGGAAGGTTATCCGCTGCGCAAGGATTATCCGGTGGAAGGTTACCGAGATATTCCCTCGATTGCGACGCGTTATACGAGGAACCGCCCATGAGTTCGCCCGCCACTCCCGTCAGCCACGTGGTTGATACCGCGACCGGCAGCTCGAAGACCATGGTCCTCAACATGGGCCCCCAGCATCCGTCAACGCACGGCGTGCTGCGCATTTTGCTGGAACTGGACGGCGAGACGGTGGTCAAAGCGATGCCCGATATGGGCTATCTGCACACCGGAATCGAAAAGTCCTGCGAGGACAAGACATATTCGCAAGCGATAACGCTAACCGACCGCATCGATTACCTGAATCCGCTCGGAAATAACCTGGCGTACTGCCTGGCGGTGGAAAAGCTGTTGGGCATCGAAGTGCCCAAGCGCGCGCAATATATTCGTGTGCTAATGGTGGAGCTCCAGCGCATTTCTTCGCACTTGGTTTGGCTAGGCACGCACGCCATCGACCTCGGCGCGATGTCCGTTTTTCTTTATTGTTTCCGCGAGCGCGAAGAAATCCTGAAGATTTTTGAGTTTGTTACCGGGCAGCGCATGATGACCAGCTACATCCGCATCGGCGGGTTGGCGCTCGATCCTCCGACCGGGTACCTGCAACGCGTCGAAAAATTCGTGAACATGATGCCCGGCCGCATCGACGAATATGAAGAGCTGCTCACTGGCAACCGCATCTGGATTGGCCGCACCAAGGGCGTGGGCTACATCTCCGCCGAGGATGCCATCGCGCTCAGCATGACCGGGCCGACGCTTCGTGCCGCGGGCGTGGCCTACGACAACCGCAAGGTTTTCCCTTACTCGAGCTATGAGGAATTTGATTTCAATGTGCCCACGCGCACCGATTCAGACTGCTTCGCGCGCTACATGGTTCGCGTCGCGGAGATGCGCGAGAGCTTGAAAATCATTCGCCAGGCGATGAAGAAAATTCCGCCGGAGGGTCCGGTGCGTACCGACGCTCCGGGCATCGTTCCGCCGGAGCGCGAGAAGATGAAGACGGAAATGGAAGCGCTGATTTACCACTTCAAGATTTTTACCGAGGGGTTTTCGCCGCCGCCAGGGGAGGCTTTTGCCACCATCGAGTCTCCGCGGGGCGAGCTCGGCGTCTTCGTCGCCAGCGACGGCTCGCCGAAGCCGCTGCGCGTGCATTTCCGGGGGCCGTCGTTCATTAATTTGCAGGCGCTGCCGAAACTGATCGAGGGCCAGCTGATTTCCGACGTGATCGCCTGCATCGGGACCATCGACATCGTGCTGGGAGAAGTCGACCGTTGATCGCGCCCGCACGACTTGGGAATCGCTAAAACATCCATGCAACTTTCGCCACAACTTGCCGCCCGCTTCGAAACGCTGCAAAACCGCTACCCGTTCAAGCGCAGTGCGCTGATCCCCATGATGATGTACGCGCAGGACGAATACGGCTATGTCAGCGACGAAATGATTGGGGAAATCGCGCAGCGATTGGATTTGCGAACCGTGCAGGTCGAAGAGACTTTGGCGTATTACTCGATGCTGCACCGCAAGCCAATGGGCAAACACCACGTACAAATCTGCACCAACGTGGCGTGCATGCTGCGCGGCGGCAATGAATTGCTCGATCAGGCCAAGAAGCGCCTCGAAATTGGCCACAAAGAAACCACCACCGACGGCGTGTTTTCGCTAGAGGAAGTCGAATGCATCGGCGCTTGCACCGGCGCGCCCGCAATGCAGGTCAATTACGACTTCTACGAAAATATCACGCCCCTGAAGTTCGACCGCATCATCGAAGAGCTCGACGGGGGAGCTCATCCAACTCCGGAACCGGTCACCGCTGGGGCGCTGCATCCGCGCGATCCCGCGGAGACGCCAGTGATCAGCAGGCGATTTGGCATTCGCAATTCGCACAAGATCGATGTGTATCTGCAGCACGACGGCTACAAGGCGCTGGAGAAAGCGCTGAAGGAAATGACGCCGGAGACGATCATCGACGAAGTGAAGAAATCGAATCTGCGCGGACGTGGCGGTGCGGGCTTCCCTACCGGGATGAAGTGGTCGTTTGTTCCCAAGGATTCGCCGAAACCGAAGTACGTAATTTGCAACGCCGACGAATCCGAACCGGGTACATGCAAGGACCGTCCGCTGATGGAGATGGACCCGCACCAGATGATCGAGGGCATCACCATCGCGGGACGCGCGATTGGTGCGAAGAATGGCTTCATCTATATACGCGGGGAATACCGCTACGTGCTGGACATCGTCCAGACAGCACTTGACGAAGCGTACTCGCGCAATTACCTCGGCAAGAATATTCTGGGCAGCGGCTTCGATTTCGATCTAATTGTGCATACCGGCGCGGGCGCTTACGAGTGCGGCGAAGAATCCGCGCTAATGGAATCGCTCGAGGGCAAACGCGGCTATCCCCGCATCAAGCCTCCCTTCCCTGCCGTTGTCGGTTTGTATGGCTGTCCGACAATCATCAACAACGTCGAGACCCTCAGCACGGTGCCGGGGATCCTTCTCGAAGGCGGCGAGAAATACGCCAGCCGCGGCACGCCGAAAAACGGCGGCACGCGCCTGCTGTGTGTGGCCGGGCATGTCGCCAAACCCGGCATCTACGAAATTCCGCTGGGCATGAACATGAAAAAGTTCATCTACGAAGTTGCCGGCGGGATTCCGGGCGGCAAGAAAGTGAAAGCCGTGATCCCCGGTGGTAGTTCGTGTCCGCTGCTGAGCGCGAGTGAGATCGACATTCCCATGGATTATGATTCCGTCGCCAAGGCCGGCTCGATGCTCGGCTCCGGCGGCATGGTGGTAATGGACGAAGACACCTGCATGGTGGACATGGCGCGGCGCATCATGCACTTTTACGCGCACGAATCCTGCGGCTGGTGCATTCCCTGCCGCGAAGGCACGACCTGGCTGCGCAAGATGCTGGACCGGTTTCACGCCGGGTTTGGCCGACCGGAAGATATCGATCTCGTCGGGGACCTCGCCAAAAATATGCTGGGCCGCACCTTCTGCCCTCTGGGCGACGCCGCAGCGCTGCCCACCATCAGCATCGTGCAAAAATGGCGCAATGAATTCGAGCAACACTTGAACGGGCGCTGCCCATTTAAATCCGCCGAGGCTCTGGTTGCCTCGCGGTAGGAACTAATGTCAGAAACCAAGACCGAGCAAAAACTGATTTCGCTGAAGATTAATGACCGTGACGTGCAGGTTCCGCCGGGAACGCTGTTGATTGAGGCTACGCGGCGCATCGGCACCGAAGTTCCTTCGTTCTGCTACTACCCCGGTCTTTCGCTGCAGGCTGCCTGCCGCATGTGCTTGGTCGAAATCGAAAAGATGCCCAAGCTGCAGACCGCCTGCACCGTGGTCGCCACCGAAGGCATGATCGTGCGCACCAATACCGACCAGGTGCGCAACGCGCGCAAGTATATGCTGGAATTTTTGCTTAGCAATCACCCGCTCGATTGCCCGGTGTGCGACAAAGGCGGCGAGTGCGAGCTGCAGGACATGGTGTTTCGTTACGGCGCGGATACCAGCCGGTTCGTCGAAGAAAAAATTCATCGCCCCGAAGAAAAGTGGTCGGAGCTGGTTTATTACGATGCTCCGCGCTGCATTCTGTGCTTCCGCTGCGTGCGGGTGTGCGACGAAGGCATGGACGTCAAAGCGCTCGGCGTGGGCATGCGCGGCGCCAACAGCGTGATTATTCCCAACCGCGAAGATCATCTCGAGTGCGAAGAGTGCGGCATGTGCATCGATATTTGCCCTGTCGGCGCGCTCACCAGCGGCACCTATCGCTACAAGACGCGCCCTTGGGAGATGCAATATGTGCCGACGACGTGCGCGCACTGTTCGAACGGCTGCAAGGTCACCCTCAGTGTGCGCAATCACGAAATCATGCGCGCGAACAATCGCGACCTGTCCGGCATCAACGGTGATTTTCTCTGCGTCAAAGGCCGCTTTGGTTTTGATTTCACGCAACACAAAGAGCGCATCCGCCAGCCCATGATGCGCAAGGGCGACAAACTTTATCCGGTTTCCTGGGAAGAAGCCGCGCAAGCTGTCGCGACCCGGCTTAAAGAAGTTCACGCCAAGAATGGCGCGGACTCGATCGGCTTTATCGGTTCCAATCGCACATCGAATGAAGAAAATTATCTGTTCCAGCGCCTGGCGCGCGCCACCTTCGGCACCAACAACGTCGATCATCACCGCACCGCGGACTACACCGGCCTCATCACCACGTTGGGCGAGCATGCCGCCGATTCCCTGCTCACCATGGATCAGCTCTATCGTTCGAAAGCGGTTCTGCTGATCGGCAATGACCCCACGAATCAGAATCCTCTAGCGGCCTGGCAGATTCGCAGCGGTATTCGCCATTTCGGCGCCAAGCTTTTCATCATCAACGAGCGCGAAATCAAGTTGCATCGCCAAGCGAGAATCTTCGTCAAGGTCGGCAAGGGTCAGGAAGCTGCGGCGCTGCGCTGGCTCGCGCACGAAGAAGGCCAGCTACCGTCCGGCTTGGTCGAGCAGCTCGTGCAACTGAAAGCCGGCCTGGAAGCAGAGTCAGATGTCGTGGTCGTTTTCGGAGCGGAAGTTTCCGGCGCCGCCATCGCGCAGCTCGTGGCCTTCGGATCCAAGCTCCCCGGCAAGACGCGCTACATGGCCCTCGGCGATTACGCCAATTCCCGCGGCGCCGCGGACATGGGCGTGCTCCCGGATCGCCTACCCGGCTACGTGCACCTGGACAGCGCCGCTAATCGCGAAGCCTTCGACAAACTCTGGGGCTCGATCATCTCCTCGAAGCCGGGCCTGACCGCGCCGCAAATGGTGGACGCCGCGCAATCCGGAAAACTCAAAGCTCTGTACGTAATGGGCGCGAATCCTTTCGCGCATTTCGGCAAGCTGGGTTCCGGCAGCGGCAAACTGGAATTTCTCGTCGTGCAAGAAATGTTCATGACCGACACCGCCAAATTCGCCGACATCGTTTTTCCCGCTGCCTCCGCCTACGAAAAGGATGGCACAGTCACCAACACCTCCGGCGAAATTCAACTCCTCCGCAAAGGCGCGGAAGTCATGGGCACACGCACCGATTTCGACCTGTTGCGCATTCTCTCGCACCAACTGCAGCGCGTTGGCCTGGGCAAAGCGTTTCACTACAAGACTCCCGCGGCCGTCTTCGAGGAAATTCGCAAAGCTGTGCCCGGCTACGATGTTCCGTCGGTGGGCTTGCTCACCGGCAATGCCGAACCCACGCGCGTGCAAGTCGCCAGAAATGGCCACGCGCCGTACGATGTTCCCGCTGGACTGATCCGCTCCGCGCAAGACAACCTCTTCACCACCGGCACCATGACGCGCTTCTGCACCATGATGGAATCCTTGCAGGAGGCCGAAGGCAAATCGTGAACGACTTCCTCGCCCAGCACGCGGAAATCCTGATCACGCTCGTGAAGATCGCCATCCTGCTGTTCGTGGTGCTCACCGTCAACGCCTATCTCACCTGGTTCGAACGCAAAGTCGTCGCCCACATTCAATCGCGCTGGGGACCACATCGCGTCGGCCCGCACGGCTTGCTGCAGCCGCTGGCCGACGGCCTGAAGTTTCTCTTCAAGGAAGATCCCACGCCCGCCGGCGCCGATAAATTCGTCTACTATCTCGCGCCGTTACTAGCCCTGGCACTGGCGCTCACATCGATCGCGGTCATTCCCTTCGGCCCCAACCCCATCCACTTCAAAGGCCACGACATTTATCTAGGCATCACCGATCTCAACATCGGCATCCTGGCCCTTTTCGCCATCACGGCGCTGGGCGTCTACGGCGTGGCCCTCGCTGGATGGTCCTCCAACAGCAAATATCCGCTGCTCGGCGGTTTGCGCAGCTCCGCGCAAATGGTCAGCTACGAACTCGCGCTCACCATGTCCGTCGTCGGTGTTCTTCTCATGGCCGGAAAATTTAGCCTGCGCGATATTATCGACGGCCAAGCCACAGCCCAGGGCCTCTTTGGTTTAACCGGCATTTTCCGTTGGAATATTCTTGCCGGACCCTTCCCGCAAATCCTCGGCTTTCTGTGTTTTTTCGTCGCCGCCGTTGCGGAGACCAATCGCGTTCCCTTCGATCTTCCCGAGGCGGAATCCGAACTCGTCGCCGGCTTTCACACCGAATACGCCAGCTTCAAGTTCGCCATGTTCTTCATTGCCGAGTACACCAGCATGATCACCGTCTCCTGCCTGTGCTCGATTCTTTTCTTCGGCGGTTGGCTCTCCCCGTTTCCCGCGAGCTGGACCCTCACAACGCACCTGCCGTCCCTGCTGCTCATCCCCTTCGGCCTGTGGGTTATTTGGGACGGGATGCGCTACGAAACCATCTTCGGCAAGCTCATCCTTCCCGCAGTGGGCCTGGTTTTCACCGCACTCGGCGCTGCGTTTCTGCTTTTCCCTGCCGTGAACTCATTTATCCAGGGCCCCTTCTGGCTGCTCTCCAAAATTTTTGTCTTCCTGTTCGTCTACGTATGGATGCGCGGCACACTACCGCGCTTCCGCTACGACCAGCTCATGGCCTTCGGCTGGAAGCTGCTACTGCCCGTCTCGCTCGCCAATGTCGTGCTCACCGCCT
>Ga0209736_1000639_pt1 | contig 11346 bp, 8 predicted proteins | sample BlaSpr_A8_Ref_M3_FD_187992 | JGI IMG/M metagenome (GOLD analysis project Ga0209736, IMG submission 187992) | Forest soil microbial communities from Thunder Bay, Ontario, Canada - Black Spruce, Ontario site 2_A8_Ref_M3 (SPAdes) (version 2) | ecosystem: Environmental > Terrestrial > Soil > Boreal... | reverse complement strand
CGAGCGCCGCGTCACGCATCAAGGATTCAAACGGGATCCGCCGCTCGCCATGCGAGCGCTTCAATTCGTCGTAGATCAGGGAATCATCAAATCCAGCGGCAGCCGCATCGCCGGCGGTCGCGCCGAAATAAACGCGTTCCGGCCGCGCCCAATAAATGGCTCCGAGGCACATCGGACAGGGCTCGCAGCTGGTATAAATGTCGCAGCCCGTCAGCTGAAATGCGCCCAGAACGCGGCAGGCTTCTCGAATGGCGGTGATTTCGGCGTGCGCGGTGGGATCATTGGCGGAGGTGACGCAGTTCGCGCCAGCCGCGATGATGCGTCCTCCCTTTACGACGACCGCGGCAAAGGGTCCGCCCCGCCCGGAATGCACATTTTCCACCGCACGCTGGATCGTTTCTTGCATGAAGGAATTGGGCATCTTGGGTCTCCTGCCTTGCGCGCGCTCGCGTCAAATTGTACCGGAAAAGGACAAGCTGGCGATTGCGGTTTTATGATGGCCCGCATTGAATTTACCGATCGCGATCTCCAGGTGCACTTTCGCGAATATGTATGTAAAATCTTTAGTTGCAATCGCAGTCCCGCGGCATGTTGTACCGGCATTCGGATGCGCCTGCTTCGATACCTGAATCTGTAAAGCAATCCGGAAAAAATGGAGGAAGTTCATGATCGTTGGTGTTCCCCGAGAGAGTTATCCAGGGGAGCGGCGTATTGCCCTGGTGCCTACGGTGCTTCCGCACCTCGCGAAAGCGGGCTTGGAAGTGGCCCTGGAAGCGGGGGCGGGCGTCCCGGCCGGTTTTCCCGATTCTGAATACGCGGCAAAAGGCGCCAGGATTATTGCCGAGCGCTCTGAAGTCTTTCGCCTGGCGGACATTGTGGTGCAGGTCCTTTGTTACGGCTCAAACGATCAAACCGGCAAGGCTGACGTGCCATATTTTCGCAGCGGCCAGGTGTTAATCGGTTTTTTGCGGCCATTCGGTTCCCTGGAAACAGTTCGGGAAATCGCGGCATCGGGAGTCACCTCTTTTTCTATTGAATTTATGCCCAGGACCACTCGCGCCCAAAGTATGGATGCCCTCTCCTCCATGGGTACCATCTGCGGCTATAAGGCAGCGCTCATCGCTGCCGATGCACTTCCAAAAATCTTTCCGATGCTGACGACCGCCGCAGGAACAATTACGCCGGCTCGCGTTCTGGTCATCGGTGCCGGCGTTGCCGGCCTTCAGGCAATTGCAACGGCGCGTCGCCTGGGAGCGGTTGTATCGGCGTACGATCTGCGGCCGGCGGCGAAAGAACAAGTGCAAAGTTTGGGCGGCCGGTTTGTCGAGCTGCCCATTGAAGCCAAGGACGCGCAGGATGCCGGGGGATACGCGAAGGCCCAGGATGAGGATTTCTACCGCCGCCAACGTGAATTGCTGACGAGAGTGGTCGCCGAAAGCGACGTTGTCATCACGGCCGCCGTGGTCCCGGGCAAGAAATCTCCAGTGCTGGTGACACGCGAAATGGTTGCCGGCATGGCGTCCGGCTCGGTGATCGTCGATCTGGCGGCTGAGCGCGGTGGAAACTGCGAGTACACGCAGGCCGGAAAGAAGGTTGTCGAACATGGCGTCACGATCGTCGGATATTTCAATTTGGCGACCGCCGTGCCGTATCATGCGAGCCAGATGTACGCCAAAAATATCACCGCGTTCCTGACGTACATGGTCAAGGACGGGAAACTTCAACTCAATGCAGCGGATGAGATAGTTCAAAGTACGTTGGTAACGCACGGAGGGGAAGTGGTTAACGCCCGCGTGCGGGAATTCTTCTCGCTGCCTGCCCTGGTGGCGGAGCCGAAGGAGGCAAGATAGCGATGAAGACGGATTTGATTACGAGCCTGTACGTGTTCATGCTGGCGGGCTTCATCGGGTTCGAAGTCATTCGTCGCGTATCGCCGCTTTTGCATACGCCGCTCATGTCGCTGACGAACGCGCTCGATGCGATCGCGGTGGTCGGTGCAATCCTGCTGGCGGGAGAACATAAGACCACGCTTTCGACGGTATTGGGGACGATCGCGATCGTCGCCGCCACCAGCAACGTGGTGGGAGGGTTTTTGATAACCGACCGGATGCTCAAAATGTTCAGGGCGAGCCGTAACCCGAAACCATGACCTCACTCCCATCGACCGATTTAATCATCGAAATCACGTACCTGATCGCGACGGCGCTCTTCATCCTCTCCCTGAAATGGATGAGCTCTCCGACGACCGCGCGGCACGGCGTTTGGGCCGGCGAGCTGGGCATGCTTCTGGCCGTGGCGGGCACCCTGCTGAACCGCGGAATTGTTGATTACAAGTGGGTGGCGATTGCGCTGGTCCTCGGCACCATCATCGGCGTTCCTCTCGGGAAAGTTCATATGACGGCGGTGCCGCAGCGAACCGCGCTCAGCCACGCTTTCGGCGCCCTTTGCGTAACGCTGGTCGGCACGGCGGAATTTTATCTGCGCGCGCCAAGCGTGCCGCGGTTCATGATGTCGGTCCTTTCCATGGAAGTCATCCTGGGCTCTCTGACCTTCACCGGTAGCCTGATGGCTGCTGGAAAGTTGCAGGAAATACTGCCGCAACGCCCCATTACTTATAAAGGACAGAACATCGTCAATCTGGGATTGCTGGCAGCTGCCGTTGGGGTTGCCGCGTATCTGGTGATTCATCCGGATCATATGTATTTGTTCCCCATTATTCTAGTGATTCCGCTTCTGTTTGGCGTGCTGATGATCGTGCCCATTGGTGGCGCCGACATGCCGACGGTGATTTCGCTGCTAAATTCCTACGCCGGTCTTTCCGCGGCTGCGATGGGGTTTGTTCTCGACAGCAAGCTCCTCATCGTGGCCGGCGCCCTGGACGGCGCTTCCGGCTTGATCCTGTCGGTGAACATGTCCAAGGCCATGAACCGCTCGTTTTCCAACGTTCTCTTTGGAGCGTTCGGCCAGGAGCAAGTCAGTGTCAAGGGCGGACAGGAAACGCGCGCGGTGCGAAGCGCGACGCCCGAGGAGGCTGCTGGAATTCTCGCCGCAGCCAGCAAAGTGGTCATCGTTCCGGGTTACGGGATGGCCGTGGCCCAGGCGCAGCATAAAGTGCGGGAACTTTATGACAATCTGACCAAGCGTGGCGTCGATGTAAAGTTCGGGATTCACCCTGTAGCGGGACGCATGCCCGGTCACATGAACGTTCTTCTTGCTGAGGCCGACATTCCCTACGATAAGCTTCTCGATATGGATGAAGTCAATGGCGAGTTTCCGCAGACCGACGTGGCGTTAATCATCGGCGCCAATGACGTCACCAACCCCGCCGCCCGCACCGATGCAAGCAGTCCGATCTTCGGAATGCCAATTCTGGATGTCGACAAGGCCCGTACAGTGATGGTCATCAAGCGAAGTATGGCGGCAGGCTTCGCGGGAATTGATAACCCGCTCTATTACCTGGACAAAACTCTAATGCTTTTCGGGGATGCCAAGAATTTCGTGGGTTCGATTGTCCGCGAACTTTCTGGCGGTGACAGCCACGGTTAGATGGCTGCGCCGCGGTCCTGTTCGAACCGGAAGCCCCAGGGTCGCGGTCCACGCGGCGGCCGGTGAATTGATTTTCAGGATTGTGAAGCAGGCCTGTTCTCCCACCTTAAAAACTACACCCGCCTGCCGCAGAGCGACAAGCGGGTGCAATCCGCAAAACACGACACCAGGCCGCGAGAAACTACGGGCAGGTTGCCGATAACATCTTGACTGCGGTTATTTTCATATAGTGCGGGGCCTTCGGCACTTTGCTGTCCGCCTCTGCGTCCTTGGCGGGCACCGCTGTGCCAGTGAGCTCCACTTTGTGGCCAACGTGCGGAGCAAGGTTGGCTGTCGAGGAAACGATTCCCACCGACTTAGGTCCCTTTTCGAGGTCGGTGAGCATATAGCTCCCCGGTTCCGTGCCCTTTGCCAAGCATCCGGTCATGCTGTGCTCTTTCGGAGCCGCATCTTGAGCCCGTGCACCTAGAGCCAGAGCTATCGCGCTCGAGACGAGTAGAGCCATTACGATTGAATACTTCATCCGATCCTCCTGTTAGCGAAAAAATCCCGAACCGAACCTACCCTCCACCCGGCAAAACAATAGGCCCACCGCCGTTTCGTGTCAAGTTCAGAACGTCGTGAGTCATTTGACCGCTCGAGGTTGCTTGTCAAGATGACCCTGGATGGCGAGTCAGGCGAGGCTTCTCGTGAAGTTGGATTACGGTGCCCCCCGGCGCTCCCCCACAGTCAACTTGCCGGCCAAGTCCCCGTAAGTAAGTCCTTCCCTTCCCATGCTTTCCTAGCTTACGATGCCTATCGAAACGAGTACCCAAACCCTCAGTACAAAACTCCCAGTACAAACAGGCCATTGCACTGCCTGCGACACGGCTCTACTCTCGCCTGGTATTTATGAATGGGTAAATGAAAACGAATGGAGCCGTCGAGATGAATCGAATGCCAGCCAAACGATACGGAATCGCAGTGCTGTTCGTGGCAGTAGCTTTTCTGTGTGCGGGATCTGCCAAAGCAGATACCGTCACCATGACACTCACGGGCGTCAGCGGAGGTGTTCAGGGAAACGTCTACACCAGCCCCTATTTGGCTACGGTGGGCGGCAACACGAACGTGGCCATTATCTGCGACGATTTCACGCATGATGTTTTTATGAATGAGACCTGGACCGCAAACGTCTCGACGTTCGCAGACCTGAGTGGTGCACGTTTCTGGAAGGGAACGCAGGCCGACACCGTCCCGCTTTACGCCGAAGCCGCTTTCTTGACCGACAAATATATCTTGTCCGGCTCGAGCCAGAGCGGGGATGCATCCTTTGCCGTTTGGGCCCTGTTCTCGCCCAGCCAAACCATCGGCGCCTATGGCTGGGACTCCGGCGCAGCCACCCTGCTCGCGGAAGCAAAGAGTCAGACGTTCGCCTCCGGCGCCTATTCCAACTATGAGGTATTGACACCAACAGATCCCAATCCGACTCCTCCTTTTCCGACTTCGCCCCAGGAGTTCCTGGTGCGCACGCCGGAGCCGTCTTCTCTGCTGCTGCTTTGCGCCGGTCTCGTTGCCTTGGTGATGGTTGCTCGCCGCCGCAATCTCGCTGTTTTGGCCGAGGGATAAACTTCCCGCCCGACTCGCTCCAGAAAAAAGGATGCGCAAGTTCTCGCGCATCCTTGTCCACTTTGAAATTGTTCTGAATCGCAACCAGGCCTCGGCGGCAGCCATTTCCGGCGACACTGGCACCGGCTGCCGCCGAGGCGTTTCTGGCGCGCAGGTACCGAGCGATCCTGGCGAAAAACGACTGCCTGTTGAGCTGGTCACTCGGGAAACGCCCAAAACCCGGCAGACATCGAGACCGACTGCTGGCACAGTTCCATCGAGGCTGTCCACGACAACGCCGTCCCGTATTGCTGTCGGTCCTGCTAGCGTGTACAATCCCGTTTCGGAATTATCGGAGCTAAAATGATTCATACAGGTCGCCATTTTCTGCAAATTCCCGGTCCAACGAATGTTCCCGATCGTGTGCTTCGAGCCATGGACTATCCGGTCATTGACCATCGCAGCGCCGAGTTCGCGAGTCTTGGCACGGAAGTTCTCGACGGCGTGCGCAAGGTCTTTCAGACGGCCGGTCCCGTGGTGATGTACCCGGCCTCGGGGACGGGAGCCTGGGAAGCGGCTATTGTTAACACTCTCTCCGCAGGCGATCGCGTGCTGCTGTTTGAGACCGGGCATTTTTCGCAGCTCTGGCGCCAGCTCACGGAAAAATTCGGCATTGAGGTCGACTATGTGCCGGGCAACTGGCGCAAGGGGGCTTCCGCAGCTGAACTGGAAGCGCGCCTTACGGCGGACCGCGATTACAGCATTAAGGCGGTGATGGTTGTTCACAACGAGACTTCCACCGGGGTGACCAGCCGCATCCCCGAACTTCGCCGCGCCATGAACCAGACGCATCATCCCGCGCTGCTCATGGTCGACACGATTTCCTCGCTCGGCTCCATCGACTACCGCCACGACGAATGGGGAGTGGACGTCACGATCGCCGGGTCGCAGAAGGGGCTGATGCTTCCTCCGGGCATGAGCTTCAACGCGATTTCGGACAAGGCCCTGGCCGCAAACCGGAGCGCCCGACTGCCGCGTTCCTATTGGGATTGGCAGGAGATGTTGAAACCGAATCGCAGCGGCTTTTTTCCGTATACGCCGCCCACCAATCTTTTGTACGGGCTGCGCGAGGCTTTGCGAATGTTGGAGGAGGAAGGGCTCTCCCATGTTTTCAAGCGGCACGATCGTCACGCCGAAGCAACGCGAGCCGCCGTGCGCGCCTGGGGTTTGGAAATCGTTTGCGAAGACGCTCGAGAATATTCCAGCTCGCTGACGGCAGTCCTTATGCCCGAAGGCCACGATGCAGACAAGCTGCGGGCAGTGATTCTCGAGAATTTCGACATGTCCCTGGGAGCCGGTCTGTCCAAACTTGCGGGCAAAGTCTTCCGCATCGGCCATCTCGGCAGTTTTAATGACTTGACGCTCGCAGGAACACTCTGCGGAGTAGAAATGGGTCTCCGGCTGGCGGGTGTGCCGCACAAAGAAGGCGGCGTCCTGGCAGCTCTCAATTCTCTTGCCCCGGCAGACCGGAACGTCGAGTCCACGCCGATGGCAAGGTGACTTCGGTGTCTTGATACCGCCTAACGATTCCCCAAAACCGCTGGGGCTGGAACTGTACCCGCCAGCGGACCCGTTGTTCCTTCGCCTTTATCGATCACGGACTGTTCTGGATTAATCCAGAACGCCCAGATGGCTGCACCCACGAAGAGCAGGCCCGCCGACACAACGAATGGCGCGACCCAGGAACCATTCGATACCAGGATTCCGAATACGGTTGGGGAAAGGGCCCCGACGATTTGTCCACCCATATTCATCATCCCAGAGACGGTCCCCGAGAATTCGCCTCCAATATCCATAGGTACGGCCCAGGCCGGGCCTATGGTCATTTCGAGGAAAAACATTGCGCTCGTCAGACAATAGACGGCGGTATTAGGCGTCTGCACGAGCGCGGCGACCAGCATGGAGGCTCCACACCCGAGCATTCCCGTGATCGCCACGGACCGGCGGGAGAATTTTAGATTGTTCGTCTTGATCAAAAGCTTGTCGGTTAACCAGCCACCGAACGTATCTCCAACGACGCCAGCCATCAGCGGCAAAGACGCAAAAAATCCCATCTTGATCAACGTAAAATGGCGGTATTCGACCAGGTAGGAGGGCAGCCAGGACAGAAAAAACCACAGCGAGTAGATGTAAGTGGCGTAAGCGCACATCACGGCCCACATATTTCCGTGCCTGAGCAGGATGCTCCAGGGCACCTTGGGTCGGCTCTTTATGTTCGCCTGCTTGATCTCACCCTTCTCGTTCAAGCCGCGGATGCGTGCAAGCTCCCCGCGACTCACAAGTGAAGTCTCTTCCGGCATGTTCCGATACAAAACCAAATACAGAAGGGCCCACAGTAAGCTGAGCGCTCCGATCACATAGAACACCGACCGCCATCCGTAATGAATCATAATCGCCACGGCGATGGGCGGACCGACGGCCGCGCCCAGTCGGCTGGCTGCGTGGCTGACTCCCTGCACAAAGCCGCGCTCATCACGAGGGAACCACATCTGCATTGCACGCGTGGCCGTAGGAAAAGCTCCAGCCTCGCCTACCCCGAGCGCGAAGCGAATTCCCCAAAAGGAACCGAGACCCCAGGCGCGAGTCGTCAACACCGCAATGATGGTCCGATATGCCATGATGACCGATAAAACTCTCCGGGGGCCAAACCTGTCGCCCAGCCATCCGCCGGGCACCTGGAATAATGCGTAGGCCCAGATAAACGCGCTGAAAATAATCCCCATCGTCAGTTTGTTAAAGCCGTATTCCTTACTGATCAGTGGCGCGGTATTGGCGAGACTCACGCGGTCCAAATAGGTGATGAGATACATCAGACAAAGAAGTAGCAACACCACCCAGCGCACGTGGCTGCCTTTGGACTCGCTCAAATTCTCCATTCCCATTCCTCCGTTGTGTGTCCAGGGCCTATCATTATAATCGCGAGCTGTAAGTACAGCCCGCACCCGATCATCGCGAGCTGTAAGTACAGCCCGCTCCCGAAAAAGCGGCCGGTTTCCGCGCGTCAGGTATACACCGCGCCTCGACCGTCAGCAATAGTGCGCGGGATATTCTATGAAAGGCCGGCCTGAGTGTATAGTATCGGGTGCCGGAAAATTGTTCCGTGGAACCGGATCGAACTGTTCCTGTGGCACGGGCCATCCGCTGTGTCTGAAAAGGACTCTACATTAATCTTATGAAATTAGAGAATATCGCTCCGACATTGACACCATTGCCATTGAGCTCTCATGCCAAGCCCGTTGACTCCTTCTCCGAGGCAGCCGAACTGGAAAACGAACTGAAGCGGGTCGTGAAGGGCGAAGTCCGCTTCGACCGTGGTAGCCGTGCCCTGTACGCGGCGGACGGCTCAAATTACCGGCAGATTCCCATCGGTCTGGTCGTTCCCCGCGATGACGAAGATGTGATCGCAACGGTGGCCGCCTGCAGGAAATACGGCGCTCCTGTCCTGGCACGCGGAGCAGGCACGAGTCTTGCCGGACAATGCTGCAATGTCGCGGTGGTGCTCGACTTCACCAAGTACATGAACAAGATCCTGGAGCTGAATCCCGAACGTGGATTCGCCAGAGTTCAGCCGGGCGTCGTTCTGGACACGCTGCGAAATAGGGCCGAAGAACATCATCTTACTTTCGGTCCCGATCCTTCAACGCACAGCCGCTGCACGCTCGGAGGAATGATCGGGAATAATTCCTGCGGCACTCATTCCTTGCTCGCCGGCAAGACTGTCGACAACGTCGAAGAGTTGCGCATTCTTCTGTACGACGGCACGGAGATCACGGTGGGAGCCACGGGCGACGAAAACCAGCTGGGGTCGATCATCGCCGAGGGAGGACGTCGCGGGGCGATCTACGCAAAACTGCGAAGCCTTCGCGACGAGTACGCCGACCTGGTCCGGGCGCGCTACCCAAAAATTCCCAGGCGAGTTTCCGGTTATAACCTCGATCAATTGCTCCCCGAGAATGGGTTTCATGTGGCGCGATCGCTCGTCGGCACCGAAGGCACCTGCGTCATCGTGCTCGAAGCCAAAGTAAGATTGATCAAAAGTCCGCAGCATCGAACGCTCGTCGGACTAGGCTACGCGGATACGTTTGTCGCAGCCGACCACGTTCCCGAAATTTTGCCTTTCGGGCCCATTGGGCTCGAAGGGTTTGAAGGCAGCATCGTCGACGGATTAAAAAAGAAGAAAGCTCCCCACCTCGAGCTCATTCCGGAGGGGCGGGGCATTTTGCTGGTGGAATTTGGATCCGACACTCCGGGCGAGGCGGAGGATAGCGCCCGAAGACTGATCGAGCAGCTGAAGAAAACGCCCGATCCCCCTGCTGTCCGTCTGTACACCAAGAGCGAGTCCCGCCACGTATGGAAGCTGCGCGAGTCCGGACCGCGCGCGGCTGCCGCAGCCCCGGGCTCTCCGCCAGAATGGGAGGGATGGGACGACGCGGCCGTTGCACCGGAAAAATTGGGCGGATACCTCCGCGATATCCGCAAACTGCTGGACGAATACAATTATCACGCCGCGTTCTACGGACATTTCGGACACGGCTGCATCCACATGCGCGTCAGTTTCGATCTGGAAAGCGAAACGGGAATTCGCAATTACGGAGAGTTCGTCGAACGTGCCGCCGATTTGGTCGTCAGTTACGGGGGCTCGCTTTCCGGAGAGCATGGCGATGGGCAATCCCGCGGAGCGCTGCTACCGAAGATGTTCGGTCCCGAGCTGATCCGGGCGTTTGCCCAATTCAAGTCCACCTGGGATCCGGACAACAAGATGAATCCGAATAAGGTGGTCAACGCCTACCTGCCCACGGAGAACTTGCGCCTCGGGGCGGATTATAAACCGCTGGAGCTCAAAACGTATTTTCAGTTTCCGGATGATGGCGGCTCCTTCGCGAAGGCGGCTGTTCGGTGCATCGGATTGGGAGAATGCCGCAAGCATGATTCCGGCACGATGTGTCCGAGCTATATGGTTACGCTTGAGGAGCAACACAGCACGCGCGGCCGTGCGCATATGCTTTTTGAAGTTCTGCAGGGCGAGGTGGTGCATGACGCCTGGAAGGACGAACATGTGAAAAGCGCGCTCGATTTGTGCCTCGCCTGCAAGGCCTGCAAATCGGAATGCCCGACCAACGTGGATGTCGCGACGTATAAGGCAGAATTCCTGGCGCACTATTACGAAGAGCGAACGCGTCCTCTGCATGCATATGCCTTTGGAATGATCGACCGCTGGGCGCAACTCGGCTCGATTGCGCCGCGCGTCGCCAACTTTTTTAGCCAGGCACCGGGCTTCCGCCACATTTTGCAGAGCCTCCTGCATCTGGCTCCCCAGCGGCGCGTGCCGCAATTCGCCCGGTCCACTTTCCAGCAATGGGCCAGGAAGAATCATGTTCCCGGACCCGGACAACACAAGACTGTAGTATCTCCAAGAGGTCAGGTGATTCTGTGGGCGGATACTTTTAACAATTACTTTCATCCGGACACGAGCCGCGCAGCGCTGGAGGTGCTCCAAAGAGCGGGTTTCAGCGTCAGCGTCCCGCAAATTCATTTTTGCTGCGGAAGGCCTCTCTACGATTTCGGCATGCTTGACAGGGCCAAAAAATATTTGGAACATATTATGAGTGCGCTCACCGCTCAAATTTTGGCCGGAATTCCGATCGTCGTGCTGGAGCCGAGTTGCGCTTCCGTCTTTCGCGATGAGTTGCGCAATCTGTTTCCCATGGATCAACGAGCCATCCGGCTTCGTAACCAGACGTTCCTGCTCAGTGAGTTTCTGGAACATCATGCTCCCGGTTATGAGGCACCGCTCGTTGGACAAAAAGTACTCCTTCACGGACACTGCCATCACAAATCCATTATGAAACTGGGCGATGAAGAATCACTGCTTCGAAGGATGGGCGCCGATTTGCAATCCATCGATTCCGGGTGCTGCGGGATGGCGGGACCTTTTGGTTTCGAGAAAGACAAGTACGCGGTATCCCAGGCCGTGGGCGAACGGGTGCTCCTGCCCGCCGTACGCAACACGCCCGCGGACGCGCTGATCGTTTCCGACGGTTTCAGTTGCAGGGAGCAAATTCTGCAGGCGACGGGACGCAAAGCCCTGCATCTTGCCGAAGTCATGCAACTCGGATTGCGCCGTCGGGACAAAATAAGTTAACTTAATACGGTTCT
>Ga0209736_1000638_pt1 | contig 11359 bp, 11 predicted proteins | sample BlaSpr_A8_Ref_M3_FD_187992 | JGI IMG/M metagenome (GOLD analysis project Ga0209736, IMG submission 187992) | Forest soil microbial communities from Thunder Bay, Ontario, Canada - Black Spruce, Ontario site 2_A8_Ref_M3 (SPAdes) (version 2) | ecosystem: Environmental > Terrestrial > Soil > Boreal... | reverse complement strand
CAGCGGCGACCACGGCGCGCGTCGCCTGCGAGACTTCCGAGCCCTCGACCAGCGGCCGGTCGACCCGGTACCAGATCGCGCCCGGCCCTGGCACGCCGAACCGGCCGCGGGCGGCGCGCAGCGAGATGCCGGTGACGAACGGACTGCTCGAGAAGGTCGCGGGATCCGGCGGCGACTGATCGGGTCCGGGCAGTTCGACCGGCAGATCTTCGACCTCGGACGGCAATTCAAGCGCCTGCGTCCTGGTCTTGAGCACGGTGGCGCCGACCACGACGACGGCATCGGCCATGAGCCTGACGGCGCAAAGCTGGATCTTGCGTCCCTGCCGCAGCACCTCGGTGTGAAGCGTCAGCGGTGCCAGCGGCACCGGGCGCATCAGATCGATCGTGACACGTGCAATGGCCATCGGCTCGGGAGTGGGGATCGCTTCCGCGGCCCATACGACCAAAGCCGCCGGTGCCGAACCGTGCTGCATGCCGGCATCCCAGGGGCCGGCCGCATTGGGGCCGGTGACGACGCGATCGCCTTCCACGCGATAGATGGCGTCCAGCGAGCGCGGCGGGAAGTTCATTGCCTGCTTGTCCGATCGTCAGCCGGCGGCCGCGAGCGATCCTTCGAATGCGTTGGGCACTTCGATATCGACCTCCAGCGTCGATACATTCGGGCCGCGGTCCATCCTGACGATGACCTTGTCCGGATCGAGCACGACATGCCGCGAGACCGCGGCGAGGATCTCCGCCCGCAGCAATCCCAGGAGATCGGGCTGGCCGCGCAAGCCGCGTTCATGCGCCAGCAGAATCTGCAGCCGTTCCCGTGCCACGGGCGCGGTGGCAGGTCTGCCGCTGAAGCGCCGCAGCAGACTAATCATGCAGCCCTCCGTCCCAGCAACCGGTTCATCAGGCCCTTGCGCTCGACCGGCACCACCATGTCCACCGTCTCACCCATCAGACGGCGCGCCGCGTCGACATAGGCGCGGGCCGGCGCGCTGGCGGCGTTGTTCAGGGTCACCGGGGATCCGACGTTCGACGCCAAGAGAACGTCCTGGCTCTCGGGAATGATGCCGAGCAGCGGCGTCGCCAGGATCTCGAGAATATCGTCGATGCTGAGCATTTCGCCGCGCGAGGCACGCACCGGGTCGTAGCGGGTGATCAGCACGTGCTTCTCGACACGCAGGCCCTTCTCGGCCTTGACGGTCTTGGAATCGAGCATGCCGATGATGCGGTCGGAGTCGCGCACCGAGGAGACTTCCGGGTTGGTGACGATGACGGCCTCGTCGGCATAGCGCATCGCCAGCGTCGCGCCGCGCTCGATGCCGGCCGGGCTGTCGCACAGGATCCAGTCGAACCTGGTTCTGAGGTCGGCGATGATGCTGCCGACGCCCTCGTCGGTGAGGGCATCCTTGTCCCGGGTCTGCGAGGCCGGCAACAGCCACAAATTCTCCAGCCGCTTGTCGCGGATCAGCGCCTGCGTGAGCTTGGCGACGCCCTGCACCACATTGATGAGGTCGAACACGACCCGCCGTTCCGCTCCCAGCACCAGATCGAGGTTGCGCAGCCCGACGTCGAAGTCGACCACCACCACCTTCTCTCCCATCTGCGCGAGCGCCGCACCGAGGGCCGCGGTGGAAGTGGTCTTTCCGACGCCGCCTTTACCAGACGTCACGACCAAGACTTTGGCCATTCTTGCCTCCTTGCCGATTAATTCAGCGCTGTGATTTTCATGATGTCGCCTTCCAGCCATGCCTGGGCGGGCCGATTGCGCAAGCTTGCGTCGATGTCCTCGGCGGTCTGGTAGTAGCCGTCGATGGCCAGCAATTCCGCTTCGATCTTCTGGCAATAAATCCGCGCCGCCGAATTGCCGTTGACGCCGGCCATGGCACGGCCGCGCAGCGTCCCGTAAATATGGATCGAGCCGCCGGCGACGATCTCCGCGCCGGAGCCGACCGAGCCCAGCACGGTGACATCGCCTTCGGTGAACACGATCGACTGGCCGGAACGCACCGGGCTGTCGTGCACGAGCGAGTTCGGCTTCGGCTTGGCCTCGGGTTTTTTCGGTTCATTCTGGATCAGCACGCAGGGACGTCCGCCGGTCAGCAGCGGCGGCATGCTGGTGGTGAGGCGGGCCTCGTCCACGCCCTCGATGCCGAGGATGCGAATGTTGCGCTGTTCGAGGCTTGCGATGAGATGCGCGATGGCGGACTGGCTCAGGTCCACGGCGGAGAGGTCGAGCACCACCGGCTTGCCGACGAAAAAGCCGGGCGAGCGATTGAGCGTTGCGTCGATTTCCTCGAGCCAGCCTGCGATCGGAACCACCGGGGCAAATACGAACGCAACGTAGGAGCGGCCCCGCATCCGAACCAGTTGATGGGATGGCTTCGCGATTGCGTCCATGGGGGATCGACTCGCCTTTCTTATCGAATGGTTAAAGATCGGCGCTTATAGTTAACGGCTGATTAACGGCGCCGCCGATTACGCCCTCGACGCCGATCGGGCGCGGCCAAGGGCGCAGAGCGATTCGTCCTCGGTCTTTTGCTGGTGGAGCGAGGCGGCCGGGCCAACCGTGGAGTTATTTTGTCGAGTTTGTGGCAGCGTCGTTTCCGGAAACAAACGCCGCCGCCCCGTCAGTGACCGATAAAGCTACCCTAACCGGCGTTAACCATCAGTGATGGTTAACAAAACTTAACCTCAATTTCGTCGAGTTTCGGGCTTAGTAATGTCTCCGCGCGGTACCATCAAAACTTTGTCATCTCGCCAGCTCGCTGGGGGGATTTCCGCCGTCCGTTCGCGGGCGGTAGTTGCCAGGGGACAGGGGACAGAGGCAATGGAAGTGGTGGGGACGGCACGGTCTTGCGATTCCAATCGCTCGCCGATGCAAACGAGGCATGATGCAGGTTTTGCATCCCGCTGTTTGATTCAAATTCTCCATTCAGACTTTGCATCTCTTTCAGGCCGATCCGGGATGATCCGGGACGGCCGCCCTCACTGCTTTGAAACCTGGTCCGATACGTTCAGAGAAACGTCAACAGGTCAGTTACTGCGGCGCCGGCCGGTGACCGCGGTACGATTCCCAAGCGTCATGAGGAGTAGCGTATGAGTAGCGTCAGTGAGCTCGACCATCTCAATCCAAACGACCCCAGTTATTATGCACCGCGCTGGATGCGCGAAAAGCCGGAGCAACGATCATCCGCCTCGCGCGAAATGAAATCCGAACCTGCGAGAGACCCGATCTTCTCGCCGGCCTCGCTCGACACCCAGCTCGAGAACGCGGTCTCCGATGCACTGTGGCATCCGCTCGACCCGGAGGTTATTCAGGAACCCCCCGGGCTCGCCGACGAACTGGACCGCCGCGCCGCGCTGATGAGCGTGGTCGGCCGCTTCGCTGCGGCCGTCGGCGTCTCCGCGATCGTGGCGCTGTTCTTCGTCATCATGGTGCCTGCGTCACGGCTTCCGGACGGCGCCGGAACGACCTCTGCCGGAATCCTGCGATCGCTGAAGACCGCGCTGCTTCAGCCCGGCCAGCGGGAGGAATCGAAACCCGCGATCGCCGAGTTCCAGGCCATCCTGCCGCCCGCACAGGCCGCGACCCAGCCTGCGACGCACGCCGAGTCCGAGCAGTTGCTTCAGCAGTTCGTGCAATGGCGTCAAAAGCCCAACTCGGCCGAGGCGCCTCAATAGTGGAAACGACAAACCCTACGGGAGGAGAATCGAAGATGCCTGATCAAGAGTCCAATACGGCCTTGGTGGGGAGCTTGCGATGACACCTCGCTTGATCGCCGTACTATTGGGTGCCTGGCTTGCAAGCGCGGCGGGCACGGCATATGGCGGCAACACCGATGTTGTCCGCGACCTGGCGGCCCGCGTCGGACCGATCGTCGGTTCGGCGCTGGCCTGCACCGACATCGCGCGGCCCCGCATTCAGACCATCGTCGACAAGTTCGCGGCGGTGATCAAGGAAGCCGCGGCCAACGAGGCCGAGCGGGACGACCTTACGCAGCTGCTCAATCGCAGCGCCGCCGACGGCCGCACCGCCGTGACGATGGGAAAGACCGACTGCAAGGTGGCCGAGCGCCAGCTTGCCGATCTTGAACGCTCGATTGGCGGACCCGGACCGTCCCTGTCGGGCGTTACCGGCGTCATCGGTCCCTCCGCCGCGGTCGCCGCGACCTCGATTGCCCCGGTCCCGGTTGGTCCTCCGGTGCGCGGCGTCACCGATGCCGAAATCCGCTTCGGCATCGCGGCACCCTTTTCCGGCCCGGCCAAGGAACTCGGCCGCCAGATGAAGCTCGGGATCGACACCGCTTTCAACCGGGTCAACGACACCGGCGGCGTCAACGGCCGAATGCTCCGTCTGCTGGCGGCCGACGACGGTTATGAACCGGCGCGGACGCCGGAGGCCATGAAGCAGCTCTACGACAAGGACCAGGTGTTCGGCTTCATCGGCAATGTCGGAACGCCGACCGCTGCTGTCGCCGTGCCCTTTGCGCTGGAGCGGCGAACCCTGTTCTTCGGGGCCTTCACCGGCGCCAATCTGCTGCGCAACGATCCCCCGGATCGCTACGTATTCAACTATCGTGCGAGCTACGCCGAGGAAACCGATGCCGTCGTGCGCTATCTGATCAAGTTGCGCCGGCTGCAGCCCCGGCAGATTGCCGTATTCGCCCAGCAGGATTCCTATGGCGATGCGGGATTCGCCGGCGTCGCCAGGGCGTTTCGCGCGCTTGGCGTCAGCGACTCCGCCATTGTCCGGCTGGGCTACAAGCGCAACACCGTTGACGTCGACGACGCGGTCAACCAATTGAAGACGCAGAAGCCGGCCATCAAGGCCGTGGTCATGGTTGCCGCCTATCGCGCGGCGGCAAAATTCATCGAGAAGACGCGCGACGCCTATCCCGCGATGATCTACACCAACGTATCCTTCGTCGGCAGCAGTTCGCTGGCCGAAGAGCTGGGGCTGTTGGGGCCGCGCTTTGCCACCGGCGTCATCGTGACCCAGGTGGTGCCCGCCGTTGCCGGCTATTCGAGCGTGGTGCTCGAATACAAGAATGCGCTGGCGAAATATTTTCCGGGTGAGGCGCCGGATTACGTCTCGCTCGAGGGCTACGTCGCCGCCAACGTCCTGATCCAGGCGCTGAAACGGACGGGTCCGCAGCTCGACACCGAACGGCTGATCGACAACCTCGAGAGCATGCGCAATCTCGACCTGGGCCTCGGAACCGCGCTCAATTTCGGCCGCGCCGAACATCAGGCGTCGCACAAGATATGGGGAACGACGCTCGACGAAAGCGGCAAGTACCAGCCGATCGAACTGGAGTAAGTAGCGGCATCATTGCCGCAAGGGTCCCCGGATGCGCCGCGTCAGAGCGGCGGATCGACGGCTTCGTCGTATCCTCGTTTGAACCGGGCGATCATTTCGGCGGCCGGCACGATTCCGCCGACGCTGCCGACGCCTTGGCCGCTGCCCCAGATCTCCTTCCAGGCTTTCGGCTTGGCCCGCTCGCCTGACGCGTCGGTCCCGAAACTCATTTTCGAGGCATCCGACTCCGGCAGGTTGTCGGGATCCATGCCGGCGGCGACGATCGAGGGCTTCAGGTAATTGCCGTGCACGCCGGTGAACAGGTTGGAATAGACGATATCTTCCGCAGTTGAGGTGGTGATCATCTGCTTGTAGCCCTCCACCGCATTGGCCTCCCTGGTGGCGATGAAGGCGGAGCCGATATAGGCAAAATCGGCGCCCAGGATCCGCGCCGCGCGGATGGCGCGGCCGGTGGCGATAGCGCCCGACAGCGCGATCGGCCCGTCGAACCACTGCCTTGTCTCGGCCACGAAAGCGAGCGGCGAGATCTCGCCGGCATGGCCGCCGGCGCCGGCGGAGACCAGGATCAGGCCGTCGGCGCCCTTCTCGATCGCCTTGTGCGCGAATTTCTGGTTGATCACGTCGTGGAAGACGATGCCGCCCCATTGATGCGCGGCCTGATTCAGCTCCTCGCGCGCGCCGAGCGAGGTGATGATCATCGGCACCTTGTGCTTCTCGCACAGTGCCAGATCGTGTTCGAGCCGGTTGTTCGACCGATGCACGATCTGGTTGACCGCAAACGGCGCCGACGGCCGCTCGGGGTGCGCCTTGTCGTAGGCTGCGAGTTCTTCCTTGATGCGCACCAGCCATTCGTCGAGCAGCGCCGGCGGGCGCGCGTTCAGCGCGGGAAACGATCCGACGATGCCCGCCTTGCACTGCGCGATCACGAGATCGGGCACCGAGATGATGAACAGCGGCGCACCGATCACGGGTAAGGACAGACGGCCCTTGAACAAGGCAGGCATGGACATTCGCAAATATCCTTCTCGTCGTTCAGCGGGAAGCGCGCATGGAGCTAAGGATGCCAGACATCATACCAACAAGGCAACCTTGCCCGGCGAGGGTCACTGCTGGCATAGCGCGCGGGTCACGTAATTATCGGTGCGGCAGTCGTCGGGTTTTCGCGCGCGGCCGGGGATCAACACTTTCGCGGAGCAGGCCTCCGCGGAATCGGTGGTGAGGCTCTTGCCCTCCTTGTAACCCTTGCTCTGGCGAAGCTTGTCGGCGCCGAGCTTGCAGTCCGGCGCGCCGTTTGCCGAAACCGGACAGATCGCGCGGCCCGAAACCATCGAGGCCGGCTTGGCCAGCCGCGACAGGCCTTCGGAAGCATCCTTCGTCGCATCCTTGGCGCGGGCGTTGAGATCGTCGATGGTCTCGCTGGGGCTCTTCAACGGCGGCAGGATCGACAGGGTCTCGAACATCTTGCCGATTTCGTTGATCAGGCCCGGATTCTCCTGGCCGGCCGGCGCGGGCGATGGCGTCGCAGGCCCGCCTTGCGGCGGCGCGCTCTGCTGGGCCGGCTCCTGAACGCCGAGCGAGGGTGTTGGCGGCGCGGTTTGCGGCCATGCGCTGCCGGCGGCGATCAGCAGCATCGACATCGCCGCGGCCAGGGCCGAGGCTTGCGCCCTTGCCTGCGCGAAGAGGTGGTCGGGTCGAGGCATCATGACGACGAAAGTAGCCTGAAGCAGTGCGGCGGCAAAGCGCGCCGCCGCGGGGTTTCAGAGCATTCGAAATGCGACGATAAAGCCGAGCACGAGCACGGCGGCGCCGAGCGCCACCCAAAGACCGAGATGTCTCTCGATCCTGACCCTGATCCATTCGCCGTAGCGGTTGAGCAGGATGGCGACCACGAAGAAACGCCCGCCGCGCGCGATGATCGAGCACAGCACGAACAGCCAGATGTTGTAGCCGGCAAAACCCGAGGTGATGGTGACGAGCTTGTAGGGGATCGGGGTCAGGCCCTTGCCGATGATGATCAACGCGCCCCATTCGGCATACGATGCGCGGAAGGCCTCGACCTTGCCGCCAAGACCGTAAAATTCGATCAGCCAGTGTCCGATCGAATCGTAGAGCAGCGCGCCGATGGCATAGCCGAGCATGCCGCCCACGACCGAGGTGGCCGTGCAGACCAGGGCGTACATCCAGGCCCGCTGCGGGCGCGCCAGCGACATCGGGATCAGCATCACGTCCGGCGGCACCGGAAAGAACGAGCTTTCGGCGAAGGCGACCGCCCCCATGATCCAGAGCGCGTATGGCTTGTGGGCGGCGTCAATGCACCAGTCGTAAATCCGTCTCAGCATGGCGCGATGAACCACCATGGGACGAATTTGTCCATGCCGGGAATTTGCGGAATTTGGGCCGGTTTCAACGGCGCTTGCGCAGGGCGCGGCCTTCGAGCGCGACAATTGGTCGCCGGGCGACCTGGGGAGCGGCAGCTTTGGGCACTTTCACGGCCGATTTCGGCATCTTCTCGGCGATTCCGAGCAAGTGCTCGCGCCGCGCCATCTCGCCCCACACGTCATCCGGACGCACCCCGGCCGAGGCCCATAAGACCATGAGATTGTAGAGCAGGTCGGCGCTCTCGCGGACCACCGCCTGGGGATTGCGGTTGACGGCGTCGATCACGACCTCGATGGCCTCTTCGGCCAGTTTCTTGGCCATCTTGGCCGGGCCGCGCTGAAACAGCCGGGCGGTTCGCGAAACCGCCGGATCGAGATCCCTGGCCGCGATCACCGCCTGATAGAGCCGGTCGAGCGAATCACTCATTCCCCGAAATTAATCCAAACCCGTGGTCAGCGTGTTAACGGCTCCCCCAGGCCCGGCAAAAATCCGCCGGCCTCGGTGACCGGCGGATTAATTTGGTCAGAACACTTGCAGCTACCAGCCGGCGAGCGGATGGCCACGGAAAGTGGGCACGCCCGACCCGCCATAGCCGCCGTAGTAGGGGTCGCCGCCATAATAGACGGGGCCACCGCCGTAATAGGCCGGGCCGCCGCCATAATAGCCGCCGCCATAGTAATCGTCATAATAGGCGCCGCGGTTCTGGGTGGCGGCGATCGCAAGACCGGTGCCGACGACCGCGGCAAAAGCGCCTGCTGCCGCTGCACCACCGCCGCCGCCACGGTAATAGCGGCGCCGGGCGCTGATGTCGGTGGCGCCGCTGGTTGCGGTGGCGGCCGACAGGCCTTTGCCCGAGGGCGCCGAGCCGGCCCGCGCCAGTGACGGCTCGACCGCGGTGAGCGCCACCGCCGCGACCGTCGCCATCATGGTGGCGCGACCAATTGATGAAAACACCGCTTTTCGAATAAACATCTCGAATACCCTCCGTGGCCCGGGGCAGGCCTTTGATAGCTAACCACCGCGAACATGTTAGGTTCCCGAAGCCGAACCCAGGCTGAACAATTAGGTGGTGAACCAAGGCGCTTACCGGCCGTTCATACTTCATCGGCAGCCTGTTCTCCCAGCCGCGCCTTGACGTCATGAAACAATCATAAAACGCGCGGCAACTGGTGCCCTGATCTCGAAGTAGCTCCCGCATGCGCGTAACTCCGACAATTGCGCTTCGTTTCGTTTTGGCCGTGCTGACCGGGCTGTCGGGTCTTGCGGGTAACAGCCGGGCGCAGGGTGAAGCCCGGCCGCCGCTCGCCGTCCAGTTTTCGCTGGATCGTCCGCTGGATGCGGGTGCGGCCCCGTTCGTGCTGGCGGCAAGCCGTGGCCTGTTCGGCTCGGAGGGCCTGGCGGTCACGACCAATATCGCCATCGGTTCGCCGGACGCGATTGCGCGCGTCGCTTCCGGCAGCAGCGAGTTCGCACTCGCCGACCTCAATGAACTGATCCGTTTTCGCGGCAAAGCCGACGCGCCGGCGGTGAAGGCGGTTTTCGTGCTGTTCAACAAGTCGCCCTATGCCATCGTTGCCCGCAAGAGCCGCGGCGTTCGCGCGCTCTCCGACATCGAAGGCAAGACGCTCGGCGTCGCCGAGAGCGATCTTTCGTTCCGGCTGTGGCCGGCCCTGGCGCGGGAGAACGGCATCAAGACCGCCGGCGTCAAGCTGTACAAGATGAGCGCCGCGGTGCGTGAACCGATCCTGTCGGCAGGACAGGTCGATGCCGTGGCGGGATTTTCCTATCTATCGGCGGTCAATCTGCGCGACCGCGGCGTTCCGGCCGACGATTTGGCGGTGCTGCGATATGCCGACTATGGCTGCGAAGCCTATGGCTTCGCGGTGATCGTCAATCCGGCGTTCGCGGCCAAGCGACCCGAGGCGGTAAGAGGCTTCCTGCGCGCGGTGATTGCCGGCACGAACCTCGCCATCCGGGAGCCCGAGCGCGCGGTGGATGAGGTCGTCAGCCACATGGACAACGGATTGCGCGATCTCGAGCTGGAGCGGCTGCGCACCGTGATTTCCGACAACATCCTGACCGGCGAAGTCAGGCGCGAGGGCATCGGCGGCATTGATCCCGCCCGGCTCGACCGCTCGATCGATCAAATCGCCGAGGATTTCACGTTCGAGAAACGTCCGCAGCCGTCGGATATTTTCGACGGTTCATTCCTGCCGCCACTGGACGGCCGCCTGATCAATTGAGCAAAAGCCTGCCGCTGCCCTGTATCTCGCCTCCGATCCCTGATTAGAATGCAACTGGACGATCGGCAGCCCGCCGGTCGCAAGAGTGCTTGACCAGGCATGTCCCTGCTTCGGCTCTATACGCGCGTGCTTGGCCTGCTCGGCAAGGAGGCAGGGCTGGGCTGGATCCTGGCCGGCGCCAACCTGCTGCTGGCCGGCGCGCAATTCGCCGAGCCGGTGCTGTTCGGCCGCATCGTCGACGTGCTCTCCGCCACGCCGTCGCCCGATCCTTCGGCATCGTCGTCGGCCTGGCCGCTGCTGGCGGCCTGGGCGGCGTTCGGCCTGTTCACGATTCTGTGCAGCGCCGCGGTGGCGCTGCACGCGGACCGGCTGGCGCACCGCCAGCGGCAGGCGGTGCTGACGAATTATTTCGAGCACATCATGCAGTTGCCGCTCACCTTCCACACCGGCACCCATTCCGGCCGCCTGATGAAGGTGATGCTGAACGGCACCGACTCGCTGTGGCGGCTCTGGCTCGGGTTTTTCCGCGAGCATTTCGCCGCGATCATGTCGCTGGTGGTGCTGCTGCCGCTCTCGCTGTACATCAATTGGCGGCTGGCGATCCTGCTGTTCGCGCTGTGCGTGGTGTTCACGGTGCTGACGACGATGGTGGTGCGCAAGACCTACGGCATGCAAAACGAGGTCGAGGCGCATTACAGCGATCTGTCCGCGCGGGCTTCGGATGCGCTCGGCAATGTGGCGCTGGTGCAGAGCTTCGTGCGCATCGACGCCGAGGTGCAGGGGCTGCGCTACGTCGCCGACCAGCTGCTGGCGGTGCAGATGCCGGTCTTGTCGTGGTGGGCACTGGTCACCGTCATCACCCGCGCCTCGACGACCATCACGGTGCTGGCGATCTTCACTGTCGGCATCGCGCTGCATCAACAGGGTCTCACCTCGGTCGGCGAGATCGTGATGTTCGTGAGCTTCGCCACCATGCTGATCCAGAAGCTCGAACAGGTGGTGTCCTTCATCAACAGCGTGTTCATGGAGGCGCCGCGCCTGCAGCAATTCTTCAACGTGCTCGATGCCGTGCCCGCGGTGCGCGACCGGCCCGACGCGATCGATACCGGGCGTCTTGCGGGTCTGGTTGAATTCCACGACGTCTCGTTTTCCTATGACGGCAAGCGGCCGGCGGTCGAGGACCTCTCCTTCACCGCCCTGCCCGGCCAGACCGTCGCGCTGGTTGGCCCCACCGGGGCCGGCAAATCGACCGCGATCGCGCTGTTGCACCGCGCCTTCGATCCGCAGTCGGGTTTCATCAGGATCGACGGCATGGACGTGCGCGGCCTGACGCTGACGGCGCTGCGGCGGAATATCGGCGTGGTGTTCCAGGAAGCGCTGCTGTTCAACCGGTCGATCGCCGACAATCTGCGGGTCGGCAAGCC
>Ga0209736_1000636_pt1 | contig 11380 bp, 10 predicted proteins | sample BlaSpr_A8_Ref_M3_FD_187992 | JGI IMG/M metagenome (GOLD analysis project Ga0209736, IMG submission 187992) | Forest soil microbial communities from Thunder Bay, Ontario, Canada - Black Spruce, Ontario site 2_A8_Ref_M3 (SPAdes) (version 2) | ecosystem: Environmental > Terrestrial > Soil > Boreal... | reverse complement strand
TCGCGGTCCGAAGTTCAGGCCGCGCCGCTCATATAGGTTTCGCGGCGGCCGATCATGCGCTCGGCCGCGGCCTTGGCGTCGGCCTTGGAGGAGGTCGCGCAGGTGCGATATTCGAGGTCGGGCGATTCGGCCGATTCGCGCCGCCCGAACCACGACTTGGCGGCGACGGCGAGCTGCGACAACGCCTGGGCGACGTTATCGACCGCACCGAACGAGTGCAGCGCGCCGCTGCCGGCGAAGCGGACTTCATAGATGCCGGGCGTAATCGGCGCTTCGATATTGCCGCCACGCCCGGCCCGCGGATACCGTTTCCATTCGCTCCAGGTCGAGATCATCGGGGGTTCCCTCTCGGCATCGAAGCCGCAATCATTTTCATCAAATTTTCAGTCGGGCAGCGCCTATTTGTGCTGCAATCCAAACAACTTGCTGCAGAAAACGTTCCGGAGATCAACGCACGATCACGATATCCCGGTTACCCCGGATGGTCACCGACAATGCGGAACAATCCACCGCAATTTTGCGGCGAGTGTTGCCGTTCGGTCGCGCCCCCAAGGGGATGACCTCTGGCGTTGTCATCACGAGATTGCGACCGATCTCTCGATCGGCTCACGCTTGCGTGAAGCTGCGGCCGGGGAGAAGATCGGCCGCTTCAAAAAATAAACGGGAGGTAATTCATGCAAGGCAATGCTCAGATCGATCAGGTGCTGCGCCAGAAAAGCGACGCCAGGGAAATTCCCGGCGTGGTCGCAATCGCGGCCAACAGCCAAGAGGTGATCTATCAGGGCGCGTACGGCAAACGCGACCTGTCCAAAGACGACGCCATGACAACAGACAGCGTGTTCTGGATCGCCTCGATGTCGAAGGCGATCACCGCGGCGGCCGGCATGCAGCTGGTCGAGCAGGGCAAGCTCTCGCTCGATGCGCCGATCGGCCAGGTGCTGCCGGATCTCGCTTCGCCGCAGGTGCTGGAAGGTTTCGGCGCCGACGGTAGCCCAAACCTGCGGCCGGCCAAAAATCCCATCACGCTGCGCCATCTGATGACGCATACCGCCGGCTTCGCCTACGACATGTGGAACGGCGACATGGTGAAATACCTGGAGACGACCGGCACGCCCGGGGTCATCAGTTGCAAGAACGACGCGCTGAAGACCCCGCTGATGACCGATCCCGGCACGCGCTGGGAATACGGCACCAATATCGATTTCGTCGGCAAGGCGGTCGAGGCGATCAGCGGCAAGCGGCTCGACGCTTATCTGCGCGACCACATGCTCACCCCGCTCGGCATGACCGACACCGCTTTCAAGATCGGCGAAGCGCAGCGCAAGCGCCTGGTCGCCATGCACCAGCGCAACGCCGACGGATCGCTGGCGCCGATCCCGTTCGAGCTCGAGCAGGATCCGGAATTCCACATGGGTGGCGGCGGGCTCTACGGCACCGCCGGCGATTACATCAAGTTCACCCAGATGATCCTCAACAAGGGCCGCGGCAACGGCAACCAGGTGCTCAAGCCCGAGACCGTCGCGATGATGGGACAGAACCACATCGGCGACATCAAAATGACCAAGATGACCTCGGCGGTCGCGTTCGCCACCAACGATGTCGATCTCTATCCCGACATGGTCAAGAAATGGGGGCTGTCGTTCCTGATCAATACCGCCAGGACACCGGAAGGCCGCAGCCCCGGCAGCCTCGCCTGGGCGGGGCTCGGCAACACTTACTTCTGGATCGATCCCGCGCGCGACGTCTCCGGCGTGATCCTGATGCAGCTGCTGCCGTTCGTGGACAGCAAGTGCCTGGAAGCGTTCGCCGGCTTCGAGCGCGGCGTCTATGCCGAACTCGACGCGACGCAGAAGGCGGCGTGAGGGGGGCGTCATCTCTAGACGTCGTCCCTGCGTTCCAACGGGTCCGGCTATTGCCGGCCCGATGGCAGGCTCCGGGACGACGCAAGAGGGTTCAAGTTTCAAAACGGCATCGTTCCGCGTTCTCGCGGCGCGATCCGCCCGAGGTTTGTCCAAAACTTTCGCGCCTCGAAATCAGAGGGCGCGGGGAATGCCGGATGCACGCTGCACCCGCGGTCTCGTGTGCAAAATTGTGCAAAAAACGCACACGAGCATACAGGTTCAGCGGAGGCAATCCGACATTCCCTGCGCAATGGTTTTACGGCTTATATCGTGCTCTCCCCGGCGATCGGGCTTGTTTGACACCGCCTGCGAATATGGTTTTGTTCGCCCGGTCGGGCTCGCAAAACCTCCGCAAACTTGACGCCAACCGCTGAGGCGTCAGGACCACACGATTTTGCCGTACGCAGCAACCCGTCTTCGCCAACAGGCTTCGCCGGGCCAGGCCCGACTTCGCCAACAGGCTTCGCCGGGCTAAGGCGCCGTTCGTCAGCGCGCCGTTTGATCGCTCACAGGCCCTTGCGAACCCGCCCTGCCATCACGTTTCACGCCTGACGCCGCCGCGTCCACCGCTCCCTGCCCCGCGTCTCTGACGATCCGGATACGCCCCTCTGTGGGACAGGATGGGGAGGGATGTATGGGTGATTTGGGGGTGGGGTCAAGGAGAATTTCGGAAAATCGGAAAAATAAGACTCGACAGGAAAGCCCGCCGCTTCGCAGCGAATGGCTGATTTGCCCGTCGGGTAGTCATCTGGATCAATCGATGCCAACGACCTGCACGAACAGAAGAAGTGGTTGTGGGGTTGGGGCCTTTCGAGTAGCGATGGTTCACTATAGAATCAGCCGAATGAGCCGGCACCGGAGACCAAGTTGGCGGGGAAAACAGTCGCGGGCGCAGTTTCTAACTTCGGTGCAAGCGCCAAGGCAAAACTGAGCAACGTCGCGATCACTGGCGCGCCGGAAGATCAGTTGCGCGGGCCTCTTGATACCTTGTTGCACGATCTTGCCGAAATCGGTGGCCTGCCTCCGAAGGCCATCAACCTCGTCGGCGAAACAACGCTTAAGCATCTCAAGACGCGCCCGGATTATGCCGTCACAGTCAGCAACGCCCTAGTCGGCTTTATCGAAGTCAAAGCGCCTGGCAAAGGCGCCGATGCGCGACGATCTGAGGCGCACATGTTCGGAGATATGGGTTGTCGATTGTTCGCCCGAAGGACATCAGCCCAACGTGCCGACGCGCATATTTCAGGGGGTGCAGCAACCCGTCTGCATCGTTCTCGCCGCTCGGAAACTCGGCGACTCCACCGAGGAGCCCGCTCGGGTGCGCTTTCACAGTTTGCAGAAGGGTTCGCGCGAGGAGAAGTTCGTCGCCCTTGAAAAACTCTCTATTGCTGGCTCTGACTGGATCAATTGTTCGTCCGGTTGGCGTGATCCCTTCCTGCCTGCCGCAACGGGTGCTTGGGCGATGTTTCCTTCGCTCATGGATATGTTTGTCTATGACGGCTCAGGCGTCATGCCCGGACGGACGTGGGTTATTGCGCCGGATAGCGGTTCATTGAAGGCGCGTTGGTCCACGCTCATCGCCGAGAACGACCCGAGCAAAAAAGAATTGTTGTTTCATCCGCACCTTCGCAACAACAAGCCCGGCGACAAACACATTCGAAAGGTTGTCTCCGAGAGCCTGACCGGCCACGAAGAACGGATAGAAGCTGTAATAGGCGACAAGAAGCCAGCGGTTGAGCCTATGCGCTACGGCTTCCGATCATTTGACCAACAATGGATCATTCCGGATGCGCGGCTCATCAATCAACCCAATCCGACGCTTTGGAAGGGGTTTTCGCCTCGACAGGTTCACCTAACTGCGCTTGAGCGGGTCTCTCCGTCGTCAGGTCCGGCTGTAACATTCACCGCTTTGATTCCCGATCTCGATCACCACAAAGGTTCGTTTGGTGGCCGGGTACACCCGCTTTGGAGAGATCGTGCGGCTACGCAGCCAAACATCAATCTCGAGCTTCTGACTTACCTCGCGAAAATCTATGGGCAAGCGGTTAAGGCCGAGGACGTAATGGCTTACATCGCCGCCGTTATGGCGCACCCGGCTTTCACGGCGCGGTTCCAATCCGATCTCGTCCAGCCAGGTCTTCGCCTTCCCATGACGGCGGACGCAAAACTATTTACTGAAGCTGTCGCTCTCGGCAATGAGGTGGTTTGGCTTCATTGTTACGGCGAGCGTTTCGCCGACCCCGCAGCGAACCGGCCGAAGCAAGCGCCGCGCATGCCTAAGGAAATTGCACCCACAATTCCGGTTGGCGGTGCGATTCCATCCGCGCCGGAACCGCTGCCCGATACAATGGATTACGACCCGACGAAGCGTCGGCTCAAAGTTGGCAAAGGTTATGTTGAGAACGTTACGCCCGAAATGTGGGCTTATGAGGTTTCTGACAAGCAAGTACTCTGGCACTGGTTTAGCTATCGCCGTCGTGACCGTAGCCGCCCGATTATCGGCGACCGCCGTCCACCATCTTCATTGTCCAGCATTCAACCTAAAGGATGGCTGCCGGAGTATACTACTGACCTACTCGATCTATTGAACGTCCTCGGTCGCCTGATCTCGCTGGAACCTAAGCAAGCTGACCTACTGAACCGTATCTGCGCAGGTCCGTTGCGAAGCGCCGAGGAACTCGGGGCGGCCGGAGTGCTCGCGATGCCCGAAGCGGCGTCACCGAAGCCAAAGGGCAAAAGCAAGAGCTAATTGGTGATCAGTGAGGTCCGGGGACAAGTCAGGCAAATCCCTCGCGCGGCTCGGTTAGATCGCGCATGCTTTCGCGTGATTCGGTATCCAAATCGCGTGACACATGGCCTCTTCCCGACAAAGCGACCTTTTCCAGGACGACTCCCAATCCGACCTGTTCGGCGAGGACGCACCCACGCCCGAATATCGGGCCGATCCTGACTCGGTGCGCGCCGAACTATACAAGATTCTCGCCGAAGCCCGGGCGGCGCAGAAGCTTCCATGGGAGCCCAGGACGGTTCTACTTTACCGAACCATTTTTCCGCAGATGACGAACTGGCTGCCCGATGAGGAAGGCGCGCAACTGCGCTTTGAGTTCGAGACGGAAATCAGGCGGCTCGAAGCAGCCTGAATTTTGTTCTATTTTGGAAACAGATCAGCGACTTTTTTCGCTGCCATGAACCGCGCGTACGTCGTGTAGCGCGGCCCCCGCATGGCTCCAGATGGAGCGTCGACGATGGCGGGTTACGGCTTCGCCTCCAAACCGCCCTACGAGCTCTATGGGACTCGATAGCCTAAATCGCACCAAATCTAGCCCGTCGGGCGCGAAATTTTTTAGTGCAGTGTCATCCGCCATCGCGACGACAAGGGAGAATTTGACACGTCGGGCAAATCACCGGCATTGGTTAATCATCGCGGGCTACTGAGGCGCGGGGAGAACGATTGTCATTGTTCGGTGGTGGGTACGTACGACTAAGGCGGCCGGGCTAGATAACGGCCCCTTTGGGCGGCTTAATATTAGGCCACCGCTCAGCGATGCTTTGGCAAGCTGCCTTCATGTTGGCGAACATCGAGGCCGACGCGCCCGGGGCCGGATAGAGGATGCCGGTATAAGCATCCAAGGTGACACAGATTGCCTTGTCGGCTTCGGCCCCTTCCTCGCCGGAATACTCCTTGAGAATTCCGAATGCCGCTGCGGACTGATAGTCGCCGACTTCCGGAGAGAGGGCTTTGCCCTTTGAGTAGCGCAGCATGAATGCCCCGCGTTTCTGTTTGTTGGTTTTCTTGTCGATGCGCCGCAAGAGCAGATTCGGAGAGAACCGGATTTTGACGCCCTTGATTTTGAACAGTGGGAAATTTGTGCCGGGCAGCACGTCCGCGTCCGGCAATTTGATACTAGCAACAACCTCGCTGAACTTCTCGATGTAGTCGGCGTTGGCCTCGTTTTTCAACGCATCAAAGTCGCCGGTTGCCATCTTATTTCGGATGAAATCTGCTTTTGCCTTAAGGGCTTCCGGGCTTGCTGGCCCGCTTTGCAGCGCAGTCGAAATAGCAAGCGTTGCTTCCTTATGCTGAAGCACGCGCGCGATGGGCCGATACTTGCAGGTGTCTATTATGGAGCGGCGCTTCCGTTCGGAACCGGCCATGTAGTCAGCCAGGTAGCGAACCGAAATCTCTGCATCCGGCACTTCGATATGTGTCTTGTCCATAATTCGAATCCTTGGTGAGGTAAAATGTCGGAGTACTACTTCAGCGCGAAAGTGGATGGCGATACCACATTGTGCATTGCGCCGCTGACCGACCGACGAATCGAATTATCGGGGGAGCGAATCGAGGATTGCAGCGGTTATTTCCTGTACCAAACCAAAGGTGAGGGGGAGCCGGGTGAGGTTCAAATCATTGCTCGTTTAACTTCAGAGGAGGCGGCATTGCGCCTCAAAGAGATGCTGGGTCTCCGCTGACTTAGGCGGCCAGTCTTATTTGACGCTCCTTGAGCAGGTGACGGGCTACTTTGACGGCCCAAGGATGCCAAAAGTTAATCCGGCGCTTACGGAACCGTCGCACTATCTGCGAGTTGGCTGGAAATCATGAGCGACCTTTTTGCGCGGCAACGCGCCAATCAAATGATCATCGCTAAGATTACGGGCGTGGCAAGCCAGCCCGGAACCCCAGCGAGCGATTCCGATCCTCGCAATCCGAACGTTACCCCGTCGTGCGATGGTGCACATTCAGCGGCGGATTCCATTGCTGGATCAGGTCGCGTTCCTCTGCGATCCTCTCCGCCTCTCCGGCTGGTGTGGTGTGTGTCATCACATGGGTCGCGCCCGCGCGAATAGCATCATCGAATCGTTCATGATTCGGAATGCGATCTCGAAGACTGTCTGCTACGCCAAAATAAATCGGGACATAATTGCCGTTTGGCAATTTCTTTACGAAGGCGTAGTTGCCGCCTACGGCTTGGATGCGATCTGCGTTGCGAGGGTTTTCGAGCACCCAATAGCGATATTTAGTTCCGCTCAGTCCCGGCCAATCCACAATATCGGTCATGATAGTTCTCTTTCTGGGATCAACGTCCCGTGGCGAGAACTGGGCCTTGACAGAAGGAGCTAACTCCGAATCAATGGAGCCGTTACATAGCGCCGACCCCGCTGGCCCAGTATCATTGGGTATGGTGCGCGTCCGAAATTAGAGACCGCTTCGCCTTGCCGGGCTGGCGGTCTCGCCTTTTCGGAGACAATTTGAAATTTGAATGTCCACGTGATTCTTGAAAATAGCGCAAGGTGCCGTTTACAGCTTTTTACTATTGCGGAGTGGAGAATCATTCAGCGGAAACTTTTTTGCTAAGCCACAGAGCACTTAACTACTTGCTTGCAGTTCTCCAGTCTAGATAGGCCGTCAATGAGTCAGGCGCTTGCCTTCGATTTGCTTCAATAGAGTTTCGACCTCGCACCTACACCGGCAACCCGTTCTTCTTCGCCAACTCCCTGAGCGACACTTGCGGCCTTGCCCCGATATGCTGGATCACTTCGGCCGCCGCCAGTGCGCCCAGCCGCCCGGCCGCCTCATGGCCGGCGCCGCGCACCAGGCCGAACAGGAAGCCGGCGGCGAACAGGTCGCCGGCGCCGGTGGTGTCGACCATCTTCTCGATCGGAAACGCCGGCACCGCGGTCACGCCGTCCGTCGATGCCACCACGCAGCCTTTCTCGCTGCGGGTGACGACGCCGAGTTTGGTATCGGCGCGCAATTGCTTCAGCGCGGTGTCGAAATCGCTAGTCTGGTAGAGCGAGTGCAATTCGGCTTCGTTGGCGAAAACCAGATCGACCGTGCCCTTGCGCATCAGGTCGAGAAATTCGCCGCGATAGCGATCGACGCAGAACGAATCCGACAGCGTCAGCGCGACCTGGCGACCGGCGCCATGGGCGATGGTCGACGCCTTGACAAAGGCATCCTTGGCGCTCTTCGGATCCCAGAGATAGCCTTCGAGATAGATGATGCCGGATGCCGCGATCTGGGCGGCATCGATATCCGCAGGGTTCAGCTCCTGCGCCGCACCGAGATAGGTGTTCATGGTGCGCTCGCCGTCCGGCGTCACCAGGATGTAGGAGCAGCCGGTGGCGGGTCCATCGGATGCCGCCGTGGTTTCGAAGGCCACCCCTGCGGCGCGGATGTCATGGCTGTACAGACGGCCGATCTGGTCGTCCTTGACCTTGCCGACATAGGCCGCGCGCGCGCCGAGATTGGCGACCCCGACAATGGTGTTGGCCGCCGAGCCGCCGGACATCTCGATCGCCGGGCCCATATCGCGGTAGATCGCCTCGGCGCGGGCCTCGTCGATCAGCGCCATGCCGCCCTTGGTCATGCCGTGACGGCCAAGAAAGCTCTCGTCGGTCTGCACCAATACATCGAAAATCGCATTGCCGATCCCGAGCACGTCGTATTTGGCTTCTGTCATCCGTCAGTCCTGCTATCGGCAATTGCGCTGGCGAGGAAATTCCGCTCCAAGTCGCCTTGAATCAAGTCGCCTTGAATAGGGTGCAGCGGCCTATCACGATCGACCCTGCGCCAGCAAGCGACGGTGTTATACAAGTCTTCATGATCCGTTCCTTCCTCACCGTATCGACGGGAACATTGGCCTCGCGACTGCTCGGATTCGCGCGCGACGCCATGATTGCGGCGCTGCTCGGCACCGGCGCGGTCGCCGACGCGTTCCTGGTGGCGTTTCAACTGGTCAATGTCGTGAGACGGCTGTTGACCGAGGGCGCGCTGAACGCCGCTTTGGTGCCGGCCTGGCTGCGGGTGCGCGAGGCCGAAGGCGCGGTTGGTGCGGCCGCGTTCGCAGGGTCCATCCTCGGTACCGTCAGCGCGGCGCTGATGGTGGCGGCGGCCTTGATCGGCCTCTTGATGCCGCTGGTCATGACCGCGCTGGCGCCGGGATTTGCCGGACATCCGAGCCTGCAAATGGCCGTCGACGATGCCCGCCTGATGCTGCCTTATCTGGCCTTCGCCGGGCCCGTCACCGTGATGATGGCGCTATTGAACGCGCAACATCGATTTGCGCTGACGGCGTTCTCGCCGCTGTTGTTCAACATCGCGCTGATCGCCGTGATGGCGGTGCTGCTCGGCCGCCGATCGGACCCAGCGGATGCCGCGCTGCTGTTGGCCGCCACGGTCGGCATCGCCGGGCTGCTGCAATTGCTGATTCTGGCATGGCGCAGCCGCAGCGGCAGCATTGCGACGCCGCTGCGCATCTCCTTCGACCCCGAGATGCGCGGCTTTTTTGCCAAGGCGGTTCCCGGCATGATCGCAAGCGCCTCGCCGCAATTGCTGGTGGTTGCCGGCGCCGTGGTCGCCTCGGCGTCGCCCTCGGCGGTGTCGTGGCTGTATTTCGCCAACCGCCTGATCGAACTGCCGCTCGGTATTGTCGGCGTCGCCATGGGCACCGTGCTGGTGCCGGAACTGACGCGGAGCTTGCGCGGCGGCGACGCCATCGCGGTCGCGCATGCGGGGTCGCGCGGGCTCGAACTGGCGGTTGGTCTGGCTCTGCCGGCGACGCTGGGATTGATGGTGCTGAGCCAGCCTGTCGTGCGGATGCTGTTCGAACACGGCGTGTTCACGGCAGCCGATACCGCGGCCACCGCACAGGCGCTGCGGCTGTTGGCACTTGCGCTGCCGGCGCATGTGCTCACAAAAGCGCTGGCGCCGGCCTTCTTCGCCCGCGACGATACGCTGACGCCGCTGGTGGCGGCGTTGAAGGGATTGGCGGTCGCGGTCGTTTCGGCTCTGCTGCTCGGTCGGATATTCGGCGTCGGCGGCATCGCCGCCAGCATCGCGTTGGGGGCGTGGAGCAGTGCGCTGGCATTGATCCGGGCGCGTGCGGCGATAGCGGGATTCTCGATCGATGCCGCGGCGCGCCGGCGGCTGCCGCGCATCGTGCTGGCGGCGTCGGCGATGGGCGGGTTGCTGTGGCTGGCTGCGACGTTGGCGCCGGCGATGACCGCGAATGCCCACGGCCTGGCCGAGGTCGCGCTGCTGGCGCTGCTGATCTCGGGCGGAATTGCGATTTATGGGCTGCTTCTGGCCTTTCTCGGCGTCACCAATTGGGGCGACGTCGTCGCCGCGATCCGACAAACCGCGCCCGGCGACTTGCGCGACTGATGCCCGCGTGCCATTTGACGGCGCGTCGCGCCCATCAGCATTTTAGGGCGCGAGACAGACAGGCGCGGGAACCGACCATGGCATTCGTTGAACGGGTTTTTTCAGGCGTCCAGCCGACCGGCAATTTGCATCTCGGCAATTACCTCGGCGCGATCGTCAATTTCGTGAAGCTGCAGGAAACCCACAACTGCCTGTATTGCGTGGTCGACCTGCATGCGTTGACGCAGCCGGTGGAGGTGTGGGGGGGACCTGCGGAGCTTGCGCGCAATACCCGCGAAGTGACGGCCGCCTTCATTGCCTCCGGCATCGACCCCAAAAAACATATCGTCTTCAACCAGAGCCAGGTGCACGAGCATGCGGAACTGACCTGGATCTTCAATTGCGTGGCGCGGGTCGGCTGGCTCAACCGCATGACCCAGTTCAAGGAGAAGGCCGGCAAGGATCGGGAGAACGCCTCCGTCGGCCTTTACGACTATCCGGTGCTGATGGCGGCCGACATCCTGCTCTATCGCGCCACCCATGTGCCGGTCGGCGAAGACCAGAAGCAGCACCTCGAACTGTCCCGCGACATCGCCCAGAAGTTCAACAATGATTTCGGCGACTCGATCCGCAGCCACGGGCATAACGACGGAATGTTCTTTCCGCTGCCGGAGCCCTTGATTACCGGGCCCGCGACGCGGGTGATGAGCTTGCGCGACGGCACCAAGAAAATGTCGAAATCGGATGCGTCGGACAATTCGCGGATCAATCTCACCGACGACGCCGACACCATCGCGCAGAAGATCCGCAAGGCAAAGACCGATCCGGAGCCGCTGCCGTCGGAGGAAAAGGGGCTCGAGACCCGTCCCGAAGCCGACAATCTGGTAGGGATCTATGCCGCGCTTTCCGGCCGCAGCAAGGCCGAGGTGCTCGGCGAATTCGGCGGCGGCCAGTTTTCGAATTTCAAGAACGCATTGGTCGAACTCTGCGTCGCCAAGCTGTCGCCGATCGCCTCCGAGATGAAGCGGCTGGCGGCCGACCCCGGCCATGTCGATCAGGTCCTGATCGACGGCGCCGACCGCGCCCGCGCCATCGCCGCCGAGACCATGAAGGCGACCAAGGACATCGTCGGGTTTGTCCGCAAGAACTGACCTTGCACGCATTCGCCATAATTTGACGCGGCGCACAGCTTTGGCGCTGCCGCTTGTCGAGGATGGCCGCGCCGTGGCACCATGCGACGGTTTGGCGCAGCATCGGGACATGCATGACCACCCAGCGACGAAGCTACGAGACGGGTCACAAGCCAAAATGCCTGGTTATCGTCGACGACACCGCG
>Ga0209736_1000635_pt1 | contig 11383 bp, 5 predicted proteins | sample BlaSpr_A8_Ref_M3_FD_187992 | JGI IMG/M metagenome (GOLD analysis project Ga0209736, IMG submission 187992) | Forest soil microbial communities from Thunder Bay, Ontario, Canada - Black Spruce, Ontario site 2_A8_Ref_M3 (SPAdes) (version 2) | ecosystem: Environmental > Terrestrial > Soil > Boreal... | reverse complement strand
TCTTCACATCGGAGATGGCCTTGTGGGCCACGTGAGCGTATGGTCCCGCTTTCCGCGGGTCCTCCTCACAGTCTCCACATCGGAGACAGCCCTGTGGGCTATGTGGGTGTATGGTCCTGCTTTCCGCAGGTCCTCCCCACAGTCTCCACATCGGAGATGGCTTTGTGGGCCTTGTGGGTGTATGGGCCTGCTTTCCGCAGGTCCTCCCCACAATCTCCAAATGCATATATTTGCGAGCGAGACTGGCCATGTGGGCCCTGGGTTAGGCATGAGTTGCACGGCAGGGCACTCTCCACCCACCTCCCTCAATACAAAGGTGAGTTGCAGGGGCGACCATGTGGGTCATTGGAGGTTGGATGGGCGCATCGGCAGGGCGTCCTCCCTCCACCCCTTTTGCTTGGGTTTTATTTAGAGATTTGAGTATCTTTGGATGCTGGAGACAGATAGCGGGCCTGGCCCCCCGACATTTGTCTTTTAGCATCTGAAGATACTTTTAGATAGACTATTACTACCTCATCGTAAGAACAAATAGTAAGGCAAACAGTAAATATAGCAAGGGTGCCGCCATTATGCACCAGATGGTCACGTGACGATACTGTGCCTGACCCCAAAGATGGGCCACATATTCGTGTATTGCAACATTCCACAAAGGTTTAGACATGATGTAAGGATGTATAATAATAATACACTGTGCAGAATCTTATGGAAATTAGTTCTATATGCAGAGCCATCATGTAGAGTTATTATTTGTAACACAACAAGATTTTACCTCATGTATAAGTCTATACGATAATATTTATTAACAGATTTTAACTATGTAAAACATTCAGGTTGAATATTTACAAATCCCACTGAAAACTATCGAACTTGCAACCTGCCAAGCAACAGCCATATTAATGCAACAACCATTAACACTATTTAAGCCTGATACCTGCAACTCGAGAGATCATATTTGTATGTACCTGAGTCATGATAATGTATTTCCTGCAGACGGAATTTACTTAAATACTGCCAAGAAAAATAATAGATTATTGTAAAACTTTTGGCTGCTGGAGGTAACCAAACCTAGAATATCATGGAATTAATTGTTTGAGACCGATAAAAGAATATATTATATTTCAAAAGGTCCGAGTTATGATCACTGCTGGCCAGGTTAGGGTTTGAAGGGAAAGTAACTCTGTTTATTCTTTTGTCAGTCTCAGACAATTAATTCCATGTTCTAATTCTAATTTTTGTTATCTTCAGCAGCTAAGAGTTTTACAATAATCTATTTATTTTTCTTGGCAGTATTTAAATTCCGTCCACAGGAAATATGTCGTTATATCTCAGGTAAATTAATAAATCGCCTTGTAGTCACGTGTTGGTTCATTTTTGCTGTGGCGATATTCAAACCCGCTATGTTTGCATTGTTTACATTCTGATCTCCGCTGTCATGCCGCATCACAGCAAGAAGAGGAAGCACTCAGATGCTGAAGTGGTTCCAGTTTATGATGTTCCTACCCTGAAAGAATATGCTTGGCAGTGTCTGTCATCTGTTCTTCGCCGATATTTGACTGTACCTTTGGCCAATAAATCTGGTTCCGATAATGCAATGCAGAAATTCCGGTGTGTGATACTTTCATATTTCCTGGTGACTGCTGTATGTATATTCCTTCATCTTTCTAAGATCAAGGATTCGAATGGAGTGGCACTCACTTGTGAAGCGGATGGATGCTGAAGTTCATCTGGATGTTGGTGGAGCCACTACTCCAGATGAATTTGATCGCATAGCACTCACTATTGCCTTTGCGTTGTCCAATCCTTGTGAGTGTTTCCTCGACTTCCATGTACATATGATGTGTTTATTTTATAAAAAGACCAGACTAGTTGGGATGTGGAACGTTTGGCAGAACATGTCAAAAATGTGCATCCCCAAACAGATGGTGGTACATCCAAAGAAGATGCCAGGCTTGCCAAACGTTACGAAAATCCACAGTTTGGAGAATTTAAAGAACCTGCCACCGTGTTAGATCAGCATGGGCATATTATTTTGTGGCACTTGCCTTTCATATTCTCTCACTATAGGATGGTAAACACTTTTTGCTTTTTTGTTATACTTAACCCACAGTACCTGACAGACCCACAGAGTGATCTTAGTGCTGCTACGGTGGCCGTACGGCGGCCTTTAGACTCCTTTATGAAGTCTCTCCATAGGAATTCAAAAACCCCTTCATGGCGCCACAGCCTGTTTGATCCTCCATCTGGTGGTGGGATCTTCGGTGCCGGTGTTCTGAACATGTCTCCTGGATGGTTCCAGCAGTCTCAGGATGTAAGCTTTATTACTGACCTCTCCTTTTTTTTAAAATGCAGCTTACTTGTATATTATTTTAGCAACTTTCCGATTCCCTATATGTTTCTACTGATATTAGGACTGATCAAGCTGTCGACTTCCTTCGAATCACTACTAGTCTCGACCTCCTCTCAGACGCTATCACGGCTCTGGTGTCACCGCAGCAGTATGATTATGGGCAAGCTGCGATAAGATGTCTCAAAGAAGGTGACCATCTGGACCGACGCCTTCCTGTGATAGACAATTGGCATTCCATATACTCTGGATCGTCTCTCATAGTCAACAGGAAGACTCGATTTCACCGTGATGCGGGTGGAGCACCATCCCACTATGACCTCTTAGTCAGTGGTGGAACACATACAGATTGCTTCCTGGAGGTTCGTGAGCTGGGTTTGACACTCCAGTATCTTCCTGGTGCCACTGTTGTTATTGCTGGCAGGGTATTGAGGCACGGTGTTGATTCTTGGAAGGGGGGTGAAAGGATTTGTCATGCGAGGTTCATTAAGGACTCTGTCCATGATAGACTGAAGCTGCCAAGACCAAATTGGGTTCTTCACAGGGATTATTTTGAACAGGGTTAGTATGTAGCATCCTACTGGGTTGTGCCACATTCTTCAATAGGCAATAAATACACGTGACTTGTTAAAAAATTTCTTAACACTACAAGAGACCCTTCTCCATCCTTAACCACCATGCTTTCACTGCATTACTTGTTGTGTCTCTATATACTTGTTGCAGTTTCTGCCTTTGATGCCTCTCTGTTTGATGTGGATATTCTTCATCCTCTTCCAACAGACGATTCAGTAGGTCCAAAAACTTCTCACCGTCTTGAACCCTTCCAAGCAAAATTTTTACAGATTTTATCTCATCATCCCATCAGCGACTGGCTTCCTTTAGCCAGTTGTTGTGTTGGTATTGATGCTGTGCCTGCCCGAGAGTCAGGCGTTTTGGAATTCCACATCCCAAGAAAGGATGTGGACGTTTCTTTTGCCCAAGAACTGGGTGTACATTATTTTGCCCAAGAACTGGGTGTATATTATTTTGCCCAAGAACTGGGTGTACATTATTTTGCCCAAGAACTCGGTGTACATTATTTTGCCCAAGAACCAGGTATATGTTACAGTGTTGCAAATGGTGTGCCATTTGTTCCGTCAATATATGATTCCAAGGTGTCGGCCACCATTTCTTGTGGTGCTGCACTTGATGTTTGTGGTATTTCCAACACATATGTACTCTCATGCACCATCAAATATGCCGATGATGTCTACAACTTGGGGCTGGTCATGGTTACGTTTGTTTTAGATTTTTTGTCCTATGTTTGTCAGTTCTTTCGGTTTATGTGGTATGGTATGATTCTTCTCTTCAGACTTGCCCTTGCATTCATTCCGCATGGTGAATGGTGGCCTCCTCATCTGTGTCGTGTTAGTTTTATGGTGATAAGCTGTTGGATGGCATCACCTGATACTGTGCTGGGCAAGTGCAGAAGGCTGAAGGTCCTTCTCTTACGATGCATGTTTAGACGTGGTGATTTCTTGTTTTTGTGGAATTCTATCCGAAAAGTGCGCCCATTTACTGTTATATTCCTTCTGGCTTTTCATTTGATGTCACGGTGGACAATGGCCACCATTCCATCGATTGAATTTGGCATGCACAAAAATGTGTCTAGCATTTATGTTCCACCTCTAGTGCAGATCGGTGGTGGTAGGATTGCTTTGTTTAGTCTAGAAGAACTTCTGCCTCATGTTGACCACTCTGGCAAGGCTGTGAAACCATTTTCCAACCTGAAGTTTGTTGGGCACAGACACAAAAATGTGGCAGGCGCCCTGTACAAGGAGCTTGATGATCATGTATTTGGTCAGGTGCCTATGGGTGTTTTTCTAGCAAAACTAACTCAGAAAGATGCCAAATCTATTGCCAAAATGCATAGAGTGCATGTACGATCAAAAGCAACCTCCACTGAAATCTTGACCCTCTTTGAGGGGCATTGGTGTGCTTGCTGTGATGACTTTGTGTCTGTTTTTCAGTTACATTCATTGAAGTCTGACTCTGAAAGGAGCAAGCTTCGGTATGCAAGACTTGATGATACACTGAAGAAGAAGAGACAGGAGCATGATAGAAGAAATGAGAGGTCTGAATCATCTAAGAGAAAAAAGGCTGCTAAGAGGAAAGAAACAAAATCAAACAAAGGTTTGAAACATCATGAATTTCCTCCTTCTCCACCATCAAAGCCTCTCCGTGAATCCATTGTAAGAGGATGGTGTGAAGATACTTCTCCAGAAGTTTTTATGGAGGGTGGTTGTGCAGTGTGTGGGCAGCTTATTCCCTTGTCTCGGTTGTCGAAGCTGTCTGAATCTGAATGCAATCTAGATGTATTGGCCAGAGATGGTTTGGGTGTCACGCGCCTGGAGAGATTTACCCCAAATGACCCAATACAGGAAATTAAAGGTCCAGTGTTGGACAATACCTGTACCAAAATATGTTGCTCATGCAAAGGCAGTCTGGATGAAGGTGTGAGTCCCAAATATGCTTTGGCCAATGGTCTCTGGCTTGGTCAAGTTCCACCCCAACTACAAGACCTTTCATATGCTGAACAGCTCCTGGTTTCCCGTGTACGCAGGAATAAGTGCCTTGTCAAGGTGTCATCTGGTATGCACAAGATGAAAGCGAATGTTATTGCCTTTGAAAATCCCATGCCAAAAATATATCAAAGACTACCTCCTCCTGTTGAGGATCTTGACGAAGTGCTTGCTTTTGTGTATACAGGCCCCTGTCGGCCAAGTCCCGAGGAAATGGAGAGGACACCTCTGCTTGTGCGAAGAACCAAGGTAAGCCATGCTCTGGAGTGGCTTAAGTTGAATCATGCAGATTATCATGATATGGACATTGCCTATGACAATTTGAAGGCTTATCCAGAGTGTGGGTCTCCTTTCATATACACATACAAGGATGCGACAGCCAATAAGACCCCTGAGGCTGCCAGTGCCTTTGACAATGAGACTGAAGAGGGAGTTGATTCGGGGCCATGTCCTTTTGTTGTCAATGGTATCACTGGTGAACAGCTTAACAAATTAGGAACAAAGGCACTTGTTGCCAAGGCTGTGAAGCATTTAAAAGAAGATAACGGTCATATACTTGCCATAGGTCATGCAGAGAAGCCAGAATCTATGTATGACAACCCACAGTTATACCCTATGATGTTTCCTTGGTTATTTCCATATGGTCTTGGTGGTGTTGGTGCTGCAGACGAGTTGGGTATGTCAAACCTAATGCACAAACGAAAACTCCTTATGTATCATGACAAGCGCTTTCAGCTGGATTCACATTTTCCACTCATTGCATTTAACCAGGAACAAATCAAGAGTAGCACCACGGGGGGTTATCTGATGGCTGAAAGGCAGAATTTTGATGATATAGCTGAACGTCTGATGAATGTGGACATTGGTGCACTTGAAGATCTATCCAGTAGGTTGGCTAAGGGTGAAAGAGTTAAAGCAGTTACTGAAGAAGAAAAGACTTGCTACAAGCTTATATCTGATTTAGATCATGTGGCTGGTCATGTTCAGGGATCGCTGACATCCAAAAGATACATGCGAAATGAGATTTGGTCTCTGATATCTTACTTGGGTGCTCCATCATGGTTTATCACTTTTGCCCCTGCCGACAACAATCACCCTATCTCCTTGTATTATGCTGACACCAAGGAGACATTTTCACCTAAAATTCGTGATGGGAATGAACGGTACAGATTGATTGCTCGGAATCCTGTGGCGGGTGCCAGATTTTTTCATTTTGTGGTTCAAATGTTCATTAAGCATGTACTTGGGGTGGATCAGGTTCATCCTGGGCTCTATGGGAACACTTCCGCCTATTATGGAACGGTGGAACAGCAGGGGCGTCTTACACTACACCTTCATTTACTGCTGTGGATATCGGGTGCTCTAACACCTCAAGAGATACGCGATAGGATAATGGACGTCAATTCTGACTTTCAAAAAAAATTAGTTGAATACTTGGAGAGTGTATGTGTTGGAGAGTTCCTGACTGGTCCAAAGATTGATGTTTCTGAAAGGGTTGGAGTTGCATCTCAGGCTTCTGATTACCTTGAACCCACTTTCACTTTGCCAACCCCTCCTCCTCGGCCATGTGGTGATCAATGTGGTGATTGTTCTTGTGAGAAGGACCAAGAGTTGTGGTGGCAGGAGTTTGAAAGCACTGTGGATGATGTCCTGTTGCGTTCAAATCAACACACTCACAAATTTGATAAGAATGGAAATAATATATCTTATTGCATGACTGCCAAAGGTGAGTGCAAACGTCGGTTTCCTAGAGATACATTTTCACAGACATTGGTTGATCCAAAGTCTGGTGCTCTTAGTCTGAAAAAAGGTGAAGCATGGATGAACTCTGTGACACCATTGCTTTCTTACCTTCTGCGTAGCAACTCTGATGTCACTAGTCTATTGTCTGGCACTGCGATCAAGGCTGTTGTTGCCTATGTCAGTGATTATATCACCAAACCGAGTCTGAAGACATATATTATATTTGATGTTATAAGAAGTGTATTTGACAGGAACTCGGAAATGATTGGTGGTGATCTCACTCGAAGGGAAAAGACAAGGAAAATAATTACTCAAGTTGTAAACTCTCTTACTTCTAAGATGGAAATCGGAGGGCCTATGGCATCTCTCTACTTACTTGGAAATCCTGATCATTATACCGGTCACAAATTTGTTCCATTTTACTGGAGGGGATACGTTAATGAAGTGCTGTGCGCTTGGGAGGATGAAGAAGTTAAGAATGATACACCTGACTTAGGTGGTCCAGAAAAGGTGGTTGTTAATAAAAATCAAGGCAGAATTATTGGTCTATCCAAGGTCAGTGATTATGTGCATCGACCTTCTATATATAAGAATAAGACCTTGTATAACTGGATACGGCTTTACAAGAAGAGTCCAAAAAGAAGGGTTAAGAAAAAGAAGGTTGGAGATGCTGCTGATTGTCCAGAATATGCTGACTCTGATGATGAGTTGAATATTCAACCTCTCGCATTAGAGTGTTCAGATGTAGTGAAGAATGATGATGTACATTACATTGATGATACACCTTTGGAAGATTTTATTGAGGATGACACAGGGCCTGGTGATGATTATGAGGATGTGGAGAGTCTAGATGTAGTGAAAGATGATGATGTACATTACATTGATGATACTTTTGATGGTTTTATTGAGGATGACATGGGGTATGGTGACAATGATGAAGTTGAAGAGGTTGACGAAGGTGATGAATTAGACATCATGCAAGAATTGGCAGAAGATATTGTAAAAAAACCTGACAGATCCTTTCAAGAGGGTCATCCTCAATGTGCCACTCATCAAGCTCACATGAGTCGCAATAACTCACTCATCATTCCTAATTTTTTGCCGGATGCTCTCCCAAGATCTGATCGTGGTGATAGGGAGTATTATTGCTGTACCATGTTGACCCTCTTTAAACCTTGGCGTAATGGCAAAGATTTGAAAGGGGAGCATAGCTCTTGGGACAAGGCTTTTGTTGCTCATGAGTTCACCAGACGGCAAAAGGAGATCATGAAGTACTTTGATGTGCGTTATGAATGTTTGGATGCGAGAGATGATTATTCTGCTAAAAGAGCCAAAGGTGACAATGGTATTTCTTACCAGTGGGCCACACCTGATCTCCTTGATGAACTTGATCAGTTGCATGAGGCTGAGCTTGGTATGGCTGGTGCTGATTTTGGTGCAAGTTCTGAATATGATGATGATATATCTGGAATTGTTGGAAGGAAAGGAAAACATAGATTGAACGAGATGCTAACCGCTGAGCGGACAATGAAGACAGCTGGATGGCTTGATGCTTGTGAGGATGGTCTTCCTGATGTCGGTCCTTTAGATCCTGTGAGACCTGAGGTAAATCAACCATCTAAAGCATGGAGGGCTGCTGTATTGGCAAGAAAACAAGCAGTAATAGAGGAAAGGAATAAACATATTCCTACCAATACTGCCTCAAAACCAACCAATTTCAAACCTAATCAGGTTGAAGTTGTAGATAAAAGCTATATTGACCATCTGTTCAATCCTACCTCTAAGCGTGATGATCATCTTATCACTGATACCATTGAGAAGTTCATTCTCAATTCTGAACAACAAAGGGCCTTTCGTATAATAGCCAATCACTCTGTGATGGATAGACCGGATCAACTCAAAATGTATCTTGGTGGCATGGGGGGGACGGGTAAATCTCAGGTTATTAAAGCACTCATGCACTTTTTTGGTGAGAGAAAAGAGAATCACCGTTTTTCAGTGGTAGCACCTACTGGTTCGGCTGCTGCTCTACTTAATGGCTCTACTTACCATTCAGTGCTTGGTATCAATGATGGTGAGCGTGTGTCAGCAGCTTCTTTGGCACAGATCAGGGCCAGATTAGATGGTGTTGACTATATATTTTTGGATGAAGTTTCTATGATTTCCTGTCGTGACATGTATAAGATAAGTGCACAGGCAGCCAAGGCTCGTGGAGTTTACGATGAACCATTTGGGGGTATCAACTTTATATTTGCTGGTGACTTTGCTCAGTTACCTCCTGCTCGAACTGGAGCAGCTCTATACTCTGGTGATGTTGGTACAACTGTGGATGCTGGCAAATCTATAGATCGTCAAGAAGCTGCCATTGGAAAAGCCTTGTGGCATCAGATCACAACAGTAGTTATTCTTCATCAGAACATGAGACAAGCACAGCAGACGCCAGAGGATGCCAAGTTGAGGACTGCATTAGAAAATATGAGATACAAATCTTGTACACCTGATGACATATCATTCCTTCGGACAAGAATAGCTGGCAGAGGGCCTAATGATCCAAAGCTGGCACAGAAGAGGTTTAGAAATGTGTCTGTGATCACTGCACGCAATGCTCAAAAGGATAGAATCAATGAACTTGGTGTCGAAAGATTTGCTGCTGAAAACAACCAAACATTACATTCTTTCTATTCCATGGATAGGTGGAGAAATCCTGATATGAAAAGGCAAAAGGGGGCACGTAGACAGACTAAAGGGAATATGGTTGACCCTATCCGAAAGACAAATGTATTGTCCCCACAGCTTCAACGTGCATTGTGGGAGCAGCCACCTGCATCTTGTGACAAGCATATAGCAGGGAAATTAACCTTGTGTGTTGGTCTGCCAGTTATGATTAGACATAATGAAGCCACTGAGTGTTGTATTACCAAAGGTGCAGAGGCCACAGTAGTGAACTGGCAGACCATCAAAGGGCCCGAAGGACAGCAGATGCTTGATACATTATTTGTAAAATTGAAAGATCCACCAAAGACAGTAAAGATTGATGGTCTTCCAGATAATATAGTACCCCTTACAAGACACTCTACTGCTGTTACATGTGTTATGCCAAATGATGATGAGATTCCTTTGACCAGAGATCAGGTATTGGTGCTTCCCAATTTCGGTATGACAGATTATGCTTCACAGGGTAGGACAAGGCCAGACAATGTGGTGGACCTAAACAGCTGTTATAATCATCAATCCTATTACACCTGTCTTTCCAGAAGTGCTACGGCTGCTGGCACCATTATTGTGCAAGGGTTCAACCCAAAAATCGTAACTGGTGGTGCTTCTGGTTACCTCAGGCAGGAATTCAGAGAACTAGAAATACTGGATGAGATAACCACCCTGAGGTACAATAACAACCTACCTGATTGTATCACAGGTGAAAGACGAAACATTGTCATTCGTCAGTTTCAAGAGTGGAAAGGTGTTGATTATGTACCAAAAAATGTTCATACTTCTATTAGATGGAGCAAACAAGATCCTATGGACAAACTCAGTGTCACTACAGATACACCTTGGCAGATAGTGAAAAATGTGAGAAGTAACAAAAAATATGTTGCAGGTTCTAAATCAGACTCAACTGGATTTATCACTGCTAAAGGTTCTATTCCAGTCAGTCATGTCCCAAAAATTGAAAAACGAAGGTTGGATGACAATGAAGATGTGCAACAATCTGTTAAAAAGTTTAAGGTCAAAGATAACATACCGGAAGACCTGGGATCACTTGAAGAACCTGATGGACCTCGAGGGTTTATATGGGATAGTGAAAACTACAGTTGTGCTTACGATTCTGTTATGACTATACTGTTGTCTGTCTGGTCTGAAGATCCCACCAAATGGAAGATGAGATTCAAAGACATGAATAGGATTATGAATGTTTTAGCATCTGGTTTCTACAAGGCAGATAGTGGCCTATTATCTTTAGAGGCTGCTCGGAATAAGGTGAGACACTTGTTACATCAAAGGGATCCAACATTATTTCCTTATGGTCAGTTGGGTACTTCTGTCAGTGAAATGGCACAGAGTCTGTTGAGGAGTGATTATGTCATTGCACATCAGTGGTTACGTTGTGTTGATTGTAGTATTGAAAACAATGTAAATGATGATCTTCAGACCTGTGTCATTCAATGTCCCACAGACCGTTATTGCACTATATCCATGTGTTTACAAAGGAAATTTAAAGACCGTCATCCCAGAAAAAAATGTGATCACTGTCATGGTGATGTTGATGTTATCATGAGCTTTAATGCAGTACCACAAATTTTGGCCTTTTCATCATTAGATACCTCTGTTCAAGTGAGTAAAAAGATTCGCTTTCATGATGGTGATTCTGACATGGTATTTGTTCTGAAAGGGATAGTGTATCATGGAGATTTTCATTATACATCAAGGGTGGTGGCAAATGGTTCTGTATGGTTTCATGATGGTATGGTGACTGGAAGGGGATGTGATTATGAAAAACAATTGGACAAATACAGAGATAATGAATTGTCCACCTGTCATGGTAAATCAATGTCAATGGTATTTTATGCACAAGAATAGTGGACATTATACTTGGTAGAGTGGGCCATTGCTTCGCATGGCATGTACAAGTCCCATCTTTTTGTAATCTTTTTATTTTTATTATTTCAAATAAAGGGAATATCTTTGTAATGACATCTCACTGTTATTGTCTTTTGCACGTGACCCGCCCAATGCC
>Ga0209736_1000634_pt1 | contig 11383 bp, 11 predicted proteins | sample BlaSpr_A8_Ref_M3_FD_187992 | JGI IMG/M metagenome (GOLD analysis project Ga0209736, IMG submission 187992) | Forest soil microbial communities from Thunder Bay, Ontario, Canada - Black Spruce, Ontario site 2_A8_Ref_M3 (SPAdes) (version 2) | ecosystem: Environmental > Terrestrial > Soil > Boreal... | reverse complement strand
CGGTGCATTGGGGAATACAAAGCGCCACGCCCGCTCTCGGGGGCGCACGATCTCGGGAACAATGGGTTCGAAATCATGTCCATCGGCGCCGAGACCATGCAGCCAGATCACGGCGGCGTTCGGCTTGGGCTCAGTTTCTACTTCAATGGTCTCCAGCATCCTCGTCAATGTACTAGGAAATGCGGGGCTTGGATTGGAATATCATCAGGGTATGCGGGTCACGTTGGAACATCTGCGCCGTTACGCGATCGCCCGTTCGCTGTTCAAGCCGACCACGCTGGGGCGCGCTATCGTCAAGCTGGGATTCGTGCAGGCCGATCCTATCCGTGCCCCGGCGCGCGCCCAGGACCTGACTCTGCGTCACCGCGTGGCGGGCTATCGTGCGGGAGATCTGGAGCGCCGTTATCCGAAATTGCCGCTCGAGGAAGACTTCTTCGTCAATTACGGATATTTGCCGCGCGCGAACCACCAATTGATGCACCCGCGCACGGCGCGAACGGTCTGGACGCCGGCGCGCGCCGAGCAGGCGGCGGCTGTGCTGGCATTCGTGCGCGAACGCGGCGCCGTACACCCGCGCGAGGTGGACGCGCATTTCGCGCATGGCAAGGTGAGCAACTGGTTCGGCGGTTCGTCGAACGCAACCACCCAATTGCTCGACGTCATGCACTACCGCGGCCTGCTGCGGGTGGCGCGCCGCGAAGGGGGCACGCGGGTCTACGCGGCGCGCGAGACCGCGGCGGCGCCGGACTCCGGCGCGGCGCTGGACACCGGTATCGCAAGTTCACGCATGGACGCGCTCGTGGACGTTGTGGTCCACAAATATGCGCCGCTTCCGGCGAGCAGCTTGGGGCAACTCGTCGGTCATTTGCGCGGCGGCGCGCCGCAGTGGACCGCTCAACGTGCAGAGGCGCTCGCTCGCGCCAAGCAACGCCTTGCTCACGCGCGTGTTGACGGCGTCGACTGGTACTGGCCGGCCACGGACAGACCGGCTTCGGTCCGCTGGCGGCCTGACCAGGGCGTGCGCCTGCTCACGCCCTTCGACCCGATCGTTTGGGATCGCCGCCGCTTCGAGATCTTCTGGGGCTGGGCCTACCGGTTCGAGGCCTATACGCCTGCGCCGAAACGCAAGCTCGGCTACTACGCGCTGCCTTTGCTGTGGCACGAGCGCGTGATTGGGTGGGGCAATGTGGCGGCGATCGATGGCGGCCTGCGCTCAACTTTCGGTTACATCAGCGGCCACGCGCCGCGAGCCGCGGCGTTTCGTGCCGGTCTCGAGGCTGAACTTGCGCGCATGCGCGATTTTCTCGGGCTTTAGGGATTGAGCCCGCGCCTAAGAGACTAGGGACTCTGGCCTAGGGACTCCTCTGAATCTCGGCGGCGATCTCGTACGAATGGAGCCGCGCGGCGTGATCGAATATCTGCGAGGTGATCATCAATTCGTCCGGGCGGGTCCGTTCGATGAATGCATGGAGGGCGCTGCGCACCGTTTCGGGCGAACCGATGGCGGAGCACGAGAGCACGTCGGCGAGCATGGCCTTGGCCTGCGGCGGGAGTTGCTCCTCGTAGCCTTCAAGGGGAGGCGGCAATTGCGACGGCCGGCCGCTGCGCAGGTTCACGAAGGCCTGTTGCATCGAGGTGGAGAGAAACCGCGCCTGCGCGTCGGAATCCGCGGCGAAAATATTGAATCCCAGCATGACGTGCGGGCGCTTGAGCTGGAGGGACGGCCGGAAGCGGGCGCGATAAAGGTCGATGGCCTGCATCATCATGGCGGGGGCGAAGTGCGATGCGAACGCGAAGGGCAGGCCCAGCGCCGCGGCGACCTGCGCGCCGAATAGACTCGAGCCCAAGATCCAGACCGGCACTTGGGTTCCTACCCCGGGAAACGCGATGACGCGCTGGCCGGGAGCCGCGGGCCCCAGGTATTCCATCAATTCCACCACGTCCTGTGGAAACTGTTCCGGATCGGAGGTGAGATTTCGCCGCAGAGCCTGCGCAGTCGTCTGGTCGGAACCCGGCGCGCGCCCGAGTCCGAGATCGATACGGCCGGGAAACAGGCTCTCCAAGGTTCCGAATTGCTCTGCGATGACCAGCGGCGAGTGATTCGGCAGCATGATTCCGCCGGCACCGACGCGGATCGTCCGGGTTCCAGTGGCGACATGGCAGATCACGACCGACGTGGCCGCGCTCGCAATCCCGGGCATGCTGTGATGCTCGGCCAGCCAATAGCGCCGGTAGCCCCAATTTTCCGCGTGCTGGGCGAGATCGAGGGTATTGCGCAGCGACTGCGCCACATTGCCGCCTACGGTCACCGGAGATAAGTCGAGAATGGAGAAAGGAATCATGTGCTCACATCGCGGCCCGAAGAAGGGCAAATGTAGGAGCGTACATTCGATATTCAAGGGCTGCCGCTTCGGGTCCCGCGAAAAGCGCGCCATGCCTCATTGACAAGCCATGCATTTTTATGCAGGATACGTGCAATTTTATGCAATGGGCTGAACGATGCTGCGTTCCGACGTCGACAATACCAGCGCCCCGGCGCGCCGCTCCATGCTCGCAAAGATCATCCGCGAGCAGGCCGTCGGGCGGCAGACGGAGCTGGTGGCCATGTTGCGTAAACAGGGGTATGTGGCTACGCAGTCGAGCGTGAGCCGGGATTTGCGCGAGCTTGGCGTGGCCAAGATGGGCGATCGCTATGTGCTCACCGAGACGGGCGCCGCTCCGAAAAGCGATTTCTCGACCCTCAAGCAGTTCGTCGGCGCCCGCTTGACCGCCGGTACGAATCTGACGGTATTGAAAACCACCGTGGGTTCGGCGCAAAGCGTGGCAGTCGCCATCGACACCGCGCGCTGGCCCGAGGTCATCGGCACCATCTCCGGCGATGACACCATATTCATCGCCACTGCCGGCGCGCGCGAGCAGCGCAAGCTGGCCGACCGCCTTCTCGCCATTTTCGGACGCTAAATCCCATGACACCGACTTCACGGCAGGGCGCCGAGCCCATCCTCTTGGCTTTTTCCGGCGGCCTCGACACGTCCTTCTGCGTCCCATGGCTCAAGGACACCTATCAGCGGCCGGTGATCACGGTGACGGTCGATACCGGCGGCATCGATGCCGCTGCGGCGCAGTCCCTGGCCGAGCGATCGCAGAAACTCGGCGCCATCGAACATCATCTGATCGATGCGCGCACCGCCTATTTCGAGCAGGTGCTCAAATATCTGCTGATGGGCAATGTGCGCCGCGGCGGCGTATATCCGCTTTGCGTCGGCGCGGAGCGCGTGCTGCAGGCGCAGACGATTGCGCAAATGGCGCTGTCGCTCGGGACCAAAATGGTGGCGCACGGGTGCACGGCCGCCGGTAACGACCAAGTACGGTTCGAAGTGGCATTGCGTACCTTAGGCCAAGAGCTCGAGATCGTTGCGCCCGTGCGCGACCGCGCTTTCAAGCGGCCGGAACAACTCAAATATCTCGAGGATCATCGGCTCCCGATTCCGCCGTTCGGCGCGGCCTATTCGGTGAACCGCGGACTATGGGGGGTGACCATCGGCGGCAAGGAAACGCTGACATCCGAGGGCAGCATTCCGGATGATGCGTGGGTCCTCTCGAGGGACGCTTTCTCGGCGCCGCGCTTGCCTAAGCGCCACTCGATCGGCTTCAGGCAGGGAATTCCGGTCAGTCTCGACGGCACCGCAGGTTCCGCCGTCGCCATCATCGAGAAACTGGAAGAGCTGGCGGGCCCCTTCGGCATCGGCCGCGGTATTCACTTGGGTGATACCGTGATCGGCACCAAGGGCCGGGTCGCATTCGAAGCGCCCGCGGCGGATGTGCTGCTGACGGCGCACCGCGAACTGGAAAAGCTGGTGCTAACGGGCAAGCAGGCGCGCATCAAGGATTCGGTCGCCCAGCCCTATGGCGACCTGGTGCACGAAGGGCAACACTTGGATCCCGTCTGCCGCGATATCGAGGCGCTGCTGCTCTCCTCGCAGGCGCGCGTGAGCGGCGAGGTTAGAGTCCTGTTCCGACCCGGCTCGATCTTCGTGGAGGGCGTCACCTCGCCGTATTCGCTGATGGCTGCATCGAAGGGCGTCTATGGTGAATCCGCCGGTGAATGGACGCCGACCGACGCCCTGGGCTATTCGAAAATGCTGGCGCTGACCGGGGTGTTCTACCAGCGTGCCGGTGCGAATGCGACGGGAGCGGGCACATGAGCGGCATGCGAACCGTGGTTGTCGACAAAATCGCCTCGGTGACGCAGGCCTGCGGGCTGTCGCACGAGATACGCATCGCCGCGGACATTGCCTGCGAGGAAGGGATGGTCGTGGTCGTCGAGATTCTCAACAACAAGTCGACCTACAACACCCTGGAACTGACCAGCGGCCGCATGGCGAAGTTGGCGCGGGGGGATGTGGTGATCGGCGCATTGGGCCATCGCAAGGCCTTGTTCGGCTACTCCGGCCACATTCCGGCGACGCTCAAACCGGGCGACGTCATTCAAATGCTGAATATCGGCGGCGTCCTCGGCATCTGCGATTCCGCAACACCCGACAAGGGCAAACCCTTCGACTGCAAGGTGTTGGGCGCCGTGCTGACCTTTCCCTATCTCGGCGAGCGCATCGGCGTGCCGGCCAAGGCGGGATACAAGGCGTTGGACTACGACGCCGCGCTCAACGTCCGCGGCGTACCGGTGGTGGCGCTTGCCGGCACATGCATGGAGGCGGGCAAGACCGCCGCGGCCTCCGCCATCATCGCGCGCATGCGTCACCGCGGATTGGTGGTGGATGCCTTCAAGGCGACCGGCGTGTCGCTGCGCCGTGACATCCTGGCGTTCGAGGACTCCGGCGCGCGCCGCACCATGATCTTTACCGACCTCGGCATCGTGACCACGACCGCGAAGTGCGGTCCGGCGCTGACCCGTACCATGCTCACGGAAATGGCCAGCGGGCAGCCGGACGTCATCGTGTTCGAATTGGGCGACGGGCTCCTGGGAACGTATGGCGTGGAATCGATCCTGCGCCAGCCGGACATCAAGACGGCGCTGACCGCAGTGGTGTTGTCGGCCAACGATCCAGTCGCGGCGTGGGGCGGTGTCAAGCTATTGCGCGAGCGCTTCGGCATCGAACCCGCGGTGGTCACAGGGCCCGCGACGGACAATCTAGTGGGGGTCGAGATCATCCGCGAGCAGATGAACGTCGAGGCGTTCAATGCCATCAGCAATCCCGCGGATCTCGGCGATCACATCATCGCGCGCTTAGGCTTAAGCAATGTGCGCGAATCCAAGGTGGCCGGCGAATGAACGGCTCCACTCCCGCGATCGTGTTGGGCGGCACCGGCTATGTGGCCGGTGAGCTGCTGCGCCTGATCGCGGGACATCCGCAACTCTTCGTCGCGGCCATACTTTCGGATAGTCAGCCCGGTGCTCCGGTCGCCGGCGCGTTCGCACACCTGCGCAGCGCCTATCCGGAGCTGAAATTCGCCGGTCTCGATGAAATCGAGACTCTCGTACGCGGCGCGCCGCGCTCCGCCCTGTTTTCCGCTGCACCCCACGGCGTGGCCGCCGCACTCATCGATCGTCTGCTGGCGGCTGCCGAGGGAGCAGGCACTCGCATGCACTGTGTCGATATCTCGGCCGACTTCCGCTACTCGAGCCCCGCCGCCTACGAGGCGGTGTACAAGCACGCGCACGGCGCCCCGGCGAGAATTCCTGAATTTACGTGCGCCGTGCCGGAGCATCTGCAAAAGTCGCCGACGCCGCATGTCGCGCATCCCGGATGCTTCGCGACGGCCACCCTGCTCGCCATCGTGCCGTTGTTGGCACTGGGGCTCACCGATTCGCGCCTGTTCGTCACCGGCATCACGGGCAGCACGGGCTCGGGCCGCAAACCGATTGACGGCACGCATCACCCGCATCGGCACAGCGATCTGTATACCTACGGAGCCCTGAGTCACCGCCATGTGCCGGAGATCATCGCCTGCGCGAAGCTCGCGACAGGCGTCGAGGCTGAACTCAATTTCGTACCCCATTCCGGTCCGTTCGCGCGCGGCATCCATGTCACCGTGCAAGCCAGTCTCAAGCGGCCGATCGGCACCGCGCAGGCGCTGGAGGCGCTCAAATCGTATTACAAGGACTGCCCCTTCGTACGGGTGGGCGACACCGCGCCGCGCATCAAGGATGTGGCGGCGAGCAACTATTCGAATTTGAGCGCGGTGACCAACGGCAATTCCATTGCCGTCATGTCGGTCGTCGACAATCTCAATAAGGGCGCTGCCGGCGGTGCCGTTCAGTGGATGAATCGGCTGTTGGGTCTTGCCGAGACCACCGGCCTCACGGCACCCGCGGCCGGCTGGACCTAGGAGCCTCACGTGGAATACTCAGACAGGCTCCTAGCCATGGCGACACATTCGAAGGCGACAACTTTGACGGCACAAAACACGACGAGCCATCTGGCGCAAGTGTTTGCGCAATATCCCATCGAGGTGGCCCATGGCGAGGGTGTATGGCTGCACGCGCGCGACGGCCGCAAGATCTTGGATTTCTACGGCGGCCATGCCGTGGCCGGCTTGGGCTACGGTCACCCGCGATGGCTGGCTGCGCTCGAACGGCAGGCGCGGCAAATGGCGTTTCAAACCAACGCCCTGCCGATGGTCATCCGCGAGCGTGCCGCCGCCCGCTTGGCCAAGTTCGCGGGCTTGGGGCTCAATACGGTTTTTTGGATCAACAGCGGCGCCGAGGCCAATGAGAATGCGCTGAAGCTCGCCTTCAAGCTCACAGGCCGCAGCAAAATCGTCGCATTGGAACAGGGCTGGCACGGCAGAACGGCCGCCGCCGGCGCGGTGACGTGGGGTGCGCTTGAAAAATGGTACGGTTTTCCGCGCGCGCCCTTCGACGTGAGTTTCGCGCCGCGCGACAATCCCGCCGCTGTCGGGCAATTCATCGACCGGGATACGGCCGCGGTCATCGTCGAGCCGGTGCAGGGTGTGGGGGGAGCCTTCGATGTAGGCAAGCCGATGTTGCAGGCGCTCAAGGAGCGCTGCGACGAGACGGGGGCATTGCTGATATTCGACGAGGTGCAATGCGGAATGGGCCGGACCGGCGCGCCCTTTGGGGCAAATTATTACGGCGTCACGCCGGACATGATTACCGCAGCCAAGGCGTTGGGCAACGGCTTTCCCGTATCGGCGCTCTTGTTGTCGGGGGGCGTCGCGGAAAAACTCAAGTACGACGACATGGGCACGACGTTCGGCGGCGGCCCCATGGCGTGCGCGGTCGCCGAAGCGGTGATCGACACGATCGAATCCGAATCGCTGCTGGCGAACGTGCGTCAAGTCTCGGCGTACATCCGCGGGAGTTGCGTCATCGGCCCGGTCACCGGCGTGCAGGGCGCGGGCTTCCTGCTGGGCCTGAAAACTTCGCGCCCTGCCAAGGAAGTGCAGGCGGCGCTGCTCGCCAAGAACATCCTCACCGGCACCAGCGCGGATCCGAACATTTTGCGCTTGCTGCCGGCGTATATCCTGAACGAGGGTCACGTCGATCAGCTGAGCGACGCCTTGGCGAGAATTTCCGCGTGAAGCGCTTCCTCAATCTGGCCGATTTCAGCCGCGAGCAGATTCTCGATCTGCTCATCCTCGCTCAGGCGCTCCAGGACAAGCCGGATCCCCGGGCGCTGGCGGGCAAGATCTTAGGCTTGGTGTTCCTCAACCCGTCGCTGCGCACCCTGGCGTCATTCCAAGCGGGGATGGCGCGCCTCGGCGGCTCGTCCTTCGTGATCACTCCCGGTCAGGGAACGTGGCAGCTGGAAACGCGGCTCAACGCAGTTATGAAAGGTGCAGCGGCCGAACACATTCGCGAGGGCATACCGGTACTGGCGTCGTACTGCGATGTGCTCGGCGTGCGCGCTTTCGCCGAAGGCAAGAATCTTGAGCTGGATCTCGGCGAATCCCTGTTCGGGATGATCGATCAGCTGTGCGATAAGCCGCTGATCAATTTGGAATCTGCGATGAATCACCCTTGCCAGGCATTGGCGGACTGGCGGACCCTGGATGAGCTCGGATTGCCGGGGCGAGCCAAATTCGTTTTAAGTTGGGTCTATCATCCGAAGGCTTTACCTTTGGCCGTGCCGTCCGCCACTGTGCACATGGCGGCGATGCGGGGCATGGAAGTGGTGGTGCTGCGGCCGGATGGATTCGCCCTGCCGCCGCAAATTATGGACATCGCGCGCTCTGCTGCGGCCGCGGCGGGCGGCTCGCTCACCGAGACCTCCGACCGCGCGGCGGCACTCGCCGGTGCAAGCGTGCTGTACGCGAAGGAGTGGGGCACGACCACGAACTACGGCGACACCGAAGCGGACTCGCGGCTGCGCGCCGATCTTTCCGACTGGTGCGTACGCGAGCATTGGTTCGCAGGCGCTTTGCCCGACGCCAAGCTCATGCATTGCCTGCCGGTGCGCCGCAACGTCGCGGTCGCCGATGAAGTTCTGGACGGCCCGCGCGCGGTGGTCAAGCGCGAGGCCTTCAATCGTCTGGCGGTGCAGATGGCCGTTCTGCACCGCATGCTGACTTGATGACCCTGGGTTTCGGAGCATTGCCAATGATTATGAGTCGACCCGATCCTTCCGTCGCCGTGCGTGCTCTCAAGAGCGCGGCACCGTACATCCGCATGTACAAGAATAAAGTGTTTGTCATCAAGGCGGGCGGCGCGGTATTCAGCGACGAGTTGTCGACGCGCGCCTTGATCGAGCAAGTCGCAATCCTGCACCAGGTGGGCATCAAGACGGTTCTAGTCCACGGCGGCGGCCCGCAGCTCGACAGCTTGCAAGCGGCGCTGGGGCTCGACACCCGGATGGTCAATGGCCGGCGGGTCACGGATCAGAAATCGATCGACGTGACCGCCATGGTGCTGAACGGCCTGATCAACACACGCATCCTTGCGATCTGCCGCGAGCTCGACATCGAGGCCATCGGCTTGAGCGGAGTCGACGCGGGGCTGATTCGCGCGCACAAGCGCCCGCCGGTGCGGGTCGCGGAAGGATCGAGCGAGACCGTGGATTACGGATTCGTGGGTAATATCGATTCGGTGAATGCCGGGGTGATCGAGAAATTGCTCGAGAACGGGTTGATGCCGGTGGTGAGTCCGTTGTCGGCGGACTCGCACGGCACATTGCTCAACATCAACGCCGACACAGTCGCGGCCGCGATCGGCGGCGCATTGTCGGCGGAAAAGCTCGTGCTGTGCACCGGTGCGCAAGGAATTCTCGAGCGCGCCGAGGATCCGAGCTCGGTGGTTTCCTACACGGACATCAAGGGGTTGAAGCGCCTGCGCGACCAGGGTGCCTTGAAGGACGGCATGCTCCCCAAGGCGGCCGCAATCGAGAATGCGATTCGCGGCGGCGTGCGCCGGGTGCACGTCATCAGCTACAGATCCGCCGATAGCTTGCTTGCGGAAATCTTCACGAATGAAGGCACCGGCACGCTGGTGGTGGCGGACCTCACGGCCTTGAGCCCGGCCGAACAACTGATCGCCGCGACGGTCGCTTGAGTCATGACGCGTCTCTGGGACAAGGGAACACCGCTCGACGCGCGCGTACTCTCCTTCACGGCCGGGGATGATTGTGTTCTCGATAATCGGCTGGTGCGCTACGACATCCAAGCCTCCATCGCGCACGCAGAAATGCTCGCAGTTCAGGGCCTGTTGTCGGCGCCGGACCTCAAGTCTATTCGTGAGGCCCTGACCGCGATCGCAGATGAGCATGCCCTGGGCCGCTGGCAGGTCTCGCTCGAACAGGAGGATTGCCAGACCGCGATCGAGAATCTGCTCACGGCGCGCATCGGCGGGACCGGCGGGCGATTGCATGCCGGCCGCTCGCGCAACGATCAGGTGCTCGCCGCCTTGCGTCTGTACTTACGCGATGCGGCCGAAGAATTGCGGCGCGGTGCGCAGGCCGTTGCGAATGCGCTCGAAGCGTTGGCCGCGCGCCACGGCCCCATGGCGCTGCCCGGCTACACCCACATGCAGCAGGCCATGCCGAGCACGGTCGAGCTGTGGGCGCGGGGATTTGCCGCGGAAATACTCGACGATGCGGAAGGTCTCGCGCTCACGCAGCGGCGCATCGGCAAAAACCCTCTTGGATCCGCAGCCGGCTACGGCACGCCGAATCTTGAGCTGAGCCGCGAGGAAACGCGGCGGCGCTTAGGGTTTGCCGTGACGCAAGAACCGGTGACGGCGGTACAGCTATCCCGCGGCAAGGCCGAGGCGCAGCTGTTGTTTGAAATCACCCTGTTGGCGCAGGACTCGGGACGTCTCGCGGCCGACTTGATGCTCTTCTACACGCAGGAATTCGGTTTCGTGTCGCTCCCGGCAGCCTTTACCACCGGCTCATCGATCATGCCGCAAAAGCGCAATCCCGACGTCTTCGAACTCGTGCGCGGGCGGAGCTCAGTCGCGCAAGCGGCGCTCAACGAAGTGCTCGGCATCACGCAAAAGCTGACGTCGGGCTATCATCGCGATTTGCAGCTGATCAAGCCGCCGTTGTTCCGCGCCATCGATTCCTGTCTGCAGACTCTGGAGATATTGCCGAGCGCGCTCGAGGGAGTGACCTTTCGCCCGGAGAATATCCGGCTCGATTCCGGAATCCACGCCGCCGCCGACGCCAATGCACTGGTGGCCAAGGAAGGCATTCCGTTTCGTGAGGCCTACGCCCGGGTGGCTGCCAAACTCAAGGATTCCGAATGACGATATGGAAGAGCCCGAGATCCGTAGAGGAATTGAATTCGGGCAGTGTGGGAACGCTCGTGGAGCATCTCGGAATCCGATTCACCGAAATCAGCGATGACTTCATTCGCGGCACCATGCCTGTCGATGCGCGCACCCGGCAACCTTACGGATTGCTGCATGGCGGCGCTTCCGTGGCGCTGGCCGAAACGCTGGGCAGCACGGGCGCGACGATGTGCGTCGACGCCAAGGAATACCTGTGCGTGGGCCAGGAGATCAACGCCAATCACGTTCGGGCGGCGCGCACGGGACTCGTCACCGGCACCGCGCGCCCCGTGCATCTGGGGGGACGCACGCATGTCTGGACCATCGAGATCCAGAACGATGCGGGAAACCTGGTATGTACATCGCGCCTGACAATTGCGATCATCCGCCGTGGATCCCTGGGCGCCTGAGTCCGCGCCATCCTTTTGCAACTCCTAAGAGGCGTACTCCCTGCCATGCGACATAACCAAATCGGAATGATGCGTACTGCCTGTGCGTGGGCCTTGCTTGCAGCCGCGCCCCTTGCCGGCGCCCAAACTCCTGCGCCGAATGCGCCGCCCGCAGCGACCGAACCCGCTGCCACGCCGTCCCCCGACCAAATCGGCTACTTGTTCGGCCTGACTTTCGGAGAACAGC
>Ga0209736_1000633_pt1 | contig 11385 bp, 10 predicted proteins | sample BlaSpr_A8_Ref_M3_FD_187992 | JGI IMG/M metagenome (GOLD analysis project Ga0209736, IMG submission 187992) | Forest soil microbial communities from Thunder Bay, Ontario, Canada - Black Spruce, Ontario site 2_A8_Ref_M3 (SPAdes) (version 2) | ecosystem: Environmental > Terrestrial > Soil > Boreal... | reverse complement strand
TCCAGATCACGCCGGTCCGGAACCAATCAAAAATCTGGCTGCCGATGTCGAGCGGATTGGAAAAGAAGAACGGCGGCAGCAGCATGCGCCCGAAGATTGGCACGGTGGCGAACAATTGCCACAGCCCGAGCACGACGACGGCGACCGAAAGCTGGCAGAGGAGAAGCATCAAGCGCGACATGAGCGACCCTCTATCTTTCGAGTCGTCCCGGCGAACGCCGGGACCCATAAACGCTGACGGCGATTGTTGCAGAAGGTCTCTGCGCCAGAGCCTAAAATGATGGGGCACGGCGTATGGGTCCCGGCGTTCGCCGGGACGACGTTGGAAAGCGACATCAGGCAGCCCCCGCTGACGACGACTGCGCGTAACCCTTCATCACTTCGTCCTTCAGCACGCTCCAGATTTCCCGATGCAGCGCGTGAAAATCCTTTTCCATGCGGACTTCCGAACTGTCGCGCGGCCGCGGCAGCTTCACCCGCCAGTCGCCGATGATGCGCGCGCTTGGGCCCGCCGACATGATCACGACACGATCGGCGAGCGCGATCGCCTCTTCCAGATCGTGGGTGACGAACAGCACCGCCTTGCGGTCGGCGTTCCACAGCTCCAGCAGCAGATTGCCCATGATCTGTCGCGTTTGCGCATCGAGCGGCCCGAACGGCTCGTCCATCAGCAGAATCTTCGGATCGCGGATCAACACCTGCGCCAGACCGACGCGCTTGCGCTGGCCGCCCGACAGCATATGCGGATAGCGATTGCCGAACGCGCCGAGCCCGACCGCGGTGAGCCAGCCCTGGGCGCGCTCCAGCGCCTGCGCCCGCGGCGCGCCCTTGATCTCCAGCCCAATGGCGACATTGTCGATCGCGGTCTTCCACGGAAACAGCGCATCGGCCTGAAACAGATAACCGGCCTCCCGGTTGAGGCCCACAAGCGGGGAATCGAAGATTCGCACCGTCCCCGACGCCGGCTTGAGCAGGCCGGCGGCGACATTCAACAGCGTCGATTTCCCGCATCCGGTGGGACCTACGATGGCGACGAACTCGCCGTGCGCGATCGAAAGGCGGGCCTGTTCGACCGCGGTGTAGATCCGCGCATCGGCCAGACGAAACGCCACCGTCGCGTCGTCAAGCGCGACCGCGGTCGGCTTTGCCATCTCCAAGCGCATTCCCTCCAAGTCTGGATGATGCCTTAGCGGTTGCCAAGGATAAGTTCAACGCGGCGGCCCCGGCATGCTAGTTCTTACCCTCCCCTGGAGGACCCTCCAGGGGAGGATGAGAATCATAGAGCCCGGACTTGATGCCAACCCCGCCCCTGATCGCATTCGCGCATGTCGGCAAGAGCTTCGACGGCGGCCGGGTCAGGGCGGTGGACGATGTCTCGCTCGAGGTCGCCGAGGGCGAGTTTCTCGCCGTCGTCGGCGGCTCCGGCTCCGGCAAGACCACGCTGCTGCGGCTGGCGAACCGGCTGATCGAGGCCGATTCCGGCAGCATCCGGATCGAAGGCGAGGACGTGCGCGCGGCCGATCCGGTCGCATTGCGCCGCCGCATCGGCTATGTGTTCCAGAGCGGCGGGCTGTTCCCGCATTTCAGCGTCGCCGACAATATCGGGATCACGCCAAAACTGCTCGGCTGGCCGGCGGCGGAGATTTCCGCGCGGGTGGACGAACTGCTCGATCTGGTGCGGCTCGATCGCAACCTCTATCGCGACCGGTTTCCCCATGAGCTGTCCGGCGGCCAGCGCCAGCGCGTCGGCGTCGCCCGGGCGCTGGCGGCGCGGCCGCGGATCGTGTTGATGGACGAGCCGTTCGGCGCGCTCGATCCCCTCACCCGCGATGCGCTCGGCGACGATTTTCGCGCGCTGCACGAAAAGCTCGGACTGACCACGGTCATGATCACCCACGACATGACCGAGGCGATCCTGCTGGCCGACCGCGTCGCGGTGATGCGCGCCGGCCGGCTATTGGCAGAGGGCACGCCGATAGACCTGGCCAATAGCGGCGATCCGTATGTCGGCGAACTTCTGCGCACGCCGCGGCGGCAGGCCGAGCGGCTTCAGGTGCTGTTGCCGCGGGATGGCGCGGCATGAGCCTTTTTGCCGATCCACGCTGGAGCGAGGCCTTCGCGCATTTGCCGGATTACCTCGGCAATCATGTCCGCGTCAGCGTCGCTGCGCTGGCGCTCGGACTTTTGGTTAGCCTGCCACTGGCGATTCTCTCGCGCAATCACCCGCTGATGCGCGGGGTGCTGCTGGGGCTTGCCTCGATCGTGCAGACGGTGCCGGGGCTGGCGCTGCTCGCGCTGTTCTATCCGCTGCTGCTGGCGCTTGCCGCGCTGTCGCTGGCCTGGTTCGGATTTGAGTTTTCCGCGTTCGGTTTTCTGCCCGCCGTGCTGGCGCTGGCGCTGTATTCGATGCTGCCGGTGCTGCGCAACACCATCACCGGCCTGCGAGGCGTCGACCCCGCGATCCTCGAGGCCGCCCAGGGCGTCGGCATGACACAGCGGCAATCCCTGTTCATGGTCGAGTTGCCGCTGGCGCTGCCGGTGATGATGGCGGGCATCCGCACCGCGGCGGTGTGGGTGATCGGCACCGCGACGCTGTCGACCCCGATCGGGCAAACCAGCCTCGGCAATTACATCTTTGCGGGCTTGCAGACCCAGAACTGGGTGTTCGTGCTGTTTGGCTGCATCTCCGCCGCGGTGCTGGCGCTTGCCGTCGATCAATTGCTGGCCCTGATCGAGACCGGCATTCGCAACCGCAGCCGCCTGCGCACGGCACTTGGCGGCGTCGGCATCGGAGCACTGGTCGCGGCAACTTTGGTCCCTTCAATGGCGCGCTCGCCAACGAGCTATATCGTCGGCGCCAAAACCTTTGCCGAGCAATATGTGCTGTCGGCGCTGATCGCGCAGCGGCTGCGGGCGGCGGGACTGTCGGCAACTTCGCGCGAGGGCCTCGGCTCCAACGTGATCTTCGATGCGCTGGCCTCAGGCGATATCGACATCTATGTCGACTATTCCGGCACGCTGTGGGCCAACCAGTTTCACCACAGCGACATCAAACCGCGCGAACAATTGCTCGGCGAATTGAAGGCGATTTTGGTGCAGCAGAACATCACGCTGCTCGGCGAGCTTGGTTTTGAAAACGCCTATGCGCTGGTGATGCCGCGCAAGCGCGCCGAGCAGCTCGGCATTCATTCCATCGCCGATCTCGCCTCGCACGCGCCTGTCATGTCGATGGCGGCCGACTACGAATTCTTTTCGCGGCCGGAATGGGCCGGACTGCAAAAGGCTTACGGGCTCACATTCCGCGCGCAGCGGCAGATGCAGCCGGATTTCATGTACGCCGCGGTTGCCGCCGGGGAAGTCGATGTGATCGCGGGCTATACCAGCGACGGCCTGATCGCCAAATACGATCTGGTGGTGCTGGACGATCCCAAGCACGCGATTCCGCCCTATGATGCGATCGTGCTGATCGCGCCGAAACGCGCCGGCGATCAGGCGTTGCGCGCGGCGCTGCAGCCGCTGCTCGGCAAAATCGATATCGGGACCATGCGCGAAGCCAATCTGCGCGCCGCCGGCGGCGACGGCGGGTCATCGTCGGACGCCGTGGCGCGCTGGCTGTGGGAGAAAATCGGGAAGAGTCAAGGCCACGGCATATCAAATTGAAGGTTTCGCGCGACCGATCGAGTTGATTCAGCTTGATCGCTCCAAGTCCGCGAGGCTGAGCACCAGTGCAACGGCTCCCACCAGAATGAGGCTGACGGCCCAAGTCGTATCCAGATTGAACCAGCTCCGGGATATGAATTTGAGACCAAGATAGCGGTAAACCAGCCACGCCAAACATCCACCGGCAGCGATCATCGCGGTGGCGTGGACGACGGAGACCAGCACGGCCATCCCGAGATCGGCATTCATCAGGGTCCCAGCCGCCTCGTGACCCTTGTCGAGGTCGGCTCCCCGGCAGAGCCCGAGATAGATCGGCACAAGCATCAGTCCCGCGCCATGAGCGATGGCAACGGCAAAGGACCAAAGCCCCAATTGCGTCGGCCGTATCCGCGCCAATGCCCGCGGATGGCGGCGGTGAACAAGCCGGAAAATACCAAACCCGATGATCAGGAGACCGGCGCCGATCTGTACCTGCCGCTGCCACTCGACGAAGGCGACCAGCAGCGCGAACGGAAGGATCACGGCGAGCATCGCGAGCAGATGGCCGGCCGCCAGCGGCCAAAGCGCGGCCACCAAGGCACGCGACCTCCCTTGCATCATTGCGGCCGAAACGGCGAGCGGCCACCCCATTCCCGGGTTTACTCCGTGGTAGAGGCCGCTCGCGACGACAGCCAGCCAGAGCCAGGCAGGTGTCCAATCTGCTCCGCTCATTCAGGCCGACGGATAGCAGAACGAATCTGTCGAACAGTCTCCGCCATCCAGCCGAATTTGATGCGCCCGATATCCGTCGGGGAAGCTCACCCAGTAGTCCCTGGCGAGCTCGAGGCCTCCTTTCGGGTTTGCATTGGCCATCACCTCGGCACCGGGCATTCCCTGCGGATAGAATTGGTTGTCCCACGTCGAATAGAGCGAGTTGGTCCAGTACACGCGTTTGCCGTCACGGCTGATCTCGACCATCTGCGGACCGCCGGCATATGCCTTGCCGTTCGGATGAGGCGCACGGTTGACAATGCCGCCGATGCGGACCGATCCGGAAAGCTTCGGCTTTCTCGGATCGGTGACATCGTATTGACGCATCTCACCGGTGCCCCAGCAGGAGACGTAGAGAAACTTGTCATCCATGGACAGGTCGATATCGGTTACCAGCGGCGGCACGGCGCCAAAGCCCTGCAGAAGCGGCGGCAACTGGTCCTTCGGCGCGGGCTCGGCTGGGATCGTCGCCGTCTTCTCGATGTGAAACTTGCCGCCCTCGCGCCACCAGGTCCAGATCGACCCTTCGAGGTTGGTGGTGTCAACCACGACACCCAGGAAGCCGTGTTGGCGAACCGGATCGTGAGCGGGCCGCACTTCCAACGCCATTTGATGGTTGGCGCCGAGATCGATCGTCTGGACGTTTCGCCGCTCCCGAAGATCCCAGAAGTGAATCCGATGGCCATACTTGTTGGAGAGCAGATCCTCCGGCACGATCCCGTTCTCGAACTGCGGTGGCAATGCCCACTCGCTCGTCACCATGTAATCGCGTGGCAGGTTCCACCAGAAATCATAATGCAGCGTCTGCGGGCCGCGATCGATCTCCCACCGTCCGAAAACCTCGAATGTCTCGCAGTCCATGATGAAGACGCCGGGCGGTCCATCGGTACCATCCTTGCCACCGCCGCCGAGAGTGCTGACGTAAATGCCGTCCGGCCCGCAGTGCACGGTGTGAGGCCGCGAGTAACCGGTCTTTTTGAAGATCTCCTCGGGCTCGATTATTTTGTGAATCTTCGCCTGGGTGGGATCCGGTTGCGTATCCACGATGTAAATTCGAGAGGAGCGGATGCCGGGAATGATGAGGTAGCGCCGCTCGAGGAAAGCATGCCCGGCGAGCGGCGATAAAGCCGACGAGCAAGCGTTCCAGCCGAAGTGGTGAAACTCGTCACCCTTGTTGGGCATCACCACGGTGTGGACAACCTGGCTGAACGTCGGCGAGCCAGGCTTCACGTCGATCACCGCCAGCGCGTCGGGTTTTGAGAAGTCCGGACTAAGCAGCAAGGTATAGGCGAAGCTTTCAGGCGGAGCTTGCATCGCAAGCTTCGGCGATGCATGAAACGTCGGGTCGGGCCTGATCTTCATTGTACTGCCTCCCTGTTTGCGTGGACGTGGGCCAAATATGGCTCACCGGCATCCGGCAGCAAGAAAGACCCGGCTAGTTTGAGTTTCCCTTGCGAGTGCCGCCGGCTAGGTTAGCTTGTCGTCAGGATACACCATCAAGGGGTATCGGTCACTTCAACGTCGTCCACGGAACCAGAAAATTGTCCATCGCATGGGTTAGTCGCGCCGTCCGCGGCATTTTCTTCGCAACGTCTCTGGCGGTATTTGAACTGGCTTCGCAACAACAGGCTTGTGCGGCGACCAACTATCCCAACAGGGCCGTGCGCATCGTGCTGCCGTTTGCGGCCGGCGGGGTTGCCGATATCACCGCGCGCATTGTCGCGGAAAGACTCGGCGACAAGTTCGGGCAGCGGTTTTACGTCGAGAATCAACCCGGCGCCGGCGGCATCGCCGCGGCGCGGACGGTGATCTCGTCTGCGCCGGACGGCCATACGCTGGCGATGCTGACCAACGGGACCGCGATCAGCGTCTCGCTGTTCAAGAAACTGCCGTTCGATCCGTTGAAGGATTTCGAGCCGATTTCCAGCCTGGGGTTTTTCGATTTTCTGTTCAGTACCGGCGCCAATTCGGAATTCAAGAGGCTTGGCGACTTCATCGCGGCGGCAAAGGCAAAACCCGGCGCGCTCAATGTCGGGACCATCAATGTCGGCAGCTCGCAGAACCTGTCGGCCGAGTTGTTCAAGACCGCGGCCGGTATCGATTTCACCATCGTTCCGTTTCGGGCAACCCCCGAGGTGGCGGTATCGCTGCTGCAAGGCGACATTGCGCTGATGATCGACAGCTACGCCGCGATGAAGGGTAATCTCGCCGACAAGAAATTCCGGGCGCTGGCGTCGTCGGGTCCGGTACGCTCGGAAAGCACGCCGGATATCGCCACGGTGCAGGACAGCGGCGTCGCCAGTTACGACGTGGTGTCCTGGAATGCGCTGTTTGCCCCCGCCGGCACGCCGCCGGAGATCGTCGGGGCGATCAATGCCGCGTTGCGGGAGATACTCGCCGACGCCGACGTCAAAAGGCGGCTGCTCGAGCTGGGCATCGAGGCCAAAGCGAGTACGCCGCAGGAACTTTCCGCGCGGCTCAAATCCGACATCGACAAATGGCAGGGCGTGATCGAGAAAGCCGGAATTCAAAAGCAGTAACGGCGTTGCCGGCGCGAAAAGGCTGCCGGTCCTGGTCTGGAGAGTGTTTCCAATGAATGCGATATCGACCGATCCGAAACAATGGAATGTAGGCCTCGTCGGCTATGGCGAAGTCGGCCGCATTCTCGCCGAAGACCTGCGCAAGCAGGACGTCAGGATCACCGCCTACGACCTCAAGCTGCGCAGCGATCAGACCGGCGGAGCCTTGCGCGATCACGCCGCAGCCCACGGCGTCGCATTGGCTCATTCCCATGCCGATCTCGCCGCGCGAGCCGATTTTGTCATCTCCGCCGTCACCGCGAGCCAGGCCGTTCCGGTCGCGCAGGCCTGCGCGCCGGCGATCAGACAAGGTGCCTGGTTCCTCGATTTCAATTCGGCTTCTCCGGGCGCCAAGCAGCGCGCGGCCGATCTGATCGACGCTAGCGGCGGCCGCTACGTCGAAGGCGCGGTCATGACCTCGATCCCGCCGAAGCGGATCAAGGTGCCGCTGCTGCTCGGCGGCGCCGGTGCGGCGGAGCTGACGCCGCTGCTGTTGGAACTCGGCTTCGACGCCAAGGTGGCGAGCACGGAGCTCGGCGTATCCTCTGCCGTCAAGATGTGCCGCAGCATCATGATCAAGGGGCTGGAGGCGATGGTGATCGAGGCTTTCACCACCGCGCGCGGCTACGGCGTCGAGGATGCGGTGCTGGCATCGCTCAAGGAAACCTTTCCGGGCATCGATTGGGAAAAACAGGGCGCCTATTTCTTCCAGCGTGTGATCGAACATGGCCGGCGCCGCAGCGAAGAGGTCCGCGAGGTGGCCGAAACCGTGCGCGAGATCGGGCTGACGCCATGGTCGGCGCAAGGCACGGCCGAACGCCAGGCCTGGGTCGCCGACCTCGCCGATGAAGGCCTGTTCGGTCCGAAAGGGTCGGCGGCATTTGCCCGCAGCGGCGACTGGCGCCTGGAGGCCGACCGCATCCTCGCCAACGTTAAACAGAAGAGCGGCAACCCGCGCTAACTAGCGAATCTGGCTCAGGCAACCATCGTCGTCGTCCCTGCGAACGCAGGGACCCAACCACCGGTGTCGATAATGGAAGAAGGCGGTTGCGTTCGTGCCCCCAACATGGGCCGCGGCGTATGGGTCCCTGCGTACGCAGGGACGACGTGTTGATGGAGCAAGTCTGCGCTAAAGCCTCGGCGGACCGGTCGATGGCTTCGCGCGCCTAACGCTTCGTGCGCTTTTTGGTCCCCGCTTTCGCCGGGGCGACGGCGGCAGGGGCGGCGGCGGGAGAGTTGACCTCGAGCGCGCCAATCGTCGCAACCTGGATCGACTGATTGATCGGCGCGGTCGGATGGCCGGCGTCGAGCATTTGCTCCTCGCCCAGGCCGATCGTCAGAAGACGTTTCGGCGAAATCTTGAAGGTGTTTATCAGCACTTCGCGGATCACGTCGGCCCGCCGCTGGCTCAGCGTCAGATTATTTTCGCGCCGACCTGTCGATAGGGTATGGCCGACGATCAGGAACTTGTATCCGAGCAGCGACGGATGATAGAGCGTATCTGCGATGCGTCCGAGCGTCCGGTAGGATTCCGGCCGAACCACGGCAGCGTCTTCGTCGAATTTTATTTCGGCGGCGAACTGCGGCAGCTTGAGCAAGTCCGGCGCGATCGGCGGCCGCTTGAGCGGCGCGGAGTCGGTCTTCGCCTTTGCCTTGATCCGATCCATCGCCTGTTGCCGCAGCGCGGCGAGGTCCTGATCCGGCGGGGAGTCAAGACCGCCAAGCTTGCTGACCCAGTCTTCCGCCGTGCCGTCCGCCTGGGTCTGCGCCTGGCATGGCAGCGCCATGAAACCGATCAGCGCGACGGCCAAAAGGCCGGCACCCCATCGCGTTTTCCCCACCGACCCCATCAGCGATACCCCGCTTCGCTGACGGCCTTGTTGCAATTGATGCTCACTCCGCGTGGCCCTGCCAACAGGCAGTCAATGGCCTTGCCTCGATCGCCCTTTTGCACGCCGGGACAGAATTTGGCGACGTCGCGTTCGCATAATTTGGTGACGGCCGATCGTGCGGCCACGCGCTTCTGGATGGCGTCGAAGGCCGAAATATAATCATTCTTGCACTGCGGCGACAAAACGTCCTGGTTGCGGTAAAGGCAGTCCTTCATGCGGGTAGGATCGAGATTGACGCCGCGGCAGTTCGCCTCGATATCCTTGGCACAGCTTGCCCCCAAGAGCCCCGCTGCGTCCTCGAATTTCACGGTCTCCGCCGACGCCGAAGACCAGGCTGCGGCCAGAAGAATCGATAATATCAATCGGATGGCGTTCATGACTTCATCTCACATGAAGTCTGTACCTGTGGTCAAGCCGTTGCGGAAGGAAAGCTGCAAGATGCCACAGCCTTCCCCGAGCTCCCGCTTCAGGCAAGCGCGGCAGCCTACAATCCGTGGATCAGGCCGGCGTCGATCAGGAGCCGGTTGAAGCGGCGGGACTCCGCGCCGCCCTTGCAGGCATAGAACATGCCCTTGCAGCGCAGCATGATATTCTTCTGCTCCTCGAACGAGGGATCGAGCGGAATGCCGGCGGCCTCCTGGATCACCAGCGGCAGATAGGGCCCGTCGATGGTGTCCATGACCGCCGGACTCTTGACCGGTTCGAAGTTGATGGCGTCGATCGCGTAGTAGGTCGCGTAATAACGCGGGTCGTAAGCGTCGAGCTTCTTGCCGACGCCGGCCTCATCGAGGCCGGGATCGAGAACCTGCGGCGAGAATTCCGGCTGGTGGTCGCCATAACGCACGATCAGGAACGGCTGCGCCGGAAACTTCTTTTTCAGTCCCGCAATGAATGCGCTGTAGTCGTCGGCGCTCATGGCCTGCCGGCGCAAATATTCATCCACCGAGGGCGCGTTGCCGGGCCTGTGCCAGGATGGCATCAGGTCGGGACGAAATTTCGTTTCCCAGGGAAAATGATTGGCAGCGAGATAGACGAACATGAACAGCGGCGTGTTCGGCGCTCCCTGCGACATCAGCTTCAGCGCATGGTCGTAAAAGAAACTGTCGGGTTCGACGTCCTTGGCGCCGAGATCGTGCGCGTCGTAAAAATGCTGGATGCCGGTGGTGAGCTGAAAACTGCGGGCGCTCATGAAGGCGCCAAAGGCCGGATAGAGCGAGATCGTGTCGTAGCCGCAGCGGCGCAGCGCCAGCGGCAGTCCGCGCTCGACCCGGCCCGCGGCGATCCGCGTGACAAAATAGGAAAACCGGCCGAACGAGCGCGACGACAGCCCGGCCAGCACATTATATTCGGTGAACCAGCTCGGGCCGCCATTGCTCTCGGCCAGGAACTTGCGCGCCTTGCCGTCGAACGATTTGAAATGGCTGCCATAGCCCGGCGGCACCTTGATGCCGTCGGCCTGGCGGATGTCGAAGCTGGACTCATCATGGATCATGATGATGTTCGGCCGCCTTCCCTTTGGATGGCAGGAATCCACCAGCGGCACGTTGAGACGCTCGGTGGCGACGGCGTCGGATTCCATGAAACCGTAATTGACGAAGTCGGAGACGGCGATGACGCCGGAGCGGGAGAATTTCGACAGGTAGCCGTCGTCATAATAGCCGCGCCAGGCTTCATCGGGCCAGGCGAAGGCCTGTCCGACCAGTGCGGCAAGGCACGCCAGCATGCCGGCCAAGGCCGGCAGACGGCGGATGCGGAACGGATCGAGCCACCACAGCGCATACATCAGGGGGATGGTGACCAGGGCAGCCCCAATCACCGACCAGCGCAGATTGGGGAAGATCGTAAACAGAAATGCCGCGGTATCGCGGTCGATCATCATCAGGTCGACGAAGTTCGCGGTCATCTGCACGATGTCGTGCTTGAGCCGCGACAGCAGCACCAGCACCACCACCAGCGTCAGTGACAGCGCGCCGGACAGCGCCGGACGCCGCAGCAGCGTGATCCAGAGCAGGTTCAGGATCGCCCACGACAGCAGAAAGCCGGTGCGCGAACTGAAATCGGTTTCGGTTTGGAACATGACGGCCAGCGCCGCCAGATGCGGCGCCGCCACGGCCAATAGCCGCCAGATCCCGACCGAGGCGATACCTGCGGCAGCGACGGCAGCGGATGGACCTCGATTTGGCGCCGGCGCCATGGACGGGACGCAACTACACCCGGCGCTGCCTACTGGCCTTGACTGGCGGTAACCAGGAGACGGACGGCGCAGCCGGAGCCTGCACCGTGTCATAAAAATGTAGTGGAACCGTCATGAATGCGCAATGAATTTGGCACCGGCGCGAGGCTAAGCCATTCACTCATGCCGGCGGTATCAGCCCGAGACGCTTGGCGATGATCCTGTCGACCATCCGCTTCGGCAGCATGGCTGTGATCAGACGCTGCATCGGATCCGGCGTGATCTGGTAGCGCACCTTGGGATTGGCCGAGGTCAGGACGTCGGCAATCCG
>Ga0209736_1000631_pt1 | contig 11402 bp, 9 predicted proteins | sample BlaSpr_A8_Ref_M3_FD_187992 | JGI IMG/M metagenome (GOLD analysis project Ga0209736, IMG submission 187992) | Forest soil microbial communities from Thunder Bay, Ontario, Canada - Black Spruce, Ontario site 2_A8_Ref_M3 (SPAdes) (version 2) | ecosystem: Environmental > Terrestrial > Soil > Boreal... | reverse complement strand
TCGAAGCGGGTGCCGGTCTCCGACAGCGTCGTCAGGACATATTCGATGTCGGCAAAGGTGTTGCGGAACACGATGTCCTTGTTCTGCAGATGCTTGAGCTCCCAGTCGTGCTCGAACTTCTTGAAACGGTTGAGCATGCCGAAGAACGCAAAATTCATCGAGCCCATGTTCAATGAGGCGACTTCCGGCTTGTAGACCGCGGCGGGGCGGACGCGCTCGTCCACCGTCATGGTCGGCGCGCCGCCGGTGGTCAGGTTGATCACGCAGTTCGAGCGCTGTTTGATGATCTTCAGAAACGGCGCGAACGCTTCCGGGCTTTGGTCGGGCTGGCCGGTTTTGGGATTGCGGGCATGAAGATGCACGATCGCAGCACCCGCTTCCGCGGCATCGACCGCGGCGTCGGCGATTTCCTGCGGCGTCACCGGCAGTGCCTTCGACATCGAGGGAGTGTGGATCGCGCCAGTCACGGCGCAGGTGATGATGACTTTGCGGCTCATGTTCTGCTCTCTTTCTCTGGCGGTAGTCGATCTAACCCGTCATTCCGGGATGGTCCGGAGGACCAGACCCGGAATCTCGAGATTCTTTGATGTGCAAGTGCACATCAGAGTTCGCGCTGCGCGCGCCCCGGAATGACGGTTGGGCGGCCTTGTGCGCGGCCAGCGCGGCGAGGCGTTCGTTGCGCCGCTGCGTCAGCGCCGCGATCCGCTCCGGCGTCGGCGGATGCGGCCAGGCGGCGATTACCCGCTCCACATTCGGGCTTTGGTAGACTTCAGGGCCGGCGGAGGCCGATGCCAGCTCCTTGTAGAAGCCGGTGTAGCGCGCGCAGTAATCGGGGATGCCGCCGGGCGCATTGAGTTCGATGGTCTCGAACGGACCGAGGAACGACCAGCGCAAGCCCAAGCCATCCTTCACGGTATGGTCGAGATCTTCCGCCGAAATATAGCCTTCGCCGGCGAGGCGAAATGCTTCGGCGAGCAGCGCGCCCTGCAGGCGGTTCAGCACAAAGCCGTTGATCTCGCGGTTGATAATGACCGGCACCTGCCCGATCTCGCGATAGATCGCTTTCGCGCGGTCGATCGCCGCGGGCGAGGTCCACGGCGCGCCGCAGAGTTCGACCAGCGGGATCAGATGCGGCGGATTGACGGGGTGGCCGACCAGGCAGCGCGCACGGCCGGGCAGCGTTTCGGTAAAGCGCGACGCGACGATGGCCGAGGTCGAGGACACCAGCAGCGCGTCCGGCGGCGCCAGCCGGTCGAGTTCGGCAAAGATGATTTGCTTCTCTTCGACTTTCTCCGGCCCGTTCTCCTGGACGAGTTCTACGTCCATCACCGCCTCTTTCAGACTGCCCGCAACCGAAACCCGGACCACCGCGCCGTCCGGATCGGAGGCCAGGCCGTGGCGCGCCAGCGCCTGCAATTCGTCGCGGATCAGGCGGGGGGCTGCCTTCAGCGTCGGAATATGCGGATCGGTGAGCCGCACATTCCAGCCCGCGCGCGCAAAGATCGCGGCCCAGGCGCGTCCAATGAGGCCGGCGCCGACGATGGCGACGTTTCGTTCAGTGTTTTGCATGTTTTCTCACAACCCTGTCCTCACAGCCAGAGCACCTTGCGGCGCAGATCGAGATCGTCGCGCAACGCCTTCGACGGTCCCTGGTGGATCACCCGGCCGCGTTCCAGCGCCACCGTGGTATCGGACAATGCGAGCGCCAGATCGAGATTGTGATCGACGATGATAATGGCGATTTCCTTGCGCAGGCGGTCGAAGGTCTCGAATAATTGCTCGACCACGGTCGGCGCCAGGCCCTCGAAGGGTTCATCCAGCAGCAGCACCCGAACGTCGCCGGACAGCGCGCGCGCCACCGCCACCATCTGCTGCTCGCCGCCGGAGAGATAATCCGCAGGACTATGCAGCCGTTCGCGAATCCGCGGAAAATATTGGTAGATCCGCTCGCGGGTCCAGTGCACGCCGTTGCCGGTCTGGCGCTTCAGGCCGCCGAGTTCGAGGTTCTGTTCGACGCTCATGCCCGCGAACAGGCCGCGGCCCTGCGGCACGTAGCCGATGCCGAGGCGCGCTGCTTGCGCGGACGAAAGCCCGATCAGTTCGCTATCGGAAAGCCTGATCGACCCGGTCGAGGCCGGCGCGATCCCGATCAATGTCTTCAAGAGCGTCGATTTGCCGGCGCCGTTGCGGCCCAAGAGCGCGATGATCTCGTTTTCATGCAGGGTGAAGTTGACATCGTTGAGAATGTGGCTCTTGCCGTAGAACGTGTTGACGCCGGCTGCCGTCAACAGCGCGTTGACGCGCGCTGCGGTTTCGCGCGGGCGCGCGGCCACTTCCGTCGCCCCGGAGCCGATATAGATTTCCTGCACCTCTGGGCTAACCCGCGCATCCTCAACCGAGCCGTCGAGCAGCACCCGGCCTTCGTTCATGACGGTGACCTGATCGGCGAGCTGAAACACCCGGTCGATGTCGTGCTCGACGAGGAGCACCGGCAAATCGGCCGAGATGCGCTTGATGATGGCGCCGATGCGCTCGCGCTCGGCCGCGGCGAGGCCGGCGAGCGGTTCGTCCAGCAGCAGCACGCGAGGTGCGGTGGCGAGCGCCACCCCCATGTCGAGCAGGCGCTGGCCGCCATAGGACAGCATGCCGGCTTCGGCCTTTTCGATGCCGGCAAGGCCGAGATAGCGGATGGTGGCGTCGGTCTCGGCATTGATCGCGTCGATCGACAGCGCTGATGTCAGGGGATCGAAGCGGCGGGGATGCCGCGCCTGCACCGCAAGGCGGATGTTCTCGCCGACGCTGAGGGCCGGAAACAGGTTGGTGATCTGGAACGAGCGGCCGATGCCGGCGCGCGCGATCTCCTCCGGCGCATGGCCGGCGATCGGCTGGCCCATCAGCGACACCGACCCTTCGTCCGGCGGATACATGCCGGATAACAGATTGAACGCCGTGGTCTTGCCGGCGCCGTTGGGGCCGATCAACGCGTGCAGGGTGCGGTCGGCAATCGCGATGTCGATGCCCTGAACGGCCCGGATGCCGCCAAAACTCTTGACGATGTGGTGGGCGGACAGCACCGCGCCGTCGACGTGAGATTGCGGCCGCAGGAATTCCGGCAGCGGCAGCACGTCGATCCGCCGCGCCGACATTGCGGCATCTTCGACGGTCTTCTTGCGGAACGGGGCGATCAGCCGCTCGCCGACCCCGACCAGACCGGTCGGCGAAAACACGATGAAGGCGACGAACACCAGGCCGAACCAGAACAGCCAGTTCTCGGTATAGATGCCCAAAAATTCGCGGAACAGGATGAAGAACAGCGCGCCGAGCGCGGGGCCCAAAAAACTGCGCATGCCGCCGATCACCACCATCGCCAGCAGATCGCCGGAGAATGACACCGAGATCGGATCGGCCGAAGTCATGCGGTTCTGGTACAGCAGCAGGATTCCGGCAAGGCCGGTGATGCTGGCGGACAGCACGAAGGCTGCGAGCTTATAGCGGTTGGTCGGATAGCCCAGGAAGCGGGCGCGCTGCTCGTTCTCGCGGATTGCCACCAGCACGCTGCCGACGGTCGAGTTGTGGAAGCGCCACAGCAGGGCCAGTACCAGCATGGCGATGCCGGCGACCAGCCAGTAATAGTCGGTGGAGGATTCCAGATTGAAGCCGAGCAGCGTCGGCCGGGTGATGCCGCCGATGCCGTTCTCGCCGCCGGTGACTTCGGTCCAGCGGAACGATACCGCATAGAGCATCGCCGCCAGCGCCAGCGTCAATAAGGAAAAATACACGCCGCGGCGCCTTAGGATCAAAAATCCGAACGCGGTCGCGACCGCGGCCACGATCAGAACGCCGCCGAGGATCGGGCCGAACAGCGAATCGTGCATCCAGTTGCGCTGCAGCAGTGCCGCGGCATAGGCCGCAAGGCCGAACCAGGCGCCGTGGCCGAACGATACCAGGCCGGTATGCCCGACCAGGATATTCAGCGCCATGCAGGCCGTGGCATAGATCACAACTTCGGTGGCCGAGGTCATGGTGAGGCCGAGCGCGAGCAGCAGCGGCGGCAGGATCAACAGCCCGCACGCGGCAATCAACAGCGGAATTGGCAGGCGCATCCACATTTATTGGCGCCTCACTCGAACCGCATGATGCGTTCGCCGAACAGGCCGCGGGGCCGGAACAGCAGCACCAGCAGCATCAGCAGATAGATCGCCGCGGTCGATGCCGCGGAATAGCCGATCCCGACCATGACGCCCTTGACGAGGCCGACCAGCAATGCGGCCGCGACGACGCCCCAGAACGATCCGAGGCCGCCGATCACCACCACGACGAAGGCCGGCGTGATGATCTCCTGGCCCATCGCCGGATGGATCGAATAGATCGGCGCCAGCAATACGCCCGCAAGCCCGGCAAGCCCGATGCCGAGGGCGGCCACCGCCGACATATAGGGCTGTAGCGAAATGCCGAGTGCGCCGACCATGTCCGGGTTCTGCACGCCGGCGCGGACCACGCGGCCGAATGAAGTCCTCTGCAAGAGTAGCCACAGCCCGGCGATGCAGGTCGCGGCGATGCCAAGCAGCACCACGCGATAGAACGAATAGATGAAACTTCCGATCGCGACCTGGCCGCGCAACCAGGGCGGTATCGAATAGGACAGCGGCGGCGCGCCAAAAATCATCCGCAACGCCTGCTCGGCCACCATGGCGAGGCCGAAGGTCAGCAGCAATGAGAGGATCGGATCGGAGCGGTAGAAGCGGCGGAACAGCGTGCGTTCGATCACCACGCCAAGCAAGGCCACCGCCACCGGCGCCGCCACGAAGGCGCCGCCGAAGCCGATATACGGCGAGAGCACCAGCGTCAGATAGGCGCCGATCGCATAGAACGCGCCGTGCGCGAGATTGACGATGCCGCCGAGCGAGAAGATCAGCGACAGGCCAAGCGCGATCAAAAGATAGTAGACGCCGTCAAGCAGCCCGTTGAGAATTTGCTGCGCTAACAGGATGGCGGACATGGTGATGGTCTCATGAACGGAGGCGCCGCCTTTGAGCAGTGGCGTTCTTTCTCACCCTCCCCTGGAGGGCCCCTCCAGGGGAGGGTAAGAGCACGTCACCTTCGCTTCAGCTCGGGAACGTGCAGCTGTTCTCTTCCTTGGTGGCGGCGATCACTTCGAGGTCTTCGTCGGGACCCGGCACCGCGGGGCTCGACGAAAAGATGTCCCACTGATTCTTGATCTTGTCGGCGGGCAGCGCGGTGACCGCATACATTTCATGCATCAGCTGGTGATCCGAGGCGCGGAAATAGCCCGGCCGGGTTTTCAAGAGATCGAATTTTGCGCCTTTTTCGAAGTGCGCAATGATGGCCGGCGACTCCACCGATTTGATCTCATTGACGGTCTGCGCCACGATCTTGGTGGCGATGTAATCGCCCCAGGCCTGGTTTTCCGGCGGCTTGTTGTATTTCTTGGTGAAGGCCGCGACGAAGGTCTTGGTGCCCGGCGTATCCAGGAGATGATGCCAGACCACCGGCCAGGTGCCGACAAAATTGCCCTTGCCCGCCGCCCAGGCCAGCGCGGTGTCGAACCCGAAACCGCCGACCGGGAAGGTGAGGCCGAACTCGGCGTATTGCTTGAGGAAATTCGTGATCTGGTTGCCGGCGAGATTGATCACGACCAGATCGGGTTTGGCTTCGCGGATCTTCAGCAAGTAGGCCGAGAAATCGGTGGCGTCGGTCGGCACCAGGTCGTCGCCGGCGAAATTGCCGCCATTGGCTTCCATGAAGCGTTTGGAAACTTTCAAGAGGTCATGGCCGAACGCATAGTCGGCCGTCAGCGAGTACCACCTCTTGCCCTTGACCAGGCCATCGCGCAGGAACGAACGGCCGACGGTTTTGACATACATCGAGTTCTGCGACTCGACATGGAACATGTAGCGCTGGCAATCCTTGCCGCGCAACGCATCCGAATTGCCGCCGGTGTTGATGTACAAAACCTTGTTGCGCGAGGCGACCTGCGCGATGGTGAGACACGAGGCGGAAGAAATCTCGCCGATGATGCAGGCCACCTTGTCGCGCTCGATCATGCGCTCGGCCTTTGTCGAAGCGGTCTGCGGATTGACCGAATCCTCTTTCAGCACTTCCACCTTGCGTCCCATCATGCCGCCCGCGGCATTGATCTCTTCCACCGCGAGATCGACGGCCATCACGGCATATTCGCCGAGCGGTCCGAGAAAGCCGGTGCGCGGCGTCAAATGGCCGATCTTGATGACGTCAGCGGTTTGCGCGCGCAAAATCGAAGGCGCGGAAATTCCCGACGCGAGCGCGATGCCGCCGGCGGTCTGCAACAGGCGGCGGCGCGTGAATTGATTGTTGGACATCAGCCTTGGTCTCCCTCGGATTGTGGCCGCGTGGACTGCGGCTGTTTTGCTTTTTCGGCGGGCGTCCGCGCGGTTCGAATGGGCGCTTGGTCTCGCTTGCCGTGATCTGTGATCACAGCTAGACTTGCAAAACACAGGGCCGTTGTCGAGTCCTGGCGCGAAGTTTCGCCACCCGATGGGAGAGCCCGCGTTGAACCTGCCCGCCGCGCTCAATCTGGTGGCACCGCTCGACCGTCAGACGCTGGGCGAGCGCGCCTACGCCAAACTGGCCGATCTGTTGATTTCCGGCCGGCTGGCGCCGGGCGAGAAATTATCGTTACGCGCCGCCGCCGATGTGCTCGGCGTCTCCATCATGCCGGTACGCGAGGCGGTGTCGCGGCTGGTCGCCGACAAGGCACTTGAAGTGGCGCCGAATCGCGCGGTGCGCGTGCCGCTGATGTCGGCTGCGCAATTTCGCGATCTCACCAGGGTGCGCATCGCCATCGAGGGCCATGCGGCGGCCGAGGCCGCCCTGCATCGCGACAAGCGCGACCTTGCCTCGATCGCCCGCGCCGAAGCAGCGATGCGCACCGAGAGCGAGGCGCCAGTGCCGGATTTGCCGCGCGCGGTCGAACTCAACAAGAGCTTTCACTTTGCGGTTTACGAGGCGGCGCATTCGCCGATCCTGGTCGAAATCATCCGCGCGCTCTGGCTCAAGGCCGGCCCGGTGATCAATCTCGACCTGCGCGCCAATCCGCAGCGCCTGGCCAAGAGCGACGCCATCAGGTTTCATGCCGATGTCCGCAACGCCGTCGCCGCCGGCCATGGCGCCGCCGCGCAGGCCGGAATTGCCGCCGATATCACCGGTGCCGCCGATTTTATCCTTTCGCGCGGCGGTCCGGCCGGCTGACATTGATCTGAACATCGTGGAGCGATCATGGATCTCGACATCAAGGGTTTGCGCGTGCTGGTCACCGCCGGCGGCAATGGCATCGGGCTGGCGATTGCCCGCCGTTTTGCAAGCGAAGGCGCAAAGGTTCACACCTGCGATGTCGACGAGGCGGCGCTGGCAGCACTCGCAAAGAGCGATCCCGCGATCACGGCGACGCCGTGCGACGTCTCCAACCGGCCCGCGGTGAAAAACCTGTTCGCGGAGGCGCTGACAAAACTCGGCGGCCTCGACGTGCTGGTCAACGATGCCGGCATCGCCGGGCCGACCGCAAAAGTCGAGGAGATGAATCCGGAAGATTGGGACCGTTGCCTGGAAATCTGCCTGACCGGGCAGTTCAACTGCGTCAGGCTCGCGGTGCCGCATTTGCGCGCAAGCAAGAACGCCTCGATCGTCAATATCTCCTCGGCCGCCGGCCGGCTCGGCTTTGCCATGCGCACGCCCTATGCCGCGGCGAAATGGGGCGTGATCGGTTTGACAAAATCGCTGTCGATCGAGCTCGGACCCGACAATATCCGCGTCAACGCCATCCTGCCGGGCCTGGTCGCCGGCGACCGCCAGCGCCGGGTGCTGGAAGCCAAGGCGCAGCAGCGTGGGATTTCCTATGCCGAGATGGAGCGCACGGCGTTTTCCTACACCTCGATCAAGGATTACGTGACGCCGGAGCAGATCGCCGACCAGATCCTGTTGATGTGTAGCCCGCGCGGCCGGACCATTTCGGGACAGGCGATCTCGATCTGCGGCGATACCCAGATGCTGGGATAGCGTAAAAGCATCGCATGATTCCCTGGCTGCAGATCGATACCGCATCCGTTCCCGGCGCAGACGTCGAACTTCGCCTGATGCAACGAGGTGCCGAATTCTCCATGATGCTCGGTCCGAGCGAGTTGATGAACAGCCGCCTCAGCGGATCCGAGGAGGCGCTGGCCACGCTCGCCTGCAAGCGGATCGAAGCGGTGAAGCGTCCGCAGCTGTTGATCGGCGGATTGGGCATGGGATTTACGCTGCGTGCCGCGCTCGCGGTGCTCGGAGCCGAGGCGCGGATCGTGGTGGCCGAGCTGGTGCCGGCGGTGATCGCGTGGGCGCGGGGTCCGATGGCCGGCCTGTTCGGCGACAGCCTTGACGATCCGCGCGCCAGCATCCGCAGTGCCGATGTCGTCGAGGTGATTCAATCGCAGCCGTCGGCGTTCGATGCCATCCTGCTCGATGTCGATAACGGCCCGGAAGCGCTGATCCGCAAAGCCAATGATGCGCTCTATCATCCGAAGGGATTGAAGGCGATCCACCGCGCGCTGCGGCCGGGCGGTGTGCTCGCGGTCTGGTCATCGGGGCCCAATGGCTCGTTTTCCAGGCGGCTTCGCGACGCCGGCTTCGATGTCAACGAAGTGGGCGTGCGCGCCACCACAAAGCGCAGCGGCGCGCACCACGTCATCTGGTTTGCGACAAAGCCGAAAGGCACGCGGTAGTCGTCGGTGCGGAGAGAGGGTTGCCGCCGGTGATCCGCCGTCAGCGCGGGGCGCTCTGCGCCAGGGCGCTGACCATCGAGGCCGCGGCGTTCCATTCGCTCGATGCGAGCTTGCCGGCAACCGCGATCAGGGTCACGGCCAGCAACAGCCGCAGCGCCATTTCGGGGACGCGGGTTGCAAGATAGCTGCCGATCACGATGCCGGGCAGCGAGCCCATCAGCAGCACGCCCATCAGGTGCCAGTCGATCGCCCCCATCGCCCAGTGCCCGAGGCCCGCGACCAGCGTCAACGGCACCGCATGCGCGATGTCGGAACCGACGATGCGCGCCATCGGCAATTGCGGGTACAGCAACAGCAGCGCGGTGACGCCGACCGCGCCGGCGCCGACCGATGAGATCGAAACCAGCACGCCGAGCAGCACGCCAACCACCACGGTGGCGCGCGCGATGGTGCGGGCGTCGAGGCGCTCCATCCGCCAACGCAGCGATTCCAGGATGGTCTTGCGGAAGATCAGCGACGCCGCGGTCAGCATCAGCGCAAAGCACAGCACGATGTTGACCAGGCTGCGTCCGGCTTCGCCCTCGAGGTTGAACCGCCATAGAACCAGCATCGTCACGAGGCTGGCCGGGATACTGCCGCCGGCGAGCCGGATCACCGCCGGCCAGTGGATGCTGCGCACCCAGCTGTGCACGACGCTGCCGCCGACCTTGGTGGCGGAGGCATAAAGCAGGTCGGTGCCGACCGCGGTCGCAGGATGGATGCCGAACAACAGGATCAACAGCGGCGTCATCAGCGAGCCGCCGCCGACGCCGGTCATGCCGACCAAAAGGCCGACGCCGAAACCCGAAGCGACATACAGTGGATCGATCACGTATAAGGCCTTGGCACGTCGGCCATCGCTTCGGGTTCCCTTGTTGTTCAGCCGGCGCGGCGCGCGGCTGTCCTGATCATCAGCAGGAATCAGGTAGGATCATGCTTCCAATGACGGCAATAGCGCGGCGCAAAAAAGAATGTTCCTTGCGCCGATCCTGATTCGGTGGAGATTTTTGCCTGCCGGCCGCCACCCAGCGGAATCGCCGCCTTGCGCCGGTTCCAACATCGTGCCCAAAATGTTGCCACAAATCAGGTGGCACCCCGCAATGCATCATTCAAAACAAAGCAGCGCGGCGATCGCTCGCCGCGCTGCTGGTGTGGTTGGTAGCGGCTGGTGCCGGCCCAAGTCCGAACCGAACCGGGTTTAGCTGTAGATTTCAAACAGACCGGCGCCGCCCTGGCCGCCGCCGATGCACATCGTCACCACGCCCCACTTGGCCTTGCGCCGGCGGCCTTCCTGCAGGATGTGGCCGGTCAGCCGTGCGCCGGTCATCCCGAACGGATGGCCGATGGCGATCGAGCCGCCGTTGACGTTGTACTTTTCAGGATCGATGCCGAGCTGGTCGCGGGAATACAGGCACTGGCTGGCGAACGCCTCGTTGAGCTCCCAGAGATCGATATCGCCGACTTTCAGGCCGTGGCGCTTCAACAGTTTCGGCACCGCGAACACCGGACCGATGCCCATCTCGTCCGGCTCGCAGCCGGCCGATGCCCAGGCGACAAAGCGGCCGAGCGGCTCGAGGCCGCGTTTTTCCGCATCCTTGGCTTCCATCAAGACCACGGCGGCCGCGCCATCCGACAGCTGGCTGGCATTGCCGGCGGTGACGTATTTGCCGGGACCTTTTACCGGCTCGAGTTTTGCCAGGCCCGCCATCGTCGTGTCCGGACGGTTGCACTCGTCGCGGTCGACGACATAGTCGACGATGCTCTCTTCCTTGGTGGCCTTGTCGACCACCTTCATCCTGGTCTTCATCGGGACGATTTCGTCCTTGAACTTTTGGGCCTGCTGGGCTGCCGCCATGCGGCGCTGCGATTCCAGCGAATATTCATCCTGGTATTCGCGGCTGAGCTTGTAGCGCTCGGCGACGATATCGGCGGTATCGATCATAGCCATGAAGATGTCGGGTGCTGCCTTCAGCAGGTCCGGATCGATCGATTCCTTCGGCGAGCCGCCGCCGGGGATCGAAATGCTTTCGACGCCGCCGGCCACGATGCAATCGGAGCCGTCCGAGCGGATGCTGTTCGCCGCCATCGCGATGGTCTGCAGGCCCGACGAGCAGAACCGGTTCACCGAAACGCCGGCGGTGGATTTCGGCATGCCGGCCAGAAGTGCGGCCTGGCGGCCGATATTGGGGGCGCCATGGGCGCAATTGCCGAGATAGCAATCCTCGACATATTCCTTGTCGACGCCGGCGCGCTCGACGGCGTGCTTGATGGCGTGCGCCGCCATCGACATCGGTGGGGTGATATTGAATCCGCCGCGGCCGGATTTTGCCAGCCCGGTGCGGGCATAAGAAACGATGACGGCTTCACGCATTTTTTTGATCTCCCTGTGAACTGGCCGATTATGCCTGCGAACGGGTGGTGTCGTACATAATTTTCGCCGGGGCAACGAAAATAGCGCCAGTTCAGCGCTTCCGGCTGGCGGAATTACGGCCCGGGCTCTTTCTAACCACCTCAAAATGATTCGCTTCTTCGTCATGGCCGGGCATAGCCGTCCGAAGGACGGCGTCGCTTCCGCTCGCCTATGCCCGGCCATCCACGTCTTTCTTGCCC
>Ga0209736_1000630_pt1 | contig 11404 bp, 12 predicted proteins | sample BlaSpr_A8_Ref_M3_FD_187992 | JGI IMG/M metagenome (GOLD analysis project Ga0209736, IMG submission 187992) | Forest soil microbial communities from Thunder Bay, Ontario, Canada - Black Spruce, Ontario site 2_A8_Ref_M3 (SPAdes) (version 2) | ecosystem: Environmental > Terrestrial > Soil > Boreal... | reverse complement strand
TAGGTCAATGGAAGGAGACCTTACATGTGTTCAAATCGACTCGCCGGTTGACGAGGGAAAGCACCCGCAAGTAAATTGTCTGGAAAGACAAGGAGTCAAGAACGTGGGGATATTCAATTCGGTCGGGCGCTGGACGATGCGGCGCTACATCGCATCTGCAACACAGGGGATGATGATCCTGTTGCTTGGCACGTGTTTTTCAAATGCGAATGCCCAAACGATGAGGTCGTTGCGCGGCGATTCTGGAGCTGATGTCGCGTGTCGAGACTTCACTGTTGGGCGCTTGGGAGTGCCAACCTCGTACGGCGTCGTATATCAAGGCGGCCTAAGAATTCGTCGATGCGCCAGGTATTCTTTGGTTCTGTTGGAGTTGCCGGGCATGCATTGGCGGCTAGCGAACGACGTCTACGCTCAACTCACGCTCGCCACGTGTGGAAAAGCAAGTGGTAAAAGCTATCGATTTCAGCGTATCTCGCCGAATAGGCCACACGCAATGCTGCGAATTACAACGCCTGAAGACGCTCAATTGGATCAGGGGAACAAGATAAGTTTGACAATTTCGAACAAATCTGATTTTTCCGAAGGCCTTTGCAGTACCGCAACAATTGCACCGGCCTCGCTGCGCGCTAGGTAATCCGAGAACGGAGTGAAACTGCTCGATTTCGTTGATATTGCCGGTGCTTTGAGTGCAGCCGGGCTGCTTGGACTTAGGCCGTAATACTGATACTGGTATGACCGAGCGTAACCGAAAGCGTCTTCAGAACGACTCCCGTCTCGATCTCGCTAAAAAGTTCACGAAGACGACGCTGACCCTCGGCATTAGAACCACGCAAGGTCTCTCGACGTTGCCGGCGCTAGTCATGCGCTATGGCGTGCGCACTCCGTCCTCGTCGAACATCTTTGCGACACTGGGGCTTATCGCTCTTGAAGCGGCAATATCGGCTTCGCCGCCGACGCGATCACCTTTCAAGACCTTTACTACGCCACGTCCGTAGAGCGCGCTGGCACTCTTTGGTTCAACCTTTAGTGCCGCTTCGAAATCTGTCATTGCAGCGTCGAGGTTCCCTTTCCTGATTTGAGCAATACCGTGATCGAGATAGCCCATCGCATAGTCGGGAGCAAGCTTGATGACTTGATCGAAATCGGTCATCGCATGGTCGAAGTCGCCGGAGCGAAGATAGGCTTCACCGCGATTATCCCAGGGCCACATCCAGCCTGGACTGAGACGGATAGCATGGCTGTAGTCGGCTATAGCGCGCTTATAGTCGTGCTGGATCAGGTAAATATCGCCGCGGAAGGTCCACGGGCTCCCTCCCTCCGGCGCAAGCTGGATTGCTGTGGAGCATTCCTTCAGGGCGCGACCGATCTCGTTCCCCGTCCACGTGTGAGCGGAGCAACTTTGTGCCCAGGCATTAGGATCGGTCGGATCTGTCTTGACGGCTGCGTCGAGGTCCTTCATTTCATTAGCTGAATCACCTTTGGCGCTATAGCCACGGCTTCGCCAGACATAGACGTCGGCTTTGCCACGCACTGTGAGATGATCGGACTGCAGCAGTACTGTGCAAGCTGCTATCTTCGCATCCGCAGAGACCGGGTTCGCTCCGCTGGTCTCAGCACTGCACACATGAACTTGCTGCTGCAGGTCAGTATCTTCAGCAAGAGCCGCGGCTGAGCAAAGAAGCGCCGTGATCGCGAGCGCAGCTGTTACGGTGCGCCAAAGTCGGATCTCACGACTGGGTTTCAACTGAATCAGCACGGCTTTTGCCTTCGGCTTCCCCTCTCTTCGGCCTTCGCGGAAGGCGGGTGCTTGGCCGCGATGGTTAGCAAGCTCCCTACGATGTCTAATAGCCGCGTGGCTGCCTGCGGGAGATACGCCTTCAGCGTGGCACGAACGTGGCACGGACTCGCTGAAATGAGGCGATATTTGCCCATACTCGACGAGACGGCGATGCGCCCCAAAGCCTTACAGGACGTGCGTTGATACTAAACGCTATTCGTCGGTATCGTCCGTTTCAGATTCGATTCCCGTTGGCCGTATAGGCCCTCGGAATCTCCCGCGTTTGAGTCGCGCGGCCAGAGGCGAACGCCGCTTTCGCTCTAAGTCGACTTCGGCGCGCGGGCGATACACATTCGCTACACAAACCGCGTGGGATTTGCCGAAATGTGGCGAAACGGCGTGGGACAGCTAAATGCAGAATACCTAGACGTAGCGGGACTTTGCGGGATTTTGTGGGACACCGCGAGACAACCTAAGCACAACCTAGACTTTCCCGCCATATCGTCTCGGAGGCCCAATCCATCGGGATTTGCGCAGATCAGGCCGCCGAAAATACGCAAACGCTACACATTCCGTGCCCTTACTGACAATGGAAACCGTCGACGACCTCTGGTGTAAACAATAGGCGCTCGCTTCCATAGGAGCCGAATCACCCGGAACCTTCTTAGGCCACATTCTCGTCGTCGGCAAGTAGTCGACCGGCCCAAACGGGGCTCGGGCGCCCAGCGCAGACGGCCGGTTCGTTCGTCGTCGTCCGCCGCGCCGCGTGGCTCACATCGGCGCGTGAATCGGCGGGACCGCGTTGAACTTGCTGTAGCGGACTCCGTTCGGGCCGCTGACACTGGCGATGCGGTGCACGAACCCGTCGCGCCCGATGTAGACGGTCCACTGGCGACCGCTGGTCTCCGTCACGCGATAGGCGTGCAGCGTCTCGCCGTCGACGCTCTTCATGCCGAGGTCGGTGGCGGTCGCACCGTTTACCTTTCGTCCCATCGATTCCATGTTTTCGAACGTAGCGACTGCGCTCGCGCTCGCCGACGCCGGCAGCTTCATCCAGCCGCTGTTGCCCCTCTTCAGGTAGAAGTCCGATCCGATGGAGATGATCTCTCCCGTCGCGCCGCGCACGTGCCGGCTGCTCGGCTTGACGAGATCCACCGTCACGCTCTGCGAGCCCGAGATGGACGACATCTCGTACGACGACAGGCTCCGGAACCTCACCATCGCAGCCCGGACGTCGCCGGTGGCGTCCGCGTACGCCGGCGCCGCTGCGAGTGGGAACACTGCGCCGAGCGCGAATAAGCCCACTACGGTCGAACGAGTCATATGGAAGCTCCTTCCGGGTGATCACGACTTAGCGCATATATCCCATGTAGCACGTGACTGCGACGTAGATAAATCCGATTACGCCGACATTCCCCAGATGACCGTCCTTTTCGAGCGCGCGACATTACTCATCCTATGTATCTGGCGAAAGTTCCTCATATTCGGGCTTCGTAAATGCGACGATGGTGCTGATTCTTGGGATGTCTTCCCCTAACGCTCGCAATCCTCGTCCTAACGTCTATTGTTGGCGCTTCCGCCTTTTCTGCGACCGTAGTCTGACGAAAAGCGACTTTGCCGATTCGTCGCCAAGCCGCAACTGACTGTGTTGCGGACAGTCGGAAGAAACAGAATTGTCTGGAAAGACAAGGAGTCAAGGAACGTGGGGATATTCAATTCGGTCGGGCGCTGGACGATGCGGTCGCTGCACCGCATCTGCAGTACAGGGGGTGCAAACAGATAATGGCAACGTCGGCAAGAGCTCGCCCCCACGCATGTTCGCCGGACTGACGACCTCCAGGACGCTAGGTTCCACGAAGAGCTTGCGCGCGGCAATTCGCTCGACTCTGCGCGCGATTTTGCGTTTCCATCTGGAGTTTTGTCTTGCGCAAAGCTGGGTAATCAGAGGATTATGAACACACAACGTTGGGTACTGGAGATCATTCGCCCGCTCGCCATCGCGCTAGCTATTTTCGGCGCCGCCGGCGCTATGGGCGGCGCTCAGGTCCCGAATCCATGCGCAACCGCCTGGAACGGCTTCGATCCCGGGTACAACTCGGTCGACGCTTGGCTTTCCGCGTGGGATACCGGAGCGTACGACCGCAACCACATCCTGCTTGGAACCGTTGACGGTTTTGCGCCCAATCGGCTTAAAATGACCGTCTTTCAGGGCGATAGCCTGACGGTCGACCTAAAGGAAGGCACGGTCATCCGTCCGACCGGAAGCACGCCGACTGCCGGCCAAAGGGTAGCGGTTTTCGGTTACTGGAGCAACGGGACGTTCATCGCAAACCGCATAATCCTGCACGGCTGAGCGTCAGCAGTAATTTGCGCTAAGGCCCGGTGACGCCACGGCGTCCCGGGTTCTTGTGCGTGAAGCGAATCCGAACTTTGCGCGGGCGTTACCGCTATTATTTTTTCGCGAAGACGCTCACGACGCAGGATTGCAGTTTGGGAAACGTGACGGTTAGGCCGTTACTAATATTTGAAATAAAGTCTTTGTCATAAGCCACAATAACGATATCCGAATTGCCTTTATTATCGAACGGCGGTAACGGGCAGTTAGCCGATTGCGTCACATTCGCGAGCGGATAGGTGTAAACTCCGCTGTTCGACATCGGATTGAAGTCCAGCTTGTACCGCAGCGGATAGTAGTACCCGCAGCCGTCTTCGCCGGCGAACTTGCCGCCCTGCGACTTGCACAACTGCTGGTCCTGCTCCAATGGATCGAAGTCCACGAACATGCCATTTCCATTAGGGTTAACTTCGTTAGGGTCGTTTGGAAGTTGCCAGAAGTAGAGCGGCACGCCGCTCGGAGTGTACAGGCAGCCCGTGGCAAGCGCGGTTTTGCAGAACGCCAGAAAATCCGCTGGCAGCGTGTAGTTCTGGGCGTAGGCTACGCTGAAGTTCTTCAGTGAGAAATCCATGGGTACCAGCGTGCCTTGGGGTACCGGCGTGCCTTGACGTGTAAGGGGCTTGCGCATCTCCGGCACAGCATTAACTCCGTGCGTCGCTGGCCCAAAAGCCCCATGCTGTTTTCCAAGCATCGCGGCGTCCGCGAAGCGTTGCAACCGAAGCTTGTGTTCGGTGCGAAGGTCTCCGAGTGAAACCGTTCGGCCGGTCTTGAGCTTGATCAGCGTCCCATCGGGCAAACTAGCGCGTTCGGCGGCGCTCAGCGATTCCACGGGGCGCGCCGTAGGCGCGCCGAACGTCGGACAGGTAGTGGCGGCGAGCAAAAGCGTCAAGGCAGCGCAGCCCACGCTGCGAACGATCCGAGACGGGTAGGCACCGAGCATCATGACGTGGCCTCCCTAGAGCGACAGCTCAGGTGCGGCTTCGGTAGGAGCGGCCCGGCGTCCCCGCGACTCTCCAGCGGCTCCCGCGCCGATCGCGCTGTGCGCTGCGTGGGGCGCCACGGGTGGTTCGTTCTATGCGATGTGTCGCGCGTCGTTAGAATATCAGCAATATCTAAGGCTGTCTGGGTAGACTACTGTCATGGCGGCACAAAATGCCCAGCCCCACTCCGAGACGACGAGAATAACGCATTGGGTCGTAGCGGTATCGTCCGCACTACTCTTCGCCACGGGCGCCGCGATCTACGACCGCCGGCCACGGTTTCGCGTTGGTCTCCACACGCTCACGTTACCGCGCGTCCCGTCGTGGCTGACCATGACCTTCGAACCGAAACTCGTTCACTACGTCTTCGCCGCCGTTTTCGTCCTGTGCGGCATCGCCTATCTTGCGTGGGGATTGCGCAGCGGTCATTTCAAGGACTTGATGATGACTCGCGCGGACGCGGCAAAGCTGCTTCCAATGCAGCTGTACTACCTGCGGCTGCGTAAGGCCCCCCCGAACTACGGCTTGTACAACCCACTACAAAAACTTGCTTATTCCGTTGTGCTGTTCGCAATCGCACCGCTCCTCGTCCTCAGCGGCGCCGCGCTACTGGAGTTCCCGATCGTTCACCCGATTGCGGCTCTCTTCATCGGTGGTGTGAAGCTCTGGCACGTCGCCTTAACGGCGTTGTTGTGCCTCTTCGTGATCGGTCACGTCGGAATGGTTCTTACTACCGGACTTGGCAAGAACATGCGCAAGATGATTTGATGGACCGTTCCATTGCGGCCGGGCTTGGTAACAATATTACTGAATAAGGTTTACCGCACCAGTCCGTGCCAACAGTCTTCCAACCGCGTCCGCAGCCCACGCTACGAACGATCGGAGACGGGTAGGCAGCGAGCATCATGACGACCTTACTGTGATCTAGTGACCATCTCACCATAAATCAATGTGAACTGCACGCTACCTTGGCTACCGGAAGCGTTCTCGGTGAACGCGGTGATAAGGGCTGACTTGAACATGTTGGTGGTCGACGGCGGAATGAATATGCTAAGCGTTATAAGACGGTTGAGCATCGACTCGAGGCGCGTCGATGCCGGGCCAATCGGCAGCGTGATGACCAGCGACTGTACCACCTTCCCGTTTGCGGTGCTTACGTTGAGCAGCATGCCCGAGAGAGTCACGGGAGCAAATGGCGGCGTCTGGTTCGGGATCGAAAGCGTCAGCGAGTTTGGTACGGGCGTCACGAGTTTGATGGACCTGCCCGTCTCCGGAATGTTCAAACGCTCGGCGGGCTTGGGCGTAGGCGCTGCACCCGAAAGGAACGGCACGGCGAACAACGCAGCCGCGAAAAAAGCGGAGAATGCAAAGCGCATCTTAGACATCCTTCCAAGCCTGGCAGAGAGCCGGTGTCGCCGTAACGTTCGACGGCCGGCGAAGGTTCCTGGTTAAGACATTTCGCCGGTCGAATGGTGCCGGGCGGCAGGCCGAATTAAGCAATCCGCGGGTCGAAACGTTCGGCCATATGGGGGATATCGGCTGACAAGCCGTAAGAGGCTCCCGAACATGTTTGCGATGCGCAGTCGGCGGAAATCCATACGCGCTTGGTCACTGCGAGGGAACCAGGTTTAATTGAGCAGGATGAATGTCGGCGGCGTAACGATCGAAGAACTGAACGCGCGCAGTGCGGGCTATTTCCCGGGCTTGATCGGCCTCGAGATCGTCGAAGTCGGCAAAGGTCGCGTGCGCAGCCGGCTTGCCTTGCGGCAGGAACTCATGGCGACCAACGGCTTTCTCGCCGCCGGATCGGTCGTTACGCTGGCCGACACGTCGTGCGGATACGGAACGTTGGCGCACCTACCGGAGACTTCGACGGGATGGACGACGATCGAGCTGAAGGCCAATCTCATCGGAACGACGCGCTCTGGGACCGTTGAGTGCGAGGCGACGCTCGTGCATAGCGGACGCTCGACGCAGGTTTGGGACGCGCGGGTGACCGAGGCCGGCGGCCGCACGATTGCGTTGTTCCGTTGTACGCAGATGCTGTTGTACCGCACGAAACGCGACGCTGTCGCGGAATCTGCGAAAGGATCGTAATCGTGCAAGGCGGATTTGCGCGCGGTCGTTTTCTGCTCTCCACGTTTGCCGCCGGGCTGGCTGCAGCGACGGCGCCGCTGGGCGCAGGAGCGCGCGAAAATCCCGAAATCGAAAAACTTTACGCCGAAGCCAAGCGCGAAGGCTCGGTCACCTGGTGGACCGCCCACTATGCCGAGGATGCCGCTGAGAAAATCCGGGATGCGTTCAAACGAAAATACCCCGGGATCGCGGTCGAATTCATCCGGCAGACCGCCCAAGTCATCTATCAACGGCTCACGCAAGATCTCAAGGCCGGCGTTCGTGAGGTCGACGTGTTTGCATCGACCGACGAAGCGCACTATCCGCAGTTGAGCAAACTCGGCGCGCTCGCGGCGTACATGCCTCCCGATATCGGCTCGCTGCCGCCGAACCTTCGTTCGCTGTCGGATGAGGCGACCTATCACACCGGTGCGTTACGCTTCGTCACGCTGATTTACAACCCCACGAAGGTGACCCGTCCGCGTCACTGGGCCGACTTGCTCGATGCGCGCTACAAGGGGCAGGTGACGGTCGGCCATCCGGGATTCAGCGGCGTCGCCGGCGCCTGGGTGGTCGCGATGAACGACAAGTTCGGCTGGACCTACTTCGAAAAACTCGTGCAGAACCAGCCGAAGATCGGGCGCTCGATCAACGACACCGTCTCGGACATTGTCTCGGGCGAACGAATGATCGGCGGCGGTCCCGACGCGCTGGCGCTCGAGCGAAAAGCCGCCGGCAGTGCGATCGACGTCAGTTTTCCCGACGACGAGGCGGTGCTAGTCGTCAATCCGGTCGGGATTCTCAAAGACGCTCCGCATCCCAACGCCGCGCGGCTCTTCCTGAACTTCTACTATTCGCGTGAATATTCGCAAGCACTGGCCGAGACGTACAACTTTCCGCTGCGCTCCGACGTGCGCAGCGCCACCGGCCAGCGCCTCGACAAGATCAAGTACTATCGGAACAAGGTCGAACGCCTCGCCTCGGGGATCCCGGAAGTCGTCGCGAAATGGCGCGAAACCTTCGGAGTGTAAGCCGCCGAGCGGCTCTCAGCGAAACCTCAGACTTTCCGGTTACGATGCAACGATGACGTTTTCCGCCGCCGAGGGTGCTGCTATACTCGAGCGATGAACCAGGCACAAAAACTCGCCAACGCCCTCAACGTCCTCGCTAAGGCGCCGCAGTTTTCCTATGTGAAGGCGCGTGCGTCTGCTCGCGCCGACGGCAACGTCGACTGGCCGGCGACCAAGACCCTCAACGCCGACTTTAACCCGGAAGTCGACGGAAGCGAAACATTCGTCATGCGCGACGGCAGCCGAGCTGAGTGGCAAGCCGCGCGGCTTTCGTACACCGCTCGCTTGGGAAGTTAAATTAAGAGAGCATGAACCACAAAGCATTCCGCCCTCCGAACGCGTAATAGCCTGAGATGCCGTTCCTCCTCATCCTTGCATTTCTGGTCGCGGCCGCAGCACCAGAGCCGACGCCGGAACCGCTGACGCCGCAGCAAACGCTGTCGGTCATCCGTTTTCAGTTTCGGACGCACCGCCCGCCGGCGCCGTACGTCCAGTACACCATGACTCGTACGCAGAAGGACGATCACGGCTTCCCCGATTTCGTCGGCAGCTACACGTATCGCGTTTGGTGCCGCACGTTAGACCGCGCTGCCCTCGGGCGCAGGGTCTACCGTGGCACGTACCGTGGCGCGCTCGAGTTTGAACGGCCCGCGTTCAACGAGCCGCGCGACCCGGGCCCTCCGACCGCAGATGTCTTCGAGCCGGCCCCGATCCATCCGCATCCGATCGAGTTCGTGCCGACGCCGGAGGCGCAACAGACGCCCCTCAAGACGATCGGCCAAGTCGCGGTGAGCGGCGAGTTTGACTATCGCGCCGTCTCGATGGCGACGGTGGGCAAAGAGGTCCACCTCGTGATCGAACCGACCCGCGATCCCGATCGCAACCGGCTGCGCGAGATTTGGGCCGACAAGGACACCTACGAACTGCATAAACTCGTGGCGACCGATAAGCTCTTCGTCGAAGGCGGACCGGTCTACGCGGTCAAGTTCACGATCACGATGGGTTGGCTCGAGGGCCGTCCGATCATCACCGATGCCCGCGGCGTGGTCGGACTCAATTTGAGCAACGCCAACGACGACTATAGCGGCGACGGCAAGGATGTGGACTTCTCGTTTACCGACGTCACGTTCCCCAAGGCGCTGCCGGATTGGTATTTTGACAAGCGCGCGTACGCCCAACACGTCGCCGATGCTCCGGCGTGGTGATATTTCTTAGGGTTGTAAACCGGCCAGTTGCGATTGAGGTTTGAGTAGCGCCGGAAACCGGTTATGTAACTGGGCGAGCTTCGGCAGATCGTTGTAAACGATGTACGGGTTGTTGCGATTGTGCACGAGGTAATGCTGGTGGTACCCTTCGGCCGCGTAGAAGGCCGTCAGCGGCACCACCTGCGTGACGATCGGAGCCTGATACGTCTTGATTTTTTCCAATTGCCGAATGTATTGTTCCGCGAGCCTCTTCTGTTGCGGCGTCGTGTAGAAGATCGCCGAACGATATTGTGTTCCTTCGTCGGGTCCTTGCCGGTTGAGCTGGGTCGGATCGTGGGCCAAGAAATAGACGTCGAGCAAGCGTGCAAACGAGATCTGCGACGGGTCGTAGCTGATTTCGACCGATTCGGCGTGGCCCGTCATTCCGGTGCTGACGATCTCGTAGTGCGCCGTCGCTGCGTTGCCTCCCGAGTATCCGGAGACGACGCGCGAGACGCCCTTGAGCGAGTCGAAGACCGCCTCCATCCCCCAGAAACAACCCCCGGCGAACACGACCTTCTCCGGCGGACGCGCAGCGCCGAGGCTGACGAGCACCAACGCCAGCGCGCTCAGCGCGCGCAACCCCTTGTTCATCGCTCGGCCAACAGGCGCGCGATCCAGACGATGCCCTGGCGCGCAAGGTTAGCGGCCACGTTCGCGCGCTCGTGTTCGTAGGGAGTCTCGGGTGCGTGGATGCCGACGATTGCCACCTTGCCGGGATAACGACCGTGAAGCGCTTTTAGATTCGGGACGACGTGCTTGCAGTTGATGCAATCGAACGTGAAGACGTCGAGTACCACGACTTGGCCGCGCAACGACGCGGCGTCGACCTTGCCGTTCAGCCAGCCTTCGGAGGCGTGCAGGACGGGGTCGAGCGTGGTCGCCGGCGTGGCTGCGGTCGCCGGCAGCGCGCTGAAGGCGACGCCGAGGGCGAGTGCGGCGAGCGCACGTGTGTTCATGCCAAAATCTCCTACGCCGCGCGGCTGACGGGTCCCCCGCCGCGGCCGGGTCTCACGACGTTTTCGGCGCGGAGCGCCGTTTAGCGGTCGGGTGCGCTCGCCGTGGTTTGGGCGAGTTCGAGCCGCATCTGCGTGGCTTCCATGCTGCCGGGATACCGGGAGATCAGCCAGGTTGCGACCTCGGCTGCGTGCCGGCGGCTTGTCTCGCTAGGAATCTGCGCGTAGAGATGTTGCAGGTCAAACACGCTGCGTGGAAGCCAGCGGTCCGCCGGATATTTTTTCTCCCAATCGAGCACCGATCGTTCGACCAGGTTCGCGTGCGCGTACGCCGCCGTCGGTTCGGGTCGCTCCGAGGCGAGGCGCACCGCCTCGTCGCGCAGCGTGTTGCGAATGCCGAGCACGCTCATCTTGAGCGGTCCGAAATATTCGTCCGCGGGCGCGAGACGCCGAAACGCCGTCGTTTGGGCGCCGACCGGAGAGAGAGACGCGACGAACAACGCCGCCAGAAACGAGGAAAAGAACGCTCGATGAACAGTGCGCATATCTTCTTCTTCGCAGGACGCATCGTAAATCTTAGCAGGCCACCCGCGCGCAGCTCATAGTGTGACGCGCGTCGCGTCGGTGCGCCTTTACACTAGGCTCTTCGTGTGACCGTTATCACGCGCATGACGGAGCACGACCCGCGCGTGCGCGCCGCCGTCGGGCCGGCGCGTGACGTTGCAGTCCTCTGCAAGCGACCAAATCATGAACAACCCGCGGCCCTGCTCGCTGAGAAGGTCCGATGGTAGACGCGGCGCCAATTCGAAGCCAGGTCCGCGATCGAGGACGTGCAGAACCGGGTTCGTCTCGATCCAATCGAAAACG
>Ga0209736_1000628_pt1 | contig 11405 bp, 11 predicted proteins | sample BlaSpr_A8_Ref_M3_FD_187992 | JGI IMG/M metagenome (GOLD analysis project Ga0209736, IMG submission 187992) | Forest soil microbial communities from Thunder Bay, Ontario, Canada - Black Spruce, Ontario site 2_A8_Ref_M3 (SPAdes) (version 2) | ecosystem: Environmental > Terrestrial > Soil > Boreal... | reverse complement strand
CGGGGTGCGCGCCCCTCCGGCCGTAACCGATTCCACAAATTCCTCCTCGCTCGTGGCCGGCATGCTGCCGACCACGGTTCCGGAATCGAACTCGATGAGCGGAGCGCCGGTGGGAACGATGTCGCCGCGGGCGCCGCGCAGGGCGGTGACGACGCCGCTGAAGGGCGCCGGCACCTCAACAACCGCTTTAGCGGTTTCCACCGAGACCATGGGTTGATCGACCCGCACGTGATCGCCCACCTTGACGTGCCACTCGACGATCTCGGCCTCGGCCAAACCCTCGCCCAAATCCGGAAGCCTGAATGTGCTCATTAAACCGCCCCGCTAATCGGCGAAAGTAAGTTCAACCGCATCGATGATTCGCTGCACGCCCGGAATATAGTCGTGCTCGAGTTTGAACAGCGGCATGATGGTGTCGAATCCGGCGACGCGTCGAATCGGCGACTGTAAATCGAACAGACTGTGCTCCGCGACCAGCGCCGCAATCTCGGCTCCTACGCCGACGTTGCGGGCGGCTTCGTGCACGATCACGAGCCGGCCGGTCTTGGCCACCGACGCGAGAATCGTCTCGATGTCGATCGGACTCAAGGTTGCAAGATCGATGACCTCGGCGCTGATTCCGCGCTTGTCGAGTTCGGCGACGGCGCGCAGCGTTTCGATGGTCATCGCGCCCCACGTCACGATGGTCACGTCGCAGCCTTCGCGCAAAATGAAGCACACGTCGAGCGGCAGAGCCTGGCCGTCGTCGTTCACTTCCTGTCGCATCGCGCGGTACAGCCGTACAGGTTCCAAGAACATCACGGGGTCCGGGTCGCGGATGGCCGCCAGCAGCAGGCCATAGGCGCGCACCGGCGAGGAAGGGCATACGACGCGGATGCCCGGAATGTGGCACAGCATGGTTTCAGTGCTTTCCGAATGGTGCTCGGGGGCGTGAATGCCGCCGCCGTGCGGCATTCGAATGACGACGGGACAACTCAAGCGGCCGCGGGTGCGGTTTCGCATCCGCGACATATGGTTCACGATTTGATCCAACGCGGGATACAAGAATCCCATGAACTGAATTTCCGCGACGGGCTTCAGCCCATGCGTCGCCATTCCAACCGACATGCCGGCGATGGTTGCTTCCGCCAGCGGCGTGTCCTGCACCCGGTCGTCGCCGAAGCGCTCCTGCAGTCCCGCGGTCGCCCGGAACACGCCGCCGTTGGCGCCCACATCCTGCCCGATCACGACCACGTTCGCGTCATGCTGCATTTCCCAGCCATGCGCCATCGCGATGGCCTCAACCATGGTGATTTTCGCCAACTCAATGCCCGCTGGATTTCGCGCCGTATTTGCGGGCGACGAGGCGTTGCTCGCGCAGCTGCGAGGGTAAGGCCGCAAACAGATGGTCGAACATCGCATCGGTGGACGGTTTCGCCTTCCCCAGGTATTCCGTCACGGCGGCGTCGACCTTCGACGCGCACTGGTCCAGCAAGGCCTTTTCCTTGGCGGCCTCCCATAGTCCCGCGTTGCGGAGGTATGCGCGAAATCGGATCAGCGGCTCAAGGGCCCACGCGTCTTTGACTTCCTGGGCGGAGCGATAGCGGCTGGCGTCATCCGCGGTCGTGTGATCGCTCAATCGGTACGTCAGCGCCTCGATCAAACTAGGGCCACCGCCGTGCCGTGCCGCCTCGAGTGCCTCACCCACCACCGCCCGGACGGCGAACACATCGTTGCCGTCGACTTGCACGCCGGGAATGCCTGCCGACACGGCTTTCTGCGCCAAGGTTTGTGCGGCGGTTTGCGCCTTGACCGGAACCGAGATGGCCCAGCCGTTGTTGACGATGACGAATACCACGGGCAGGGCACGCGACCCCGCCAGATTGAGCGCCTCGTAGAACGCGCCCTCGGATGTGCCGCCGTCACCGATGTAGGCGAGGGCGCAGCGCGGCTCCTTCAGTATCTTGAAGGCCATGGCCGCGCCGGCTGCATGCAGCGTCTGTGTGGCGATGGGGACGCACCAGGCAAAGTCCTGTCGAGGCACGGCAAAATCATTGCCGCGCTCGTCGCCGGCCCAGTACGTCAGGATTTCCGTCATGGTCACGCCGCGCCAAAGTTGCGTGCCGAATTCGCGATACACGGGCGCCAGCACGTCTTCGGCGCGCATTGCCGCGCCGACGCCGACATGCGCGGCTTCGTGGCCGAGGCACGACGGATAGGTGCCGAGTTGCCCGGTGCGCTGCAGATTCACCGCCTTCGCATCGAAGACGCGCACCAGAGTCATGGCCTCGTACATGCGCAGGACTTCGGCAGCGTCCTGCGCAAACGTCGGCAGCGGCGCCACCAATTCGCCTCCGGGACCCAGGATCTGCCGGTAGTGAATTTTGAACTCGGCAACTGCTTTCATGCCCGAATTATGCCAGGGGTTGCTTGTTAATGCGCTGCGCGCAGAAATCTACGGGGTCGAGGCGACCCCGAATTCCCATGCGCTGCGCGCAGAATCTACGGGGTCGAGGCGACCCCGTCCTTTATGGATGGTGTTGGCCCGCGAGATAATGCTGTGTCTGCATCTCTACCAGGCGGCTGGCGGCGCGCTGAAATTCGGCCTGCAGTCGTTCACCGCGGTACAGCGCCGCCGGCGCCGCCGCGGCCGAAACCACGATCTTGACGCCGCGGTCGTAGAATTCGTCGATCAACATGACGAAGCGGCGCGCGGCATCCTCATCGGCCGGAGCGAATACCGGGATGTTCGAAATGAAAATCGTGTGGTAGGAGCGCGCGAGCTCGATGTAGTCGTTCTGGCTGCGCGGACCTTCGCAGAGTTCGCTGAATTCGAACCACGCCATGCCGGCGCCGGTGGCCACCGCGGCGATGTCCCGGTCTTCGATCGACAACACCCCGGGGCCCGCGGCGGAGTCGCCGGCGAGCGCTGCGAAACGGGTCTGCAATTGTGACCGGGATTGCTCATGCGTCGAATCCAGGTACGTGGGCGCCTGCTCCAATTGCCGCAGGCGATAGTCGGTGCCGCCATCCAAGTGCAGTACGTGCACATGGTTCCGCAGCAACTCGACGGCAGGCAGGAACCGTTCGCGTTGCAGGCCGTCCTTGTAGAGATCCTCGGGCGGCGTATTGGAGGTTGCGATCAGCGTCACGCCCCGGCGGAACAGTCCCTCGAACAGGCCGGCGAGGATCATCGCATCGGCAATGTCGGCAACGAAGAATTCGTCCAGGCAAAATACTCGCGCGTGCTTCGCCAAGCGCTCCGCGACGGCGTCCAGAGGGGCGGCGCGGCGCCGACCCTTGCGCAGTTCCGCATGCACTGCGCGCATGAAGCGATAGTAGTGACTGCGTTCGCGCCGTGAAACGCGCAGCGACTCGTAAAACCAGTCCATCAGCATGGTCTTGCCGCGGCCGACGCCGCCCCAGAGATAGAGGCCGCGTTGCGGCGCGCCGGCGGACGAGAGCGGCAGCCACGGCAAGTGCGTGCGCACTCTTGCGCTTAACGATCGGGACGATTCGAGAAGAGCCGCGCCCAGGCGATCGAGCCGAACCGCCGCTTCCAACTGGGCGGCATCGGATTCAAGCCGATGGGTGGCCACCTCAACTCTGAGGCGCGACTCAACCGGCATGGGGAAACTCGTCACTACCGCGATTTAAAGGCTCTGGTAGTTGGGACCGGAACCGCCCTCCGGCGGGACCCACGTGATCTGGCCGGCATAGGGGTCTTTGATGTCGCAGGCCTTGCAGTGGACGCAGTTGGAGGCATTGATCTGCAATCGCGTCCCGCCGTTGCCGTCCGGAATCATTTCGTAGACGCTCGCCGGACAGAAATTAGTACATGGGTTGCCGAATTCCGTGGTGCAACGAGTCGCGCACAGCGTGGTGTCTGCAACGCGCAGATGCACCGGCTGATTTTCGTCGTGCGTCGTCGCGGCGAAGAATACGAAGGCCAGCCGATCGCGCGGCGGCAGCTCGCGATCGCCCCAGCCGCGGTCCGGAGTGGCGTAATCGTTCAGCCTCTCGAGCGCCGTGTCGTCGGCGTGATTCGCAAGCGTCCACGGTAATTTCCCCATGGTCACGGTTTCGAGAGCGGCGTTGGCGAGTCCGAACCACAAGCCGCGCCGGAAACCCGGCCGAATATTGCGCACCTTGTGCAGTTCTCGGCCGCCCGCCGATTCGCGCCAGCGCTTGTCGAACCCTGCGGCCGTGCCGTTCTCGACGTAATGCGCGGCTGCGGTCATTCCACAACGAATTGCCTGATGGATGCCCTTGATCTTCGGCGTGTTGAGCGTGCCGCCGGCATCGCCGACCAGCATGGCGCCGGGCATTTCGAGAGTCGGCATCGATTGATAACCGCCTTCGATCACGGTGCGTGCGCCGCCGGCGATGATTTCGCCCCCTTTCAAAAGACCCTTGACGTCGGGGTGATTCTTGAACTGCTGGAACGCCTCAAATGGCTTGAAGCGCGGATCCTCATAGTCCAACCCGACAACGAAACCGACATACACGCGATCGTTGTCGAGGTGGTAGAGAAAGCTGCCGCCATAGGTCTTCGAGTCGAGCGGCCACCCGAGCGTATGTTGAATGAGGCCGGGCTGGACGCGGCCGGACGGAAGTTGCCACAACTCCTTGAATCCCAGTCCATAGGTCTGCGGCGATTTGCCGTCATCAAGCCTGAAGCGGCGTATCAATTGTTTCGAAATACTGCCGCGGCAGCCTTCGCAGAATAGGGTGACCTTGGCGTGAATCTCGGGCCCTGGGGCGAAATTTGGACCTGGCTCGCCGTTTTTCCCGATGCCCATGTCGCCGATGCGCACGCCTTTAACCGCGCCTGCCTCGTCAAACAAGGCCTCTGCCGCCGCGAATCCCGCAAACACGTCGACACCCAGCTTTTCGGCCTCTTGACCCAGAATCGGGATCAGCTGCCCCAGTGAAATAATGAAATTGCCGTGATTCGCCATCTGCGGCGGGGTCGGCAGGCGATAACGCTTGCGGCGCGTCATGAATAGAAACTCGTCGCGCACGGCGGGCACACAGATGGCCGGCGCGTGGACACGCCACTCGGGCAACAGCTCATTGAGAGGCCCCGGCTCCATGACCGCACCCGACAGCGAGTGCGCACCCAGACTTGCGGCCTTTTCCAGCAGGCAAATGCTCAAAGAGGGATTGAGTTGCTTCAGGCGGATCGCGCAAGCGAGCCCGGCGGGGCCGGCACCGACAATCGCAACCTCGTATTCCATGACATCGCGCGGTGTTTCGCTCATCAAATGACACCTAAGACCGAAATTGACGGAAAAAATGCGCCAGGATTGAGGGGGCGCATTAGACCACATACGCAATAAAGGCAGGGAGGCGTCCAACAGGTGGACAGGCGGTGAGGGGATGTTCGCAACGACGTCGCTTTAGTCATCGGGGACACCCATGTTGACAGGCCAAGGACGCCGGCTTCCAGGATGGCCAAGGGATTTGGGCATGGCTTGGGCAGGGACGCCCACCCTACCCCGCAGCGCAAGAGGCGGCGGACGCCGGCGCATCGGGCTGCGGGTCAATCCCGCCGCCAGCTCGCCTTGCGCTTGGCGAAGAACGCATTGAATCCCTCCTGTGCCTCCGCTTGGATGCGCAATCGCGCCAGCCGCGCCGCCGCCTCGATGGATGCGGCAGCCCGATGCGGGGCAGCGGCGCGTGACACATCGCTGATGAGCGTCTTGGCCTCGGCCAGAGCCTGAGGCGCCCCCTTAAGCAGCGCTTCGGTGATTCGCGTGCAGGCGGCGTCGAGCAGCTCGCCGGGCACGACTTCGTGGACCAGCCCCAGCTCACGCAAGGTCGCTGCCGTCAGCGTCTCCGCCGTCAAAAAGTAGCGCCGCGCGGCGCTCTCGCCGATCTTACCCAGCACGAACGGCGAAACGACCGCGGGTATGATTCCGAGCCGCACCTCGGTAAAGGCAAACTTTGCGTCCTCCACTGCCACCGCGACGTCGCATGCGCCCAAGAGGCCGAGCGCCCCGCCGTAGCCGTCCCCGTTGACGCGCGCCAGCGTCGGCTTCGGCATTGAATCCAACAGCGCCAGCATCGTCGCCAGCTGCTCGGCGTCCGCGAGGTTCGCCGCCTCGCTGGCCTGCGCTTGCGCTTGCATTTCGGTGAGGTCCGCCCCCGCGCAAAAGACCGTGCCGGCCCCCGTGATTTGCACGACTCGCACGCCAGGGTCGTGCGCGCATTGCCGCAACTCCGAGGTCAGCAGAGCGACGGTCGCGCGATCCAGAGCGTTGCGCTTCTCGGGGCGATTGAGCGTGATCTGCGCAACGCCGGCCGCGACCGTGGTCAGGACCGGCGCGCTCACATCACTTCGATCGCGATCGCCGTCGCTTCACCGCCGCCAATGCAGAGGCTTGCGATGCCGCGCTTCTTGCCGCGCGCACGCAGCGCGTACAGCAGGGTGGTCATGATGCGAGCCCCGGTAGCGCCGATCGGATGTCCGAGCGCGCAGGCTCCGCCGTTGACATTCACCTTCTGATGATCCAAGCCCAAATCCTTCATCGCGGCCATCGTCACCGCCGCAAAAGCCTCGTTGATCTCGTACAGATCGACATCCCGGGCCTGCCAATTCAACTGGCTCAGCAATTTCTGCATGGCTCCAACCGGCGCCAATGTGAACCATTCGGGTTCTCGCGCGAAGCTGGCGTAGCCCAGAATGCGTGCGAGCGGCTTGCGGTCCTGCGATGCCGCGAAGGACTCGCGCGCCAACACCAAGGCCGCCGCGCCGTCGGAAATTCCGGAGGAGCTGGCGGCGGTCACCGTGCCGTCTTTTTTGAATGCCGGCTTGAGCGTCGGGATCTTGGCTATATCGAGCGCAAAGGGCGTTTCATCCTTGTCGACCGCGACTTCGCCCTTGCGGGTCTTGGTGGCAACGGGGGCGATCTCGGCTTCGAAACCGCCGCCTGCTATGGCGGCTAGCGCCCGCCGCACCGACTCGGCGGCGAAATCGTCCTGAGCTCTGCGGGTGAAATCGTACTTTGCCGATGTGGCTTCGGCAAAACAGCCCATGAGCTGTCCATCCCAGGGGCTTTGCAAGCCGTCGTAAAACATGTGGTCCAAGACTTCTTGATTCCCCATGCGGTAGCCAGCCCGGGCCTTAGGCAGCAGGTAGGGCGCGTTGGTCATGGACTCGAATCCGCCGGCAACCACGACATTCGCAGAGCCGGCCAGAATTTGATCGGCTGCAAGCATCACCGCACGCATTGCCGAGCCGCACATCTTGTTGACCGTGGTTGCCGGGATGCTCGATGGAACCCCGGCACCCAAGGCCGCCTGCCGCGCCGGCGCTTGGCCGATTCCGGCCGACAGGACACAGCCCATGATGACTTCGTCGATCTGCGACGCGGCCACCCCGGAGTCTGCGAGCGCCGCTTTGATTGCGGCCGAACCCAGCTGCGGCGCGGAGACCGTGGCGAACGCACCTTGGAAGGCGCCGACCGGTGTGCGGCGGGCAGCCAAGATAACGACTGGATCAGACTTCATAGGACATTTCCGAGTTTTGCCGAAATGCTCATTATAGACGCGATGCGCGGATAGCCGCGATCCGCCGATTAGCCGCGATCCGCCGGCACCCGGCGATCCGTCTAAGGCGCCAGCGGCTCGCCTACGGCCCGCGCAATGAGCTCGCGGCTGCGGTGTCTGGCGTCGCTCGCGCTGAGCACTTCCAGTATTTCGACCCGAATCGGCAGGCGGTGCACGGCGAGTCCGTCCGGAGGCAGAACGGCCCGGGTGCCGTGAATGGCCATGGCCACGACCGGCATATCGGAGCGTGCCGCCGTGGTGAACGCGCCGCCGAGGAATCTGCCCACCTGGCGGACCTCGTTGAACGTGCCTTCCGGGAAGAACACCAAGGACTGGCCGGTGGCGGCGAGTTTCAGCACACGCCGCGCATCGACTCCGCCCTTGTGCCGGTCGAAGCGCTCGACGAACTGTGACCCCAAGCGTCGCAGCAGCAGGCCGGCGAGCGGCACGCGCACCATCTCTTTTTTGATCACGAAGGCAAAGTCGGGCGGCAGCGCCGCAGCGGCGACCAAGCCGTCTATGTAGCTCGCGTGGTTGGCCACGACCACACAGGGCACCTGCGGCAGCCGATTCAGCCCCTCGACGGCGAACGGAATGCCGGCTGCGCGCAAAAAGACCCGCGAGAACATGCCGGCCACCAGCCGGCGCCGCCGCAGGCTCGGCACAAACAGATTGACCAGCAGCACCGTCAGACCCAGCACGATGAACACCGCCAGGCAATAGGCGGTATACAGGGACTGCACCACTGCGCGCACGCCCGCAAGCCTAATTACTGTGATCTGGTTCTCCTTATGTTAATACTTAACTGTACTGTGATTCTGGTCACGCCGACCTTGGGGCACCCCTCGCATACTGGATCTTAGAGATCGCGTACAGCACCATTTCGTGCGGAAACACACACGCGGAAGACTATGGCGACGGCTCTCAAACGGACGGTTTATACACGCACCTCGGGTGCAGCGGTACCGGCCGCCCGTGAAGCGGCGGATCCCGCCTTACAGCGGTTCCTCGACGCGGTGTGGTTGGAGCGCGGACTGTCGGCCAATACTCTGGCGGCCTACCGCGCCGATTTGACCGCACTCGCACGCTGGCTGGAGGAGCGCGACGGTGCTTTGCTCAAAGCCACGCGCATTGAATTATTGGGGTTTATCGCCGCCCGGGTGGAAGGCGGATCCAGGCCCCGGTCGACGGCACGGCAGCTGTCGAGCTTTCGGCGATTCTTTCGATTCATGATGCGCGAGGGTTTGATCGAGCTCGATCCGACCGCGCAAATCGCCATGCCGAAAATAGGCCGATCGCTACCTAAGTCGCTGACCGAAGCCGAAGTCGATTCGCTGCTCGAGGCGCCGACCGTGTCGGACCCGCTGGGGCATCGCGATCGCACCATGCTCGAAGTGCTGTATGCCACGGGCCTTCGGGTCTCCGAACTCGTGAGCCTGAAGCACAATCAGGTGAATCTGAACCAGGGCGTGATGCGCGTGGTCGGCAAGGGCAATCGTGAACGGATGATACCGCTCGGCGACGAAGCCGTGAAATGGCTGCAGCAATTCATGCAGGGCCCGCGAGCCGAGATTTTGTTGGAACGCCAGACGGACTATCTATTTCCGACCCGCCGCGGCGATCGCATGACGCGCCAGGCGTTTTGGCACATCATCAAGCGATATTCGAAGAAAGCCGGCGTCGAGAAGGAACTCTCGCCGCATACCTTGCGGCATGCGTTCGCGACCCATTTGTTGAACCACGGGGCCGACCTCCGCGTGGTGCAAATGCTTCTCGGGCACAGCGACCTGTCGACGACTCAAATCTACACTCATGTGGCCCGCGAGCGTCTGAAGGATCTGCATTCCCAGCACCACCCGCGCGGCTAGCAGGCCCTGTTAGAATTGCGTGAACCTCCCTGGGACCCCAGGGTCGAACAGTTGAGTTCCGCCGGAGCCGCCCGCATGTTGAGAATCCTCGCCGCCTTCGCTCTGCTCGTCTGCAACGTGGCGCTCGCTGCGCGCGCGACGGAAGGCGATACTGCGCGCGCACCTCCTGCCGACCCGTCCGCGGATCCGCGTGTGGCGTTGCTCAAGCACCTGCCGGCCGGCTCGAAGCTGGAGGATTTGCAGCCCGCGCCGATCCCCGGAATCTACCAATTCATGCAGGGAGCCGAGATCAGTTACTTGACCGCCGACGGCAAGTATTTCATTGACGGCAATCTCTATGACATGGATTCGCGGGAAAATCTCACCGAAGTGCTGCGCGCGCGTGCGCGCGTCGCCATGATCGGAGCGATTCCAGAATCGCAGATGATGATCTTCGGACCGAAGAATCCCCAGTACACCATTACGGTGTTCACCGATGTCGATTGCGGCTACTGCCGCCAGATGCACAGCGAGATGGCCGAGTTGAATCGCTTGGGCGTTCGCGTTCGCTACATGTTTTACCCGCGCACGGGCCCGAACACCGAAAGCTGGAAAAAAGCCGAAGTCGTGTGGTGTTCGGTGGATCGCAACGAAGCGCTGACCCGGGCGAAGGCCGGCGTTCCGCTTGACCTGAGCAAGACCTGCGAGGGCACGCCCGTCGCCCGCGAATACGCCTTGGGTCAAAGCATCGGAGTGCGCGGCACGCCCGCGATCCTGACGGAAAACGGCAACTACATCGCGGGCTACATGGCGCCGCGCGATCTCCTGCAACAAATCAAAGATCTGCAATTCGCGAAGCGCTGACGCGCGCTATCGCTCCAGCAGCGCTATCGCTCCAGCAACTTGAGCTTTTCCGGCACGCCTTCCCATTGCTTGGCGTCCGCCGGCGCGTCTTTCTTCTCGCTGATCACGGGCCATTTCTTGGCCAATTCCGCGTTCAATTTGAGAAAGCTCTCCTGGCCGTCCGGTATTTCCTCCTCGGAGAAAATGGCCTCCACGGGGCACTCCGGCTCGCACAGCGTGCAGTCGATGCATTCATCGGGGTCGATCACCAGAAAATTCGGGCCTTCGTGGAAACAATCGACCGGGCAAACCTCCACGCAATCCATGTATTTGCATTTGATGCAGCTCTCGGTGACCACGAATGCCATGACTTACCCTTTTTGACCTAGACCTACGAATACTATTCTGCCACAGCCGCGAAACCGGAGCCTCGTCTTGGCCGCGTCAGGATTTCAGCCGGCGGCTCAGTTCGACGAAATGGTAATCCTCGCGTCCTGCGGCGCGATCCTCGAAGTATTTGCGCAGTGTGAATTCGCCGCTGGGAAACGCCAGCTGTGCCCACGGGATCTCGGCCTCCTCGTACAGACGGACCTCCAGACTCTCCGGCCCCGGCGCGAATTTGGGCTCCAGCAATTTAGCCCGAAACATCACGTGCACCTGGCTGGCACCGGTCACGCTGGCCACTGCCAACAGGGAGCCGATCTCGACCTTCGCCAGCGCCTCTTCGTAGCATTCGCGCGCCGCCGCGGCCTGCAAGGTCTCGCCGTTTTCCATGAAGCCGGCCGGCACCGTCCAAAACCCGAGACGCGGTTCGATGGCTCGGCGGCACAGCAGGATCTTGCCTTGCCACTCGGGGACGCAACCGAGCACGAGCAGCGGGTTCTTGTAATGGACCATGCCGCAGCTCGTGCACACGAAGCGCGACAAATGGTCCCCCGCGGGGATCTTGAATTCGACGGGTGAGCCGCAGTTGCTGCAGAAATTCAAAGCACGTCCATAAAAAAAGATTCTGGTGCCCGGAGAGGGAATCGAACCCACACGGTGTCACCACCACCGGATTTTGAGTCCGGCGCGTCTACCAGTTCCGCCATCCGGGCGTCAGACTGGGCAGTATATGCGATTGGCGCTCTTGGTAGAATGGTTGGCTTACATGCAGCGCTCGGATTTTCACTTCGATCTTCC
>Ga0209736_1000627_pt1 | contig 11412 bp, 11 predicted proteins | sample BlaSpr_A8_Ref_M3_FD_187992 | JGI IMG/M metagenome (GOLD analysis project Ga0209736, IMG submission 187992) | Forest soil microbial communities from Thunder Bay, Ontario, Canada - Black Spruce, Ontario site 2_A8_Ref_M3 (SPAdes) (version 2) | ecosystem: Environmental > Terrestrial > Soil > Boreal... | reverse complement strand
CAAGACAGCACGGCTTCGATAGTTGGCAAGCCCTGAAAACTGGACTTTCCACCACGTCACGCAAGGCGAAATCGTCGCCATCCAAAGCGACGATTGTCGGTGCAGAGCCGCAACTGCTTGTCGCTGATATCAAGAGATCATGCGAATTTTTCTGTAAGAAGTTAGGCTTTTCACTTGTATTCAGTTACGGCAGCCCTCCCTACTATGCACAAGTGGGTCGCGACCTGGCACGTCTCAATCTTAGGTGTGTCGAGGAGCCCGTAATCGATTCGACGGTCCGTAATCGTGAGGAACTGTTGTCGGCATCTATGACCGTCGCCACAGCGGACGAGATCAAGCTACTGTTTCTTGAGTTTCAGTCCGCTGGCGTTACCTTTCAACAGACACTGAAAAGGCAGCCTTGGGGCGCCAAAACTTTCGTCGTCAAAGATCCGGATGGGAATCTGCTGCTGTTTGCTGGATCCGCAAACTAACAGCCACCAAGCCGAAATGTTCCTGGATCGAGCACGCATTGTTTTACATGTCGCCGCGGAAATCATAGAAGACACGAATGAGGTTGTCATCGAGATCGGCCGCCATAAACTCGCGGAGCTTCCACGGTTTGTCCTCGGGTTCGGAAACGATTTTCGCGTTCGCGGCCTTCCACTCTACGAAGAGTTCGTCTACCTGAGCCTTGCTATCGAGATTGAGCCAGAAAAGGATCGGGCCGATGTTGCCGTAGGACTCTCGGAAGGACTGGTTGGTGATAAACAGTCTGCAATCCCCCCTTGAGATGCCGGCAATGCCGCCTTGGTCGTCGCCCCAATCGAAGGTAAAGCCCAGCGTGTTGACATAGTAGGCAGCGGCTTTGTCGACGTTGGACGCGGGGATCTCCGGGACAGGAGCGGGGAACGTCATGCGGTGAGATCGTACCACGAGCACGCGACTTGGACGCCCATGAATAAGAGGGGTTGAGTTCAAGCATAAGTCTCGTCGATCGTTCGCGATTAACGCCAAAGCGTTGATCAATTCGATCAATGTCCGGTTAGTCGGCAAGCGGAAGCGATCCAGGAACGGGCTTCTAGGAGTGGCCGACGCTAAACGGAAAAGCTTTTAGCGGATATGGGGCGGGCTTGAGGTTCGCACCACAGATCCGTCCGGGACATCTTTCATGATGTGCGAGCCGTTGGAAATGACGACGTTGCTTCCGATGCGCACGCCGAGGTACACAGTAACGCCCATTCCTACGAGCGTGTTTTCGCCAACTTCAACGCCGCCCGCGAGGATGGCTCCCGGCGACAAGTGAGTGTGCGAGGCAATGACACAATCGTGCGAGACAATGGTTCCACTATTAATGATTGTGTTGTGGCCGAGTTTCGCCGCTGATCCGACCACGGCACCGGCAAAGATCTGGTTTCCGACTCCCATCATCACAGAAGGCTCGACCATGGCGCGCGGGTGAATCAGATTCGGAATGGTGAATCCTGCCGCTACGAGCCGGTCGTAAAGCTTGGCGCGGGCGCGATGGTTGGTCACGCTGCCAATCCCTAACGCGGCCCGCTCGATCCCTTCGGATCGTAACTGCGATAGTAGCGAAGAGTTTCCCACCACTGGAACACCCAGCACCTCTGCGTCAGAAATGCCGTCGTCTATCGCAGCGACGGGGAAGAATTCTCCGGATAAACGCATCAGGTCAATCAGCACGCGCGCGTGACCGCTGGCGCCGTAGACAATGACTGGCGCTCCGGCTCCGGGTGGAACTGGCAAGGGTTCCGGCTTGCGAGCGGCGACCGCGGGCGGGGTGGATTGCGTTTGCAGGAATCGCTCTACATCTGATTCCTTGATAATTCCGGTCAGCCCCAGGCTGGACACGTCCAGACCGTGGCGCTCCGCCAGTTCCTGGGCTTTGCGCGTGATGCGGAACGGGCGCTCCGATTCGGCAGGTGCAGCATCGGGAGTAGAGAATGGCTCGTCGGGAGAGGCTGTAAGCACGCACAGCAGGGAATTGACTCGAGCCCGCTGGCCTTTTTCGACACGCAGATTGCGAACATAGCCCGAGCAGGGGGCTTCTACGTCCAGTGCGGCTTTGGTCGACTCCACGACAAAGAGCACGTCGCCACTGCGAACTTCGGCGCCTTCGTGCACGCGAACATCGACGATTGCGACCTCATCCTCGTTCGCGTTCAGAAGAGGCACGCGTAAAGCCTGCATTCTTGCCACCTCGCTTGCTGCGTGGAACCTTTAATGTAATGGAAAGCAGAGACGGTTGGAATTTTAGCGCGCCACAACACGACGGCTATTGGCACAAACGCGCAATACCGCTTGAGAGATATCTTCCAATTGAGGAAGGATCGCCGTCTCTAACGTGCTGGTGTTCGCAATTGGAAGATCCTTTGCCGCCACTCGGAGCGGGGGGGCGTGGAGCAGTTCGAATGCCTGAGCGCTGACTGCAGCGATCAGCTCCGCTCCCCATCCTGCGGTTTGCGTGGCTTCCTCACAGACCACCAGCTTTCCCGTGCGGCGTAGAGATTCGACAATTGGCTCCAGATGGATCGGGCTCAGGCTGGATGGCACCACGACTTCGCAAAATATTTCCTCCCGCATGAGTAATTGCTCGGCTGCCGTTTCCGCTAACTCAGCCATTCCACCGTAGGCCACGAGCGTTACGTCGGCGCGAGAGAAGGAGTCGAATGACAGAGTAACCGTTGGATACCTGCCGGCCGTGGTGCGCGCGTGGAAATCTCCAAGGCGGCCGTCAGATGGAGCTTCGCGCACGGGGCGCGCATACATAGCTTTGTTCTCGATGAAAAGAACCGGGTCATCATCGTCCAAAACCGCGCGATATAACAGCGTTCCCGGTTCGTGGAATGGGCTGGGAGCGACCAGGTGCCATCCGGGCGCCCCGATGAAATGTTTTTCGAGTGACTGACTGTGGGTTGGGCCGTAGCCGCGGCGTCCACCCATGGGGGTGCGAATTACCAGCGGCACTCGCACTTTGTCGTTGTACATCCAACGATATTTGCCGATGTGGTTGATGATCTGGTCGGCGGCCAGCATCAGGAAATCACCGAACATGATTTCGACAACAGGACGCAGACCGCGAATGGCCATACCGGCGGCGAGCGCGGTGAATCCGGCTTCGCTCAGAGGCGTGGTCAGGACTCGTTCGGGGAACTTGGTGGAGAGGCCCTTCGTCACTTTGAAGGCGCCCCCGTAAGGGTCGAGCAAGTCTTCGCCCAGCACGACGACACGCGGATCTTCGCCGAGCATCTTATGCAGAGCCGCGTTGAGCGAATTGAGGACGTTGGTCGCCATCACGCCTGCGGTGCAGTTCTATGATTGTCTGCCGCGCTGAAATCCCCCACCGCGGTTCCTACGCCGAGAGTGGATGGACTGGGGAACGGCTGCTGTCGCGCCCAGGCAACAGCTTGCTCCACTTTTGCGCGGGCTTCCTCATCGAGGCGCTCGGCGACTTCTTGACTCACCCGGGATCGCAGTTTGGGGAGCGGCTCGTTCTGGCGGTAGCGTTCGATCTCGTCCGCGGGACGCATGTCGTCGCTCTTGGAATGGTGGCAGAGGCGATAGGTTTGGATGACTTCAAGGTGGGGCCGCTGGCTTTGCCGAACCTTGCCGATGATTGGCTCGAAATGATTGTAGAGTTCTTCGGCATCGGTGGAATCGATTTCACCGCTTTCGATCCCGAAGGCCTTTCCACGCGTCACCATGCTGCCGGCCAGTTGTTTCTCGACCGGAGTGCTCTGCGACCAGCGATTGTTCTCGATCACGAACAGGATGGGCGCGCTCCACAGCGAGGCCAGGTTGAAGGCTTCGTAAACCAATCCTTCACCCAGCGTGCCGTCTCCCATGAAGACGGTTGCGATGGCGCCGGTGCGCAACATCTTTTCGGCCAAGGCCATGCCCGTGGCGGTGGGCACAATTCCGCCCTGCACGCCGTTGGAATAGAAATTCTCGTAACAGATGTGCTGGCTCCCGCCGCGCCCGCCGACCAGGCCGGTGGCGCGGCCCATCAACTCGGCCATCAGCAGGTCCGCTTTGCCGGTTCGTGCCAAGAAATGGCCGTGACAGCGATGACTGCTGAAAATGATGTCCCGTTTTTCCAGATGGTTGACGATGCCAACGGCATTGGCTTCCTGGCCAATGTAGCAGTGGGTCGTGCCGAACAGTTCGCCGGCAGCGAATAACTCTAGAACTCGTTCTTCGAACCGGCGAATCAACACCATCTGAGCGTAGAGCCGCTCACGAATCGGGTCCTGGTTATTCGAGCGCAGTGAGTTTTGCTGTGCTTCCTCAGGGGTTGGCATGTCTGGAAAACGCGAGTTACTGTAAAAATATCGGAGCGGCCAACGGGTGTCAAACAGCGTTAGTCTTAAGTCGAGCCTGCTTCGTCGCGAAACCTGCGGAGTTCATGATGGAATCCAATTCTCCGGTCGTTCACGCATCTTGGCTGATCTCAATGTATTCTGCTATTTTGAGCAAGAGTTCTCTATGACGACAGTGAGCGATTTGGGGCAAGCCCTTGCCATCAGCGGCGGAACGCCAGTGCGGACCGAGGTCTTTCCGCCTTGGCCGGCTTTCGAAGAAGAGGAAATTGAGGCGGCGGCTGCGATTTTGCGTTCGGGGAGGGTGAACTATTGGACCGGGGACGAAGGACGAGCGTTTGAGCGCGAGTTTGCCGAATTCACGGGATGTAAGTATGGGATTGCGCTGGCGAACGGAACGGTCGCGCTGGAGCTGGCGCTCTACTGCCTGGGCATCGGCCCGGGAGATGAAGTGGTCGTTCCCAGCAGGACATTTATTGCCTCCGCGAGCTGCGCGGTCATGCGGGGAGCGACACCGGTTGTGGCCGACATCGACCGGGACAGCAGCAATCTCACGGCCGCGACGATTGAGAGGGTGATCACGCCGCGAACCAAGGCCATAGTTGCGGTGCATCTGGCGGGATGGCCTTGCGACATGGATTCGATTCTGCAGTTGGCACGCGGTCGCGGGATTGCGGTGATTGAGGATTGCGCGCAGGCTCATGGAGCAAGCTATCGCGGCAGGCCCGTCGGTTCCTTTGGAGATATGGCTGCCTTCTCCTTCTGCCAGGACAAGAACATGACGACCGGCGGCGAAGGCGGGATGCTGCTGACGAATGATCGCAGGCTGTGGGAATTGGGTTGGAGCTTCAAGGACCACGGCAAGAGTTTCGAGGCGGTGTATGAGCGCAGTCATCCGCCGGGATACCGATTTGTGCACGAATCTTTTGGAACGAACTGGAGACTTACCGAGGTGCAGTCGGCAATCGGGCGCGTGTTGTTGAGGAAACTGCCGGGGATGGTCGAGAAGCGGCGGAGTAACGCGGCGTTCTTGAGCGAGGAATTCAACAGGATTCCGGCCTTGCGAGTGGTTACGCCTCCCGAGAATGTTTTTCATTCCTACTATAAGTATGACGTCTACGTACGGCCGGAACGTTTGCGAGAGGGCTGGGACCGGAACCGGATCCAGGAAGCCATCTCCGCTGAGGGCATTCCGTGCATGGCTGGAACGTGCAGCGAGATCTATCTGGAGAAGGCTTTTCCGGAATCAATGCGGCCAGTTCGCCGGCTGCCGATGGCGCGGGAGCTTGGTGAAACCAGTCTTATGTTCAAGGTTCATCCCACGTTGACGAAACGAGACCTTGCGGACACATGCACGGCGGTATTGAAGGTCATGCAAATTGCCTCACGCGACTGAGGAAAGGTACATTCTTCAATTTGGAAAAGCCCTGCCGCTAGAAGGGAACCCGATAGATCGCGGTGCTGGCTGCAATACCAACCAACGCGCTGGCATTCAGAGCGGTTTTGATCGCGCTGTTGGGGATGAACAGGATGTCTTCGTCACGCACGGGAACATCATGAATCTGGCCGCGCAGCAATTTCTTGAGATCGATCCGCTGCTCACTAAACCCGCTGTCGGTCTTACGCAGCAGCCTGGTTTTTCCCGCGGAAGCCACGTGAGTCGTCCCGCCGGCAACGGCTACGACCTGCAAGACTGTAATTCCTCCCGTGGAGTTCAGCACGTATCCACCGGGGCGAGTCACCTCCCCTAGTACGTAGACGATTCCTGCTCTCGGAACTATAACTGTGTCGCCCGGTTGCAGGTCGATATTACTGGCGGCCATCTCAATAGGATTTTTCGACAGAAAGACCGTCGTTACGTCTTTTTGGCCGCGGTGGCTGATGATGACTTTCGTAGCTGCTCTGTCGGTGGGGCCTCCCGCAGCCTGCAGTACATCGAACAATCTGTGCGGGCCAAGAGCAGGGTAGGAGCCGGGTTTGGCCACCTCCCCCGCCACTGAGATTCCGCCGCTCCCGTATTCCTTTACATAAACCGAGACTTGCGGGTCGTTCACCACACTCTTTTCACGCAACCGCGCCTCGAGGGCGGCCTCCGCCTCGGTGCTGGTGAGTCCGGCGATGCGAACATAGCCGATGAGCGGGATCGAGATATTGCCGTTGGCGCTGACCCGCATGTGCCCGGAAAGATCAGGCGCGCCATAGACGGCGATCTCGAGGTCATCGCCGGGCCCGATCACCAAGCGCGTCGACGGAACGGCCGGGCTCGTGGTGTTTTGCTGTGAGTTGTCATTTGCGGTTGGAGCGGCGGCTGGAGCGGCAGGTGGAGCGGCGGGGGGGATGGCGACGATTGAAGGGTCGGTCGCGGCAGGATCTTGGTGGCTGGCAGGTTGCGGAACGCTGTTCTGTGCAGAAGCTCTCTGCACGAGACCGAAGACGCCCAGAAAAACGATTAAGGTGACAAGCCGAAAGAACAGAAGTTGAATAGACTTCATCGTTGCATCGATTTTAAGCGGCGCGCACCTTGCGCACAACTCGAATCCATGTCGACGCTGTCTCACACGCCGGTTCTTGGGTCGCGCCCTATTGCTCACTTAGAACCGCCTGCGCCACCATCTGGATTTGATCATCCGTCATTTCCGGATACAAGGGGAGAGAGAGAACCTCGTCTGCAGCTTTCTCCGAGTGCGGGAGATCTCCTCGCCCATATCCAAGATTCGCGTAGGCGGGTTGGAGATGAGCCGGCATGGCGTAGTGAATACCCGTCTGAATGCCTTTTTTTAGCAGGGACTCCTGAAGCCTGTCGCGACGATGAGTCCGCAGGGTGTAGAGGTGATAGACGTGCCGGGCCCAGACCATCTCTGCGGGTAGCTCCGCGGCGGAGCCTGCCAGAAGTTGGTTGTATTTTTCTGCCATCGCACGACGAGCCTCCGTCCAACGATCGAGGTGGCGCAGTTTCACCCGCAGGATCGCTCCCTGGAACGCTTCCATCCGGTAATTAAATCCGGGCAGAGCGTGGTGGTACTTACGGTCCTGGCCCCAATCGCGCAGCATGCGAATAGTCCGCGCATATCCGGAGTTGCTGGTGGTGACGGCGCCGCCCTCGCCGTAAGCGCCCAGATTCTTGCCGGGATAAAAACTGAAGCAGGCGATATCTCCGATGCTGCCGACCGGGCGGCCTTTATCCTTCGCACCGTTATATTTTGCACCATGCGCTTGTGCGGCATCTTCGATCACGATCAGGCGGTGCCGCCGGGCTATTTCGGTGATCGGGTCCATGTCGGCGGGTTGGCCGTAGAGATGCACGGGGAGGATCGCTTTCGTGCGCGGAGTAATCGCTGCCTGGATCGCGGCCGGATACATGGTGAACGAGCGAGGGTCGATATCGACCAGGACGGGCCTGGCTCCGGCGTAGAGGACGGCGGCAACGCTGGCCACGAAGGTAAACGGGACGGTAATGACTTCGTCGCCGGGGCCTACCCCGGCAGCCAGCAGGGCTAGATGAAGGGCACTCGTGCCGGAGTTTAAAGCAATACATTCACTCGCTCCGCAATAGGTGGCGAATTCCTGTTCGAAGCCTGCCACTTCGGAGCCGAGGACGAATTGACCACTGTCCAGCACGCGTGCGACCGCCGCATCAATCTCCGGCTTAATGCTCTGGTACTGTTTTTTCAAGTCGAGCGATGGGACTTTAATATCTGCCATGAATGTCTGTTGAAATTTAGGTGTTTCTTGGCCGGCATCGCCTCCCAGCAAATCCCGGACCGGGGTGGGGCAGTGAGACAGGCTGTCATCCCTCCATCCCACTCTTGCCGATAGCCACTAATTATTGCAGAGAAGGCGGAGGGTCTCCAAAGGAGTGTGTCGTGGCTTTTCCTCTCCTTTTCTTTCGCACCTTCAGGGCTTGCCCATTTTCTACTTCGGCACCCGCGGCTAGCGCCGTGGGCTGCATCTGTCGCCGCGTAGCGGCTGGGAGCAAGCCCTGTCTGCCACTGTTGCGGACGGTAACGAGCTGTACCACGGGCCCAAGGGTATGCGCAGAGTCTTGCAGAGAAATGGTAAGTGGCTACTGTGAAAAGGGGAGGAATGTTAACTAAGGCCTTTGTTTCCCGGTGGTCCGGGTTGGCGACTCGATTGCTCGGAACAGGGGAGGGAGGGGTATGTTCTGCCACTCTCACAATCGGTTCCAATTGGAACAATGGGGATCTCAAATGCGCATTTCGCCAAAGCTCTTAGCTACGTTGCCTGTACTGTTTTTCTTGCTGACGGGCGCCCAGAATCTGTACGCAAACTCAACAACTTTTACTTTTTCGTTTGCTGACACAGCGACCAACGGAACTGTCATTTCGGCCGGTGGAAGCCTTATGGCTACCCTAGTGTCGGGCAATGAATTTGTCGTGACCTCGATATCCGGGATGCAAAACGGCTTCGCAATGACTCTTCTGCCTCCCGGGGCCTTCGACTCGAATGACAATAAAGTATTCTCGTCAGGGCCATTCCTGGACCTCGGCGGTGTGTCCTTCGTGTCAAATGGCGTGGATTACAATATCTACTACAACGCGGCCACAAACTCATATTTCGAATGTAACAGTAACACTAACGGGAACGCTTGCAGCCCGGGGCAGGGGCTCCCCATAACAGGCAACCTGACAGAAGTAGCCACGGTCCCTGAGCCCGGCACGCTGATGTTAATGGGCTCCGGCTTGATTGGTTTAGCTGGTATGGCCCGCCGCAAGCTGTTTAGCTAGCTAGACCCAGTAGAGATCCTCAATGGCCCGTGCGTTAACGCGCGCGGGCTTCCCCCGCTCCCCCCTTTAAGCGTCAACTTAAGGGTTCCTCGATACCCTGACGGTCGTGTCTTCACGATCGTCGCACCTCACCTGGCCAGATCAAACTGTTAGCCCGACTAATAGAGCCAGAATCTCGACACCTACCTCTTTTTATTCTTAGTTTCTTCCTGCCGTTCGTCTTTGCCCAGCGCAGTTCGTCGGAAGCAGATAAGCTATTATTCTCGGACAGAACTCATGCGCAGAGGTGTGCGGACAGCCAGAAGTGTGCGGACCCGCAGAATGAGCCAAAAAAAACGGGGAGCCGAAGCTCCCCAGAGTGAAGCGACAGAGGCGTTCCCTTAAGTAGACTCCAGTAGGGAGGAAAGAGTTGTCCCCCGCGCAAGAAAGTTTTGAGAGGAACGAAGTTCGGGATATTCCGGTAAGCTCCGCCACGGAACTGGATGAGCGAGTAACGGAATGCTGGATGGATTTCGACGGCGCTCGCATGCGGTACCTGCGCGGGGGCTCCGGGCCCCCACTAATTTTGCTGCACGGTCTGCTGGCCTATTCGTTTTCCTGGCGATATACGCTTCAGTCGCTGGCTCCTTATGCAACTGTGTACGCTCCCGACTTGATGGGAGCAGGATTTTCCGACCGGCCGCGCGATATCGATCACTCCATGCGAGCCACTGCACGGCTCGTTCTAAGGTTCGTTGAAAATCTAGGACTTTCGTCCTTCGACCTGCTAGGGACTTCACGCGGCGGGGCAGTGGCGATGGCAGCAGCCGCGGAATGCATGAGTGGCGATTGCAGGGCGCGGCTGCGGCGATTAGTACTGGTGTGCCCGGTCAATCCGTACTCTTCGCAGGGCAGATGGCGGGCGTCCTTCTGCGCTACCCCCTTGGGCGCAAGGTTGTTTCGTTCGGGGATTGCTGGTATGCCGTTTCTCTTTTCCTACTTTCACTCTCGCCTTTATGCCGAACGCAATAGGATTCCACCCGGAAGCCTGGAGGGGTATAAAGCACCTCTGGCGAATCCTGGATTCTACGAACATGCGCTGAGCATAGTCCGTACATGGATGGCCGATCTTCAAGAACTGCAGTCACTTCTGCCAAAGCTGGCGCCGATACCCACACTCCTGATGTGGGGAAGCAAGGACCCCGCGGTATACATTTCGTCCATGGAGCCGTTGGCCCGGCATTTTGCCAACGTCCAAACAGTTGTCTTCCCGGGAGTGGGACACCTGCCTTATGAAGAGTGTCCGGAAGAGTTCAACCGTGAACTCCTCAAGTTTCTGAGGCGCCCGGAAGATTCGGTCTAAGGTTCTATGGATAACGGATCTTCAGGCTAAACGCCCGGCTGGACAGCCGAGAGCCTGCCCTGAGCGCAGTCGAAAGGGCGGCGGTTTCTACGTGAGTATGACCCAATCCATTCTCGAACTTTTGCGGAATGCGGTGGTGCATTACGGATATTGGGCCGTGGGCGCCGCGCTTCTCGCCGAAAATGCCGGAGTGCCGGTGCCGGGCGAAACGATTCTTTTGCTGGCAAGTTTCATGGCCTATTCCGAGCACGATCTGCGGCTGCGCTGGATCGTTTTGGTTGCGACGATCGCGGCGACGCTGGGCGACAATCTGGGCTTTGCTCTTGGTTACCATGGCGGACGTCCGCTGCTGGTGCGCTATCAAGCGCTTTTCAGGATTCAGCAGTGCACACTAGAGCGTGGAGAAAAACTGTTTGCACGCTATGGTGCAGTCACAATCTTTTTTGCCCGTTTTGTCTTTGGCGTTCGAATCATTGCCGGGCCCATGGCGGGAGTCCTGCGGATGCCCTGGCGGACGTTCATGGTCTACAACTTTCTTGGCGCCGCGCTCTGGGTGATGGTGATTTCCAGCGCAGGCTATCTGTTCGGGCAGCACTGGGAACGGCTGGCGCGAGACGTGAAGTACATTGATATTGCGGCCGCGATTCTGCTGCTGCTCGCAGCGGCGTTCGCGTGGTGGAGAAACCAGCGCCGGCACAGGCGAGCATCCGAAGAGTAACCCTTTGCACGAGCCTAGCGGAGAGCCGCAGTTATACTGTGCGGGTATTGCTGGCTCCTCTAAAACAGTGTGAACCAAGCAGTGTGACCAATTGCCGTTGCAGTCGAACTTTCACCGGTTGCGTCCGGGCCGGAATTCGGACGAGGAGGAACACTTGAAAAAGATTGGGTTGTTGACTCTGCTCATCCTGGCAACACTTCTCTTTACGTTGGCCTTCACGGCGGCGGCTGCCGGACCAAAAGCCCCGGCCGCGCCTGTTCCAGCAGCGGCTGCGATTCCGGCGACACC